>Ga0105048_10012786_pt1 | contig 13139 bp, 12 predicted proteins | sample MAT05_FD_78382 | JGI IMG/M metagenome (GOLD analysis project Ga0105048, IMG submission 78382) | Freshwater microbial communities from Lake Fryxell liftoff mats and glacier meltwater in Antarctica - MAT-05 | ecosystem: Environmental > Aquatic > Freshwater > Ice > Liftoff microbial mat | place...
CGCGTTCAGCCCCGCCAGCAGAACCGCCGACTTGACCTGCGCCGAGGCGACCGGCGTCGCATAGCGCACCGGCACCGGCTGCGCAGCACCGACGACGGTCATCGGCAACCGCCCACCCTGCCGGCCATAGGCCTGCGCCCCGAACAGGCTCAGCGGGTCCGTCACCCGCCCCATCGGCCGCTTGCGCAGACTGGCATCGCCGGTGAACGTCGCGGTCATCGCGTGCGTCGCCATGCAGCCCATGATCAGCCGCACGCCCGTCCCGCTGTTGCCGCAGTCGATCACATCCGCCGGTTCGCGAAACCCGCCGACGCCCACCCCATGCACCGACCACGCCCCCGGCCCCTGCTGCATCACCTCGGCCCCGAATGCCTGCATCGCCTTTGCGGTGTCCAGCACATCCTGCCCTTCCAGCAGCCCGGTGATCCGCGTCTCGCCCACCGCCATCGCGCCAAAGATCAGCGCCCGGTGCGAGATCGACTTGTCCCCCGGCACCTCCGCCACACCGCTCAGCGGGCCGGAGTTATGGGCGGTCATCGGTTGGGCAGCGCCATGGGCAGACATGCGGGTCTCCTTGTTGTCGCCCGCTGATAGCGCAAGCCGAAGATGCGGTCCACCACCCCGATCCGCCGCCAGACCCGGCCCGGCAGTTTTGCTCAGACCCGCCGAAAGGTCATGTAATGCGGCACCCGCCCCTCGCGCAGCGCCTTGACCTCGTAGCGCGTCGAAATCCAGTCGTCCCAGGCCACGTCGCCCTGTGCCAGCAACTCGAACCCCGCCGCCGGCACCTCGTCCAGCGTCTGGCGGACGTAGTCGGCAATGTCCGTCGCCACCCGAAACTCCGCCCCCCGCGCCATGACCCGAGCCAGACCGGCCAGCGTCTCGGGCACCACGAACCGCCGCCGATGATGGCGCACTTTCGGCCACGGATCGGGATAGTTCAGAAATGCCTTCTGCACCAACCCCTTGGGCAGCACATCGAACAGATCGCGCGCGTCCCCGGGGTGGATGCGCAAAGTCTCGACCCCCGCCGCCCGGATCCGCCCCAACAGCATCGCCACACCGTTCACGAACGGCTCGCAGCCAATCAGCGCAACACCCGCGTGGCGCTGCGCCATCTGCACCAGATGCTCGCCGCCGCCAAACCCAATCTCGACCCAGACCGGCCTGTCCCCGAACACCCGCGCAAGGTCGATCCCACGCCGCTCGGGATTGTCCTCGCGGCTGACCCCGCGCAGCGTCAGCGGCCCCAGATCGTCTGCCAGATAGGTCTTCTGGCTGGCGCGCAACGTCTTGCCGCGCACCCGGCCATAGAAATTGCGCCGCGCCACCGCTTCTGCAGCCGGTGCCGGGGGTTTATCGATCTCGGTCATGGCCCCGCCTTTCTGCCCCCGCGCCTGCCCGCCGCCCAGACCAACGTCAAGCGCACCTGCCCAGACGCGCACCTGCCCTGACCCGCCCCTGCCCTGACGCTCGCCGTTTTCATTCTGACACAAATATCCCACAGGGGGTCCGGGGGACGTGACGTCCCCCGGCCGACGCGAAAAGAGCCGCCGCCAGCCCCCGGGCGCCCCTCAGACCGCCCGCGTCAGCGCCGCGACAAGATCGGTCTTTTCCCACGAAAACCCGCCATCCGCCTCGGGGGCCCGGCCAAAATGTCCGTAGGCGCTGGTGCGGGCGTAGATCGGGCGGTTCAATTGCAGATGCTCGCGGATGCCGCGCGGGGTCAGGTCCATGGCCTGGGTCACCGCCTGTTCGATCGCGGCCTCGTCCGCCTGCCCCGTGCCGTGGGTATCGACATAGATCGACAGCGGCCGGGCCACGCCGATCGCATAGGACAACTGGATCGTGCAGCGATCCGCCAACCCCGCCGCCACCACGTTCTTGGCCAGATAGCGCGCCGCATAGGCCGCCGAACGGTCAACCTTGGTGGGGTCCTTGCCCGAAAACGCGCCGCCGCCATGCGGGGCCGCGCCGCCATAAGTGTCGACGATGATCTTGCGCCCGGTCAGACCGGCATCACCATCGGGGCCGCCGATCACGAAGGTTCCCGTCGGATTCACATGCCATTCCGTCGCCTCGGAAATCCAGCCCGAGGGCAGCACTTCGCGGATGTAGGGCTCGACAATGGCACGGATGTCATCGCTGGTCTGGTGTTCGAACTGATGCTGGGTCGACAGCACGATCGAGGTGACCTCAACCGGCTTGCCGCCCTCGTAGCGCAGGCTGATCTGGCTTTTCGCATCGGGGCGCAGCGTCGGCTCGGCCCCCGATTTGCGCGCCTCGGTCAGGCGGCGCAGAATGGCGTGGGCATACTGGATGGGGGCGGGCATCAGTTCGGGCGTCTCTCGCGTGGCATAGCCGAACATGATGCCCTGATCGCCCGCGCCGTCGCGGTCGACCCCCTGGCTGATATGCGCCGACTGTTCGTGCAGAAAGTTCAGCACATGGCAGGTGTTCCAATGGAACTTTTCCTGCTCATACCCGATGTCCCTGATGCAGTCGCGGGCGATCTGGCTGATGCGCCCCATATAGTCCTTCAGCCGTTCCTGATCCGACAGGCCCACTTCTCCGCCGATCACCACCATTCCGGTGGTGGCAAAGGTCTCGCACCCCACCCGGGCGTGCGGCTCTTCGGTCAGCAGCGCATCCAGCACCGCGTCCGAAATCCGGTCGCATAATTTGTCGGGATGCCCCTCGGAAACGGATTCCGAGGTGAAAACATAGTTCTGTCGGCTCATGAGGACGCGCTCCGTTGATGAAACTTGCCACGCCAGGAAGCCGTTGTGACAATCAAAGGCCCGCTTAGTCGGTCTGGCGGGGGCCGTCAAGAACGGGCCGGCGGCGCAGCGCCAAGGCCAGCAATGTGGTCAGAATGAACAACACCGGCACTTCGCCCCACCGCGCATAGGGCGTTATCGGCAGCCCGCCCGGCAGCGCGACATCCAGATAGCCCGCGACGCCAAACGGCAGCGCGTCGACGATCCGCCCCCGCGCGTCAATCATCGCGGTGACCCCGGTATTGGCCACCCGCGCCATCGGCAGCCCCTGCTCGATGGCGCGCAGCCGCGCTTGCGCCAGATGCTGAAACGGCCCGGTCCACTGCCCGAACCACGCGTCGTTGGTCACCTGCAACAGCCAGTCCGGCCGCTCAGCCGTGCGCAGGTCCTGCGGAAACACGGCCTCATAGCAGATCAGCGGCACCACCCGGCCAAGCGGCCCAAGGTCCAGCACCCTCGGCCCCGGCCCTGCCGAATAGCCGTTGCCCTCCTGCGCCGCAAAGGCCCGCAGCCCGAACCAGCGATAGGCAAGATCGCCCAGCGGCAGATACTCGCCGAACGGCACCAGGTGATGCTTGTCATACTCCGCAACGATCTGCGCATCCGGCCCGATCACCGTCAACGAATTCCAGCCGCGGGGCCCCTCGATGCGTTGACGGCCAAGCGCCACCGTCGCCCCGCCCCCCGCCGCCGCAATCAGGCCCGGCAGTTCGGGATGCTGCTCGATCAGATAGGGCAACGCGGTTTCCGGCCAGATCACCAGGTCGGGGGCCGGTTGGACGGCCGTATAGGCCAACAGCCGGTCGAACCATAGCTGCGCCTTGTCGGCATCCCATTTCGCCGCCTGCTCGGCATTGGGCTGCACCAGCCGCAGGGTGATGCCCGGCGGGGCCGGTGCCGGCTGCGCCAACTGCCACACCCCAAAGCCCCAGACCGCCGCCAGACCCCCCACCCCCAACGGTGCCAGCCTCCACTGCGTCAACCCCGCCGCCGCCAGCAACGTCAGCAGCGTCACCCCCGACGGCCCCACCACCGCCGCTCCCTGCGCCAGCGGCGTGTCGATCCACACATGCCCGATCAGCGCCCAGGGAAATCCGGTCAGCACATAGCCGCGCGCCAGTTCCGCCACCGCCAGAGCCACCGCCAGCACCCAGACCCGGCGCCCCCCGGCCGCCGCCGCCGCCGCCCAGAACAGCGCCAGTCCAAAGGCCATCATCACCAGGGCAAACGGCGCCATCCAGCCGTGCCGTGCCACGTCGATCAGAAACGGCTCGACGATCCAACTCAGCGACGCGCCGAAATACCCCACCCCGCCGAACAGCGCGGCCCAGACCCGGCCGCCGTCCTGCCGCACGATCCACCACAGCAGCGCCGCCAAGGCCGGAACGGCCACGAACCAGGCCCCGACCGGCGCCTGCCCCAATGCCACCAGAACCCCAAGCCCAAAGGCGACGGCAACTGCCCGCAGACCCGGCCACCCCCGCAAAGCCTTCAATCCGTCCCCACAGGCTCGCCTCGCGCCCCGACACCGATTCCCGGCAGCCGGACGCGCAACCGCTTGATCCGCCGCGGATCGGCATCGAGTATCTCGAACTCGACCCCGGATTCATGCTCCACGATCTCGCCGCGCGACGGCACCCGGCCGGTGCGCAAAAACACCAGCCCGCCCACCGTGTCGATATCCTCGGCATCCTCGTCGGCCCGCAGCCGCATGCCGATCGCCCCTTCGAAATCCTCCAGCGGCGTGTTGGCCTGCACCACAAAGATGCCCGGCTTTTCCTCTTTCCACATCGCGCCTTCGGCTTCGTCGTGCTCGTCCTCGATCTCGCCAATCACCGTTTCGATCAGGTCCTCGATCGTCACCAGCCCGTCGACCCCGCCGTATTCATCGATAACCAGCGCCATATGAACCCGCTCGCGCTGCATCTTCTGCAGCAGCACGCCCACCGACATGCTCGGCGGGGCATAAAGCATGGGGCGCAACTGCCCGGCCAGATCGAACGGTCCCGCCGCCCCGAACCCGTGCTTCAGTGCAAAATCCTTGAGAAGGATCAACCCCTGCGGATGATCAAGGCTGCCCTTGTAGACCGGCAGCCGGCTGAATCCATGCGCCCGGAACACCGCAACAAGCTCATCCAGACCGATGTCCAGCGGCACCGCGACAATCTCGACCTTGGGAATGGCCACGTCATCGACCCGCAGCTTGCGCAGATTGCCGATGCCGTGCAGCGCAGGCCCCGGTGGCGGCAGCATGTCGCCGGTGTCATGGCCAGCGGCCCCCGCCTGTCCGTCGCTGGGGGCGAACACCTCAAGAAGCCTGCCGAAAAATCCGCGCTGCGCGGACTCGGCCGGCTCGTCGCCATAGCCGTCATCCACAGCGCCCTGCGCCCGGTCCGGCCCATCGTTGCTACTGCCCATCGGTCCTTTGTCCAGCAATGCCCCACCGTGTGGAGCCGTCGTCAGTATGGGTCGGAAATGCCCAGCCTTGCAAGTATCCGCACCTCCAAAGCCTCCATCCGCGCCGCGTCGCCGTCCCGGTCATGATCGTATCCCAACAGATGTAACAGCCCGTGCACAACCAGATGCGTCACATGATCGGCCACAGTCTTTCCTGCCTCGGCGGCTTCCCGCGCACAGGTCTCGTAGGCCAGCGCAATATCCCCCAGCGACTCCGCCTCCTCGCGACCGGGTTCCGGGGCCCCGGGCACCCCGCCCTCCACCTCGGCCGACAAATCCCAGGCGGGCCAACTCAACACATTGGTCGGCACCTGCTTGCCGCGAAACTCGGCGTTCAGCCCGGCAATCCGCGCGTCGTCGCATCCCATGACACACAGGCTGAAGCCCGCAGGCGCCAGGCCCAGTTCGCCAAACGCCGCAAGAACCGCCGGCCCCGCCAGTGCCTCCAGCCCGATGGTCGCCCATCGGGCGTCCTCGATCACCGTGTCGACCAGGTCTTCCATACCGTGTCCCTAGTCCGCCCCGGCCCGGCCCGCAATCGCTTTCATTCTGACCCAAATATCCTCGGGGGGTCAGGGGGGCAGACAGCCCCCCTGCGGCGCGGCGGCGGCCGCGCTGGCAAACATGCATGCGCGCGCCCGTCGGGGCGCGCGCATTCCGTGTGACGGACCCGGTCAGACCTGAGTTTCGTCCGCCTCGTAGGCTTCGATGATCCGCCCGACCAACGGGTGGCGAACCACGTCCTTCGAGGTGAAATAGTTGAACGACACGCCCTTCACCCCCTTCAGGATCCGCTCGGCATCCTGAAGCCCGCTCGGCGTGCCGCGCGGCAAGTCGACCTGCGTGCGGTCGCCGGTGATTACCATCCGGCTGCCCTGGCCCAGACGCGTCAGAAACATCTTCATCTGCATTGTCGTGGCGTTCTGCGCCTCGTCCAGCACGATAAAGGCGTTGCTCAGGGTCCGGCCGCGCATGAAGGCCAGCGGCGCAATCTCGATGCCCTTTTCCTCGATCAGCTTTGCCACCTGCTTTTGCGGCAAAAAGTCGTTCAGCGCATCGTAAAGCGGCTGCATGTAGGGGTCGATCTTTTCCTTCATGTCACCGGGCAGAAAGCCCAGCCGCTCGCCCGCCTCGACTGCCGGACGCGACAGGATGATCTTCTCGACCGCGCCAGAGATCAGCATCGTCACCCCGACCGCCACGGCAAGATAGGTCTTGCCGGTGCCCGCAGGTCCGATGCCGAATCCCAGTTCGTTGTTGAACAGGTTCGCGACATAAGCCTTTTGCGCTTCGGTGCGCGGCTCCACCGCCTTGCGGCGGGTGCGCAGTTCGATCCCTGCAGAGCGGAACATCTCGATCTGCTCTGCCCCCTCGACGCGCGGCGCTTCGGACGGCATCGCCCGACCCATCCGCATGGCCCCGTCGATATCGCCTGCCGCCACTGTCCGGCCCCCTTCAAGCCGCGCATACAGCCCGCGCAGCACCGCAGACGCCTGTTCGCGCGCCGCCTTGTCGCCGATCACCGCCAGACGGTTCCCGCGCCTCAGGATATGCACCCCCATCTGGTGCTCGATCTGTGCGAGATTGCGGTCGAACTCGCCGCACAGGTCGATCAGCAATCTGTTGTCCGGGAATTCGAGAAGTGTTTCCACGATATCCTCGGGTCGGGTCGGGGGGGTCAGCGCGCTGATGCCCAAGTAAGTCTCCTTGGCTTTCGGGTGACGGTTGAACGCATAGTCCGGTAGAACGCCTGGTAGAGAGATTGAGATCCCATGAATAAAGTCTGCGGCTCGAATCTGTGTCTGTCCAGCGGAAGTTGCCACCGCGACCCACTGTCGCGCGCAAAGATGCCAATTGGATGACAGCCCGCCCTGAGGCGCTCAGTCGGGCTGCATGTTGTAGGGCGAAAAACCAAAAGGGCCGCAGCTTGTGCTGCGGCCCTTTTAATTGAAGTTCGGCAGGATCAGTTGGTGCGACGGCCCGAATAGGGCACGTAGTCGTTCAGACCGGGCGATTGGGTCTGATAATTCTTCACGACGGTGCCCGGCGGGAAATGGTTGTTGCAGACCGGCAGGCCCGACACCGGGTCAAACCGACGGCCCGAATAGCCTTCGACGCCGTCATCCATGATCCAGCCCTGACAGCCGTCGGGGTCATAGGCAATCGCCGCATCCCCGTCCTGCAGGCCGATCTTGTCGCGACCACGGTCGCTGGCCACGGCGATCACCGTATCGGGGCTTTGCTGATAGGGCACCAGTCCGTCCGAACATCCGGCCAGCGCGGCGGCGACCAGCATCAGTGCGGGAAGTTTTGCAAACATCATCATCCGGGTCACCACCTGTAGCAGACGACTTCGACACGGCGATTCTGCTGCATGCCAGCCGCCGTGCCGTTGGTGGCGCGCGGTTGCCGCTCGCCGTAGCCCATTTCACGTTCCACCATCGCACCGACCGACCGGGCGACCGCAGCCACCGATGCGGCGCGGCGCTGCGACAAGGACATGTTGTATTCATCCGAGGCGCGGCTGTCGGTGTGGCCATAGATGGCGTAGCCGAAGGCACCCGAGCTTTGGAAGAAGTCGGTCAGATACCGCCGCCCGTGCGCCGTCAGCTTGTGGCTGTCGGTTGCGAACATCGTGTCGGTGTTTTCCACCATACAGGTGTTGCGCTTGAGACAGACCGGCTTGCCGGTCTTGGGGTTGACCCGGTCGAGCATGTAGCCCTCGAGCCCGCCATCCGCCCACCAGTGCATGCAGCCGTCGTCATCGACCCAGATGCCCCATTCGATCTTGCCCGCGATTTCCGGCTTCGTCTGGGCCACGGCCCCCGTCGCCCCGGCGAGGCCGAACGCCAGAACGACGCCACCCATCGCCAATCGCACTGCTTTGGAAAAACGCTCCACAGCCGCAGCCCCCCGCTTCTTTCGCAATCCGCTTGATGTGCGTTTGCACACCTGCATGAGCGAAGAATTGCCGTCGCAGAAAGGTGATGTAAAGCAAAATCTATGTATCGTAGGGAGTTAGACCCCCATTTGTTGCGTCTGATTGATCAAAACGCCGCAGTTGCCACCATTGGCCCCGGACTGGAAACCACCGCCATAAATCACCCCGTCACGAAATTCGTTCACCTGACAAAGAGTTGGCGGACGAAGCTAAGATACGGACCGAAACCAGCTCTCCGACCTGGCCTTGCGAATCTGCAACGTGAACGGCATGCAGGTGATCGGATTTTCCCATCATCTGCCCCGGCATCCGCCCCGGCTTGTCATAAAGCACGCCCACCACGCGCCCGACCATCGCGGTCTGCACCTTGCGCTGCTGGCCGGTCAGCAGGGCCTGCAACACTTGCAGGCGGCTGTCGGCAAGGCCCGAATCGATTTCGGGCTTTTCGGCTGCGGGCGTGCCGGGCCGGGCCGAATATTTGAAACTGTAGGCCATGCCGAACCCGATCAGCCGCACCAGTTCCAGCGTCGCCTCGAAATCGGCGTCGGTCTCGCCGGGGAAGCCGACGATGAAATCCGAACTGATCAGGATGTCGGGCCGCGCGGCGCGGATACGCTCGATCGTTCGCAGGTAGTCGGCCACCGTGTGCTTGCGGTTCATCGCCCGCAGAATCCGGTCGCTGCCCGACTGCACCGGCAGGTGCAGGTAGGGCATCAGAGGTGGCAGGTCGCCATGGGCGGCAATCAGGTCGTCCTCCATGTCGTTCGGGTGGCTGGTGGTATAGCGGATGCGTGCCAATCCGTCGATCTGCGCCAGCCCCCGCACCAGCCGCGCCAGCCCCCAGGCACCCTCCGGACCGCTGCCGTGATAGGCGTTCACATTCTGCCCCAGCAGCGTGATGTCGCGCACCCCGCGCGCCACCAGCCCGCGCGCCTCGTCCAGAATCCGGGCCACCGGACGGCTGACCTCGGCCCCCCGCGTGTAGGGCACGACGCAAAAGGCGCAGAACTTGTCGCAGCCTTCCTGCACCGTCAGAAACGCAGACGGCCCCCGCGCGGCCTTGCGTTCGGGCAACAGGTCGAACTTGTTCTCGGCGGGAAATTCGGTGTCCAGCGCCACGCCCTGCCGCAGCATCGCGGGCAGCCGGTGATAGGCCTGCGGTCCGACCACCAGATCGACCAGCGGCATGCGGCGCTGAATCTCGGCCCCCTCGGCCTGCGCCACGCAGCCGGTGACGCCGATCTTCATCGCCGGGTTGGCGGCCTTCAGCGGCCGCAGCCGTCCAAGGTCGGAGAACAGCTTTTCCGAGGCCTTTTCGCGGATGTGGCAGGTGTTGAGCAGCACAAGATCGGCCTCTTCGGCCACCTCGGTCGTGACATAGCCCTCGGCGCCCATGGCCTCGACCATGCGTTCGCTGTCGTAGACGTTCATCTGGCACCCGTAGGTCTTGATGAACAGCTTTTTCGCCTCGGCCATGGCCCGCCCCGTCGCTACAAGCGGGCTGTTTACGCCAATCGGCGGGGCATCGCAACGCAAGGCAAGCTTCGGGGTTGCAATGACGTGGTTGTTAACGGATTCTCGCGATAACCGGCAGGCAAAGACAGAAAAGTCCGATGAGATATTCCAGCCTTCTGCAGTTTCTGGCCGATGGCAACGTGGCCGCGACGCAGGGCGCGCTGGCCATCGTCATGGCCGAGGATGTGGTCGAGGTCGACACCACCCTGCGCCACCACCTTGCCGCCGGATTTTCCCAGGTGGTCCTGCTGGCGCATGACGCCGTGCCACTGCCGGCCGAAGTCGAGGCGCTGGTGCATCGCGTCACCTATGACGTTCACGCCGACAATGCCCTGATCGACGCCGTCAACCGGATGAACGACGCGGCACCGGGGCGGTGGATGTATTACTGCTACAACGCCGAATACCTGTTCCATCCGTTCTGCGAGACCCGCAACGTCTCCGAGATGCTGGCCTTTCACGCCGAGGAACGCCGCGATGCGATGCTGAGCTATGTCGTCGACCTTTATGCCGACGATCTGGGAAAGCACCCCGATGCCGTATCGCTGGACCGCGCGCATCTGGACCGGTCCGGCTACTATGCCCTTGGCCGACCTGACCCCGCCAATCACAACCACCCGCGCGAACGGCAGCTGGATTTCTTTGGCGGCCTGCGCTGGCGGTTCGAAGAGCATATTCCGGCCCCCCGCCGCAAGATCGACCGAATCGCGCTGTTCCGCGCCAAGCCCGGCCTGCGACTGCGCGGCGATTTCACGTTTTCGGACGAGGAATACAACACCTACGCCTGCCCGTGGCATCACAACATCACCACGGCCATCGTGTCATTCCGCACCGCCAAGGCGCTGCGCACCAATGCGGGGTCGATGTTCGATATCCCATCGTTCCGCTGGCACAACTCGATCGAGTTCCAGTGGCATTCGCAGCAGTTGATGGACCTTGGGCTGATGGAGCCGGGGCAGTGGTTCTAGCCGCCCATCCCGGCTGTCGCGCTCATCTGGCCAAATCTTCGAACCGGCGTGCCACGGCCTCGGCCCCCGGATCGGCATGGCCGGCCAGATGTTCGGCCCGGACATCGGCCGACAGCACGCCCGAAGAGCCGCCCATCGTCTGTCCCAGGTCCTGCCCGATGGCGTGCAGCAGCCCGGGCGGATCGGCGATCGGCAGCCGGTCATCCGCGGTCAGAAACGCCCGCGCCGCCGGGGCCAGCGTGCTGCCAGTGTCGCTGGTAGACCGTCAACGGCGGTCTGCACGATATCCTGCCCTGCATCTACAAACTGTGCCAGGACGCCCCCCTTTTGCCGCACTCACCCGGCCAAAAAACGGACAACCTCACCGGGCCATCACGGATGAGTGATCGCGCCACCCGCCTGAAACTTGTGCATCTCTGGGTCCGTTGACTGTGCATTGGGACGGAATGGTCCGGACCACAACACGGGAAGCCACCATGAAAACGACTGCCATCGCCCTTGCCCTGTCGATCTTTGCCCTGCCGGTTCTGGCCGCGAACCCCGAGGTCGGTGGTGCGGCCATGTTCGAGAACAAGAACATCGTCGAGAACGCGGTGAACTCGGCCGACCACACCACGCTGGTCGCCGCCGTCAAGGCCGCCGGGCTGGTCGATGCGCTGATGGGCGCTGGCCCGTTCACCGTTTTCGCACCGGTCAACACCGCGTTTGCAGCCCTGCCCGCCGGCACCGTCGACACCCTGCTGATGCCGGAAAACAAGGACATGCTGTCCAAGGTGCTGACCGCACATGTCGTGGCCGGGGATTACAAGATCGCCGATCTGCGGGCGATGGTCGGTGCCGATGGCTTTGCCAACCTGAAAACCCTGTCGGGCGACGCGCTGTCGGTGAAATTCAGCGGCAACCAGATGCGGATCTATTCGGAATCGCGCAACATCGGCACCATCACCATCGCCGATGTGGACCAGTCCAACGGCGTGATCCACGTCATCGACGCCGTGATGGTTCCCAAGTGATCTGACCACGGGGGGGTGGCCGCTGCGCCGCCCCCACCTTCGCTCAGGCCGGAACCTCGTCGACTTCGTAGCACCAGACCTTGAATTCCTGCAGCCAGTGCGGCCCGAAGGAATGGATCAAGGGCACGTCGGCGGCATCGCGGCCATGCGCCACCTTGATGCGGCCCTGACGCGGCGTGTTGTTGCGTGGGTCGAACGCCATCCAGCGCCCGTCCAGATACACCTCGATCCAGGCCGAGAAATCCATGGCACTGGTCACCGGCACCCCGATGTCGCTGAGATAGCCGTTCACATACCGCGCCGGAATGTTCATGCAGCGGATCAACGCAATCGCCAGATGTGCGAAATCGCGGCAGACACCGGTCTGCTCTTGCCAGCCCTCATAGGCGGTGCGGGTGTTGCGGGCGTTCTGGTAGTTGAACGTGATGTGGCGGTTCACATAATCGCAGATCGCCTGCACCCGGCCCCAGCCAGGTGCCATCCAGCCGAAACTGTCCCAGGCAAACTGCGACAGCCGGTCGGTTTCGCAATACCGGCTGCCCAGCAAATACATCAGCGTATCGGGCGGCAGGTCGGCCACCGGCACCTCGCGTGCATCAAGGATCTGGGGATCAAGCCCGCCTTCGTCGAACACCGTGGCATCGCCCCACAGCCGAAACGGCCCGGCGGGCGCGGCAAACCGGCGGCAGTGGTTGCCAAAGGAATCGGTATAGACGGTGCTTGGCACGTCCGGCGTAAAGATCAGCGCCTCGGGCGAGCGCAGATCGCCGCGCCGTTCGTCATGCAGGATCAGCAGGCTGATCATCGAAGTGTCCTGGTTGCAGGACACGGTCATGTCATAGCCAATTCGGATCAGCATGGTCATCCCTCTCTTGCGGCTGCCCGAAGGTGCCGCTGTTGCGTGCAGTCAAACCTGCAGCCGCCCGCCCGGTTCCCCGGTGGTGACGGCAATTCCACCGAGACACAAGCAATCGCTGGGGCTGGACGGCCCAACTGCCACACTCCCCGGCAGCTGCCGGATTCTGCGCCGGAAAATCGGGCGCGCGAAGGAAGGGCAAGCCCCCTGCGGGACGCCAGCCCCCTGCGGGCCCGGAATGCGGAACACGCCGTCCGAGGACACCGCCAGCACCTCGACCCCGAAATGCAGCGATGCGGCCGGCAGGGCGTCGACGACCGCGCCAAAGCTGGTGGTCTGCATCTGATACCGGACAAAGCCGTGGGCGGCCTCGATCGGTGTCGGCTCTTGGCGGAACGCCCGGTCGACCGCCGTCTCGTCCAGCACGACATACGGGGCCCACGGCCGGTTCGACTGAAGCAGGGTCAGGGCATTCCTGGCAAAGAACACCACCAGCGCCGCGACCAGAGCGACCCATGTCCAGTCCTGATCGCCGACAAACAGGTTGCCAACCGCGAAGGCGCAGACAAGACACAGCAGCCCCGGCATCAGCGCCGGATTGCGCGCCAG
>Ga0105048_10012791_pt1 | contig 13135 bp, 14 predicted proteins | sample MAT05_FD_78382 | JGI IMG/M metagenome (GOLD analysis project Ga0105048, IMG submission 78382) | Freshwater microbial communities from Lake Fryxell liftoff mats and glacier meltwater in Antarctica - MAT-05 | ecosystem: Environmental > Aquatic > Freshwater > Ice > Liftoff microbial mat | place...
CGCGAGAACGGCACGTCCGATCTAGTCACGGTCATCGGCGACTGCACGTTCTGGGGCAAGGGCCTGGCCACCGAGGCAATCGCCCTGGCTTCACAAGTGGCGTTCAAGCAGTTCGGCATCCGCAAGGTCTGCGGCAGCATCATCGGCAACAACGTCGGCTCGGTGAAGTGCTATACCCGTGGGGGTTGGCACGTCGAATGCGTACGCAAGGATCAGTATCGGGTCGACGGTGTCTTGCAGGACGAGATCTTCGTTGGTTGTTTCAACCCCAAACCGGACACGGCGCAGTCTTGAAGATCCTGTTTGTCGAGAACCGGTACACCACCCGCGTCTTCGAGCGGGTGGCGGTGCACCTTATGTCGCAAGGACACGAAATCTCTTGGCTGGTTCAGAACCATCTCTTTGCGCCTGTGGACCTGCCGCGGGTGAATTGCATCCCTTATCCCAAGGCAAGCAAGCCGGGTAAATCGGTAGAGCCCTGCCGCTTTCAACACCTGGCGCAAGTTGATCGGGGTATCCGGTACTTTGGTGGCTCGTCGGGCCACTATGCACACTACGCGCATCACATCGCCCGCATTCTCGATGCCGAGCAACCCGATGTCGTCTTCGGCGAATCCACCCAGTTCCACGAACTGATCACGATCGCGCTCTGCCGTGACAGGGGCATACCTTTCCTGCATCCTGCGGCCACCCGCATTCCGCATGGTCGCATCAGCTTCCTGGTGGGCGATACCTTGAATTGCTGTGGCGGATCGGGCGTGGCGCTCGCGCAGCCCCAGGCCGAGGCCATCGTGCAAGCCGTCGCCGAGCGCCGGTACACCGCCTTCACCAATGCCACGTCCGCCGGGCCTGAATCCTCGGCTTGGCAGCGGCGCATGCGCCAGGTGGAGGACAAGGCCACGATGCTGCGGGCCTGGTGGCAGGGCGAGCGGTTCGTCACCCCGTCACCCTGGCGCAAGCGCGCCCTGGAACAACGCAAACGCAGGGCGCTGGCCGGCATCGATGCCCTGACGGCGGGGTCAGTGCTCGAAGCGTCGCGCCCCTCGCTCTACGTGCTCTACCCGATGCAGATGCAACCCGAGACCAATATCGACGTCTGGGGCGCACCGCACAACGATCAGGCGCGGATCATCCGTGAGGCTGCGCAATCGCTGGCCGGCACAGGTTGCCAGTTGATCGTCAAGCTCAACCCGACCGCCAAATACGAGTTGCTGGAGCCCGGATTGATGGCGTGCCTTCGCGATCCTGGCGTCCTGGTGGCACCGCGCCACATGCCGATGGCGCAACTCTTCGCTGAAGCCACAGCCGTGATGACTGTCACCGGCAGCGTGCTGTATGAGTGCATCTTCTCGGGCAAGCCGGTGTTCGCCCTGGGGAATCACGCCATGTCCAGGCTGGCAGGCGCAACGCCTTTGTCATCACCGTCCGGGCTGGGACAGGCCCTGCTGGCCCTGGCACCCGCCCTCGATGCCAGGGCCAATGGCCTGGCAGTGGTCCAGGATGTGGTGCGCAGCAGCTATCCGGGCTTCTGGTTCGATCCCCTTTCGATGCGCCAGTTCGACACAGCCGACAACTGGGCACAACTCGGTCTGGCCTTCGATCATTTGATCCACATGCTGCCAGTCCTGCCTTCGTGCCGTGCGGCGCATTTGGCCTGAACACACGATGCTGGCCTACCGCTATCTCGGCTGGACCCTGGTGGTGTACGGGCTGGGCTATGTGCTGGCGCCCATTGAACCCAGCATCGACATCGCCCCAGGCAGCCTTTGGCTCTGGCTGGCGTCGGCTGCCATGTGCATGGCGGGCCTGCGGGTGGCGCCTTGGCTGCAACGGCAATGGCAGCCCGCCGTGGCGCACGCGACTTTTTCGCTTCGCCAGGCTTCGCAGCGGCTGAACTTGCTGGCGGCCTCGGGGCTGTTGTGCACCTTGATTGATCGTTATGCACTGCGTGGCGTCCCTCTCGACTTTGATTTCTTCGCCGCAAGAGACGTGCTGGAAGCTACCGCGCCCACGGCGATCGGAGTGGTGGGTGCGCTTTTGGGGGCATTGGCCTGCTTTTCACTCGGATTGATGGTGGCACGTGCCACTGATGGCGAACGGCTTACGTCACTCGACTGGGCCCATTCGGTCGCGATATTCAGCGTCTACGTCGGCATCTCCATGGGCGTGGGGTCGCGTTCCACGTTGCTGGTGGCGATCATCTCCACGATGTTCAGCGTAATCTGGCTTCGCAAGGCCTGGGGCCGCCCGCTTCACCTACGCTATTGGTTGGTGCCGCTGGCGGTCTTGCTGCTGGTTGCCGTGATCAGCGCGGCGTTGATGCTGGAGCGCCTGGACCTGATGGGCCTGGATCCGATGCTCAGCATCGAATACTCAGGCTATGCCTACACGGTTCGCCCCTCCAGCGGTACGTTGCTTTGGCTCACCGAGCACAGCGATTCCGCGCCCCTGCTCGTGGCCGGCTTCAGCCTGCTGCAGTATGTCTACCACGGCTTGTTCGAGTTCTCGCTCTTCGCGCAGGAGCCCTTCGTTGAGCACACCGGGGGCAGTGTCACCTTCTGGCTGCCCCTGAAGTTGCTCAATGTGCTTCAGCTCAATCTGGGCACTGTCGACTTCGAATCGATAGCGGGCTGGCGAGAAGGCATCTTCACCACCTTCCTGGGCCCCCTCTACCTTGATTTTGGGGGGCTGCTGCCGGTGGCGGCATTCCTGCTGTTTCTGGCGCTTGGGCTGCCTGCCGCTGCCCTGCACCGCGGGCGCCTGGCATTGCTGCCCTACTGCTCGGTGCTGTGCGCCCTGTGTGTGCTGTTTCCGGTGGTCAACCTGCTGGACTCTGCTTCAGGCGCCTATCCCCTGGTGGCCTCGATGATCGTGCCGTGGCTTGGTCGAAGGCGCGGCCAGGTTCAATGCAATGAACCCACCCCAGACAGATGGCAAGCTCCTTGAAGTCCTGGGTCCTGCGCGCTGAAGCTGCCTTGTTCTCGTCCTGGCCGGCGCGGATATTGGTCAGTGCCTTGTGCACCATGGCGATGCGCATCGGCTGGCTATGGGGTCGCCTGCGGTTTGCCGCGCTGGTGCGCAACAAGGGGCTGGGTTGCGTCTGCCATTGGTCGGTAGAACTGAAGTACCCCGAAAAGCTATTCCTGGGGCAACGCGTCGTTATCGGCGTCAATGTTACTTTGGGCGCCCACAGCACCATCCGCCTTGGCGACCATGTTCGGATTTCCAAGGACGTGGTAATCGAAACGGCAGGTCTTGACTTCTCGTTGGGTCGCCCGCCTTATCCGCATATATCAAAACCCATCGTCATTGAGGAGGGGGTTTGGATCGGAACTCGCGCAATGATACTAGGCGGGGTTCGAATCGGTGCCCATTCGGTGATAGCCGCCGGAAGCCTGGTGACTCGCGATGTAGCGCCCAGGACGCTGGTGGGGGGTGCGCCTGCACGTCAATTAAAGATACTTTCTGCCCTTGAAGGAGATTCAGCGCCATGAGTCTTGCAAGCAAATTTCGTCATCTGAGTACTATGTCCCGCGACGCTCGTTGGTGGCCCTTCCTTTTTCAACGTTTATTTATGGACAAGGGCCTGCGCGAGCGGCTCGCAACGCTTGTCGCCAAAAAGCTACGTCCAGCCCCTACAGCTCAGCAATTCAAGGCCACTGATGTCAGCATTCTGGCCATGCGCGTGCAGGAGTTACGATTTGCCGGCATCAGTCATTTTGGACAAATTCTCACCACCGCTCAGGCGCGCACGGTACAGGAGTACTTTCTTACCAAACGTGTTCATGATCCCTATCGGTCACAATCTAAAAACTATCTGCCCGACAGTGATGAACGACATCCCGACAGCCACATCGCGCATCATGAGGCAGGAGACATCTTGAAGGCGCCGCATTTGCTTTCTATCGCCAACCGATCTGATATACTGGAGATAGTCGCCAGTCATTTAGGCTGCAAGCCAACGCTTAGCTACTTGGCAGCGTGGTGAAGCTATCCGACATCGCTTGGTGCACAGCAAGCCGAGAATTTCCATCGCGATGTCGATGATTGGCGCTTTGTAAAACTCTTTATCTATTTGTCTGATGTTGGCAAGAACAATGGCCCGCATATTTTTGTCAAAAATTCGCCTGACAGCCCAGCGCTACGCCAGATCGGTCGATTCACGGATGATGAAGTAGCGAGTGCATTTGGACCTGAAAATGTACTTGAGCTGACTGCGCAGGCAGGGGAAGGATTTCTTGAAAACACGTTTGGCGTACACAAGGGGCAGCCAGTATCCGAAGGGCGCCGGTTGATCTTCCAGGCTGTTTACAGCATGTTTCCGCTACCGTATGGTCCAAAGAATGCAGCAATGAACTTTTCCGACGCATCGAGGATCCACAGCAGTCTATCTGACCCATGGATCAACAGAATGTATTTGAAAAACAGATGACTCCGTCGATGCCGTCGGCGACGAACGCCCCCTAAGATCGCAACTTCTGGCTGCCAAATACCCGACAGGCAAGTCTGTTACATCGCAGTCATGAAAGATTACCATTTGTGCGGCAAATCCCAATTCCTTGAAGACGCATCGTCAACGGCCTGAAACCAGATCCTTAGCGTCACTCTATACTTTTTAACTTTAATATGAGCATCGAAACACGTGAAAAACAGCGCAACTGACAAGGAATGGGATCGCTGGGGCAAGCAGAACCCGTACTTGGGCGTGCTAGGGGTTGAATCGTCCAGTATCGGGCAGAATGCTGTCGAGGCTGCCTTCTTCGAGTCTGGCGAGGCACACATCAGCGACGTCATCAATGCCATTGACCGGTTCTTTCCAGGTGCATTGCGGTTCAGTTCCGCTTTGGACTTTGGATGCGGCGTAGGCCGTCTGGTGCTGCCACTCTCTCGCCGTTTTTCAGAGGTTACCGGCGTTGATATTTCACCATCGATGATCGATTTGGCCAAAGCGCGTACCGCGTCCAACCTGACCGTAAACTTCGTGCAACAGGTTGATGAAATTAAGCCTGAGCGACGATATGATCTTGTGCACAGCTATATTGTGCTTCAACACATCAGGCCTACCCAGGGATACCCGATAATTTCAAAACTGATTGACCGGGTCGAGTCTGGCGGCTTTTTTGCCCTGCATTTGACGGTAGGTGATTTGCGGAACGGGCGTCGCAGACTAAACGCCTTGCGATACCGTCTGCGACCGCTGCATTGGGCATACAATATTTTGCGGAAGCGCCCTTGGGATGAACCCCTAACTGAAATGAATCGTTATGATTTGGCCCGCTTGGTGCAGTTGATGCGCGGCAAGCACAATGGCGAGTTAATATTCCGCGACTTTAATCAAAACGAACACGTTGGTGTCATGATCATTGGGCGCCGCGCCTGACACCTAAGACTCCGCAAGGTACTGAGGGCAATTTTTAGTCTTCACTCGGCTGCGATTTGGTATATTTGAATTTGCCGTACTAGATAGAATGCTTTTTATGTCGGGAATTTGCCAGATCGGATGCTTGGCACTTTTTCGGCTTTACGGCAAAGACATTGACAGCCATTTCTGCCACCACAAACCAGCACTGCGTGTTAGAGCCTCGAGACTCACTTCCGTCGGGCAGATTTAATATACCAGCAACTTCAACGAATATACGGTCAATCAGATTTGATTTTTTCGCAAATGAAAGCGCGTCTAAAAATATATCTTACCGCTATCGCCGCCTTGATGCCGCAGCCAATCGCGGGGGTTGCACTGCGCGCATTAGGTCATCGTGTTGACAGCGGTGTGAAAATTGGGTTTTCTTTGTTGCTGATCGAACATATGGCGCTCCAACACGGTGCCCGAATTGGCCAGTTCAATGTCCTTAGACTGCGGCGTTTGGTAATGCGAACCGGCGCGTACTTTGGCCGGATGAATTTGGTTCATGGCCCTTTGTCGATCAGCATGGCCGAACGCAGTGCAATCGGCAACAATAATAAGGTCGTGCGCGCCGCAATCAATACCATCACTTTCGGCCCTGCGATGCTGCGGTTGGGTGAGTTAGCTAAGATTACCGCCGGACATCGCATTGATTGCACGTCTAGCGTGTATATTGGCAATTTCTCCACCATCGCTGGGATAGCGACCGAAATTTGGACCCACGGTTATGTTCACGCAGAGCACGGACCCGGGCGGTACCGCGTAGACGGGAATGTTTCAATCGGCTGCAATGTCTATGTTGGCAGCTCAAGTTGTATTACCGCAGGTGTGCAGATTGCTGACGGCATCATTGTCGGCGCAAGAACGACAGTTGCGACCAACTTGCTGGAGCCGGGTATGTATGTTTCCGCCGGAATACGGCGATTGGCCCGCCCCGCGGACCCGGACGCACGCGTAGATCTTGAGAGAATCAATGACGCGCGGCTGTGCGAAACCGTTTACCGCAAACGCAGACCGGTATAGATGACCACTACCAAATTTGGGCAGTTGCTCGTCTACTTTGGAAGTTTCTTGCTGGGACGTGGACTGCTCTTTGGCGCACCGTTGCTGTTGGCGAACCTGCTGCCGCGCGCTGACTACGGCGCGCTTGAGACCGCGCTGGCTGTCGCGTCCGTGGCGGCCAGTACGCTGTCAGTCGGCACCGGCGGCATCGTGCCATTGGTCGTCCTGGGTCACACTCAGCGCACCACCTTGGCCGGCATCACATTGCATTATTTGGTGGTGGTCAGTGCATGCATTTTGTTCGTCGCGATTACCTGGGCAGCGCGGTTACCAGCCGTTTGGCAGCTGGCGGCAATGCTTACCGCCGCAGTTGCAATGCAGGCCCTTGGCAGCACCTACCTGAAGACACTTGGCCGAGGCGAGGCGTCTATATTGCTCGACGCCGGTTTGTTCGGCCTGATGACTCTGGCAGCGCTGACGGCCAGCCAACTTGATCCTTCTCAAGTTGCGAGTTGGGTCTGCCTTGCCGCACCAGCCTACGGTGTCGTGTTGTTGACCGCTAGCGCCAGTTTCATTCGAGGCGCGCGTTGGCCCGAAGTGGCGCGGCATTGGCGTGCAGCGATGGAAATGGGGCTTCCACTGATGCTGGGCGGCTTCGTTTCATTGCTCGCAGCCACATCAGGGCGACTCGGGATGGGATTGCTGGCAGACCCCGTCGTGGTGGCTGACTACGCGGTGCTGGCACGCGCTGCGGCACTGCCCATCGTGGCACATCAATTGATTCTGATTGCCCGTTTTCGCCACCTCTTTACCTTGCCGCCAGCCGACGTGGAGCGTGCCACGTTGCAAGTGGTGCAGTTGGTGGCGCTGAGCGCTTTAGGCTTTTGGCTGGCCAGTCCATGGCTGGGCTGGCTGCTCGGCCCAGCCTTCACCGCGGCCTGGGTCAAGTACCCTCTGGCCAGCATATGGATCGTTGCACAGGCCACGCTTTGGTCAGCCATCGCTTTGAATGACCTCGTGATCTCGCGCCACCAAGTGATGGCCCGGATCCTGCCCGCCAGCGCTGCATTCATGGCTCTGGCCATGCTACTTGGATGGTTGCTGCTGACGCGCATCGGCGCCAGCCTCGACCACTTCGTCTACGTGCATGGCACGGTGATGCTGTTGTTCTACTTGGTGCAATCGGCGGCCATGCTCGCGGCAGGCGTGCACCTGTGGCAAACCTGGCTGTTTGCGGGCGGCGCTTACGTGTCGATGATCTGCGCAGCGGCCGTGCTGGTCTGACATGCAAGCGAAATGCCCGTTCCAATGACCTCTGTGCTTCACCTTGGTAAGTTCTACCCACCTGACAACGGCGGCATCGAATCTGTGACCGCCGCGCTGGCCCGTGGTGCTGCCCAGGCCGGCCTGCGCACCACCGTCATCTGCTTTGAGGAGCACGGTCGCGGCGACGCAATCGATCAGGGCGTGCAGGTGCTGCGGGTACCGGCCATCAAGCTCGCGTCGCAGCCACTGTGCGCTGCGTACTACACCCGCGGGCTGCGTCTGGCCCGGCAGGCCGACATCGTGCATGTGCATTTGCCCAATATGCTGGCGGCGATAGTGATTGCCCAACTGCCGCCTGGACCCCGAGTGGTGCTGCACTGGCACAGCGATGTCGTGGGCAAGGGTTTGCTGGCCAAGCTGACCCGCCCTGTCGAGCGCGCCATGCTGCGGCGGGCTGATCGGGTGGTGTGCACCTCACAGGCTTACGCCGATGCATCGCTCACCCTGCGCCCCTTCATCGGCAAGGTGGACGTGGTGCCACTGGGCGTACCCGACGTGCCGCAACCACAGCCCTCTGTCGAGGAAGCCCGTGCCTCGCTGCCGCCCGCATTGCGCCAGCACTTGGGGCAACGTCCGCTGGTGCTGGCGGTCGGACGATTGGTGCCCTACAAGGGCTTCAACGTGCTGATCGATGCAGCCAGCAAGATGGTGCAGGATGTGGCCGTGGTTATCGTGGGTGGTGGCCCGTTGCAGGATGCCTTGCGCCAACAGGCAACCCAAGCCGGGCTGGCGCACTGTGTCTTGCTGGCTGGACGGGTGGACAAGCAAACGTTAGCCGCGCTGCAGCGCCTCACCATGGTGTTTTGCATGCCGTCGGTCGAACGGTCCGAGGCCTTTGGCGTCGCCCTGGCCGAGGCCCTAGCCTATGGTCTGCCCTCCGTAGCCACCGAGATCGCGGGATCCGGTGTGCCCTGGGTCAACCAGGATGGCGTCACCGGTATCAACGTGCCCCCCGGCGATTCCGAGGCCTTGGCCTTTGCCTTGGACCGCCTGTTGGCCGATGCGCCGCTGCGAAAACGCATGGCCCTGGGCGCACGTCGGCGCTTCGAGGCCCTGTTCACCGAACGCCGATCAATAGACCGCATGCTGCAGGTCTACGACAGGCTGCTGTCCACGGCTTGAGCCGTCGATCATTGCGCTGAATCAGGCGGCAACTGCAGCGCTATCGCCCGCGCCACCACTGCATATCCCGCAGCCGACAAGTGCCCTCCCATTGATGCGTAGGCAGTCGAGCCCAATTCGGCTAGGTCTGGCGAGGTGTCTATCCAGGGCATGCTGGGGTAGCGGCGGTTGGCATAGGCTTTCAGCGCTTGCCGATACGAATCGCCTCTGGGATCGGGCCGCCAGAAGCTGCTGTTGGGAATGTAGACCAGCACCGGCTGGCAGCCCACTGACTGACAGTGGGCTGCCAAGGTGTCGATCGCCAGACGCGATGACCAGGGCAATGCGCCACCCGTCAAACGCCGGTAGCCCGAGCGAGCGACCGTGCGCAAGGTGACAAGCGCCAGCCACTTCGGCAGACGCCGTACATCGGCGGCCTCGCCTGGCCCAGCCGGTTCGTTCGGGCCACCCGCGGACCGCGCAACCTGGCGCTGCGCTTCGGCTTCGCCCTCTGCCCATACAGGCACCAGGCGCTGGTAGGCCGGCCCGGGCCTGAGGCGGGCCCCCTCGCGAACCACGTAGTCTGGTGACTCGGGCAGGGCTAGGGCGCGCAGCGCACTGTCCTCTTCATCATCGTTGTCGTTGGCATAGAACACCATGACCGCGTGGCGCGGCCGCAAGACCGGAAGGAAGGCGCGCGCCACTGCCGCATGCATCAAACCATTGTTGCCCGATGTGCCCAGGCTGACCACGGTGTGACCTGCAGCGGCCAGGCGCGCCGCAATCGTGTCTTGATCGGCCACGCAGGCCCCTTGCACAAAGGAATCCCCGAGCAGGGCTACGGTTACCGTGGGCGCATCCCAGGCGGCATCGGGATTGCGAAAGCCGAAACGGTCCGAGGCATAGGTCACCAGTCCGGCGCCCTCGTTGCAATAGGCGAGCGATGCCGACGGCTGCGTGCCCAGTGGCAGTACGCCGTGCCGACGCACGATGGCCTGAAACGCCTCTTGCTCGAACAACGCCGGAAACAGCATCGTGCGCTTGCCCGATGCACGGGCCGCAGCCAGTTGAGCCACATCCTGCTGTGCGGCACGGCGCAACTCGATGGCGCGCGCCGGTGCATTGGCCAGGGTGATCTGACGGTCCAGCCAGCGGGCCAACAACAGATCGGCCAGACAGAGCAGGCTGTAGCCCAGAAGCAGAACCAGCAGGCCGGCGGTCCACACGACCCGCCGGCGAAAACTTGGCTCAGTCGAGCGCATAACCCGAGGTGTAGTCGCGTGCCAAGTCGGGGTTTTGATCGGCCTTCTTCAACATGCTGTTGCCAATGACCAGCAGATCGAGATCGGTGCCCATCCGGCATCGGAAGGCGTCCTCGGGCGATTCGACGATGGGCTCGCCACGCACATTGAACGAGATGTTGACCAGCACCGGGCAGCCGGTGATGGCCTTGAATCGACAAAGCAGTTGGTGAAAACGCGGGTGATCGTCGGCGCTCGCGGTCTGGATGCGAGCCGAGTAGTCGACATGGGTAACAGCGGGGATGTCGGAGCGCGCCACGTTCAGTTTGTCGATGCCGAAGAGTGCATGCTGTTCAGGCGACATGGATCGCTGGTGCGCTGCCGCTACATCGGCCACGATCAGCATGTAGGGGCTGTCGCCGTCCAGTTCGAACCACTGCGCCGCATCCTCTCGCAACACACTGGGCGCAAATGGCCGGAACGATTCGCGATACTTGACCTTCAAATTGAGTTGTCGTTGAACACCAGGCGAGCGCGGGTCGGCCAGGATAGACCGTGCGCCCAGCGAGCGCGGACCGAATTCCATGCGCCCCTGGTGCCAGCCGATCGCCTGACCCGCGGCCAAGGCGCGGGCCGTCAGATCGATGACATCCGCGTCAGTGTGCACCGAGAACTGGGCGCCAGCGGCCGGTTGCACCCAGATGCGCTCGAAACAGCCATCGCGCAGGAGCTTGCCGTTGGCCACCCAGTTGAGCGCCACCCCACCGGCCAAACAGAGATTCTTCTGCCCGGTGCTGCGGGCCACGCTCCGCGCCAGCTTGAGAACAACCTCTTCAGTCACGGCCTGCGCCGAAGCCGCCAGGTCCATCTCCCGCTGCCCCAAGGCCGACTCAGGCTGGCGCGAGGGCGCGCGAAAAAGCCGTTCGAACCGGCTATTGACCATGTGGTCGCCGGTGCAGTAACCGAAATAGGCCATGTCGAGGGCGAAGGAGCCGTTGTCACGGATGTCGATCAGATGCTGCTTGATCAGAGCGACGACGCGCGGCTGCCCGTAAGGGGCCAGGCCCATGACCTTGTATTCACCCGAGTAAAGCGTCAGATCACGTGCGATGCCCTGCTTTTGGAAAAGCTTGTCCTTCAGCCATACCGCCAAAGACCGCGCAAACGAACCGAAGCCCGACGGCGCAAACGCGAGGTAGGTCTCCAACAGCCGTTCGAACTTGAGAAAGGGCTTGTCGTAAAAGACCACATGGTCGATCTCGGCTGGGCGCAATCCGCCTTCGGCCATGCAATAGGCAAGCGCCCGCGCAGGGAACGACGCGTCATGCTTGACCTGGGTGAACCGTTCCTCCTGCGCCGCCGCTACGATCCGGCCATCCACCACCAAGCATGCCGCCGCATCGTGGTAGTAGGCCGAGATGCCCAGGATCTTCATGCGCCTTGTGTCAGAACAAGGTATAGATGAACGGCGCAATCACCGACCCCTGGGCCAGCACCAGCAACCCGCCAATCAGAACCATGATCAGTACCAGGGGCAAAAGCCAAAGCTTCTTGCGGCTTCGCAGGAAGGCCCACATCTCTTTGATGAATTCCATGATGTTCAGAATTGGTTCTTGTAAGAGTCGGGCGCTGGCCCGATCGGCTCGCGCTCGACCCAGTGGCTTGATCGATCATGGCGACGAAGGCGCAACTCATCACGCCCCAACCATCGGGAGATGCAGCCCACGGGCGTGATGAGCCCGCAGAAGAGGATGCCGAGCACCACAGTGCTGACCACGCGGCCCATCAACAGGCCCAGCTGGAACCAGGCCCGGTTCAACGGCGCCAGCCATCCAGGCAGCCACACCGACATGCTCCCGAAGGCCAGGGACAGCAGTCCCAGGCTCCAAGCCAGGGCTGCAGATCCCTTGAAAAGGCCGTAGAGCGCGAAACCCGCAAAGAGCGTGGTGAACAAGGCGCCGAAGCGGCGCTCGGATGGAAGCTGGTCGATGGGTCTCATTGCCCTGATCGACCAAAGGGACAGGCCAGCAATGGCAGGCCACTGACGCTGATCTGTACGAACCGGGCAACGCAAGCCATGACCGTGGCCATGGCATCGAGCGAAATTAGGCAGAACATGGTTTGAGTAACTTTTACGGATTGGCCGGCGGGCATGCGTCAGCGAGGTGGGTCAATGTATTCGGCCACCAGGCGGCGCAGCAATTGGCGAACATCGTCGTCGCTAGCCGGCAGCGGAACAACCCAGACATCAGCCAGCCAAGCCAGGCATTCTGTGCCGGTCGAATCGTCCGCCTTGAGCTTGGAAACGCTTAGGCGGTGCACCTGGGTAGGTACGGTGGTGTCAGCATCGGCCAACAATTCTTCGTAGAGTTTCTCGCCCAGCCGCAAGCCGCTGAAGTAGATGCCGATCTCGTCCACCGCATGCCCCGATAACCTTATCAGATCCCGCACCTAATCGACGATCCTCACCGGCTCGCCAAGGTCCAGCACCAGCACCTGCCCGCTATCGCCGATTGTCGCCGCCTGCAAGACCAGCCGCGCCGCCTTGGGGATGGTCATGAAGTGACGAATGATGTCTGGGTGGGTGACGGTGACCGGCCCGCCCTTGGCGATCTGCTCCTTGAACTTCGGGATCACGCTGCCGCTTGAGCCCAGCACATTGCCGAAGCGCACCGCCATGAAGCGGGTGCCGCGGGGGGTCGGCCGCCATCATGCTGACCACCATCTCGGCCGCCCGCTTGGTGGCGCCCATCACGTTGGTGGGGTTCACCGCCTTGTCGGTGCTGATCAGCACGAAGCGCTCGGCGCCCACCTCGGCGGCGGCCAGGGCGGCGTGGTAGGTGCCCAGGGTGTTGTTGCGCAGCGCGGCCAGCGCGTTGTGGTCTTCTTCCATCAGCGGCACATGCTTGAAGGCCGCGGCGTGAAACACCACCTGGGGCCGGGCCCGGCCGAAGGTGTGGCGCAGGTGCGGCAAGTCCTTCACGTCGCCGATCACCCGCTCCAGCGGCAGGGCCGGAAAGCGCTCGCCCAGGTCCTGCTCGATGGTGTAGAGGTTGAACTC
>Ga0105048_10012792_pt1 | contig 13134 bp, 11 predicted proteins | sample MAT05_FD_78382 | JGI IMG/M metagenome (GOLD analysis project Ga0105048, IMG submission 78382) | Freshwater microbial communities from Lake Fryxell liftoff mats and glacier meltwater in Antarctica - MAT-05 | ecosystem: Environmental > Aquatic > Freshwater > Ice > Liftoff microbial mat | place...
ATCACCTGTTTTAAAGCCTATTTTTAGCCCTAAAAAAATGAAAAAACGCCGGGACAAAAGAAATTAGTTGAAAACAAATCAAAGTAAACATACCGCAAAAATCTAAAAGAAAAGGGCTATTGAAAACAATAGCCCTCTCCTTAAACCAAAAACTAAACTAAACCTCTAACTTATCAAGATTTTGCACGAATACTTACCGTTATATTTCGTGTTATTTTTATATAGTATACTTAAACGTAAATTAATATGTAAAGGTTAAAAAAGTTGCAGTAAAAAAATTACACTATTTAAATTAAAAGTTACATAATTACCACATTGAAAATGATTGGTTTAACCAAGCATTTAACCCAACATTTGTAAATACTTTGGTATAATTTGTTGGCGAAAACAAAAACCAAGGCGTGCTTACGAGACGGCTAAAAAAAGCGAATTGCTCTTGATAATATTTGTTGAAGATGCAGGCAACAAATATGTGATACACCAATAAATGCGTGAATTTGTTGGTGATAAAATACAACAACGAAGTGGAAGCAGAGGATCTTTATAATAAGGGGAAGTAATTATTTCTTTTTTTGCCCCCTTGTAATGGGTTTACCATATTTCTTCATCATTCTGTCCTTCTTTTTAACTATATAATTTACTTTACTATTTTTGGCAGATTTTGGATGAAAAGCAGGTCCAACATCCTCCTTATTGGGTAATTTCACTTGTATTATTTTCATGTAAACCTTTGGCTTTTCTTCCTCGGTTAATTCATCAGAAATAATAAGGTTGGCTGGTAATGCTGTAATGGGTATTTCCATTTTCATCAACCCTTCAATAGCCGCCTGTACTGGCTTTTCCTTTTCGGTAATAAAAGTAATGGCAATTCCTTTTTTATCAAATCTGCCAGTTCGGCCAATGCGGTGAATATAATTTTCTGGTACATCGGGCGTGTCAAAATTAATAACATGGGTTACCTCAGCAATATCTATACCTCTTGCAACAATGTCTGTAGCTATAATAAAACGATATACGCCTTCTTTAAACTGCTTTACTGTGTTAAACCGGTGGTTTTGCTCTTTATTGGAATGTATTACACCTGCTGTTCCCGGGAATTTGGTTTCTAGTTGCTCATATAACTGATCTGCCAATTGCTTGGTAGCAGCAAATACAAGTACTTTGGTCATGCTATCATCCTCGGTTAGTAATAACTCAAGCAAGTTTACTTTTGTGTAAAAATTGGGTACATTATAAGCAGTCTGAATAATATTTTCCAGCGGTGTACCGGTTGGCGCAGCTTCTACCATTACCGGATCATTAAAATAGGTTGTCATTAGTAACGATACCTCTTCTGTAATAGTGGCTGAAAATAGCAGGTTCTGCCTTTTTGGGGGCAATAAATCCAATATGTTTTTTAACTGAGTTCTAAAGCCAAGGTTTAGCATTTCATCTACTTCATCAATTACAAGCCGCTTAATCATTTTTGTTTTAAATGCTCCGGTCATTGCAAGATCGTACAGCCGGCCGGGGGTTGCTACCAACACATCAACTCCTTTTTCTACTTCCAGTTTTTGGGTGTTGATATTTACCCCACCATACACACCAATTACTACAAGGCTCATATAAGGCGTAAGGGCTTTTACAGCTTCTACAACCTGTGCTACCAACTCTCTTGTGGGCACTATAATCAATATTTGAGGATCCTTTATTTTGCTAAATTTCCATTGCCTAAGGCAGGGTAGCAGGTAAGCAAAAGTTTTACCAGTACCGGTTTGCGCAATGCCACACACATCTTTACCCGACATTACAATAGGGTAAACCCGGTGTTGAATTACCGTTGGATGGGTATAGCCCATTTCATCCAATGCTGTTAATAAGGGGGTGTTTAAATTTAAACTATCAAAAGTTATATTTGCCATAATTGGCGGCGAAGGTAGTTTTTAATTTTTTTTGAGCAATTTTTACACTTAAATAGTAGGTAAGATAAAGATTTTACTTGTTCGGTGGCCATGCAGATTTGCAATTTGTAAAGCATGTTTTTGCAGTTGTAAAGCTATTAAGGCTAAAACAGATAGGGATAGTAATTGAACAAACACATTTTTACCTTACAAAGGTTAGTGTTTCATTTGCGCTTAATTTTTCTGAAATTATTGCCTGTGTTGTTTTAACCCATCGTAGTAATTGTAATAGCAAAACGTTGCTTTAATTGAGTACAGATAAATAGGCGATAAAAATTAAACCTTTAGTAAATTTTAACGTCTACTAAAAAAACAAATTTTAAAACGTAGCACATACAGTATGAAAAATCTAACATTCCTTTTATTATTGTTGTCAATTATTGGCTGTAAAAAAGACAATGCTGTTGCACCCACCCCAACTGATGGGATGTATTTTCCTTCTAATACAGGTAATATATGGGAAACAAAAACAGTTGCTGCTTTGGGTTGGAACCAGGCTGCTCTTCCCTCTTTAAAAACTTATCTTGCTCAAAAAAATACCCGGTCTTTTATGATTCTTGTAAATGGAAGAATTGTAATGGAAGAGTATTTTAACGGACATTCAGCTACTGCTACCTGGCAATGGAATAGTGCTGGTAAAACCTTGGTAGCCGCCACTACAGGCATTGCACAACAAGAAGGGCTTTTAAATATCGACAACAAAGTTTCTCAGTATTTAAATGTTGGTTGGACGAGTGAGCCGATACTAAAAGAAAACCTTATCACAACAAGACATTTGCTAACTATGACTTCTGGTATTAATGATGCAAGTGAATTTGTTACAAAATCTAATTTAACTTACCTGGCAGATGCCGGTTCAAGATGGTCATATCACAATGTTTTTCAAAAATTAATGGATGTTGTTGCTGAAGCTGGTAAGCAGGATTTTGAAACGTATTTTAATGCCAAACTAAAAACTAAAATTGGAATGGAAGGATTTTGGAACAACGGACTCATTTTCAAAATATATAATAGTAATACACGTAGCATGGCTCGTTTTGGGTTATTGGCCCTCAACAAGGGTAAGTGGAAAAACGAAACAATTATTAATGAACCGTTTTTTCTTGAAAGTATAAACACCTCTCAAAACATCAATCCATCTTATGGTTATTTATGGTGGCTTAATGGCAAATCTACCTATATGGTACCCGGTAGGCAAACGGTATTTAATACCAACCTCGTATCAAATGCTCCCTCAGATATGTACGCAGCAATGGGTGCAAGCGATCAACGTATTTATGTTGTTCCAGGTAAAAACATGGTAATTGTAAGAATGGGTGAAGCATCCGATCCGGGAAATCCAAATTTTGCAGTATCAGGATTTGACAATGAGCTTTGGTTAAAAATTAATGCTGTAATTAATTAAACCTTTCTATTCAACTCCAGCATATTTGTTTAATACGGTAAAGTGCAATGCCTGGGATAAAATTGCTCTCCCTTGTTGATATTATTACCAACTGCTGCGTGAAATTGTTTTAACTGCGATTTACAGGATTATAGGGTTGCCTGTATTGACTTTGCGATAACGGTTCAACCGCTGATCTACTTGTCACTATGTATTACACCAACATCAGCCAAAAATATTGTACAACAAACAAAAAATAAGTTCAATATGAATAACCATGGGCAATTAATAATTAATACTAAACTCTTCCACCCTTGTAGGGGTTTAACAGTCACAAATTCATTCGTTTGATAATGAGAAATAGGAATGATTGTGATACGCAATAATTACGGTTACAATTATTTTTAACCCCATTAGGGTTGGCAATTTTTTTATTTCAAATTTTTTTTTCCGTGAGTTTCACCCACGACTATTAAAATTGAAACCATGCTTTTTACCATTATGCTGTTAAGTATTATATTTTTCTTAAAAAAGTAGGATGATTAACTTTAAGTAACTAATTAATTATAAATATGTAATAGTCTAATGCTGTAGCATATCCACGTTGTTAACTTACTATAGTTGACTTTGTATTTTCTGTTTTTTAAGGTATTCCATGTTTATTTCCATACTTTCAAAAGCAGAATGGGAATACTCTTCCTGCTCTATAAAATAATATTGCAAACCAGCTTGTTTTTTATTTTTAAGCATTTGAACAATATCCAAATCACCTTTTCCAAATTCTGTACTGATTTTTTTTGAAATCTTCATATCTTTTAAATGCCATAGGGGAAACCTGCCAGGGTATTTTTCAAAATAATCTAAAGGGTTTTTACCAGCTACTACCACCCATCCTAAATCCATTTCCATGTGTACAAGGCCTGCATCGGTATTTTTTAACAAAATATCATACAGTATTTCATCTTTATCCATTTCAAATTCTTCTCCATGGTTATGATAGCCAAACTTGATGTTGAGCTTTTTACAAGCTTCGCCCGCCTTGTTAAAAACCTCAGCTACTTTCTTGTAATTATCGGCTGTTTGGCCATGGGTGGGCATTACTGAACATACCAGGTATTCTTGTCCTGCTTCGGCAGCTTCATTCATCGTTTGCTCCCATTTATCATTTATTTGTACGTGGCCACTGCGTAGTGTCATACCAAGATTGGTACAAACCTCTTTCATTTCTTTGGCAGATAAACCATAATAATGCCCTTTTATACTTGCAGCAGATTCAATTTGCTTAATGCCTAAGGCTGCAATTTTTTGCAAAGTACCTTTTGCATCATCAAGCATTTCTTTTCTAAAAGTATATAGCTGTACACCAGCATTAGTTATCTTTTTATATTTATTGGTAAAGGATGGCAGCAGTAAACTGCCTGCTGTAACTGCACTGGTAGTAACTAAAAATTGGCGACGAGTTTGCATAATTTATAAATTTAAAATGGGTAAAATTTTAATTGCCAGATAGTAAAAATAGCCCAATCCATAATTTTAAAGACAAGTTTTGTTATTTCACTTATTAAGTACTGTTTCAATTTCGTTTAGCTCATCCGGAGAAAATGCCATGTTATTTAAGCAGGCCAGGTTATCATCTAGTTGGGTTACCGAACTTGCTCCAATCAATACCGAAGTAATTCTTTTATCTTTTAACAGCCATGCCAGCGCCATTTCTGCAAGGGTTTGGTTTCTTTGTTTTGCAATTTCATTGAGTTTGTTTATCTGCTGTAGTTTTTCTGCAGTAATATCAGCGCTGTTTAAAAATACAGCTTTTGCTGCCCTTGAGTTGTCAGGAATGCCATGCAGGTATCTGTTGGTAAGTAATCCTTGCGCTAAAGGTGAAAAGGGTATGCATCCCACACCGTTTTCCTGCAAAACATCCAGCAAGCTTTTACCATCGTGGGTAGTAGCATCTTCCACCCATCGTTCATACATAGAATATTTGGGTTGATGAATTAGGCAAGGCGTACCTAGCTCTTTTAAAATTTCTATAGCTTTTATCGTATCTGTTGCTGTATAGCTGGAAATGCCTGCATACAAGGCCCTACCGCTTTTTACAGCCGTATCCAATGCCATCATGGTTTCTTCTAATGGTGTATGAGGGTCAAATCGATGAGAGTAAAAAATATCTACATACTCCAGTTGCATGCGCTTTAGGCTTTGATCGAGGCTTGATAGTAAATATTTTCTTGAACCCCATTCACCATACGGTCCTGGCCACATATCATATCCTGCTTTGGTAGAAATTACCAACTCATCTCTAAGGTTACCAGTAAAATCTTTTTGAAGAATTTTTCCGAAATTTTCTTCGGCACTGCCAGGAAAAGGTCCATAATTATTGGCAAGGTCAAAATGTGTAATGCCTTTATCAAATGCACGGTGAATGATACTGCGACTATTTTCAAAACTATCAACTGAACCGAAATTATGCCAGAGCCCTAATGAAACTGCAGGTAACTTTAGGCCGCTTTTTCCACAACGGTTATATTTCATTGAATCATATCGGTTGGAGGCTGGTGTGTACATAAGTTTGATATTTAAAATATATAGTTGAGAAGTTATTCTGCTGTGAAGATAAAGACCAATTACAAATTTAAAAATTGTAGTTTGCCATAGGGAAGAATACATTACTGTTTAAACGTACAAGTAGTTTAACGTTTATGCTAATTTAATAATCTTGTTGACTTCTTTTTTCATTTAGGTGGTTTATATTTTAAACCTGTAAAGTAATTGTACAGGTTGTTCTTTTTTAAGCTCAAATAGCCTGAGGAAACAATCATATTAAATGGTGACATTCATCAGCAAATAGCAAAACTGATAGCGGTAATTTTAGCCAGATTAGTTTTTTTAAAATTACAAAATGAAGCCCACCGAATTACAAAATATACAGCATCAATTAATAAAACTGGAAAGTAAAATGCTGTTACAAGTAAAAAAACACCTGCCACTTTTTACTAAAATTCACCCACTGCAACTGCCCGCTGCAAAAAACCTGCTACATTATTTAACCTTGCGTAAAGAAGACGTAAGGGTTTTGCAAGATAGACTTCATGTACTTGGATTTTCATCCTTATCCAGCTCCGAAAGCCATATTCACAGGCAATTACAGTCAATTTTACAGTTGTTAGGGAAGCAATATACTTCAGCCGAGTTGGATACCTGTACGTACAAGTATAATCAACAGCAGATTTTGTACAAAAGCGAAACCTTGTTTGGAACAAAACCTGAAGCGGTAACCCCTTATTTGATGGTGACCTTTGATGCAGCATTTGCAGATAATTATGCGCTTATTAAAACCTTACTTATAAATGGTATGAATGTAGCACGTATTAACTGTGCGCATGATGACGAAGCCACCTGGAATAAAATGATACAGCAACTAAAAAAAGCCTGCCGCTTTACCGGGCTCACCTGTAAAATTTATATGGATTTGGCCGGCCCAAAAATTAGAACTAAACTGATGTGTAAAGGCAAGGAAAAGGGTAAGGTAAAAGTAAAAGAAGGTGATTTGATATGGTTGGCCGAAGAATCTAAAGGCTTTGCTGATACCGATATTGTAATTAGCCCAAACGAGCCTGGTATTATTGCTATGTTAAAAAAAGGTGAAAGGGTTTATATAGACGATGGTATAGTAAAAGGATTTATTGAATCAATAAAAAACAATAAAGCTGCCATGAGGATAGCTCGTATATCTTCTGTAAAGCAACAGATTAAAGAAGGTAAAGGCATTAATTTCCCCGATTCTGTTATTGCAGTTGCGTCTCTTACAGCATTTGATAAAGCATGTTTACCGTATGTTTGTAGCCATGCAGATATGGTGGGTTATTCTTTTGTACGCAATGCAGCCGACCTTGAGGCCTTGCAACAATCATTGAAAAAGCTTACCTCTAATCCCCCTTATATTATTATTAAAATTGAAACGCCGGAAGCAGTAATCAATTTGCCTGATCTGTTGTTTGGTGGAATGCAGCAGCCTGTTTTTGGAGTAATGATAGCCCGTGGCGACCTTGCTGTTGAGATTGGATTTGAACGGATGGGAGAAATTCAGGAAGAAATATTGTGGATTTGCGAAGCAGCTCATGTACCCGTAATATGGGCTACACAGGTGTTAGAAAACCTTAATAAATCGGGCATTGCTACCCGGTCAGAAATTACTGATGCAGCCCATGCCGCTATGGCTGAATGTGTGATGATTAATAAAGGTGACCATACCATTAAAGTAATTGAAACACTTCGAAATATTTTACATCGTATTGGAGGGCATCATAATAAAAAGCGCTTTACTTTTCGCCCCTTAAGTATAGCTGAAAATTTTATAAATAAGCAGCAGGCCAAAACAGCAATAGCTACTGTATTGCCATCAAAATAAAATAAAAACTAACTTTTGCAGTTTAAAATATACTACGCCCCCGTTGCGTCATAAACCAATACCCTGCTCCAAAGGTGGCTGTATGTATCAACAAATGCATGGTGCAGGGGATCATCCTGGTAAACTTTTTGTCCATCTGTATCATCAAAACACATAAGTTCACTTACCTGCCAGCTAGTATCCACAACAGCTCTCTTTTCTGTACTTGCAGGTAAACCTACATGTAAGCTGCGTACAGTTTCAATAGCTGCTAAGGTTTTAATGCCCTTTACCAGTAGCTCCTTGTCTATAATGGAATCTGGGTTCTTTAACCAAAAAAATACATGGTGCAGCAAATAATTTTTATTGATAGTGTTACTACCTACGTTTTTATTATTCGCCTTGTTTTTAGCTATATAGGCTTTTGCTTTTGATGATTTTCTACGAATAACCGGTTTCATAAAAATTGATTAAAAAATAAAATTACAATAAGTAATACTGTATCCAACTAAAGATAAGTACATGGCATTTTTTTAGCCTTTCACATTTTTGAACCTACACATATTTCTGATTTAAAAAGTAAAAAATGGTGTGCGCCGATACAGCGTAAAGTATTTTCAAAGAAATGGTAAAAAAGGTTTACCAGTAAAAATGTAAATCCATTGCCTGTAAACTTATTTACCTATGTTTTTGCTTTTCCATCTTCCAGATTTTATGTACCAAAAAGACATGATAAAAATGGAAGTCCAATACACTAATTCGTTACTCCATGCCATTGCCAGTGTGGTGTAGTGCACTTTCATTACTATCCAGGTGTAAACCAAATAAATACTAATAGCAATTATTTCAAAGGCAAGGTTAACTTTAGTTTTTCCGGTACCAGTTACTCCATTAAGCCAAATATTTCCTGCGCTCATTATCATTAAACCAGCAGTAACCATCCTTAATACCGGTATAGCTTCTTGTACAAAAAGGTTACCCTGCCCAAAAAGGCCAAAAAACAACTGTGGAAAAATATTGATAATTAAGATAGTTACACCACACATAACCATACTTAACAGCATAATTTTACTAATGACTTCTGCCACTTTATCTTCCCGCTTTTGCCCCATCAGGTTACTTACCATGGCGTTGCAGGTAGCTGAAAATGCCCAAACAAATACACCTGCCAAACCAAAAATATTTCGTAAGGTATTGCTAATTGCTTTGGCAGTTTCATCGTGCCTTGATTCAATTAAAAAAAAGAAAGTTAACCAGGTTGTTACACTAATTACATATTGTAAAATGAGTGGAGTAGCAATTTTTATAATTTCCTTAGATTTTTCTTTGTTGTATCTAAGGTTTTGAAGTAAGCCATATTCTTTTTTTAATCCCGTTTTGTATAGCACTACCATTATTACTAAAAATCCAGCTATTTCTGCAATTACAGATGCTATTGCGGCACCGTTAAAACCCAATGCCGGCAAACCCCAGTGGCCAAATATAAGCAGGTAATCCAGTAAAATATTTATGAGCGTTTCTGCAAGAAAACCAAGAATCATATAGCGGCTGTTGAGCGTTGCAACTAAAAATGCATTTCCCATTTGAAAAAGGTATAAAAAAGGCAAGCCCAATATTCTAATTTTTAAAAAGCTCATTTCCTGGGGAAAAGCCTTTGGGTCTGCCGCCTGCTGCAATATAAACGGGGCAATAAACCAGGTAATTAAAATTCCAATAAAGGCATATTGCAAACTAATTCTTATTCCCTGTGCTAAAATAGTTTTAAACGCTTTTGTATTATCACTGCCAGCATATCTTGAAAATACAGATTGAATACCATTGTTTAGGCCATGACCGGCTACAGCAAAAATCAGGTAAAACACACCCGTAATGCCAGCATTACCAAGTGCCTCCATATTAAGATGCCCCAGAAATATGCTATTGGTTAGCATATTTATTTGCGGTACCAGTATTGCAAATGTGATAGGTAAGGCAATAGAAATTATCTGCTTATTGGTTACTTGTACTTTTAAATCTTTTACGGTTGCCGCACTTTCCATAAGTTTGCAAAAATATCTTTTTTTACCTGTTTAAAAACAAACTTTGGAGCCAACCTTTAAAATACAAGTTGCGGAAAATTTAACAGGTGAAGCCTCTCTTGTTATTGAAATAAGTTTATGGGGTATATCTTATGTAGTTATCGATTCAAAAAAAAACTGTCATACCTTACTTGTTTATCATTTTCCCGAAGGGGCCAGTATCGAAAAAGCTGCATTATTTATCAAAATGTCAGTTTCGTCTGAGCCCATTTTACAGGAGAGTTTTACCAAAGTAACTATTATTTATGCTTATCCAAGAGCTATTCTTTTTCCTCACGCATTATTAGATGGCATCAATAAAAAATTGGTTCTTGAGCTTGTGCATGGCGATATTAATGATGATTACATTCATTCGGATTTTGTTTACAAACAAAACTTACATGTATTCTATGTGGTTCCAAAATTATTAGACTCAGTTTTTTCTTATCTTTTTTCTTCTATGAATATTACCCATCAATATAGCTTATTGCCAGATTTATTACCTTTTAAGCAAAATCATTTGTATTGCATATTTGGCAACAGTTTCTTTACCGTACAGTTGGTAAAAGATGGTCAGTTACAGTTTGTTCAAAGCTTTTCTTTTAAAGTACCCGAAGATGTTGTTTACTATTTATTACAGCTATGCGACAGCTATTTAGTGCCAGTTACCCAGGTATTACTACAAATTACCGGAATGACAGAAACTGAATCAAAAATTCATCAAGCCCTAAAGATGCACTTTATTCACATTCAATTTGAAACCCTCCCTAAAGATTTTCGCTATCCGGAAAAGATGAAGCAGTTGCCATCACATTATTTTAGTAACCTTTTTTTAATGGCTTTATGCGTATAATAAGCGGCACCCACGGTGGCAGAAAAATTAATCCCCCTGCCAGTATGCCTCACACCAGGCCAACAACAGATATAGCCAAAGAAGGACTTTTTAATATTTTACAAAATAATCTGCAGTTTGAAGATTTAAAAACACTCGATCTTTTTGGCGGTACAGGCAGTATAAGCTACGAATTAGCCAGCCGTGGGGCAACTGATCTTACCATTATAGAAAAAGACAACAAGATGTATGATTTTATAAAAAAAACATCTACAGATCTTGCTTTTACTGGTTTTAAGTTAATAAAGATGGAGGTTTTTAAATATATAGAAACCTGTAAGGATCAATATGATTTTATATTTGCCGGTCCTCCCTACGCATTGGGTACAATTGATGATTTGCCATTACAAATAATTGAGCAAAAATTATTAAAGCCAGGCGCTTTGTTTGTGCTTGAACATACGCCCCGCAATGATTATAAAAAATTTCCACACTACAAAACAGAAAGAAACTATGGCACAACAATCTTTTCTATCTTTATAGGGTGAGTTAATTAAACTGTACTTTTTTACAGGTAATTTTATTAGGCATAAATACTACTTTCTTACACTAAAATACCTTAAGTAATTATTATATTTCTTTTCAATTCAGCTTTGATATGAAAAAAAGTGAAATCAGACATATTTATAAAGAAAGGCGAAAGGGGCTTACATCTGCTCAAATTTTAAAGTTAGATGATTTGATGCTGATACAGTTTCAGCAGCTTGCAATAGATATTCCGGCAGTAATTATGACTTATGCCCCTATGGAACTTTTGAATGAATTTGACCCGCAATTGGTTACTGATTATTGCTATTTTAAAAATCCATTGCAGCAACTGTATTATCCTTTAGTTACCGAAATAGATGGCTATTCAATAATGTTACCCATTTTGGTAAATGATGAAACCGAGTTTGAAAAAAATGAGCTGGGCTTTAATCAGCCAATGACGGGTATGGATATAAGTCCCGTAGATATTGACTTCATTATAGTGCCCTTATTGGCTTTTGATAAAAAAGGCTACAGGGTTGGTTATGGCAAAGGATACTATGACAGGTTTTTAATAAATTGCCGGGCAGATGCAATAAAAATTGGCTTTAGCTATTTTGCCCCTGTAGATGCAATTGCAGATGCCAATCAGTTTGATATGCCATTAAACTATTGTATTACCCACGATGCCATTTATTCATTTTAATCATCTTATAAAAGCATTATTTTGCTAAGAAGTTTTAGATATTTATTGTTTCCTTTTTCGCTGTTTTATGGTGCATTTATTTGGCTCCGCAATTGGCTGTTTGATAAAAATATATTAAAGTCTTCCGAATTTAATTTCCCTATTATTTGTGTAGGCAATCTTGCAGTAGGTGGCACCGGAAAAACCCCTATGGTAGAATATTTAATCCGTTTGCTGAAAGAGCAATACAATATTGCAACACTGAGCCGTGGTTACAAAAGAAAAACAAAGGGATTTGGCATTGCCAATGAAGAAACAACCGCATTGGAAATAGGGGATGAGCCCATGCAATTTCATAAAAAATTTCCGGATATAACAGTGGCTGTTGGCGAAGAAAGGCTTGTTGCAATACCGCAACTGCTGCAAGAAAGGCCCGCTACTGCTGTAATTATTTTAGATGATGCTTTTCAACACAGGCATGTAAAAGCAGGAATTAATATTTTACTTACAGAGTACAAAGACCTTTACACAAGAGATATAGTAATGCCAGCCGGCGATTTAAGAGATGTAAGAAGCAGTGCTAAAAGAGCAGAAATAATTATTGTAACAAAATGCAAAAACGATTTAACAGACTTGGAAAGAGCATCCATTGTAAAAGAATTAAAACCGCTTTTTCATCAAGCGGTTTATTTTACCAGTATAAGCTACAGCAATCCATATCATTTATTTAATAAAAATGAAAAAGCGATTACGGCACATACGAATGTTTTGTTAGTTTGTGGGATAGCAAGCCCAAAAACTTTGAAAGATTATTTAACTGCCAGCGTTCATACTTATGATATGCTCCGGTATCCTGATCATCATATTTTTGATAGCGATGATTTACTCGATATTAAAAAGCAATTTGAAAAAATTAAATCCAACAATAAAATAATACTAACTACCGAAAAGGATGGAGTACGAATGAAAAAATTTGAAACAGAGCTTGTAAATTTCCCTATTTATGTATTGCCTATTCAGCACCAATTTTTATTTGGCAGTGCCTCCCTGTTTAATCAACAGGTAGCGCAGTTTATTCATTCTTTTTCAAAATAGCTACCTAACTGAAAAAATCAATAATAACAATTTAAATAAATCTAAAACGATTTATTGCAAGACTTTATATTACAATTTAAACTGCTCATGAAGGCTTTGATGTAAACATTGATTTTGTGGCTGATAACTTAGGATTGAATACAAAATTGAAAACTAATAGCTTTCATCCTGCAACATTGTTTGTAAATGATTTTGATAAAAACTGAACCATCGAATACGTGAGTGA
>Ga0105048_10012794_pt1 | contig 13134 bp, 12 predicted proteins | sample MAT05_FD_78382 | JGI IMG/M metagenome (GOLD analysis project Ga0105048, IMG submission 78382) | Freshwater microbial communities from Lake Fryxell liftoff mats and glacier meltwater in Antarctica - MAT-05 | ecosystem: Environmental > Aquatic > Freshwater > Ice > Liftoff microbial mat | place...
CGGCTTCGTCTGGGACAAGTGGACGACCGGGACGCCAACTGAGCGACTGCAACTCATCCCCGCCGGACAGGAACACATCCTGGAACTTGCAGACGGCAAGAAGCGCTGGGTGCAGGTGGTGTCGGAACTCTCGCAGGCGTTTGCCCTCTGCTCCGCCACCGATGAAGCGACCGCGATCCGCGACGACGTTTCCTTTTTTCAAGCCCTGCAATCCGCGCTCAACAAGAAGTCGGGCGAGAACCGAAGGTCTCCCGAGCAGATCGACGCCGCGATCCGCCAGCTCGTTTCCAAAGCCATCACGACCGAAGGCGAGATCATCGACGTCTTCACCGCCGCCGGATTGAAGAAACCCGACATCGGAATCTTGAGCCCGCAATTCCTAGCCGAAGTGCGCGGCCTCAAGCACAAGAACGTCGCCGCCGAGCTGCTGGAAAAACTGCTCAAGGACGAACTCAAGGTGCGCTCAAAGAAGAACCTCGTGCAGAGCCAGCAGTTCTCCGAGAAGCTCAAGAAGACCCTCAACGCCTACCACAACCGCGCCATCTCCACGATGGAAGTCATCGAGGAACTCATCAAGCTGGCGAAGGAAATGGACGCCGCCACCAAGCGCGGCGAAGACCTCGGCCTAACCGATGACGAGGTCGCCTTTTACGACGCCCTCGCCGTGAACGAGAGCGCCGTGAAAGCGATGGGCGACGACAAGCTCAAGCTCATCGCCGCCGAACTCATCACTCAAGTCCGCAAGAGCGTAACCATCGACTGGACCCTGCGCGAAGGCGCGCGGGCGAAGATTCGCGTGATGGTGAAACGCATCCTGAACAAATACGGCTACCCGCCGGACTTGCAGGATGAGGCGGTGAAGACCGTGCTCGCGCAGGCGGAGTTGCTGTGCGCGGAGTGGGCCGGGTAGGAGACGCGGCGCTGACGATTCGGTGGCCGGTGCGGGGCAGGTGCTTTCTTGCCGCATGAGGAAGAACGGGCGGATGTTGCCGAAGACGGCGGAGCGGATGCGGCTTGCATTGAAGCGCGCGTATTGCTGCACGATGGAGATGTTCCAGCAGTTGAATTTCCACCTCTGCCCACGCTCAATTCGACACGCCCAGTGTCGTGAGCTTTGTCGAAACGGATCTCCTTCACGATCTGCCCGCCGTCCGGGGATGTCGGGCCGGCAGCCGTAATTCCCGCCGGAGACAGAGTGACGAACCAATAGTCGAAGGATCCCTTGCCTCCCGTTTCGCAAACCACTCATGTCCGGCCCGTTTTGCTCCATTCACCCACGCGCAAATCCCGCTTCGGAGCCCCGCCCATCGTGTTCACGCTCGGGCCACGCGCAGCACCCCGGATCGCAATGCGGGGCTGAAGCGGAAGCAGCCACATCACGGGCCGCCGTTATTCCGCCATTTGGGAGCTTCGCAGTTGAGTGCCTGGCTGGAGATGCCAGCCTCCAGCAATGAACGCCTTCGAAACCGCCGCCTTTCTTGATGACGCCTCGCATCTCACGCTGCGTGAACCTGTGCCGAGGCCAGTCGCCCGCGAGCGCCGTGTGATCGTGCTTTTCGACACGGAGAATGGCGACGTGCCGCGCGTCTGGCCGACAGGGTTTTTCGATGATATTCGGATCGACGATCCAGCCTTTGTGCGTCCTGCGCAGGGCGAGGCTCCAGCCGTTGCGGCGCTCGATGCATGAAGGTGTTGCCGGATACGAACGCATGCATCGCCGTCAGGCGCGGCCATGAGAGGGCGGTGGCGCGGATGGCGGGTGTGGCTCCCGGCGATTGCGTGGTGTCGGTCGTGACGGTGTATGAGCTGTTCACCGGGAATGCCAAGTGCCGCGAGTCGGAGCGCGAACGGGCAAAGGTGTTGCGGTTCCTGGCGACAGTGCGCGTGGCCGCATTCGACGACGCGGCAGCCAGACGGGCCGCACAAGTGCGGGCGGATTTGGAGACGGCAGGAAAGACGTGCGGACCATACGACCTGCTGCTCGCAGGGCACGCGCTTGCGCTCGGTGTCGCCATCGCGACCAATAATGTGGCGGAGTTCTCCCGGGTGAGCGGGTTGCAGGTGGAGGATTGGCTGGCGTAAAAACTGCCGATGCGAACGCCTTGTTTCCGCAGGAGGAAAAGAGGCAGAGGGATGGAGCAAATCACCCCCTTCACCCATGCGCAAATCCCGACTCAAAGCGCCGCTCCATCGTCCCCTGATCTGCTGCCACTGCGTTTGATAAGCGTCGAGGTGCTCACCCTCCGGGCTCGGCTTCGCCTCGTCGATCTCGGCGCTTCGCTTCCCCATTTCACGGGTCAAGGAGGAAACCGGGTGTACCACGCGCTTGCTCCGATGAAGACCTGGCAGGTCTTCCCCGGGCACCCGAAACCACTGCGAGCGGATGCGGCTTTCGTTGGAAGTGCGCGTATTGCTGCACGATGGCGATGTTCCAGCAGTTGAACTTCCGCGTCTGCGCACAGGTCGCCTTCACGATCTGCCCGCCGTCCGGGGATGTCGGGCAGGCGCGCGACTTCCTCATGGACGCTGCGTTTCCGCAGCGCGCGCGGCATGGTGATGATGTGCTGGCGCGTGTAGTTCGTGATGAGGAATCCGGCGACGGCGCGGAGCAGCTTTGCGGCTTCGGGGATGGTGCCGAGTTCAAAGTGCGCGATCTTTCCGGTGAGTGAGGCGTTGCTCGCGCCGTCGAGCAGGCAGCCGTAATTGCCACCTGCGCACCACGGCAGCAGGCGCGTGGCGAGGTTGCCAGTGGAGGCAAGGTTTGCGCAGACGGTCGCCTACGTCTTTGGCGGTTCCTCGCGAAGCGTACCCGTGAGCCCTTCGACAGGGCGCGGGTGGAGCGCAGGGCGATAAATCCGCGATTGGAGAGACTTTTCCCGCTCCTGGTAATAGGTGGCGCGTTCCTGCGGTGTGGCGCCGAGTTCGCGCTGCATGGTGGCACGGATGTCGCGGAGCCATTCGAGGCCGTCGGTGGGGGATGGGGGCTTAGTCGGTTTCATCGTCGAGCAGTTCAAGCGGGGTGACGAGTTGCGGAGTGGCGTAGCCGAGCAGGGCGTTGATGCGCCGGATGTGGGAGAATTTGTTGGCGTTGGCGATGTGATGGCAGTTCCACGTGCCGAGGATATCGCATTTGTGGAATGTGGCGAGGGCGAGATGGTCGGCATCGGCGGAGGCCTCTGCGGGCATGACTTTGTTCCGATGGTATGTCGCGACGATCTCGGCGACTTCTGCGGTATAGGGCAGGAGCGGGAGGGGCGAGATGAGGCCCAGGCATTGCGTGCGTTTCGCCTCGGGTGCGCGTTCGAGTTCTTCCAGTACGACTGCGGAGGTCACGCGCTGGTCGTCGTCCGCCGGTTCATCCCACCAACGTCGTGTCCAGTTGCGGCCGGCGCGCAATTCGACGGCGGCGCGTGTGTCGAAGTAGAAGCTGGGGATGCTTGTCTCGATGTAGATGAGGCGCGGCATCGGATTTCAGCGTGTGCGGTTCACCGACCGTGCCGGAGGCATTCGCCGTCGGCCTCATCCTCGGCGATCATCGCGGCGAGTTCGTTGTCGGAATAAATGCGCGGTTTCGGCAGCGTGCCCTTTTTCCGCCAGCGCATCGCGAGGAAGGGGAGCAGTTCTTCCTTTTGCTCGCTCGGCAGCGAATCCGCGGCGGTTTCATTTTCGGCGAGCGTGCTCGTGCGTCAAAACGTAGCACTGGCCCAGGGAACGGATGAAGGGCAAACTCACGCGAAGAAGTGCGTCCCAGTCGCGGCCCATGTCTCCTGCCCGGCGTGCCAACCTCCCCTTTTCCCTTCCGCCTCCTCGGAGGTCGGCGCGGTCGTTCTGCCGCATTGAGGAAGAACTGGCGGCTGTTGCCGAAGACGGCGGAGCGGATGCGGCTTTCCTTGAAGCGCGCGTATTGCTGCACGATGGAAATGTTCCAGCAGTTGAACTTCCGCATCTGCGCGTGGCTCAGTCGCACCACCTACTCGATGAACGCGCCTGCAGACAGGCCGAAGTGGGAGCCGAGGGTGCGCGCGTGTTCGGCGGTGATTCTGCGCTCGCCGCGCAGAATCATGGGGCCAAGCTGGCGGGATGCGCCGAGCAGTCGGGAGAGATCGGTGGCGCTCATGCCGTGCGCGTCGAGGAGATGCGCGAGCATTTCGACCAACGACACTCCGGGCCACTGCACCTACCGCGCATCGCGGGCCTCGATGAGGATGCAGAGCACGTCGAAGTAGTCCTCCTGGTCGGCGCTGAAATCCGCGGCGTGAAGGGCCATTGCATCGGTGACTTCGACGGTGTTCGCGTAGCCGGTCTTGTCACGGATCGGTCGTCGCGGTTTTGATCTCCTCGTTGTGGGTGTGGTTGCCTCTGGGTGGGCAGTATGCGGTGGGGTGAAGACGCGGCAGAGACCGGCGTAATCGCGCGGGAGAACGGCGAAGGTGAGTTTGGTTTTGCGGACGGCTTTCATAGTTCTTCCTTCCATCAGTTGCGGCTGTATTCGGCGTGCGTGAAGAAGCGCAGGGTGTAAAGGCGCTGGCGCTCGAAGTGGATCGCGGCGATGAGCCGGAATTCGTTGCGGCGGATATTGAAGACCCAGACGGTGTGGCCGCTCCCGACCCGGACCGGATCGACATCAGGAAAGGCGCGGCGCAAGTCGGCTGGCCTGGCCCATTTTGCGGCGCGGACGATGCGAACCCAGACCGCGAGGGGCTGCTCCGCGCGCGGATGCCGGACACCGGCCGCACCGAGAAATGCCTCTTTGACGATGCGCACGGATACAGAATGTATCCAGAGCGGGACCCTGGAGGCTCTTGCAAAACCTACACGGTCACCGACGCGCGGCGTCATCGCTCAGAGGAGTGAAGGCATCTAGCCCTCTTACGGCTGAGGTTTTGCAAGAGCCTCCCTGGTCAAACCATTCCGCGGTCCGCGCGGGTGCGGAAGGCGTGGGGCGGAATCGTCCCCGAAAATTGGTCTGAAGCGAGCGGGCGGGCCCCCGAGCGTGAAGATCATCGCTGCTTGCGGAGAGCCGTGGAATCGGGGCTTCCGCGCGGCGTCACGCTCTCAAAACTGATCTACAGGTGTCCTAGGCACGCGAGGTACTTTTTGCCTTCACGACAGTTCAAACAAACATCCAAGACCATCACCATGAATTCAAAAGACCAAGTTCGTTTCGATGCGCTGAAGGGCGCGAGCAGTTTCGGAGTCAACAATGCGGGTGATTTCAAGTTGCCGGCGTGTCCGCCGCCGGTGAAGGCGAAGGCGCTGTTTGCCGCGCTGGGCACTGTCGCCGATGGCGAGGAGGCGACGACGAAGGATACGGTGCTGGGGAATCTCGTGCGGGCGATTAAGACGCAGGACTCCGGCAAGGGTGACTTTCATGGGGGGACTGCGAGCAAGGGTGTGCAGCGCGAAGGGCTGCTGGAGATGCTGCGGAATTGGAATCGCACGGCGGATGCGATCGCGACGGCGACCAGTGCGCCGCAGATCATGGAGAGTTTCCGGATGCCGCGCGGCAACAATGACACGGAGCTGGCGGCGCGGGCGCGGGCGTTTGCGGATGCGGCGGGACCGCTGAAGGCGGAGTTCCTGGCGCTGGCGCATCCGGCGGATTTCATCGAGGCGCTGCGGCAGCGAATTACGGATTTCGAAGAGGCAGCGGACGAACAGAGCACGGGTCTGCAGGATCGCGCAGGTGCTACCGCGGGCATCACGGATCTCGTGGAGCAGGGCCTGGTAATCCACAAGCAACTCAATGCCATCATGCACAATCTCTATGCGGCCACTCCGCAGAAGCTGGCGGCATGGCTGAGCGCGAGCAATATCCCGCGCAGCCCGTCGAGCGCGAAGGAGCCGGCAGCGGGGCCGGCGCACCCAGCGGCTGCACCGCGGTCGGCAGCGGCGGCGAAGGCGGCGGCTACTCTTGGCAGCGAAGTTCCCACACATTCCAAGGGCAATGGGACGACAGCGTCTCACGGGAATGGCGCGGCCTCATCCGATGGAAATGGGAACGAGACGAATGGCTCGGGAGCAACCCCGCGCCTGGTCGCAAACGGGAGCACGTAGCAGCGGGCAACGCAAAAGATAAGGCGCCTGCGGCGACGTGACATCCCTCAAGGGATGCAAGTCCGTCCCCGAAAAATACTGAGCGCTCCGACGAGAACCCCGAAGTTCATCGGCGCTCTTGTGCATCCTGCCAGCGGCCTTGCAACCCTGTCAGAGACCTTGCGAACGGTAAAAGATGCCTTGGACAGCGCGAAAATCGCTTTGGAGAGCATGAAAACGGCGATGGGATTGACCACGGATTACAGGCAGTGCATGGATGGAGAATGTGGGAGGCGGCCGATATCCATGAGGTCGCTCACCCAAGAGGTGAACGAAACTCTTCGCGCAAATCCCTGCTTAGCCGTGTCATCCGCGTAATCCGTGGTTCCCATTCCCGGATATAGGTGAAATCCGTCTTTGACAGCGCGTCAGCAGCCTTCGACAGCATGCGGGGCGCAACCTGCCGTCGTGCCGGGGCGGCGTGCGTCCCGCCGCCGACCCACCCCTCGCGCGAAGCACCAGATACTTCCCCCATATGTGCCGAGAGTCTGGCGCGGCGCCGGGCACCCCACGCCGTTTCCGATTGGCTCGACGCTTTGCCGCCGTGGGCGAAAATCCAGGCGCCGCTTGTCCTTCTGCCAGGCATGGAATTGGACCCGGGGGAAACGGAGGCGATTTCGCTGGCCTTGGAAAATCGCTCCTGGAGTTTTGCGTCCTGGAGTTTCGCGTTGGCACAATTCGCAATCTGGAAAAGGTCCTGCGCATGAGCAGCACGGCATCGCCCGAGTAACTGCGCCCGCTCGTGTACCGGGAAGTGGATGCGCTGGACGACATCGGCATCGAGACGGTGCATCGCGTGATTCTGCGGATGCGGATGGAGGAATCGCTCGGACGCCTCGACAGCATGGCGGATGAGATGCGCGAGAAGGGCGTGATGGAACGGTTGCCGCAGATCATCGCCGAAGTCCGCGCACGGCGGCGCGCGCAGGCGTGATTGACTGCATTGACCCGAATTCGCCCGTTCAGCTTTTCGGAGAAAAGTCGCGGTTCCGGCAATTACGGTCGCGCTGATGGGCGGGCGGATCGAACTCGCATTGTCCACAGCCATCCTGCTCGAAGACGAGGAAGTGGGGGCGGCGATGCATGGGCCGGTGTTTGCGCGGGAGGTGATGAACTTCCTCGATCTCGCGACGGCATCCGGCTTCGTCCGGCACTGCACCCCGCAGTTCGATTTCCGCATCATCGCCGCCGATCCGGACGACGACATCTCTCGCCGACTGCGCCGTCGCCGCCGACGCGGAATACTTCATCACCGAAGTCCGTCACTTCAAGGCACTGCGAGATGCAGGCCAGCGGGCTGCAAGCCGCAGCCGATCCCGCCGGAGGAGTTCATCCGGGAATTCCTGTCGCCATCATGAAACGACAAAGCCGCCAACCCACAGCGACCGCATCGAACGACTGCGGGAACTGGATTTCTAAAACGAATAATCCGTCTTCTCTGAAAAGAGATCGTGTGTTTCATGGCCGCACGGTATGTTGGTGGCCATGAAACACACGTTCGTTGCTGTTCTGGGCAGGGCAATGGTCTTCATCGCGGCCGCTTCCGCCCTGGAAGCGCAGGAGAAAAAGCCGCGCGTTTTCAACGTCAATCCGCCGGCGATCAGCACCGACTCCTCGGTCAATTACGATTACGCCATCGTCTATGTGCGCGCGCCGCGCAAGGGCGACGATAAGGGGATTGCATGGACGGAAGTATTCAGCCCGTTGCGCGGCGAGCCTGGGTCCGATCTGATGCTGCTTCACCCGGATGGGAAAGAGGAAGTGCTTGTCCCCGCGGGGGATGATGCGGTTACGGATCCGTTTGTATCGTTCGATGGGGAGTGGGTTTACTATGCGAGTTTCCGCAACGTCAGGAAGCCGGGGTCCGACAAGCTTGTTTCGGAAAGCGCCGACGCATTCAAGATTCACGTGAAGACGCGCAAGGTCGTGCAGTTGACGCAACAGGTGTTTACGCCGAACACCGGGGTCGTCGCGAAGAGCGTGAAGGCGCCGGGGGTTTACAATCTGGGGCCATGCCCGCTGCCGGGCGGGAAGGTGATGTTCACCAGCAACCGCAATGGGTTTGTTCCGACGAAAGGGTATACGCCGACGACGCTGCAGCTCTTCATCATGGACGACGACGGCGGCAATGTCGAAATGATCGGCCACCTGAATATCAACAGCGCGCTGCACCCGACGATTCTGAAGGATGGCCGGGTGATGTTCACCAGCTATGAATCGCAGGGGCTGCGCGATCTGCGGCTGTGGGCGTTGTGGACGATTCACCCGGACGGCAGCAACTGGGCGCCGCTGCACAGCGCCTTCGGGCCGGGCGCTACCGCGTATCATTTCATGACGCAGCTTTCCGATGGGCATGTTGTCGTGGAGGAATACTACAACCTGAACAACGAGGGCTTCGGCACCTTTTACAAACTCGCCGCCAACGCGCCGAAGGGAGAACCCTTCTTCGGGCCGGCGGCGGTGAAGGATGCGCGCTCCGCCGCATATGACGGCGCTGATTTCAACCGGATCCCTTTTACGCCGATGGGGCTGGAGAAGCTGACGAGGTTCAGTCGCGCATTTGATGCGCCCGCGCCGCTTTCGGATTCGACGAAGACCGATTCGATGCGCGTGGGGAAGGTGACACATCCTTCGGGCGCGCCGGACAATCATCTGCTCACGGTGTGGTCGCCCGGCCCGGTCAACAGCAACGCCGGAATGAAAAAGCCGGCCATCGACGGCGGCATCTATCTCATCAAGGATGGCAAGGAGATCGATGAGCCGGGCCAGATGCTGCTCATCAAAAATGATCCGAACTACAACGAGCAATGGCCGCGTGCGCTCGTGTCCTACAGGCGCATTCACGGCGTGGATGAACCGCAGCGCCTGGCCGTCGTGGCCAATGATGGGAAACTCTCGCCCCATCTTCCCGAAGGGACGCCTTTCGGTCTCGTCGGCACTTCCAGCTTCTACAAACGCGAGAGCTATCCGCGCGGCAGCGTCGCATCGGGAAAGGTCACCTCGACCTACCCCGGCGGGAATGACCCGTTTCAGGGACTGGGCCCGCTCGCCTTCACCGCCATCAAGGGCAACTGGTTTGTGCAGGGGAGCGACACGTGCCGCTATGAAAACAGCGAGATCCACGCTGTCCGTATTCTGAGCTTGGAGCCAACCACCAACCCGCAGCACACCGGCAAAGGCAGGCGCCTGTGGTGGAATGTTGCGAACGAGCGACTGCGCAATCTCGGCGAAATTCCAGTGCGCAAGTTTGCCGGAGATAAACAGCCGCTCGATCCCGATGGGAATCCCGACACCAGTTTCCTCGTCAAAATCCCCGCAGATACGGCTTTCACATTCCAGACGCTGGATCGCGACGGCATGGTGCTGAACATGGCGCAGACGTGGCACCAGCTCCGCCCCGGCGAAATCCGCAACGACTGCGGCGGCTGCCATTCCCACAGCCAGAAGCCGACCGACTTCGAAAAGACCGCCGCGGCACGGGCTGATTACAAAGTGTTCGACTTGACGAAGAGTTCGCCATTGTTGACCGCGAAGGCGCAGGACGAGTCGAAGACGAAGTGGGACGCGGCCGACGAGACGGGCGTGCGTTTCGCGCCCGGCGTGCAGAACGTGGAATATTACCGCCACGTCCGGCCTATTTTCGAGCGGAGCTGCGTCGCCTGCCACACGCAAAAATCAGACAAGCCCGCGGGCGATCTCGTGCTGGATGATGATGCGCTGCGGCAGGGCCCGCAGGGCATCGGCGGGCTCGTGGCCGGGCCTTCGGGCAAGGTGCCGGGCACGTATTTCCGCCTGGCCTTCGACCAGGCAGGCCAGTTCGGTCGAAAATCTCCGGTAGGCAACTGGTCTCACCCGCAGATGTCGCGCTACGTTCGCGCATTACAGTCGCGGCGCAGCCTGCTCGCCTGGAAGATTCACGGCAAACGTCTCGACGGATTCAGCAACGACGACTTCGCCACGGAAACGAAGCCGGGCGATCCCGATTCGCTGCAATTCCAAGGGAAACCGTTCGCCAGCAAAAATCAGTCAGAGCGCCGCCTGGTCAATCTCGCGTATTCCGGGAGCATCATGCCGCCCCCCAAAGCCGTCGCCGGCACATATGAGGGGCCCGACGGAAAGAAGATCAAGGTCGCCCCGCTGACGGATGAAGACCGCCGAACTCTGGTCCGCTGGATCGACCTGGGCTGCCCCATCGACCTCGACTTCGACCAGACCAGTCCTGATTCGCGCGGCGCGGGCTGGCTCGCCGATGAAAACCGCCCGACGCTGACGCTGACCCATCCCCGCGCCGGAAGCAACCCCGAGCTCACCCGCATCCTCATCGGCATGCACGACTATGACTCCGGCCTAGACATGGCCGGCTTCCGCGTGGTGGCCGATGTGGAACTGGATGGAGTGAAGGCGGGACAGAATCTTGCGGCGAAGTTCGTCGCGAAATCCCAAGGCGTGTGGGAGATGAAGCTGACGACGCCGATCGCGGCGCTCAGGCAGGGGAAAATCGAAGTTTCGATCGCCGACCGGCAGGGGAATGTGACACGGATCGAGCGAACGTTTTCGGTCACGGGGAAATCACCGGACCCCCTCACTCCCCGGCAGCGTCCGGCGCCCGGCCCGTTTCCGGAGCGGCGCGGTGCGAAAGCAAATTCCTAGCAGTGCAGTAGCAGTCATGAAGCGCGTGTGGCTGCTGGGTTTTACGATTGTGTTGGGGCTCGTCTCGGCAGGTCGGGCACAGGAGGCGAAACCGGCGAAGATTCCGATCCTGTTCGATTTTGCCATCGGTGAGGACATTGACGACACGTTCGCGCTGGCGACGGTGGTCGCCAGTCCGGACCTCGACCTTCGCGGCGTCACCACCGTCGGGCACGATCCGGTCAAGCGAGCCCACATGGCGTGCCGATTCCTGACCGCAGTCGGCCGGAGCGAGGTGCCGGTGGCGGCCGGGATTCCCGAAACGCCGCTGAAGCCGCTCGCGTACTGGCAGGTGCAGTATGGCAATCATGCGTCGGTTTACTTTCGCGATCCGAAACCGGTCAAGCAAACCGCCCCGGAATTCATGTACAAGCAGATCAAGGACCGTCCCGGCGAGTTGACGCTGCTCGCGGTCGGGCCGTTGACGAATGTTGCGAAGCTGCTGACCGATCATCCCGATTGCAAGCCGATGATCAAACGCATCGTCATCATGGGCGGCTCGGTGAAGCGAGGCTACAACGACGGCTCGAAACCGCAGGCGGAGTACAACATCGTCGCCGACGTGAAGGCAGCCCAGACCGTTTTTCGTGCTGGCGTCCCGCTCGTGGTGGCGCCGCTCGATGCGACGGCGATGGTCAAGCTCGACAAGGCTCGGCAGAAAAAGCTGTTCGACGCGGGGTCGCTGTTGACGCTGTCGGTGCAGGCACTGACGCAGCTCCGGCAGGAGAAAAACGGGCCGATCCTGTTCGATCCGGTTGCGGTCACCCTAGTGTATACGGAGAAGTTCTGTTCGATGGAGAAGCTGAATCTGGACGTCGATGACAAGGGCTTCACGAAGATCGTTGCGGGCAAGCCGGCCAACGCGTCGGTTGCCGTGGCGACCAAGACGGACGAGTATCTCGACTGGCTGGTCGATCGCCTGGCGTCGGCGTATCCGAAGGCGTTGCCGACGATGCGATTCATCAACGAGGCGAAGACGGTGCCGCGCGGCGGGATGCCGAACCGTGTGCATGTCTTCGAGGACTACGAAACTGACATCGAAAAACGCTGGTGCCTGAGCGGCCGACATGAAACCGTCAATGTGCCCGTCGGCAGTAAACGCGCCTGCCGGGCGGTGTTGACACAGGATTTCGACGATCGGCAGGGTGAGACGAGAACGTTGTACAACGCGGTCGTCTTCAATCCGGTGCCTGGTCCGCCGATGGGGAAGAAGCCGCACCTGAGCTTTCGCTATTGGCTGAAAGGGACCGACACGATGAGGGTGCAGATCTACAGTCTGACGAACGGCTATCATCGCTGCATGATGCTGAAGGGATTGCCGGAGGGAAGCTGGCAGGACGGCAACGTGGACATGTCGGTCGCCCGCAAGCCGGACGGCACCGGTGGACCGCTGTCGGAGAACGAGCGCATTGATGACATTCAGTTTTACGTCGATCCGCGGGCGGAACTGATCATCGACGATATCGTGCTGTACGATGCCGCGGTCGAAGGAGAGAAACGGCCGTTCCCAAAGCGGTTCGCTTACACGGGGCTGTTCGACAGCGGCAAACAGGGCAAGGAATGGGCCGGCTCGTTCGAGATCGCGCCGAAGCTGGGCTACTTCTGGAACGCGGCCAAATCGGTGCCGCATCCCGATCTGAAGGCGGCCTGGATCAACCTCGACCTGCGCGGCGACCGCCCGATCGGCGAAACGACACACCTCTTCTTCCGCTACAAGCTGACGGGGACGGACTCGACACAGGTATCGATCAGTGGCGAGCCGGCCAAGGGCAAGGAGATCGGACCGCGGCAAAAGTTGACGGGTCTGAAGAACGGCGAGTGGACCGACATCACCGTGGATGTCAGCGCGTTGCTCAAGCGGCAGACGGTGCGCGAAGTGGCGTTCGTCATTCCGGCGGGAGCGGAGTTGCTGACCGACGATGTACTGCTGTATGAGCCGTAAATGGGGGTCAGGAGAGGGTCAGGCGACAAATTTTGGAGCGCCCGTGAAGCGGGTGTCAACGGGGGTGAAAGTCCCTTCGGTGGAATTAGACTGTTCACCACCGAAGACCGTGCCAAATGCGTCGCCGCGACGGGTGGGGAGCAGGCATGGAGTCGAACCGTCAGGTCGCAATGACAGCCCCCCCCACTCCCCGACGCGATCCCGTTCTGACCGTCCACGGTGCGGCGGGCGCGAAAGCAAATTCCTAGCAGCATGTCGGTCATTCCGTTTCAGATCCAGCCCCCCCTGTTGGCGGCGGTTTGAAATTTTTCAGGCAATGCGCGCCTTCGCCCCGTGATCGGACGGGGAGGATGTGTGAACCGGCCAGCCGGGCGCCTGGCGCCTGGCAAATATCCGCACTTCCCCCC
>Ga0105048_10012796_pt1 | contig 13134 bp, 15 predicted proteins | sample MAT05_FD_78382 | JGI IMG/M metagenome (GOLD analysis project Ga0105048, IMG submission 78382) | Freshwater microbial communities from Lake Fryxell liftoff mats and glacier meltwater in Antarctica - MAT-05 | ecosystem: Environmental > Aquatic > Freshwater > Ice > Liftoff microbial mat | place...
ACGCTGCACGAGGCGCTCGGCTTCGGGTACGGAGAGGTTGATCTGTTGGGCCATGTGACGGCGGCAGTTTAGCGGCAGCAGCGTATGGATGCACTCGGAAAAGTTGTTGAGGAAAATTGTGGCGGCGCTTCGCAGAAGCGGCCCTCCATCGAGGAGTTATCCGCCGATCTCGGACATGGTGCGGTTGGTGGCGATGGTGTTTTCGGCGAGGCCGTGCCCCCAGGGTTTGTGGTGGATGGCTTCGCGCATCAGCGTCATGAGCTGGTCGGGAGTCCAGCCGGCACGGAGGGGTTTGCGAAGGTCCACTTCGTTTTCGCGGAGGAGACAGAGTCGGAGAATGCCATCGGCCATGAGACGGAGTCGGTTGCAGCCGGCGCAGAAGGGGTTGCTGACGGAGCTGATGAAACCGAGGGTGCCTTTGGCGCCGCGAAGTTGGTACACGCGGGCTTCGCCATCGAGTTGGCCGTCGTTGACGGGAACGAGCGGGCCGAGCGCTGCTTCAATGTCGCGACGCATGTCGGCTTCGGTGATGACGTGTTGTTGTTGGAACGAGGCGATGCCGCCGAGGGGCATCATTTCGATGAAGCGCACCTGCCAATCGCGGTCGAGGGAGAGCCGGGCGAGGGCGGCGAGGTCGCCGTGGTCGTTGAAGCCGCGGACGGGGACGGCGTTGATTTTGATGCGGAGACCGGCGCGTTCGGCGGCTTCGAGGCCGGCGAGGACGTCGCGGAGATTGCCCCAGCGAGTGATCTGGCGGAAGCGGGCGTCGTCGAGGGTGTCGAGGCTGACGTTGACGCGGGCGAGGCCGGCTTCGCGGAGGGGGCGGGCGAGGTGGTCGAGGAGAATGCCGTTGGTGGTGAGGCCGATGGATTGGATGCCGGGGGTGGCGGCGGTGGCGCGGATGAGTTCGACGAGGTTGCGGCGGAGCGTGGGTTCGCCGCCGGTGAAGCGGATTTTCTGGAAGCCGAGTTCGGCGAAGAGGCGGATGAGGGTGAGGAGTTCGTCGTCTTGCAGGAGGGCGCTGCCGGGGCGGAAGGTCATGTGCTCGGGCATGCAATAGACGCAGCGCAGGTTGCAGGCGTCGGTCAGCGAGACGCGCAGGTAATTGATGGTGCGGCCGTGTTGATCAGTTGCCATGGCGTCGCAGGGTGCCGGTGGTGAGAATTTTGGCGCGGAGTCCGCCGTGGCCTTTCAAGGCAACTTCGGCGCCGGGAGCGAGGGCGTGATCCATCCAGTAGCAGGGTTTACATTCTTCGGTGCCGAGGAAGCGGATGCCTTGGAGTTCAAATTCCTGGCCGATGAGGGCATTGAGATCGAGGCCGGCGGTGATGACGTTACGGCGATAGACGGAGGGGAGCGTGCCGGGTTGGTTGAATTGGTCACAGATGCGGTGGTGGACGGCGAGGTCGAAGAAGGTGATCTGGCCTTTGAAATCAGCGCGTTCGCCGAAGTAGCGGTCGCCGACGAGACCTTGGCCGGCGACGCATTCGGCGGTGTCCACTTCGACAACAGGGTGTTGGCCGGGTGGGGTGCCGTGGTGGCCGCGGAAGTTGTGGCCGGGAGAGATGAAGATGTGCTGAATGGCGGGCACGTTATTTTTCCAAAACATCGTTGACCCACGTCATCGCCCGCATCATGGACGGGTAGCCGATGGTGGTGGTGGCGAGGAGCGTGGTGTGGTGAATTTCTTCCGGGGTTGCGCCGGCGTCGAGGGCGAGGCGGACGTGGGCGCGCGTGGCGCTTTCCAAGCCGGCGCCGATGGCGATGCCGATTTTGATCAGTTCGCGGGCTTTGGGGTCGAGCGGGCCGTGCCAGTGACAGGCTTTACCGAGGTTTTCGTAGGCTTCGACGATGGCGGGAAATTCGGCCTTAAAGCGTTGGTAGTTGGCCGGCGGCGGTCGGTTGGGGGAAGGTTCGCTCATGGCACCGGGAAGTTTACCACAGGGAAGTGATTGAGCAATGGCGCCGGCGGTCACGCCCGACCGGACGCCGTTTGGAGTCCGGCTGTTCGGAGCGCGCTACCAGACCGGTCATTCACAATGTGCGATGCGCCCGGCGGTCTGCGGTGTTCCCTATTCCCGTTCGGGAAGTGGCCTGCTACACTCCGTGGCCATGAGGAATCCGAGCACCTTCGCCTCGTTTGAGAAAGAGTTGAATCGCCTCGTCGAGATTTTCGAGCGTAACTTGGCGCACCTCAAAAGCCCCGGCTATGACGAAGCCAGTCTCCGTCAGGAATTTCTCAATCCGTTTTTTCGCGCCCTTGGTTGGGACATGGAGAACAAGGCCGGACTGATTCCCGCCCATCGCGAAGTGATCGCCGAAAGTCGGACTGACACCGGGCGCGCGGACTATCTTTTCCGCACCGACCGCAAGCTCCGCTTCGTTTGTGAAGCGAAACGGCCCGTTGAGGAACTTCCCCCGCACGCCCACCAAGCGAAAGGTTATGCGTGGACGATTGGCGTGCCGCTGGCCGTATTGTCTGATTTTGAAGAGCTGAATATTTACGTCATCGGCAGCGAGCCGGAAAAGTCTGAACCGTTGGCCGGCCTCTGGAAGACCTTCGGGTTTCGAGAATATGTTGCTCGGGCTCGCGAACTCTGGGACTTACTGGCACGCGACAATGTGGCGACCGGCAGCATTGATCGGGCAATCGAGTCGTTGCCGAAAAGGCCACTCCGGCTTGGCAATGGTCAATTTGTCATTCGGCCCGATCCAACACAGAGTTTCGACGCGAAGTTCCTTAATTTTTTGGACAGTGCCCGTCGTTCCCTCGCCTCGGACCTGATGCGCCACAACGACCGCGCCGACTTGCTCGAAGGCCTCAAGCTCAACGACGCGGTTCAGTGCATCCTCGACCGGCTGCTGTTCATCCGCATTTCGGAAGAGCGCGGGATTGACATGGGCACGAAGCTTGAGTCGCTGCTGGAGACTTGGCGCCGCCAGCCCCACCGGCCCAGTCAAGTGAACGAACCTCCCGCCCATTGGGGCGGGGCCGGATTGATCGCACCCAAAGGTTCACTGTGGAATATCATCGTGCGCCATATCCGTGCGCTGGATCGTCGTCCGCCCTCGCACGTCCCGTACTTCAACGGCAATCTGTTCAAGCATCACTTCAGCGAAGAACTGGTGGTGGGCGACGACTGGCTGGGCGAATTCCTCGAATCCATCTGCAACGAGTATTCCTCCTACAAGTTCGGCTACGTTGCCGTCGAAATCCTCGGCACCATCTACGAGCGATTTCTCGGCAAGATTGTCCGTCCGCAAGGTCGCGGCTCGGTCATCGAGGAGAAACCCGAAGTCCGCAAGGCCGGTGGCGTCTATTACACCCCGCGTTACATCGTCGAGTACATCGTGGAACAAACCGTCGGCAAGCTGCTGGAGGGGAAAACACCGGAGGAAACGCTCAAACTCCGCTTTCTGGATCCGGCTTGTGGTTCGGGCAGCTTCTTGCTGCGTGTGTTCGAGCGGGTGTGCGAGCATTGGCAGCAATGGCTCATTGATCATCCGAACAAGCGCAAGAAGGATTGGTGCTGGGTGGACGCCAAAACGAACACCCTGCAACTGACGTCCCGTACCAAGCGCTGGATTTTGCGGGAAACAATTTACGGGGTTGATCTTGACCCGCAGGCCGTGGAAGTGACCCAGCTTTCGCTCTATCTAAAAATGCTGGAAGGCGAGACCAGTGAGACGCTCCAACGCGAACAGGATTTATTTGGCGGCACCGAACCAATTCTGCCGCCGTTACAGGACAACATCAAATGCGGCAACTCACTCATCGCCTCCGATTTCTCGATGATGGCCGAAGACCTCGTACGAGTCCGCGCATTCGACTGGCCGGTGCAGTTCGCGCCCATCATGAAGGCCGGTGGGTTTGATGCGGTGGTTGGAAACCCACCGTGGCTTATGGCCGGGTACTATCTAGCTCCCGAAATTGACTACCTGCAAAACGCCTATCGTGCTGCAACGGGCAAGTTTGACCTGTACTATTGCTTCATCGAGAAGGGCATTTCCTTGCTGAGCGGCCAAGGTGAATTCGGGATGATTGTCCCGAACAAGCTCTTGCACACAAAAGCAGCCGCGGCACTTAGAAACCTGCTACGCGACCAACAGGGGTTGTGTGAATTGCTCAATTTCGGTGATGCCCAACTTTTCGAAGGCGCGACGAACTATTCATCCATCCTTCTCGTAAGTGGTTCGAAACGAGAAAGCTTTGCCTACCGGAAAACCTCCGAAACACTTCAGACGGGCGAGCCGGTCCAAGTCAAATTCACTGAATTGTCAGATTCAGAACCGTGGAATTTTGCCGAGAAGGATTTGGCTTTGGTTTTCAAGAAAATGTCCCATGGTTCCTCGCTTTTAGAATCGCTTACGTGGCGATTCGGCACCGGTACGCAAACAGGAGCCGATAAAATCCTAACGCTAACACGTGAAGAGCGGCAAACGTTTGAAGCGAAGCTTCTTCGCCCAATCTTCCGAGGACGGGACGTTAAGCGTTATGGAGTTTCTGAAGATAGCAAGTTGGCAATTTTTCCATACGAGGAAAAGGAAGGTGATTTCGGTTTGCTTTCGGAACGCAAACTGAAGGAGTTTCCCAAAGCATATAGACACCTTGTTTCTAATCGAAAGAAACTGGATTCGCGCATTTGGTTCGGCCAGACGGCGTCGCAATTGTCGGGGGCGTGGTTCGGATACGTCTATCTCGACAAGCGCGAGGCGTTTGAACGGCCACATATTCTCACACCTTCCTTGAGTGACCGCGCGAACTTCGCTGTTGGCACTGGCGACTTATTCCTTACAGGTACCGCTGGCGTCACCTCGATCATTCTGGAGCCAAGCATCAAGGAAAACCTCAAGTATATTCTTGGCCTTTTGAATTCTAGGCTGCTTGCTCTTTATGCCGTCCAACACAGTCCGCCTTTCAGTGGCGGGTTTTTCAAGTTTAGCGCGCCCTACCTCAAGAAACTACCGATACGCCGGATTGATTTCTGCAAGCCAGCCGACAAAGCGCGGCATGACAAGCTCGTGGGGCTGGTGGAGAAGATGTTGGTGTTGACGCCGAAGCTGCGGGCGGCGAAGACGGACAAGGAACGGGCGACGTTGCAGAACGCCGTCACCGCCACCGACGGGCAGATTGATCAACTCGTTTACGAACTGTATGAGCTTACACCCGAGGAGATCAAACTGGTGGAGGAAGACCGGAAATGAAACTCCACTCGCTTGTCACCCTGGGCGGGGTGTTCAAAGATGCCTATGGCGTGGGCGGAGTGGTTGCGCCAATTTTCAGCTACAAGAATTTCGAGCAACTGGAACATGAAGGACAACAAATGTTCCGTGAAGGAATCCTACCGCTGCGAAAGGTAATCACGAAGGCGCGCCGCAGGCTTTGAACGAAGGGCTGGTATCATGTTCCGGACAGCCTGAAGGCTGAACTACAAACGTGGAAGCCGGCGTTCGGATTACAGGCTTTGGCATGCCGCTGGGAACACGTGCGCAAAATTTGTGGTGCCCCCTTGCGGCTCTGCCGCGTTACGATTTGGGGAGCGTGAAGTAGAAGCGGCTGCCTTTTCTTAATTCGCTTTCGGCCCAGACGCGGCCGTGGTGGGCGTGGATGATGTGTTTGACGATGCTGAGGCCGAGGCCGGTGCCGCCGACGTCGCGGCTGCGGGATTTGTCCACGCGGTAGAAGCGTTCGAAGACCCGGTCGAGATGTTCGGGGGAGATGCCGGGGCCGTTGTCAGCGACGCAGACTTGGAGTTCTTGGCCGATGTCGGCACCGGTGACGGTGATGCGGGAGCCGGGGGCGGTGTATTTAATGGCGTTGTCGAGGAAGTTGACGAAGACTTGGTGGAGGCGGCCGGGGTCGCAGGAGACGGTGGGGAAGTCGGCGGGGAATTCGATGTCGAGTTGGGTTTGTTTGGCGGTGGCTTGGGGGGCGAGTTCGTCGCAGGCGGCTTCGGCGATGGCGCGGAGGGAGCCGGTGGTGACGGTGAGGCGGCGTTGTTGGGATTCGAGGGAGGAGATGGTGAGGAGGTCGCCAATGAGGGCTTCGAGGCGGGCGGAGTGGCGTTGGATGGTTTGGAGGAAAGTGTCGGCGGTGGCGGGGTCGGGGCGGGGTTCTTCGAGGAGGGTTTCGACGTAGCCTTTGATGATGGAGAGGGGGGTGCGAAGTTCGTGGCTGACGTTGGCGACGAAATCTTTGCGCATGTTTTCGAGGGTGTTGATGCGGGTGATGTCGTGGAGGACGATGACGGCGCCGGTCGGTTCGCCGCCGGGGCCGTGGAGGCGGGAGGCGTTGGTTTCAAAAACGCGTTCTTCGGTGCCGAGGAGGGTGAGTTCGCGGCTGGTGACTTGGTCTTCGTTGAGGGCTTGGGTGACGACTTCCTGGAGGGCGGCGTTGCGGAAGGCTTCGAGGACGGAGCGGCCGGTGATGTTGGCGGTGACATCGAGTTGGCGTTGGAGGGCGCGGTTGGCGAGGCGGATGATGCCGGCGGTGTCCACGACGAGGACGCCTTCGGTCATGTTGGCGAGGGTGGCGTGGAGTTCGGCTTTTTCGCCGGCGAGTTCGTGGAGGCGGAGTTCGAGTTGGGCGGCCATGGTGTTGAGGCCGGTGGCGAGGGTGGCGAGTTCGCCGTCGAGGTGGGTGGTGGTGCGGGCGGTGAGATCGCCGGCGGTGACGCGCCGGGCCATGTCGCGCATTTCAATCAGCGGTTGGGTGATCCGGCGGGCCAGCACGAAGACGACCGGCAGCGCGAGGAGCATGACCATCAAACTGGCGAGCGTAACGGCCCGCCGAATGTGAGCCGCCGTGCGGGCAATCTCGGTGAGCGGGAGGGCAGCGCGCACAAAATAGGGGCCGCCGGTGGCAACCGGGACGGCAATCGCAACATACAGCAGCTCCGCGTCCACCGTGGCGCTATGACGGATGGCGTCACCGGTGCCGGTGCGAAGCGCGGCTTGAACTTCGGGACGGTCCAGATGGTTGGTGATGTGGGCGAGTTCGGTTCGTGGTTGATCGGATTCGCCGATGACGCGGCCATCGGGGGCGATGATGGTGAAGCGCAGGTGGGAGTGGTGAGCGAGCCGGCGCGCAAGTTCATCAATGGCGATGGGATCGGGCGCCGGCGCGGTCAGCAGCGGCGTGAACGTCTGGGCCGCTACGCGCGTTGTCCGGGTGAGATCGGTGCGGGCCAGCTCGGTCAAGTAGGGCGGCAGCGAGGAGTGGAGGCAGAGGTTGACAGCCGCGAGGAGCGCAACGATGAGAGCGATGACGCCGATGAGCCAGCGCCATTGAAGGCCGAGATTCATTGGGTGGGAAGATAGCGGAGGCGCGGAGGGGATTCAATCCGACAATCGGCGCAGAACCACGCCCTAGCCGGCTTCGGTGAAGCGGTAGCCGACGCCGCGGATGGTCTCAATATAATCTGCCGCTTTGCCGAGTTTTTCCCGGAGCCGGCGCACATGCGTGTCCACTGTGCGCGTATCCACGTCGCCTTCGTACCCCCACACATCCGTGAGCAGCCGGTCGCGCGTCTGCACTCGACCGCGGCGTTCGATCAACGTCACCAACAACTTGAACTCCGTGGCCGTCAAATCCATCACCTTGCCCTTGAACACCGCTTCGTGTTTGGCGATGTCCACGACCAAGTCGGCGCACTTCAGGACTTCGCGTGGTTCCGCGTCGCCTTTCGCCCGGCGCAGGATGGATTTGATTCGCAACGCGAGTTCGCGCGGGCTGAACGGCTTCGTCACATAATCATCCGCGCCGAGTTCCAACCCCACGATACGATCCACTTCCTCCGCCTTCGCGGTCAACATCAACACCGGGATGCTCGCCGTCTTGGGATCCGCGCGCAACCGTTTGCAGACTTCCGTGCCGTCCATCTGCGGCAACATCAAATCGAGCACGATCAACGCCGGCACCAAGTCGCGCGCTTTCTGCAAAGCGGTGACGCCATCGCGCGCCGTCGCGGTCTTGTAGCCGGCCCGTTGCAAATTATAGGCGAGCAACTCCACCACATCCGGCTCGTCATCCACGATTAACAATGTCTCACTCATGTGGCACAAACTGCGTCAAGCTGACGGCGGGCGAGTGACGACCGGGTTACGATCCGGTGACGACACACCTCACCGCTGGCCAGCAACTTCCTCTGGTAAAGCCAACACCGCGCCTTTGCTCGCGCTAGTCACCAGCCGGCAATACCGGCCGAGCCAACCCGAATTAATCTTCGGCGCCGGCTTCCGCCACGCCGTGCGGCGTTGCGCGCGAGCTTCTTGCGTCCGGCATCCACGGCGATGGTGTTGCACCCGAACGGCACTCCGCCCGCCTTGCGGCACCGCCGCCTTCACCACCTCGGCGAATTTCTTGAGGTGGACATGCCCCGGCACCACGTCCGTGTACGAGTTCGCGATGGCAATGAACGGCTTCTCAAAATCCGCATCCGACTGGATGGTGCCCGTCGCCCGCTCCGGGCCCTGTTTAATGATGTCTGATCTCATGCCGGCAAACTATAACGGGTTTTCCTGTCGCGGTAAACCATGGTGATGGGAGTTGGCGGGGACGTGCGGCCGAAGTGTCCGCTTGGCGGTTACAATAACTTGCGGCGTACCTCGTCCGGCACCTGAGCGGCCAGCGCGGGTTGAATCTCCAGCAGGCGGGCGATGTCCACGAGGTCTTTCTGGCGTTTGGTAGCGCGGCGGGTCGCGTCCTGATACGCCCAGAGTTTGCCTTGCAGCAAATCCTCAATCGCGGCGACCGGTAACTCGCGTCCCAACACGGCACGTGGTTGCCGGCGCGGCAGGAAGCTCTGGTACCGGGCGTCGGTCTGAATCTGCACCCGCACATCTGAGCCGGGCGCGGAGATGTTGAGACAGTGGGCGAATGGCTCAACTTTGAATTGAGCGCGGAGTTCTTTCTCCAGTTCCGGTAGGCGCGGTGCCACGACGACGATATCGCAGTCGAGTGTGACGACCGGCTCCGCGTAGGCGTTGGCGGCCAAGCCGTCGATGACGCAGTAATCAATTTTCAGACGCACCAAAAGATCAAGAAAACGATCGAGAAACTCGCTCTGGTCGCCGGTCACCTGACGGTGAAATTCCTTAGCCGTCACGCCCGATAGGTATCACAACTCAAAGGCATGGGGAAGTAGTTCTGCGATCCGGCGCAGATGATATCAGACGTGAACGGGCTGGTGATGGAGTACCATCAGTTGGTGTGCTCGCAAGGCGAGCATGGCATACGCACGACCATGGTCGTCGCTGAATTCAACCTCGTAGGTATCCGGTTCGAGAAGCTCGACAACCGTGCCGACTTGCCCCCGGCGGAGCTCGCGGTCAGGCAAGTCTTCGGTCAACGCTACCACATCAAGCAGATGGATTTCGTTCGTTGCCATGGTGCTCACAGTATATAGCAGCTTGTCAGACGGGGAAAGTCTTCATTTGTGCGGATGATCCACGTGCTGCGCACGCGCGCTTGTCCAGTCGGACCACGCAGCATGAAGTCCAGCGCGTATCGCTGACCAAACTCATCGCAATACGTCGGCACGCAATCGCCTTCGCGTGCCATCCGCAGCAGAATGTTGCGTAAGTTGTCGAGGTGGTCAGCGGTCAAGCCTGTGCTGGCGATAAAGACCCGCGCTTTATGACGGCCACGGGGGTGTTCCAGATTGAGACAATAATCGCGCAACTTCTCAACCGCCACGATCGCATGCTCGGCATTGGGCAGCTGCATTTTGTCACAACTCAAAGGCGTGGGGAAGCAGTTCCGAGAGCCGGAATGACTGGAATCGTTTCACGTTTCGCGAGTCGGCGCAAATGATTTCCAGGTCGCCGAACTCGGCGAGGAATTGACGGCAGGCGCCGCAGGGGGTGGGCTTCGCGCTGGGACAGACAACGGCGATGGCTTGGAATTGCCGGTGGCCTTCGCTGACGGCTTTGGTGAGGGCGACGCGTTCGGCGCAGATGGTGAGGCCGTAGCTGGCATTCTCGACGTTGCAGCCGGTGTACACCTGGCCAGACTTGGTCAGCAACGCCGCGCCAACGCGGAATTTGGAGTAGGGCGCGTGGGCGTTTTTTTGAGCCGTCAACGCGCGGCGGATCAGGCGAAGCGTGGTGCTCACAGCGTTCCGATAAACTCGGTGAGCAACTTGGCGAGTTTATCTTGGGTAGCCGCGCCGACCGTCAAAACTTCGTCGTGGGAGAGCCGTTTGCTGGTGATGCCGGCGGCGAGGTTGGTGATGCAGGAGAGGCCGGCGACTTCGATGTTGTGGTAGCGGGCGATGATGACTTCGGGGACGGTGCTCATGCCCACGGCGTCGGCTCCGAGCCAGGCGAAGGCTTTAATCTCGGACGGGGTTTCGTAGGAGGGGCCGGTGGTGGCGAGATAGACGCCCCGGCGGAGCGGGAGTTGGAGTTTCTCGGCGGCGGTTTCCAGTTTTTCGCGGAGGCGCGTGGAGTAGGCCTGCGTCATGTCCACAAACTTCACGCCGCTGCCATTGACGCCGCCGATGAGGGGGTTGCCGCCCATGAAGTTGATGTGATCTTCGATGAGCATCAAGTCGCCCGGCTTGAAACAGGGGTTGATGCCGCCGGCAGCATTGGTGACGAGGAGGGTTTTGACGCCGAGCGCGTCGGCCACATGGACGGGAAACGTCACTTCGGCCATGGACCGGCCTTCGTAATAATGGAAGCGACCGCTCAGGACGAGCACCCGCCGGTTCGCCCACGTGCCAACGACCAACTCGCCGGCATGGCCGGCGACGGTGGGGTGGGGAAAGTGGGGGATCTGGGCGTAGGGAATCGTGATGGGGTTGGCGATGGCTTTGGTAATACCGCTCAGGCCGGACCCCACAACGATGGCGATGTCAGGCTTTACGCCGGCTAGTTTGGATTCGATGTACTCTTTGGTTTCTTTGATGTTCGATGCCATAAATCACTCAAATCTCTGGCCGATCAGCGGCCCGGTGGTTGGTGCCGGCGTGGCCGCGATGGTGTAGGCGGCTTGCACTAATTGTTCCGCTTGAGCGGCGCGGGCGGCGGCTTGGTAATGCATGATCATAAGCGGCTCGCCGGCGGTCACGGCGTCGCCAATTTTCTTGGGGTTTTCAAACCCGACGGCAAAATCAATCGTGTCACTCGCCACCGTCCGGCCACCGCCGAGTGCGATCACGGCGTAACCGAGTTGGTCGCACGCAATCGCGTGGACCCAGCCGGTTTGCGGGGCGGCGATGGCGCGCTGGTGTTTCGCCACGGGCAAGGGCGCGGCCGGATCACCGCCTTGGGCGGCCACCATTTTGTCGAACGTTTCCAGCGCCGCTCCCGTGGCGAGTTGCTTTTGCAGGATTTGATGGGCGGCGGCAACTGTTTTTTTCACGCCGGCCAGTAACAACATTTCGGTGGCGAGCGCGAGGGTGACGGCGCGCAAATCCGCGGAGCCGGCGGCGACGGGTTCGGCGGGATTGAGGATGGACCGGCATTCCCGGACTTCGAGCGCGTTGCCGATGGTCTGGCCGAGCGGCTGGTTCATGTCGGTTTGCAGGGCGACGACTTTTTTGCCGTAGCGTTTGCCGACTTCGACCATGGCGCGGGCGAGGGCGGCGGAGGTTTCGCGGGTGCGCATGAACGCGCCGCTGCCCCATTTCACATCGAGCACAAGAGCGTCCACGTTCTCGGCCAGTTTCTTCGACATGATGCTGGCGACGATGAGCGGCAGACAAGAGACCGTGGCGGTGACGTCGCGGAGCGCGTACAGTTTTTTGTCGGCTGGCGCAATCTCGGGGGTCGCGCCGGTGATGCAGCAGCCCACGGTGTTGGTGACGTGGCGCAGTTCGGTCAGCGAGAGATTGGTGCGGAAGCCGGGGATGCTTTCGAGTTTATCGAGCGTGCCGCCGGTGGGGCCGAGGCCGCGGCCGGAGATCATGGGCACGCGGAGGCCGCACGCGGCCACCCAAGGCGCGAGGATGAGGGAAACTTTGTCGCCGATGCCGCCGGTGCTGTGTTTGTCGGCGTAGAAAGTGCCAGAGTCCGGACTTGAGCACCCAGACACTTGGGCACTTTGACACTCCTCCTGGCCCCAATTAATGGTGCTGCCGCTTTCCACCATCGCCCGGGTCAGCCACATGGTTTCATCGAAATCCATCCCTTGGAAACAAATGGCCATGGCGAGGGCGGCCATTTGGTAGTCGGGGATTTGTCCGATGGTGAAGCCGGCGACGAAGGCGCGGATCTCGGTTTCGGTCAGCGGCTGGCCGTCGCGTTTTTTCTGGATGACCTGAGCAGGGAGCAGCATGGCGCGGGGAAAAGCAAAACGGCCTGCCTCAAGGGTTCGAGGCAGGCCGTTGCGGGCGATTCATCGGACTAATCTATGTTGAAGCGACCCCAACAGAAGATGAGGTTGTAAACGTTGTAGAAGAATCGGCCGATGGGTTTCAGAATGCAGCCGATGGGGCCGCCGGGGTGCGGGTTGCCACCCTGAATCATGCCGCCGGCTTGGAGGAGATCAATCTCGGCGGCGACCGCCGCGAGTTGGGTCTCACTCAGTTGCGCGATGCGGGAATGAATCTCCTGGGGCGGCAGTCCGAGCGCGGCGAGCTGGTCGGTGACCGCTTGCTCGCGGAAGAACGCATCTACTTTTTGTAGATGGCCGGCCGGGCGACTGGATCGAACAGATTCAACTGGCGCAGCAAACGTGGCTGAGCCGCTCAGGGTGATGATTGCCACCCACAGAGAAAGTCGAAGTTTTTTCATAAGGGCCTCCTGACTCACGGACGCAACTATATCGAATCAACCGGGCCAGACAAGTTAAAAGTTGCTGCGCACCCAATCAATTTCGCGGCAGATGTTCTCCACCAGCCGGGCGGGGCCGCGTAGTTGCTGGGGCCAAGTGTAGGTTTCGATGATGAAAGGGACGGAATGGTCGAGGGGGGTGGCGTCCAAGTTGCGCAGGAAATGTTCGACCTCCGTGAGGGTGGAGGGGAGGTCGGTGGGGTATACGGGGAGGTGATAATGGCAGCGGAACTTCGCGAGCCCGGCGGGGGCGGTGGCGGGCCAGTCGAGCGCGAAGAACCGGCGGTGCCCGGCGGCGTCCGCGCCGGTGGTTTGGTGCAGGTAGATGGAGTCTTCGTAGAACGGTCGCAACTC
>Ga0105048_10012797_pt1 | contig 13133 bp, 9 predicted proteins | sample MAT05_FD_78382 | JGI IMG/M metagenome (GOLD analysis project Ga0105048, IMG submission 78382) | Freshwater microbial communities from Lake Fryxell liftoff mats and glacier meltwater in Antarctica - MAT-05 | ecosystem: Environmental > Aquatic > Freshwater > Ice > Liftoff microbial mat | place...
CATAGATCTTCATCGGCATTGCCGTCATGTCGTTCACTACGATCTCGCATGGAATCCCGCTCTCGTTGAGCAGCGTACGGGCCGCACCGACCGAATCGGCAGCAAGACCTTCCGCGAACGCGATCTCACTGCCACTGGTCAGACGGTATTTCTCGAAGTCGGCCTGCCCTATCTGGCCGGCACCTATGACGAGCGCATGTTCGAGGAACTGCGGCTGCGCGCCCAGACCTTTGAAGTGCTCACCGGCGGTGATTTCAGCGCCGATCACGCCGAGGAATGGGAAGCCTCGGACACCCCGGACGACAGCAGTCGCCGCATATCCGCGGTGCCGTTGCCGACTGCGCTGCTGGATGACCTGCGGGTGCGTCTCGCCGTGTGGCAGGAATATCCGCGATGAGTTCGCACGCTCAAAGCAGCATCTGCGCAACTACATCACGAAGGGGACGGTTCAGTTCTTCAATCACCTCGCCGATGAAAGCGGTCTCAAGGCGCGCGCCCCCTGCTCGTCACCTTCGCCGACGCGCGCCACCGCGACCGCAGGTTCCCAGCTCCGGCCTGTGGCGCGGCTACCCGACACCGTGGGTCGTGTGGAAAGGGGGTGCCCGTGATCGAAGTCTCCGGTCCCGGCCTCACGACGCAACCGCTGCCCGCCGCGTGGCTGCGCTGCCAGAAATAGGAGCTGTCACTCCGGTCGTGAACATCAAGGAATTCGGCTGCTTCGTCGAAATCCTCCCCGGCAAGGACGGCATGTGCCACATCAGCGAACTCGCCGACCGCCGCGTGAACCGCGTCGAAGACGTGGTGAAAATGGGCGACATGATCTGGGTGAAGGTCCTCGGCGTGGACGAGCGCGGCAAAATCAAGCTCTCGCGCAAAGCCGCGATGAAAGAGCGCGACGAAGCCGCCGGCAACGGCGGAGCCCCCGCAGCACCTGCTCCGACAGCCGGAGTCAACTAGGTCCTTCGCAGGAGTTCTCTCTCAACCCCGGAGCCTTCTTTGGCTCCGGGGTTGTTTTTTTCCGTGGGGGTGAGTCGGAACAGGATCCGCTCCGCGCGTCTGCCGTCCCGGCTGAAGTGATACGGTTTTCTCAGACTGAATGCCTGAATACAGGAGGCGGCGGTGGGGTGCCGTAGCGTAGCTCTCCCGAGCTGCGCAACACGAGGCTTCCCGGGGGAAACCACCCGCGCAGCTCTGTATGCGCGGCTCTGGAGAGCTACGCTACTTTCCAGTCTCGCGCCCCATCTGGCAACAGGACTGGACAAATCGTGTGATCCTGCCTCGCAAGCATAAGAGGACGACGACAGGCGCGAAGAACGCGAAGGTTTCCGGAATTCACCGTACTTCGCGACCTTCGTAATCACCGTGAACTGCCGGTGATTTTCGCGAGACGGTGGGATTAGCCGGTGCATCGCCGATGACCGGCGAGGCGCGCCACGCGAAGCCCGCGCTGACGGTCCTGCAACGCATGGCGGGCGCGGCAGCAGCGTGGAATTGAAAACGCTGGAGCGCTGCGTGTGGATGGCGATCCACTGGCAGCACGGCCAGCGGCTGCAAGCGGGACCGATTTCGACCGGCGAACGAGTCGCCACTCAGCAATAGAAACGGCGATGGGATCCGGCACGGATTACCCGGATATTCTTTCGGGAAGGATCTCCATTTGAAGCCCATCCATGTTCGATCGCGCCGGGCAATCCCAGGATCACATTTTTTTCAACACGCGATCAGAAGCCGACGGCTGCCATGCCCGGCTTGATTTCCTTGAAGGTGCCCTGGTTCTGCGCCGCGAGATCCTGCATGAACTGCAACCCGCCGTCCGCGAGGAAGGCGACCGCATTAATCACGCTCGGTCGCGGCAATTGCTTCTGCATTTCCTGAACTGCCGGGAGAATGTCCTTCGCCTGATAGCCGCCGTCCGTCGGGACACCGTCGCTGACAAAGCAGACGGCATCGGGGTTCATCGCAAATGCGTACTTCAATGCAGCGAGTGATTTCGTGCCGGCGTGGTTGAACTTTGTCACGCTCGTGGCCTCACCGGGCTTTGGTTTGTCGAATCCGGCGGCGACCCGCTCGATATTGCGGCGTTCGGCGACGAGGTTGAGGCCGGGATTGCGCGCCATGAGCCACTTGATGGCGCGTTCCTTTTCGAGGTCATTGGCGGGGACGAGCGCCTCCTTGTAAGGCTCCACGTCACCGGCGAACGCGACGAGGCTGAAGGTCATCGCCTTGTCGAGGCTGCGGATGCCGCGGGCGATCTCGCGTTCGAGGGCGAGGTAGGTCTGGGGACCTTTCTCGGCTTTTTTCAAAGGGCTGGCACCGGGGGCCATGGAACCCGCTGCCGGTGTCCGGTTCAGCGGCGTGACCATGCTATCGGACACATCCACGAGGAAGACGATGCTCTTGGCCCGGGTGCGCAGGCCGAAGAAATTGATGCCGCTGCCGGCGCCAGCACCTCCGCCACCGGGCGCGCCGGTCGCTCCGAAGGCGCTGCCCGCGCCGCCGAGACCGATGGCGCGATTTGCAAAAACATCCGTGCTCGCGGTGGGCATCTCCGGCATTTCGGGCAGCGCGACCTTGGCGAAGGCGCTGTTGGTGACGACGCGTTTGGCCTGCTCCGGCGCGCTCATGGTGCTCTGTTTGCGGCCGAGCGAGACCTTGTGCTCGGCTCCCTTTTTCGCGGCTTCGGCTCCACCGGCGGGCGGCATGAATTTCTTCCGCGTCACCGTGGTATCCGCGATGACGATGTAGGTCGCGCCGATCGCGAGAATCACGTGCAGGACGATCGCGACGAAGAGGAACTTCCTCTCAATAATCTTCTGCCAGATCGTGGGGCCGGCTTTTCCGGATCGCGCCGGCGGGGCAGGTGTCACGACCTTCGGTGTGGGAGCGGGAGAAGACATGGCTATTCCTTTTCTGATGCAGGGGTGCCGCGCAGGGCGGCGAGTTTTTCGATTTTGGCACTGAGTTCCGGCGCTGCCTTTGCCTCGGGTGTGGCGGGGAATTGCTCGGACAATTCCTTCAACGCGCGGCGCGCGCGGTCGAAATCCTGCATGCCAAAATAGGTGCGTGCCGAGCCGTAGAGCGCCTGGGGAAGATACATGCGCTGCATCCTGTAGAGGGCGGGGACGCGCAGAAAACTGAGCAAGGCTTCCTCGTAACGGACCGCTGCCTGCTCCATCTCGCCCTTTTGCGCCAGCGCATCGGCGAGGGCGACGAGGCTCTCGCCTTTGTTCGCAGCGACGAGACCGAGGATGTCCATCCGCTCGGTTTCCTTTGCCATCTCGTCGTAGAGCGGGAGCGCGGCTTCGTGGTCGCCCTTCCGCGTCCGCGCGACGGCGGTGAAAGCCTTGCTGAACTTCTTCACCTCGGGGTTTTCGCTGAGCCGGTCGAATTGCTCCGAGGCGTCGTTAGCTTCCTTGTCCTTGCGAAGCGCCAGCAGCGCCTCGATTTGGACAGGCACGAGTTCCATCCACCAGCTTCCCGGCGCGTCGCGGAATCCGCTGTAAAATTTGATCACCGGTTCGAGTTGCGCGAGCGCCTCGGTGGCCTTGCCGTCGGCGATGAGGTTCGGCGCGGTGTCGAGCACTGCCGGCTTGGGAAAATCGAGCTTGAAGACGTCCCTCAACGGAAAGCCGAAGTCACCCGTGGTGGACGGTCCGCCGGGTTCCTTCGCGGGGATTTCCAGCGTGGCGACGATGCTGTCCTTGTCACGGCGAAGCTGCTTCGCGGGGAGAATGCGACCGTCCTTGAGATGCAGGTTCACATCCGCGCACGCGGTGGAAACGAGGGCGGCGGTGAAGAGGAGGATGCCGCGCATCATGCCGGACCTCCGAGTTCGACGAGCTTCTTTTTGGCCTCTGCGGCTTCCGGGAGATTCTGGAGCTTCTCGTTGCCCAGCAGTTCGCGGAGGCGCTCCTTTGCGAGTTCATCCTTGCCTTGCCGGTAGTAGCCGTTCGATGCGCCGAGAAACGCGCGCGCGGCCCACGTGGGATATTTCTGTTGCGTGACGGCGACGCGCTCGAAGAGAGCGGTGGCCTCCTTCCATTTGTTCTGCCGCGCCTGGAGCTCGGCGAGTTGGTAAAGCGCGTACGCGGTCGTCTCGCCGCGCCACTCACGCACGCCGGCGACTTCCTCGAAAAGCTTGCGCGCCTTTTCGAACGACTCACCCGCCGGTGCCGCGTCACCGGCCGATTCCCGTTTGGCCGACGGCTTGGCAGCGGCAGCGCCTTTTCCCTCGGTTCCCGCCGTGGCGAATTCCATGTGGCATTTCGCCTGGCCGATGAGCGCCTCCTTCAATCTGTAAGGCGCGCCGAGGTGCTCGATGGCGTAGCTGTAGAGATCCATGGCCTTCTTCACGTCCTTGCGGGCGAATGCCACGTCGCCGAGACCGACGTAGCCGGCATCGACGTTCATCGCCTTCGGAAAATTCTCCTTCAACGCGCGGTAGAGCGCCTCGGCCTTGTCCACATCGCCTTTGGCAAAGACGAAGTCGCCGACTTCCATGAGGAGATATGGGCTGAGATCGTCCGGCTTTGCGGTGGCCGCAATTTTCGCCAGCAGCTCCACACGTTTTTCGGGCCTGCGGCTGAGCTTGTGGAGTTCGCCCACGGCGTAAAGCAGGCGCGCCTCCGCCGTGGCGTTCGCGTTTTCGCGGAGCGGCTTCAGCATGCGCTCCAGTTCGGCGTCGGCGTCCCATTTTGCGGGAGTGCCGTCCGCGGTCGCGGCGACGACGGTGCCGACCGGGCGCCGCCGCGACCACTCGGCGAGCTGGGTGAGGATCATCTCGATGCCCTCGGTCTGCGGCTGGCCCATGATCTTCTGCAGCGTCTGGATCGCGAGTTCTTTTGCCTCCTCCATGCGGCCGAGTTTCGCCTTCGCCTTGCCGACCCAATACATCGCGGTGACCGCCGCGGAATGCTCGGGGCGCGTCTTCACAAACTCCGTGTAGAGCTTCTCGACGCCCTCCCAGTCGCCGGCCTTCTGAAGCTGCTTGCCGGCCTCGAAGAGCGCGTAGTTGAGCACTTCATCGGTCTTTGCACGCCGGTAGCTCTCGATGTAGGCCGCGGCGGATTCCGCCGGCTGCTTGAGGGCCGCCAGCGCGTCGCCGAGCAGCGCATGGACTTCCGGCTGGAGCAGCTCGCGCTTGCTCGCGCCATAGGCTGCCAGCCACTCCTTGCATTCCTTCACGCACAGCTCGTGTTCATTCGCGGCGAAGCGGCAGACCGCGAGACGGTACTTTGCGTCGGAGCCGTAGTTGGACTTTTCGCCCCACTTGGCGAGGTAGGCATTGAGGCGTTCGATGGCCCCGTCGGCGTCGCCGGGTTTCGCGGGATCCTTTTCGTAATGGCCGAGGAAAAGATGGGTGAGCCCGAGCTGATACTCCACGTCCTCCATGAACGGACCCTTCCCGCCAGACGCCTTCCCAAACTCGGCGATGAAGCTGTCGAAATCCTTCTGCGCGTCCTCGAACTTGTTCTGCAAGAAACGCGCATTCCCGTACTGATAGCGGGCCTCCGCCCAGTAGAGCGCCTTCTGGTCCTCGGGCAGCGTGGCGAGGAGTTTCAGCGCCGCATCGAGATGTTTCTCCGCGGTCACCCAGTCCTGCTTCTTCATCGCCGTGATGCCCTTGATGTAGGCCGCTTCACCCACATGCGCGCCTTTTGGAAACTCCTTCAGGTATTCGTCGCAAAAGTCGTACGTCCGCGTCGCGAGGCCAAGGTCGGCGTAGAGGGCGAGCCTGCTGAAGATCACCGTCTCCCGCACGGGCGACTGCGGGAACTTGAGGAGGATCTGGTTGAAGATGACGATCGCCTCCCATTTCTTTTCCATGTCGGCAAAACAGCGCGCCATGCGGAAATAGAGCGACGGCATGAAGTCCGGCAGCTTCTCGAATTGCGCGAGTGTCTTCCTCGCCTCCTCAAGGCGCGGCTTGACCACCTCGTCGTTCAGCCGGACGGCACGGGAAAGGGCGATGGGATCCTTTCCCGCAGCTTTCAGGTTCTGGTCGAGCCGCAGTTCGATGGCGGCGATCCGGTCGCGCTGCATCCTCGCCACCACGTCGCGCGGGCGCACCGCCCAGTAGGCTTCGAGCGCCTTCTCGTGGGCGTTCACCTCGAGCAGTTCATCACCGAGTTTGATGGCGACGGAGTTCAACGCGATGAGGTTCTCGACGAGGTGCGTCTTGGCCTGGAGCTTCTTCAGGATGATGATCGCCTTGTCCGCGAACGCGATCGACTCCGGTTTCGCGGGATCGTGTTTGAGTGCGTAAAGGGACATCAGGCGCACGGCCCCCTCGGCGGAAAACGGGGTGTTGAAATCCGGATTCAACAGCTTCTCAAGGGGAGTGATCTCCTGCTCCGGCTTTTTCATCTGCCGATAGCAAAACGCCTGGCCCATGAGAGAATTCTCGCGCACAGCCGCTGCATTCTCGATCTGCACCCACCAGGTGATCGCCGTCTCCCACTGCTTCATCCCCATGTACGTCTGCGCGATGGCCGCGCGCACCTCGACGCACTTCGGCTCCGCGGGCCAGCGGCGAATGAACTCTGTCCAGTGAACGATGGCCTTGTTCAGGTTCTCGTCCTTGCCGAGCCGGAAGCAAGCCTCGCCCAGCGTCAGATAGGTCAGCGGCGTCTTCTGCTTTTCCTCCTCGGTGAGCATCTTGAGGAACTCCTCCAGCTTCGCGACGGATTCGGAGTATTTGCCGCCCTCAAAGTACATCATGCCGGCGTTGTAGCTGTCCGCCATCTTCATGAGCCGGGTCTTCTCCTCAGCCGCCGAGGTTTGCGCTTGCGCGAGGACGCGAGAACCTGCCGCGCAATAAAGCAGGCAGGCAAACAGCGCGAGACTCTTGGTCCGAAGCCGATTCATGGGGTGTGATATTTGGCTCCGGCTCGCGCCCGATGTCCAGCGCCAGTTTCGAGCCGGCCCGCCACTCCGCGAAGCCGCCCCTGCCTCGTGCCGGAATAACTCGACTGATCGATCTAACAATATTCGGCCTCGTCGGTCTTATCTTTCGTTCTGGGGGGAACACCCGGGGCCGTCGGAAGAGTCCAAGGATACCGACGGTCCCGGAAACTCTCCGGGGGCAACTTCTGACACGGCTCCACGCCGATTCCCGCCGCCGGACCGCTACGCCAATCATGGCAAGGGCACGGAGGGTGTGATTGGATCCGAGTCCAAAGTGACAGTGTGCAGATCGCGGCAGCCGTAAGGAGGGGCGCTTTCATAGCGCCCTCTGGCAGCGGTCGCTCCGCGCCGCTGCCAGCCAGGACCGCGGCAATGCGAAAGGATCCTCGAACTCCGCAGATCCCCTGATTTTCTCACGCCTCTGGCTCGATGCGGCGCGGAGCGGCCGCATCAAGAGGGCGCTATCAAAGCGCCCCTCATTGATCTCGCGCCACGCTTTCTCGGACCTGCAACGAATCACACCGGACGAAGCGGGGGCGTGATTGAAAGTGGGTCCAGGATGAAGGGAGCCGACGCGGTAAATGTGGCACAGTCCGTCCCGGCTGTGGGGCCAGCGGGCGTCCCGCCCGGTGTGTGCAAGGAGGCGTGGCACGACTCGCGCGTCGCCGCCGGTGAGCAAACCGCACTGCGGGCAGATGCCCGCGGGCCCCACAGCCGGGACGGGCTGTGCCACTCTCAGGAGCCGGCTGTGCCACGTTCCGCGCCCGGCTCTTTCTGGACCCACTTTCAATCACACCGGACGAAGCGGCACCCTTGAAGCGCCGCCTTTACCTTTCGCGTTCGCCATGTAGCTTGCGCGCCCTTTTCCAAACTCACAGGGCACCCACCGCGCCATGCTCACCAGCACCCAAATCCGCCAGTCGTTCCTCGATTTCTTCCGGGAGAAACTCCACACCATCGTCCCGTCCGGTTCGCTCATGCCCGACTCGCCGAACCTGCTCTTCACCAATGCGGGCATGAACCAGTTCGTGCCCATCTTCCTCGGCGAGAAAAACGCAGACGTGAGCAGGTGGGGCGGCGCGGTGCCAGGCAGCGACACGCGCGCGGCGGACACGCAGAAGTGCATCCGCGCCGGCGGCAAGCACAACGACCTCGATGATGTCGGCATCGACACCTACCACCACACATTCTTCGAGATGCTCGGGAACTGGTCCTTCGGCGACTATTTCAAAAAGGAAGCCATCGGGTGGTCGTGGGAACTCATCGTCGAGCGGTGGAAATTTCCGCCGCAGCGCCTCTACGCGACGATCTACAATCCGGACAAATCGATCGGCGACCCCGCCGACCGCGACGAGGAGGCGTGGAATCTCTGGGCGGAAAAGTTCCGCGCCGTGGGGCTCGATCCCGCCGTCCACATCGTGAACGGCAACAAGAAGGACAACTTCTGGATGATGGGCGAAACCGGCCCGTGCGGCCCGTGCTCCGAGTTGCACGTGGACCTCACCCCGGCGGGCGACACCCGCGGCGCGCTCGTGAACAAGGGCACCGCCGAGTGCATCGAGATCTGGAACCTCGTCTTCATCCAGTTCAACGCGAACCCCGACGGCACCTTCTCGCCGCTGCCCGCGCAGCACGTGGATACCGGCATGGGCTTCGAGCGTGTCACCAGCATCATCCAGGGGACGAAAGGCTTCACCGACTTCGCCAACGCCAAGATTTCCAACTACGAGACCGACATTTTCCGGCCTCTCTTCGACGAGATCGAAAAGATAAGCGGCAAACGCTACGGCAGCACGCTCCCGCAGCCGAACGCTGCGGGCCAGGTGATCCCGACGAGCGAGCAGGAGAAAGTGGACGTGGCATTCCGCGTGATCGGCGACCACATCCGCACGCTGAGCTTCGCCATCGCCGACGGCATCCAGCCCGGCAACAACGACCGCAACTACGTCCTCCGCCGAATCCTGCGGCGCGCAGTGCGCTACGGCCGCACGCTCGGGTTTCACGAGCCGTTCTTCTACAAGCTGGCCAGAGTCCTCGCCGGTGCGATGGGCGACGTCTTTCCCGAACTCCGGGCGAAGCAGAAGCACGTCGAGCAAGTCCTGCTGCGCGAGGAGGAGGCATTCAACAAGACGCTGGACAAAGGCATCGCGCTCTTCGAGGCCGAGGCCGCTCGAATCACCGGCCGGACCGATGACACAGTTGCGAACGCGCGCAGCGCGTCGGGGAGCGCGGGCGCCCCGCCCGCAGTTTCTGGCGCCTCGCCGGAAACACCGGGCGTCGAGAGACGTCATTCCCGGGACGAACGCGCAATAACGTCCGGCGCATCCGGCGAGGCGCCGAATGCAGCGGGCGAGGCGCCCGCGCTCCCCGTTTCCAACGTGCCTTCGACGTCTCTCGCGATTTCGGGCGCGTTTGCCTTCCGACTGTACGACGAGCAGGGCTTTCCCCTCGACCTCACCGAACTCATGGCCCGCGAGAGAGGCCTCGCGGTGGACACTGCCGGCTTTGAAAAGCTCATGGAGCAGCAGCGAGCCCGTGCCCGCGCGGCGCAGAAGAAGACCGTCATCGAACTCTCCGAGGTCGAGACACAGGAGCCGACGAACTTCGTCGGCTACGACACGCTTTCCACTCCGACGACGGTCGTCGAAGTCGTCTCGCTGAAGGACAAGACGGCGGTCGTGCTCAGCGCGAGTCCTTGCTACGCGGAGATGGGCGGCCAGGTGGGCGACATGGGCGAACTCGCAGGCGGCGGGAACCTCTGGCAGGTCACAAATACGCAGAAGGTCGGGCGCACGTGGCTGCATTTCATCGAGGGCGGCGATGCCCCGATCCCCGGCACCGAGCTGATGCTGAGCGTCGATTGTCCGCGCCGCGCGGCCATCCAGCGGCACCACACCGTCACGCACATCATGCACTGGGCGCTGCACCAGATCGTGAGCAAGGACGCCACGCAGAAAGGCTCCTTCGTCGGTCCGGACAAGCTCACGTTCGACTTCAACAGCGCCGCACTCACGCCGAAACAGTTGCAGGACATCGAGAAGCTGGTGAATGCATCCATCATCGACAACGACCACGTCTGGTGGACGGAGCTCCCTTACGCCGATGTGCGCGGCAACGAGAACATCATGCAGTTCTTCGGCGACAAATATGGCGACCTCGTGCGCGTCGTGCAGATCGCCGGCTACTCGGGGCATTTCGACGGCTACTCGATGGAGCTCTGCGCCGGCACCCACGTCCGCTACACGGGCGAGCTCGGCCTTTTCCGCATCGTTTCCGAATCCGCCATCGCCGCCGGAGTCCGCCGCATCGAGGCCGTCGCCGGCCTCCCCGCCTACGACATGACCGCGCTCGAAACCCGGCGCCTGCATTCCGTGGCGGAGAAACTCGGGTCACCATTTGCTGAGATCGAAAAGAAGCTCGATGCACTGCTCACGCATCAGAAGGAGCTCGAAAAAGCACTGAAGGCCGCGCAGCAGCGCGAAGCCGCGGGCCGCGCGAAGGACCTGCTGGCGGGCGTCGAGAACATCAACGGCATGCCCGCGATCATCGCGAACCTCGGCAGCGTGGATGGCGACGCGCTTCAGGCGATCGCCGATGCCGTGAAGGCAGGCGGCTTCAAGGGCGTCGTCGTCCTCGGCGGCGCTGCCAGCAACGCCGTTGCCCTCGTCGCGACCGTCTCACCCGGTTTCACCGCGAAGGCGCAGGCCGGAAAAATCATCCAGACCATCGCCCCGATCGTCGGCGGCAAAGGCGGCGGCAAACCGGACAACGCCCGCGGCGGAGGCAAGGATGCGGCGAAGCTCGACGAGGCGCTGGCGAAGGCGAAGGCACTGCTGTAGAAAACTGCGGCATGACCCGCGATGCAGTGCTGTTCCGCTACCGGTTGGTGCTTGGCGCGTTCATCACCGCGCTCGTGCTGAGCGGCATCACCGCCTTCCCGCTGCTGCACGAACTGGAGCTGCTCGCGCGCATTCTCGGCATCGCACCGGATGCCGCGCCCGCGTCGCTCAGCGGCCTGCAGTTCTGGATCGCCACCGTCCGCGACGGCTTGCGCGACGTCCATGCACATCACCCGTGGCTCGCCTACGGCACCGACTGGCTGGCATTCGCACATCTCATCATCGCGCTGTTTTTCATCGGCCCGTGGCGCGAGCCGGTCGCGAACGCATGGGTGCTGAAAGTCGGCCTCTTCGCGTGTGCGGCAGTCATTCTCCTGGCACTGATTTGCGGTCCGATCCGCGGCATCCCGTTCTACTGGCGGCTGATTGATTGCAGCTTCGGCGTCCTCGGCGCACTGCCGCTGCTCTACTGCCTCCGGCTGACACGGCGGCTCGGCGCTGCGTGAAAGGCCACTCCGCGTTCGACACGCCCGCGTGCTCGGCTACACTTTTCCTCATGCCGCCGCTCACGCTCGAACAGCAAAAGGACATCGTCCGCCGGATGGAGGAGGGCCACCGCATCGCGCGCGAGATGCAGGTGCAGGAAGTGCGGCAGCGCACGGACACTCAGAAGTGGGATGCGGCCGACCGCCTGCTCTCGGACTGGGATCGCATTCGCGCGCGGCGCACGGAGACATCGGGCTTCGTCGAGCAGCAGCGCCTCTTTGCGAAGCTCCGGGGCAAAGGAAGCGCCGCCAAACGCGCAGCGCGGTCTTCGGGGCGGCGCTCGACCTTCAGAATTTCTGCGAGGAGCGCGGGTGGAGGTTCTGCTTCATAGGAGGCCTCGCCGTGGAGCGGTGGTCGGTGCCGCGCTTTACCGAGGATGCGGACATGACGCTTGTGACCGGCTTCGTCGAGCATGGCGACTATTGCCGCGCCCTGCTCGGCCGGTTCGAGGGGCGGCGGTCCGATGCGCTGGAGTTTGCGATCGAAAACCGCGTGCTCCTGCTGCGCCACGAGAGCGGAGTGGAACTCGACGTGGGCCTCGGGGGCATGGACTTCGAGGTGCGCGCAATCGAGCGCGCCTCGTGGTGGGTCGCACGTCCCGGCATGCGACTGCTTACGTGCTCCGCAGACGATCTCGTCGTGCACAAGGCGTTCGCGGCGCGGCTGCAGGATTGGGCAGACGTTGAACGAATCATCGAGGTTCAGGACAAGAAGCTGAACGTCCGGCAAATCCTCTCCGAACTCACACCGCTCGCGGAACTCAGGGAGAACGCGGACGTTCTGCCGAGACTGCGACACATGCTGAAAAAGCGCGGGCTGATCTGAACGATGGACTGCTCGCGCGCGAAGACCCGCGACCCGGAGGAGTGGCTGGAAAATGCGCCGCCATTTTCGCAGCCCATCGCGCGGCAGCTCCGCGGGTGGTTCCAGCGCTGGGAGCCGGATCTGCGCGAGGCGATCAAATGGAACATGCTGTGTTTCTCCGGGCGGAGGCTCGTGTGCGGCATCAGCGCGTGCAAGGCGCATGCGGGAGTCACTTTTTTCCGCGGCACGGAGCTGGAGGATCGCGGGGACATTTTTTGCGGCGTCGAGACGAACACGAACATCCGCAGCGTGCGAATGACCACGCCTGATACCGTGAATCGCGACGCGCTGCGCGTGTTGCTGCACGCGGCCGTCGCGCTGGATGACCAGCCGGAGATCCCGCGCCCGCCGATGCAACGGCGCGAGCCTTGGCCGGTGCCGGACTTCTTCACAAAGGCGCTCGCCCTGAAAAAGCACCGCGCGGCTGCGGCGGGCTTCGCGCAGCTCTCGCCGAGCTGTCAGCGCGAGTGGCTCGTGTGGCTTTCCATCGCGAAGCGCGACGAGACGCGCGAACGCCGCCTCGCCGAGACCCTCGCCGCTCTGGCATCGGGGCGGAAGTGGGCGGACCGCAAGGCGGCTGGCGGCGAGGGGGTGATTTGATTCGAGTCCAAAGTGACATTGTGCAGGTCGCGGCAGGCGCAAGGAGGGGCGCTTTGATAGCGCCCTCTGGCAGCGGTCGCTCCGCGCCGCTGCCAGCCCTGACCGTGGGAATGCGAAAGCATCCTCGAACTCCGCAGATCCCCTGGGCTTCTCGCGCCTCTGGCTCGATGCGGCGCGGAGCGACCGCATCGAGAGGGCGCCTCAAAGCGCCCCTCCTTGATCCCGCGCCACGCGTTTCTGATGCTGCAATCAATCACACCCTGGCGGAAAGGGTGTGATTGAAAGCGGGTTCGGAAAGAGCCGGGCGCGGGACGTGGCACAGCCGGCTCCTGAGAGTGGCACAGCCCGTCCCGGCTGTGGGGCCTGCGGGCATCCTGC
>Ga0105048_10012798_pt1 | contig 13133 bp, 6 predicted proteins | sample MAT05_FD_78382 | JGI IMG/M metagenome (GOLD analysis project Ga0105048, IMG submission 78382) | Freshwater microbial communities from Lake Fryxell liftoff mats and glacier meltwater in Antarctica - MAT-05 | ecosystem: Environmental > Aquatic > Freshwater > Ice > Liftoff microbial mat | place...
CGTCCAATCGGCGCAGGGTCTTTGTTACGAAAAAAAACAAATCCGACTCCGGCCAGCAAAGCCAATGCGACACCAACCCACAACCTTTTCTTCATGCCTGCATGAAGCCCATGTTCGGAGTGGCGAAGCGCCCGATATTCGGCAGAACCAAGGGCAAATCACCGTTGGAAACACCGAACCATCTCGCCAGTGTCGCCGCCATTTCATCGGTGGAAACCTTTGGAATCCAACTGCCGCGCGTGCCGGTATCGTCCGGCCCTTGGATCGCCAGGGTCGGCATCTGCCCATAAAGCTGCCCGCCATTCACCCCGCCGCCGACGATCATGTGGTGGCCTCCCCATGCGTGATCGGAGCCTTTCCCGTTGCTGTTGTAAGTGCGGTTGAAATCAGAAGCGGTGAACAAGCTCACCTTCTCACTGATCCCCAATTGCGCGGTGTGCTGATAGAAATCCGCCACTGCCTTGCTCAGCTCAGCGAGCAGGGCCGCATGGTCATTGAGCTGCGCATCATGGGTATCGAAGCCACCCAGAGCTGCAAAGAAAATTTGCCGCTTCATGTTCAAAGCACCGCGGGCATGAATCATCCGTAAGATCATCCTGAGCTGGCCCGCCACCCGGTTCAGCCCACCTTGCGCATTAAGACTGTTAGGGAAGGTTCCCACGTTGGCAGGGAGCGGGTTCGCAGCAATCGCCGATTTCAAAAGCGCGTCATTCGAGATTCCCCGTTTCATGATGTTTGCATACTCCTGCTCGAAGATATGCCCATAACTCCGCCCTAACATTTGACTGTTCTGCTGGAACATCTCAGGGAACGGCGAGTAACCCCAATTTGCGCCGTTCAGACCAATACTGCCATTCGGCGTGACCTGATATTGCAATACCTGATCTCCTACTTGAAAAAAGTTCGAACCTGCGATTGAAACATTCATCGAGATCTGAGATCCCACGTTCAGGCTACTCAGTAAATCCGCAATACGCCCGCCCCAACCGACTTTTTTAGGGGTATCTGGAACGGATGTCTGCCATTGGACCTGTTGGTCGTTATGGGAAAACAAGTGTGGTGGAATCGCCGCTCCACCCGAAAGATACTCGGCCTTGGTAATGGGAGCCACCAAGGTGCCGACATTACAAACCATCGCCATTTTACCCGAGTTATAGAGTGCGTGCAGCGGTGCCATCGACGGATGCAGGCCGAATTCGCGCCCGTCTCCGTTGGGGGTGGCGATCGGCAGGAGGTTCGCGCGGGGCAAGGCCAGGATCCCACGATCTGCGGTATAGGCATTGTGCGCGGGCAGGTCCCTCGGAATGAGAATGTTGTTCGCATCATTGCCGCCGAAGAGGAAAAGGCAGATAAGAATTTTGGAATCATCGCCCGTAGGAACACCTTGGGCAGCAAGCGTCGCGTTAAAAAGGCGCAGCGTCCCGAGAGTGGACATCACTCCGGTCATCCCCAAACCCGCGCAGGCCGATTGACCAATGAAGCTCCGGCGACTGATAGGTGAATTAATGGATTTCATGGTTGAGAGTTCTATTTCTGCACAAAATATTCGGGTGAATTGAGAACGAGGTAAAGGGCTGTCTGGACCCGGGAAACTTGGTTCCCAAAGCTGAAACCGAACCCGCCAGGCAAAGAACCATAGGTTCCGAGGATCTGGCTTCGCAACTGGGGACTCATGGCACCGAACAAGAATCTGACATTAAGATGGTCCACCAGCCGCTCCTGAGCCTGCAAGGGTGTGAGGCCAGCTGTGTTCAAAATGGCGACCAGTGAATCGAAGTTATAGGTAAACTTAAGATTGTCCGATTGAGGCGTGGGTTTTTCCGGTGTCCAGATCCCCCAGGTGATGGCGGATAGATTGAAGTTTGCTTGCCGGAGGCCATTTGTTTCCGCGAAGATCTGGAATTCCGGTGAAAGCAGTCCGGCCCTTGCGATTGGCCCTGGATTTGAGAATCCAGGCTGGAAAAAGTTAAACACGGACGAAGAGAGCAAGGGGGCCTGCTCTGGAAATTCATACTGCATATTGATATAATAACTTGGATCTCCCTGCGCGGCTTTAGGCAGATTTCCCGGCAATACCCTCAAGGCCCGGGAAAGTCTCAAAACCGGCTCGGCGGGTTTTCCATAAGTGAGTGATTGCCGCGGGGTGGCGTGGCGGGCCTCGTAATCAAGCAACACGGCTTTGAGCGTGGCACCAAGGTTTCCTCGCACTCCGCTGCCATCGTTATTAAAGACGCCTGCCACCCGGTGGATGTAGCCTGGGCTTGGATTGCTCGTCACAAAGCGTTGGATCAATTGCCTGGCCATGAAGGGACCCACGTTGGGGTGATTGGATATCGCATCCAATGCCTGCCTCATCCTGTCCACACCGTTGCCACTGGCTGCGATGACGTTACCATTGAGGATCTGGCGCTCCTTGGTATCATGATAGTTCTCGTTGAATGACATTCTTCGGAGCGGATCATAACCATAGAGGAACCATCCATTGCGATCCGCCACACCCCCTGTGTTCCAGAGCGGTGGGCTGGCTGGATTATAATGAGGCCCCCATCCCGTGAAGATATGGGCCAGGCCCACGGTGTCCTCTTGATTGTAGGTCGGAACAGGGAGTCCATCCGCGTCGATGCGCAGGCTGCCGTCCGGGTGCATTTCACTCAATCCCACGGAGAACAACTGCATCACTTCACGAGCATAGTTTTCGTCCGGCTCATGCCCGGTGAGTGGATCTGGCTTGCGATTCCGGATCATGCTCAGGTAGGTCCCCATCATCGGGCTCAAGGTCACTTCCTCCAAGAGATCGCGGTAATTCCCAAAGGCTTTCTCCAACAACATATCATAGTAGATCGTCACTCCTTCGTGTTGGATGTCCAAGGCCCCGAATTGGGAAATCACAAAGATCTGGCTGAGAGCGAAGGCCATCCTTTGCCGCAATTGATCAGGAGCGGTCAGGGCCATCTGCCACCAGGTCTCGTTGCGCGGCCCCTGCCAACCACCATCTGAATTGCCGCGGCTTATCCACTGCTGTGCCCTGGCCATTACCGGAGCACGATGGTAAGAGGGTGGCAGTGCGATCTGATTGTCGATCCATTGGGCGAATGAGCCGCCGACCAGGGAGGTGATCTCCGCATCCTTCGGACCATAGGTTGCCTGGGTGAGGAAGCGGGCGGCTTCGGATTGATTCGCAGCCAAAACAGGCGCAGCAGAAGGCGGAGGCAACACAGCGGGCATCGATTGCCAGCCCGGAGTCGGCATCAGCCGCCCGATGATTTCCGCGCCTGCGCTCTGACTGACCACGCGCACCCAAAGTTCGCCCGCGCCGAGCGCCGTTAGAATTTGCTCCCGAGTCAAGCCACCCGCTGGCAAGAAATTCCAATCCAGACCTTGGGCTTGGTTGAGCGGATAGGTGAAGACCGTGGGGCCACTTTGCCCATTGCTTGAGTAGTAGATTTCTGCGGCACTCTGCGGACTGCCTAGTCCTCCGAAGCTGAGGCTCACTTTGCTGCTGAGCGAATTTCCAGTCCTTCTGACAGCAGCGGTTCCCGAACCGGATGAGCCGAGCCCTGGAGCGCTCCGAAGCTGGGCGAGATACAGGACATCCGCTGCGTCATCGATAGTCACCGTGGCATCGACCGGACTGCCTAAGGTGTAACCAGCGCCGCTCTGGAGGGTAAGTGTGACGTTTTCCTGACTCTCGATGATGCCATCTTGTAATGGGGTGACCGTGATGGCCACCGCACGCGCGCCCGCCGGGAAAATTACTTGGCCTGATAGTGCTTGGAAATCCACTCCAGAGCTTGCATTCCCTGAAATAGTGTAGGTGGCCGTGAGCGGGCGGATGCCGCCACTTCGGAAAACCACAAACTGCGCGGTCCCGGTTCCCTCTTCGTAGGCGCGGGATTTCACCACGCCCAAGGTCAGGCTGCTGGCGCTGCCAAGCACCTGCCGTGCTGCCACTCCATCGTTCATGCGGGGTGTGGTCGTGGGATTTTCCGGATCAAGACCCAGCAGGCGCTCTTCGTAGTCGCTCACGCCATCACCATCACTATCGCCTTGGACGACTGAGTTACGGAAAAAGTAACGTTGGGTGCCGGACATGAGATCGCCCAAGGAATCCCCGAAAAACGCCAATGCGCTCGCAGGAATCGATTCCCGGACATTTTCCGCCATTCCCGGCTTGGTCCACCGTACCGCAAGATGATCGCCAATAACGCCCTCATGTTGAAACGCCTCAAAGTAGTAGGACTGCCCTGCTGTGAGGTTGATCAACGCGGATTTTTGGGAAGGATATTTCGTCCATTCCTGCCAGTTGGTATGACCCGTCACCGAGGCTCGCAATTGCTTGTTGGCCGGAAGTTTATTTGTGGAAATCCAAAGCTCGCTCGAATCATCGCTGGCGATCCAGAAGCGGTAGGCCCCCGTCGCCGGAGGGATGATCCATCCTCTTACCCAGCGCCCGAAGTTTTCGACATTGGGCGAACTTTGCGGGAATTCTAAAAGCACGACCCGGCTCCGAATCGCAGGCGCTGGAGTGCCGGCCGCCGCATAGGCTTTCACCGTAGCGAGACCATCGCTAGGATAAAACCACTGTGAATAATCCGCACCACCTGTCTGATAGCTGGTGGCAAGATCCAGGACTTGCTCCATTTCCTCGCCGTTGCCAACCATCATCGGTCCCGTCGGCTGCCATTGGACGAGATCCTTGGAAAACATCGTTTGATAGTGGATGCCTGCCACTGTAGGCCAACGTTTGACAATCCGGTCCGCTTGAGGTCTCGTGATGCTGGAAATCCTCGGGAAATTCGCCCCGCTGAGCGGATCGGTCCCCGCCGCCGCTTCTTGCCGATTATTAAAGGAATCCCCGTCCAAATCATCGGTGGCAGACAGCCCAATCACATTCGCAGCCTCCCAAACATCGCTGAGCTGATTGTTGTTTTCATCAATCTCAGCAGAAGCATGTTGCAAGCAGACCAGCATCCAACCTAAGCCTAAAACTTTGCGGAAGTGGTCTGATGCTGCTTTCATATGGGTTTAAAATCAATCCTTGGATAGCCACTCGTTCTTGAAAGTCAATGGGAAAAATCTTAGAGGCGATCTGAAAAATCAAAAAGAAGCGCGTTCATTCTGGACGCTATTTGATACGGACACCCTGTCCGGCGGCGGTTTCAGTTCCGCCCGACAGAACGGCGGTCGCAAACAGGCGATAGAATATCGGCGCTCCTGATTGCAAACGCCCTCTTCAAATCTGAAAGAATATCGCTGCTTTGTTTCGTAAATCGCCCTTCCGATGAAAAAAAACCGCCTCCTTTCACTATCGTTGCTGTTACTGACCCTTCTGGGAGTGGAGAGCACTCTTTTAGCCCTCGAACCTTTAGCAACAATCCCGGAGGGCATCGAGATGGTCGCTCCCGCTGAGGTGATCGCCTATCACAATACCGCCACCCCGAACTCGGGTGCTGGAATCGTAAAAACCCAGGTCGCTGGTATGGATTTTTCCGAGAGCCAACTCGTTCGGATCCCTGTAAAAGTCACGAACCCGTGGGAAGCAGGAACAAACGCCGAACTGAAATCCGCGATGAGCCAAGGGGATGTGGGGCTGGTAACTTTCATGGCGAGGGCCAGACCTCTCTCAGGCCAGGCCGAATCCGATGCCAAGGGCGAAGGAACCGCTTATCTGCAAGAGAATGTTCCGCCCGGCTATACGAAGCGGGCGATGCTTAGCTTCAGTTGCGGCCCGGAATGGAAGCAGGTTTTGTTACCGTTTCAGATGGATGGGGATTTAGCCGCAGGCAAAGGCAGCTTCACGATACATTTGGGAGCGATTGCACAGATTCTGGAGATTGGCCCCGTGCGGGTCATCAACTATCAGAAAAAACTCAGCTTCAAGGATCTCCCTCGCACGCGAATCAGCTACCCCGGGCGCGATCTCGATGCGCCATGGCGGGCGGAGGCGATGAAACGCATTGAACTGCACCGCACCGCACCGCTTACCGTCCTCGTGGAAGATGGCAAAGGCAATCCCGTCGCAAACGCCGAGGTGCAGATCCGCCAACTCCGCAATGCCTTTGGTTTCGGCTCCGCTGTGACCTCGCAATGGCTCGCTGCCACCGGCCCGGATGCGGAGCGCTACCGGCAGATCGTGGACGAATGCTTCAGCCGCGTGGTCTTCGAAAACGATCTCAAAATGGAGACATGGGAGCATGCACTGACCAACGAGGCGGGCAGTAGTTTCCGCTGGGAAGATACCCTGAAAGCAAGCGACTGGTTGAAATCCAAACAGATCGAAGTTCGCGGCCACTACCTATCATGGGCTCCTTGGGAACCGTGGTCCGAGAAACTAAAAAGCGATCCCGCCGCAATTAAAGACCGCATCCTCAAACATATTCCAAGAGTGGCTGAGATGGTCGGGAACCGCGTGATGGAGTGGGATGCCATCAACCACCTTGCCGGCTGGGACAAAAACATTGATGAATCCACCGGTACTGCATTTTACAGCGAAATCATGAAGGCCTCGCGTGCGGCCACCCATCTGCCGCTCTGGGTCAATGAGGACCAGGTGTTCCGCCCCGGTCGCCAACAGGAAGATTATTACAAACGGATTCAAGAGATTCTCGCCAGCGGCCAGAAGATCGATGGCATCGGCAATCAGGCGCATTTCGAATCCAGTTTTCTCCCCTCCCCTGAAGAAATGTTAGAGAACAGCGATCGCTTCGCCAAACTCGTGCCCGCCCTGCAGATCACCGAATTTGATGTCCTTGCAAACGGCGACGAACAACTCGAGGCCGACTATCTCCGGGATTGTTTGATCGTTTGTTACAGCCACCCGGCCTACACGGGTTTCCTTTCTTGGGGTTTCTGGGAAGGTGCTCATTGGAAGCCGCAGGCTGCTTTTTGGAGAAAAGATTGGACCGAGAAACCCTCCGCTCACGCATGGAAATCCCTCGTCAACCAAGCCTGGGCCACCCGCGCCACAGGACTCACCGGAAAATCAGGCGACCTCACCCTCAAGGCACATCTTGGGTCTTACGAAGTCACCGTGACTTCAAGCAAAGGAGAAAAGAACACTCAGCAATTCGTTCTTTCCAAGTCCTCAGGACCACTCAGGGTGGTGCTGAAATAGAAAAAAGGAACTGAGGCAGCATGAGACCGATGATTTTTTGCATAGTCAAAATTATTTTGATCATTCGAGCATCTCCTCAAAGTCACCTCAAAAGAAGCCGTTACTTGGTATCTACGCAGGTTCTGACCGCAGGTCGACGGGTGACAGGATCTATATAGGCAAACATTAAATACCTAACATTTGGAAGGAAGCGTAACATGGTTTGGTCCGCTAGAGCCCATTTCTCTTCCACCTGAAACTCAAATTTCACTTCACCCATGTTGAAGCTGTCGAGCTTTTTGGGCTTGGTAACCCCGGAAGACCCTGCTGGCTTTAATCTTACTCTATGTTCTCCTATGGTAAACCGAATATCTCGCTTGTAGAAGTTTACCACGTAAGCCCCCCCCTCTGGGAAGTTCTTAGGCGAGTCTTCAATTACCAGCACCTGCCATGGAAGAGCACCCTCTTTTTTAGGCCCCTGGATAAAAAGTAGAATAAACGCACTTCCAGCGCCCGGCAGGGTTACTAGAGCTGCAGGCTTTTTATCGTCAGCTCTCAAGAAGCTTAGCTGATTCCCATTGGCAAAGCATCCAATTGGCTGAGATGGATAGTCAGAATTCACAACGATTGCGACTTCTGCTCCCTCCTCTCCCAGATTTACCATAGGCGGAGGCTGCGATGACGGATCAAGACATAGGAAGCGACATTTCACTTTCCTCAACTCCTGAGACATGAGGGGAGCGATGGTTAGAAGCAGAAAACAAAGGCCTAATTTTCTAGTAGAGAACATATAGTAAATGGTCTTTAAATTAAATTTCGTTTGTGTTCAACCAACGGAAAGAAACGATCACAAAGCGCCTCCCAAAACTCTTATTAGCCAAACTCAGAAGCTCTGTTTCCGGTTGTTCGGGGGAGTCCAAAGAATCCACCCATGAAAGCGAGCGCTGAACGACGGCTTCGCAAACAGCACTTGCCGTCACTTGACCAGTTGCACTCCGGGCTTCACCAAGGGCACGGATTGTAAAAGTGTCCGAGCGGACAGTAGCGGCGTTTCCAAGAACGTTGAGGATGTCAGCTTGCGTTAGAAAACCTGGAGCTCCTTGGGCGCTGTCACCTGTTCCAGCTTCTGCATTGCCGTATCCATAACTCGCAACTAATGCCGGTTTGATGTCAAAACCACCACTTCCAGCAGCGTCAGCTTGATTGAGTCCTGATGCATCGATTGCCTGTTGGAGAGCCCCTTTCTGAACCTTCGGGCTGCTCGCTGGACCGATCTGCCGATTGACAAATTCCGCCATGGAAAGAAAAGGACCGCGATTTCGGACTTGGTTCACAATTTCCTTAGCCAATAGATCCAACTGAGCTCCTGAGTATTCACGAGGCCCAAGCCAATAGGCTTTTTTCGGATCGACCCCTTTGACGATTGATGGCGATCCTGGCAAACTAAAACGGCTTATTCTTGCCATACCTTCATCAACAGGAAGTGCACTCAAAGAAGTTGTTTTGTTATCCAGGTTAAGACTGTTAAAAATTGCGCTTTGATCATGGATGGAAGCTAAATGCGCTTTCCATGCTGACACTGAAGTCGAATTGACATTAAACGCACCTTCCATCATCTGCCAAGCCGCAATGTTCTTGTATGCATCGGGGTTTGTCCTCACTACGTCCGCTAATTGTGAGGCTACTTTACCTTGTGGCACGTTGATGACCAGACGGGTATCACTTAACTTGGAGTTTCCCTCTGCGAAATCTTTTGCCAAGTCAGCAGCGGTCGGTGGTGCAGAGCCTGGTTGTCTGGCAAAGCCGGAAAAGTAGAATTTGTCGTATAATGCCAAATTGAGTAAAAAGGAATGATCGAGTAAATTCGCACCAGTTCCTGGCTGGTTAATTTTATCGGCCGCCATGAGGGGATGTGCCCATGAATTACCGATAGGCTGTGCAAAGCGCGGCAAAAAGCCTGATGAACCACCGGGATTGGCTGTGTTGAGTTTGGCCAATGATTTGAGAGGCCCTAGCGGGACGTCATACTGCATAGCGAACTGCACACCACTACTGGCGGTCTGGCCAGAAACGGCATACCCACGGTCTTGAGGATCAATTTTAATAAAGTTTGCGAGCGTACCCGGTAAAGATTGGAGGTCTATCTCATGAGAGGCACTTGCTTGATTAACGCCGATCACCTGAGTCGAGGCTCCGATGGTGGCATGCGCGAAACTCATTGGCTTCGTGGCAAGTCTGCCGTCCAGTGTCGAAGAGGTTCGGCCTGCCGACGTGGACTTTGCTTGAAAGCTCAACACTGCGAAATTCTTGAACCGCGATAATTGGTTGATTGGTTTGTTTGCTCGATCCACTATTTCACGACCAAGTATAAAGTTGGGACTTGCCGATACCTTAGGAAAGCGCATTGGCATTTCCTCACCGTTTGCTTTAAAGTAGTCGGTTAAGCCATCGGGACTCTTATAGTCCAGTTCAATCGTACTTAAAATTTTGGCTTTGTTGTTCACGTTACCAATCATATTGACAACGAAGCGGTTTCCACTTTGTTTCGGAGCCAACGCCGAGAATTCAACAACTAACTTATCATCGTGCTTAATTCCTATGCAGCCGTCCCAGCGGCCATTGGTATAGGTTCCATTAACAACCTGGTTCTGGTAATCGTTACCCGTGAGCCAGTCGCAGTCGAACCCAATTCCATCGCCTGGCCAGCCAGGCATGGCCTTCATACTTTGGGTCTTGCTAGTGCCTAAGGTAATGTCCCAGTAGGAGCCTCGGTTATTCCAAGTTAAATTTGGGTCAATGTAGGGCGAAAACATAACAACCTCTCCAGGAAGCATTTTAAAAATATCGCTCCCTGGTTGAGGGTTATTCCCACCAGTCTTGGTGTGCAAGTTGAGAGCAAACGGCTTGCTCCTTTGGCCATTCTCGTTGTCTTTAGTCATGTGCTCCATGGGAATCAATAATTTGGACATTGCAACTCCGCTGCGAATGATTCTTACCGCAAACGGAACACTACTAAATTCAAGTCGAAGTTTGTTGAACTCAATTGCGACGTTATAGGGATTTCGCATTGTCACGACTGGAGTGTAAAGCAGATGCAGATCATAGTTGTAATCCGTGTTTCTAAAAAAGCGGTCCTGTGGACCGTGAATGCCTATCTCTTTTTCCTTGGTGGTAAGGGGTGCCTGATACGCTCTATCAGCAAGGTTTCCGTACAAATCTCGTCCAATGAGAGTCATAATCATTTGCACCTTGGCGATCTCCGGGATTAACACTAGCCCCGGCGGAGGATTGAGGTTCATTCCTGGCGAGCTAGATGTTGGTTTAGAAGAAGCCCAATCATTCGGAGCCTCAATAGAAATCTGTGGCACGCCTCCCACGATCCTAACTTTGTTTTTATAAAGGCTCCCGAGTTCAAAAAACGAGTCCCAGCGAGGATCTGATTTTACTGAGTTTACGCTTAGGCCAAGCACACTTTCGTAAACTCCTTTGCCAGCATAACTTGAGGGCAGAACGCCGCCATCGACGAGCAGATTGAAATCTTCCTTCAAACCGCCGCGAGTGGCGTCGGTGAAAAGGCCGACAGAAGAAGTGGTAATATCGTGAAAAAGAGGCTTGAGCGCGGCCTTTGTTGCGTCGTTTGCGGCGGTTTTGACGGCAAGCGCATAGTTCTCGCTGGTGATGCCCTTGGCGAGGACGGGCGCACTAGTGGAATTTTTTTCGAAGAATTCCCTATCCAATGCCGCAAGCCCGGTAAGAAATTCTGCCCCCGGCCGGACTCCAGTAGCGAGCTGACCGGCTTTGTCACTATTGGTGGCAATGTTGTCTGAGTATCCCGTGTTAATTCGCGCTTTCACCCCGTCGTCAATTACTGTCCAAGCAAAGGCTCCGCGGTTCTGGGGAGTCTGCACCTTCAAAGCTTTGACGATGTCCTTAGCGGGTGCATTCGGGCTGCCCAAGCTATTCGCTCCCCAAAGGGTCGCGACCAATTTGGAGTCAGTAGGGGGCACTTCGAGGGCAAAGTTTACATCCAGAGTTTTCCTCGGTTCTGGATTTGATGTGAGCCAGCCAAGGAACTTTCCCGAAGCAGATTTGGTGCTGAACTGATAATCATCTGCAGTTGGCGGTGCTAAGGCATCGATCTTCCAAGACTTCCAAACGCCCGTGAGGCGCGGGTTCTCGGCATTTGGCGCATTGATATCGCCTCTGGCGGTGATCCGCTGATCAGACCCTGCATTCTTCTGAAGATCGCCGAGGGCCATCATGAGGGCGAGGCGGGCGTTCGCCCGGGCCTCCGCCATGGAGGCTCCCTGGCTGGAACTGCGTAGGGAAACACTCGATAGGGAGAGCAAGCCTACCGCGAGAATGGTCAGTAGAATCATCAGGGAAAGGGTCACGACGAGGGCGAAGCCACGGTGTCTGGATTTTACCGGATAAGGGGCGATGAGGCTCCCTTTCAAAGATAGCTTTGTTAGTGTTTTCATATCTGTGGATTTGCAATGGTTTTTTTAGCGTTGGGTTTGGCTGGGATGTTTTAGAGGGTGAATTAACGAAACACCGTCTTGAAAGTAGTTACAATGCATCACTTGTCTAGCACCGATTTTCATCAATCGATTTATTTTATAAAATCAAATTCCAGTCGATCAAAAGCGCACAATTTTGAGCCTTTGAAGTTGCGAGGCCGAAATAAAGCAATCGTTGGGAACTCGGAAATGATCATTTCATGGCTTTTATGTTCCCCTGACTCTCCATAGTTTAGAGTTGTGATTCAAGACGACTCCATTGGCACCGATAAGGGGAAGATGCCAAAGGGTAGAAATTTTCACAACATGTCTTTCGGCATCTCCCTGATCGGAGAATCCTCTTAATCTACGGCGAAAAAGCGAAATCTGCACGGTTGAGCGCCCACGAGAACCTCCAGAATGAAAAGCCAAACCTGAGGCCGAACAATTCGAATGGATCGCGTCTCATATCGTTTACCCAATGGAACGTGGTGGAAAATAAAAAATCAGTTTCCCGGCGTGGCCTTCGAATTCAATTCCTGCTGATCTTCGATAACGAACTTGAAATCCACGGCTCCCCTGCTGAGGTCCTCACTTGGAACGATGAAAACCAACTGTCGGAATAAATCGCGATGTTCCCAGACTGCAGAATAAATTGGTTTATCAGGTTTATCAGCCAGGTATAACACCGCTCCTATGTTGCGTGCCTTCCCGCCCGGTGCGACATCAATTGGTTTCCAGCCATCTGGGACCATCACCCGTTTCTTATCCCACCCGAAAACCATGGGCTTGCCAGAGGTGTTCACCAATCGGATCGTGCCCCAATCAAAGTCAGATGTGCTGTCCTCAATGACCAGTTGCCGAAGACCGCTTGCTGCCTTCTCATCAGGCAGGAGAAGCATGAGCGGGTTTTTAATACCTGCGGGGATTTTTACAATAAGCTGTGCAGGCTTGCCCTCTGAGCCGAGTTTGTCCTTGGCGAGAATCAACGATGGCGCATCGGCTTGCACCGAAACATCAAAGATCCGGGATCTCTGAAGTGGATGCAGGCCCTCGAGTTTGAATGTCCCTTTGGTGCAAACTATCTCAAGGTCTCTTGCAGCAATCCCATCATCCCATGCGAGAATTCGGAGTGGAAGGGCAAAAGAGACCGGGGCGAGGAAAACATAGATCAGCGTGAAAAACCAACGAGAGCGCGACATGAGATGAGGAATTTGGATCACTTGAATTTTACTGATATCACTCAAAGGGCCATTTCGGAAGCAGAAAGAAACCGGAAAGAGACAATCGCAAATTTTCTTCCAAACTTCTTATTCACTTCGCTGAGATTAACCGTTGCTTCTTCCGGTTTGTTTGATGGGTCTAGGAAATCTGGCAGCCGCTGGACGACTGCCTCGCACCTGGCGGTAGCTTGAAGATTGCCATTCCGATCACGGGCTTCCCCATAGCCACGGATGGTGAAGGTGTCCGAGCGTGTTGTAAGCGAAGGGGCAAGGGATTGAAGAACATCCGCCTGCGTCAGATAGCCGGGAATACCAACA
>Ga0105048_10012799_pt1 | contig 13131 bp, 7 predicted proteins | sample MAT05_FD_78382 | JGI IMG/M metagenome (GOLD analysis project Ga0105048, IMG submission 78382) | Freshwater microbial communities from Lake Fryxell liftoff mats and glacier meltwater in Antarctica - MAT-05 | ecosystem: Environmental > Aquatic > Freshwater > Ice > Liftoff microbial mat | place...
ATTCCTCTTCTCAACTCTCCCCTGCCCATGACTCGCTCTCAAGACCAGAAATATTGCCATTTTTGCGTAAATACCTATCTCTAGATATTCTGGGGCGGCTGGATGCCGGACAAAGCCAGTGGTTGTCGGAACTCCGCCGAGCTACTGTTTTGTTTATTGGATTACTGCCAGTAGAAGATATAGCTTCCTTGGACTTACCACAAATTCAGTCTTATACACAGCTGATCCAGAGTGTCTTGTTTCAGTATGAAGGGACTCTGCAAAAAGTAATAATGGATGATAAAGGTTTGGTGGCGATCGCCGCTTTTGGGTTGCCACCAATTTCCCACGAAGATGACACTGTTAGAGGTGTCCAAGCAGCCCAAGCAATCCAATCTAGGTTAAGGAGTTTGGGGCTGGTAGCTAATATTGGGGTCACAACAGGTCGAGTTTACTGCGGGATCATGGGCAACGAACATCGGCGAGAATATACTGTATTAGGAGATGTGGTTAATCTCTCAGCCCGATTGATGCAAGCCGCAAATAACGAGATTTTATGTGATGAAGCAACTTATCAGGAAGCCAAAAAGAATTTACTGTTTACATCTTTAGAGCCAATTCGAGTTAAGGGTAAAGCTCGGTTAATTAAAACTTATTGCCCCACAGGTCAGGCGATTGTGGCAACCACAGCGCAAGCGATCGCAGCTAAATCTAGCAATTCAACTTTAGAATATCAAAACCAGATGGTCGGTCGTGTTCATGAGCGATCGCAACTCACCTTACAACTCCAAGCCTTTTTAGAAAGCAACATAAGCTCAGTTGTGGTGATCTCTGGCGAACCCGGTATCGGTAAATCTCGGCTAGTAGAAGATTTTATAGCGACGACAAAGGGGCGGCAAGTAAAGACTTTGTTTGGTGAGGCGGATGCGATCGAAAAATCCACTCCATACTATGTCTGGCGCAAAGTCTTCCATCAATTATTTAATTCTGATTTAGAAGTCAAAAGTCCCCTAGAGATTCAACAACAAGTTTTAGATTTCTTAGCAGAAAAACCCGCACTTTTAGAGTTGCTACCCTTACTAAATATAGTATTACCTTTAGACTTTCCAGAGAATGAAATAACTGCTTCCCTCAGTGGCAAAGAACGAGCCGATAAAACCCAGAATTTCTTAGTTGAGATTTTACAACTTTCCACTCAGCAATCCCCCAAGCTATTAGTTTTAGAGGATGCCCATTGGCTCGACTCTGCTTCCTGGACTCTTGCCTTGCAGGTTAGTCAGCAAGTTCAGCCTTTGTTGCTCTTAATATCCACCCGCCCTCTAAGAGATAAGCCGCCCCAAGAGTATCTGGAAATACTGCAATCCATCCACAGTAAACATTTCTCATTACAAGCGTTGGATCAGTCAGATACTTTGCAACTTGTTTGTCAGCGATTGGGGGTAGATACATTACCATCACCAGTAACTAATTTAATTACCCAAAAAGCTCAGGGCAACCCCTTTTTCAGCGAGGAAATAGCTTATGCTTTGCGTGACACAGGTTTAATTACGATTAAATATGGCAAATGTGAACTAACTTCCGGTGTATCGACTCTAGAACAGTTGAATTTACCTGATACTGTGCAGGGCGTAATTACTAGTCGGATCGATCGCCTTTCTCCAGCTATGCAGCTGACCTTGAAAATAGCAAGTGTAATTGGGCGCACCTTTGGTTTCCAAATATTGCAAGACGTTCACCCGATCGAAGCAGATAAAGAACAATTAACAGGTTATCTCAAACAACTGGCAGGCTTTGAACTCACGCCGCTGATGACACCAGAGCCAGAATTGGCTTACATTTTCAAGCATATTATCACTCAAGAAGTATCTTACAACCTGATGTTGTTTGCCCAGCGACGCTCCCTCCATCAACGCGGGGCAGAGTGGTACGAGCAACATTATGGTCAAGATATCCCCGAATATTATGAAACTCTTGCCCATCATTACGAGCAGGCAGAGAACTGGGAAAAAGCCCTGCCTTATCTGGTGAAAGCCGGACAAAAAGCGCAGCAAGCTTATGCAAATCCCGAAGCTCTAGCGCATTACAACCGGGCCTTAAATGTTTGCCAACAACTTGGAGATTCTGTAGATAGCCGTATCCTAATCACGATTTATGAAGGGATAGGTCAGGTAAGTTTCCTCCTCAGTGATTTCCCGCCTTCAATTGCGGCGTATAAAGAAATGTTGGCAGTATCTCGTCATCAAGGTGATAGACAGAAGGAATCAGAAGCACTTTATAACATTGGATATAGTTCATTTTGGGCGCATGATTTCGAGCCAGCCCTTGACTATGCCCAACAAGCTTATAATTTGGCGCTAGAAATTGACAACAAAAGTATGTTGGCAGCCAGTCAATTTGTGATGGGCTACATCTATGGTGTGACGGCAAAACTTGACGAATCTTTTGGTTGTTTTTCTCAAGGGATCAATCTGAGTCAGGTGGCTGGGGACAAAGTTCACGAAGGTTTAAATACTTGCTTGTTGGGTCAAGTCTATAACTGGCAAGGAGAATACGAACCAGCAATTGAAATGCACGATCGCGGAGTTGCCCTTGGCATAGAAGAGAATATTCTACTTATCTGGCTCATAGGTCTATGGGGGAGAGGACTTACTCGCTGCGGTCAGGGGGAATATTCAGGCGCCTTATCTGATTTAGAGACAGCTTTGAAGTTGAGCAATCGTCTCGGTGACAAGGTTTGGAGAAGTCGGATACTTAATACCTTAGGCTGGGTAAACTGCGAGCTGTATAACCTCGAAGCAGCTATTACTTACAATCATGATGGACTCCACTCTGCTTCAAAAATTGGAGATCCAGAAATTATTCGGAATGCCGCGATCAATTTGGGGGATTGCTATTTACTGAAGGGGGATTTAGTCACAGCCGAATCCTTCTTAGGAAAGGTTTACAGCGACTCCCAAGCATCCGGGAAATGGGGTGAAGAATGGATGAAATGGCGCTACTTGCAACACTGCTGTCACAGTTTGGGCGAATTGCGATTGATACAGGGAGATACGGAATCAGCGATGGAAATGGCTCAGGAGTGTATACGTCTAGCCGAGCCGACAAAATCCCTCAAAAATATGATTAAAGGGTGGCGGCTAATGGGGCAAATTTTTCTGACCCAAGGGCAGATGGAAAAATCCCAGGAGTTCTTAGAAAAAGCGATCGCCTTAGCTGAATCAATAGGCAACCCGCCGCAATGTTGGAAAACTTATGTTGTACTTGGTGACTTATACCTGCAACTCGGACAAAACACAGCAGCAACTACTGCCTATCGCCAATCTCTACAAATCATTGAGGAGGTAGGTTCTCAATTACAATCTGAGCAGATAAAAGATATTTTCCTCGCTGCTCAACCTGTACAGGAGATTCGGCATAAATTAAAATCAAATGACACGAAAGACCAAATACAACATATGTAACACTAGGAATTGATAACTGCTTACTAATAACTACTGTATGACGCTCCCACTCCTAAGACAAAAACTCCAAGCATCTCTCATCTCCACTCTGGGGGCAGAAATTCCCCTGCCAGAACCCTTAATAGTTGCGGCTAGCAATCCAAAATTTGGAGATTATCAATCTAATCTGCCCTTATCTTTAGCTAAACCCTTGGGGAAATCACCCCGGCTTGTCGCAGAGGAAATTATCCAGAATTTAGACTTGGGAGAAATTTGCGAGGTAGCGATCGCCGGAGCCGGATTTATTAACTTTACGCTCAAACCTAGTTATCTAGAAACCCAACTCCAACAAATCTACGGGGACGATCGCCTCGGTCTTGCCCCTACAAACCAACCTCAACGGATAGTTGTAGATTTTTCTAGTCCTAATATTGCTAAAGAAATGCATGTCGGGCATCTGCGATCGACCATCATTGGCGATAGCATTGCGCGAATTTTAGAGTTTCAAGGTCATACCGTAATTAGACTCAACCATGTAGGAGACTGGGGAACCCAATTTGGGATGCTCATTGCCTATCTTCAAGAGGCTTATCCTGAAGCTTTAGTAACCAAAGATGCCCTAGCTTTAGGAGATTTAGTAGCATTTTATCGCCAAGCAAAACAAAGGTTTGATGCGGATCCAGAGTTCCAAGAAAAGTCTCGTCAAGAAGTCGTTAAACTCCAATCAGGGGCAGAAGTAACGAGGCAAGCATGGCAGTTACTTTGTCAACAATCTCGCCGAGAATTTCAGGTAATTTATAATCTGTTAGAAGTAGAACTTACTGAGCGGGGAGAATCTTTTTATAATTCTTTTCTAGGAGCAGTAGTAGAAGATTTAACTAGCTTAGGATTGCTTGAAACCGATGCAGGAGCTAAGTGTGTTTTCTTAGAAGGATTCACTAATAAAGCTGGAGAAAGATTACCTTTAATTATTCAAAAAACTGATGGCGGCTACAACTATGCTACTACTGATTTAGCTGCACTTCGTTATCGGATTAACCAAGATCAAGCTGATAAAATAATCTACGTTACGGATGCCGGGCAAGCTAACCATTTTAGCCAGTTTTTCCAAGTTGCTAATCGGGCTGGATGGATACCTGATACTGTGCAGTTAATTCATGTACCTTTTGGTTTAGTTAAAGGCGAAGATGGCAAGAAATTAAAGACGCGATCGGGTGATACTATCCGCCTTCAAGATTTATTAGATGAGGCGATCGATCGCACAAAACAAGATTTAACTAACAGACTAGAAAAAGAATCCCGTACAGAAACAGCAGAGTTTATCAACCACACAGCAAAGGTAGTAGGAATTAGTGCGGTAAAGTATGCGGATCTTAGCCAAAATCGCACCAGTGATTATATTTTTAGCTACGACAAAATGTTAGCTCTCCAAGGAAATACTGCTCCTTATCTCCTCTACGCCTACGTGCGAGTCCAAGGCATTAGTCGGAAGGGAGAAATAGACTTAGGAAAATTAATTAATCCCCAATTAATTCTGCAAGAAGCTCCTGAAATCATTCTTGCCAAACATATTTTGTCCTTAGAAGAAGTTCTCAAGGAAGTATCTAAAGAACTATTTCCTAATCGTCTCTGTCAATACCTATTTGAACTAAGTCAAAAATTCAATCAATTCTTTGAACAATGCCCAGTCCTGAAAGCAGAAGAACCCATCAGAACTTCTAGGTTAATTCTCTGCGATCTGAGTGCCAAAACCCTAAAGTTAGGATTATCTTTATTAGGTATTTCTGTACTGGAAAGAATGTGATAAATCAGTGAACAGTTAACAGTTAACATTTAGGCTGATGGTATAGGTTCTAGATTGCGTAGAGCGATCGCAAAACCCAACATTTAAGAAGATGAATACTTGACAACTAGCCCTCCTGCATAAGTACTAAAAAAACTCAATTAGCTAATTTAATATAGCTGGCGGTTGAAACCGCGCCTACAAGAGCGAAGTTCGCCTAGCCTTCGGCAGGCTTCGCCAATGCGGACTGATGAAAATTACGGACTTGTGCAGGAGGTCTACTATTCACTGATAACTGATAACTGATAACTGATAACTGTTAACTGTTTAACGAAACATGCTACTAACTGAAGTATCTTCATGAATACGCCAAATAGTTTCCCCGATAACATTGGCTACCGAGAGAATAGTTAGCTGGTCAAAGCGATTACTTTCAGGAATAGGGATAGTATTGGTCACAATTACTTCCTCAAAGATTCCTCCAGAAAGACGCTCCACCGCAGGTGGAGAAAAAACTGCATGGGTGGCACAAGCATAGACCTGTCTAGCTCCTTGGCGTTTGAGGATTTTACCCCCTTCAGAAATAGTCCCCGCCGTATCGATAATGTCATCTACCAACACCGCAGTTTTCCCTGCCACATCCCCGATCACATTCATGACCTCTGCTTCATTATGAGCTTGACGGCGCTTATCAATAATCGCCAAAGGAGCATCATTGAGTTTCTTAGCAAAAGCTCTTGCCCTCGCCACTCCGCCCACATCGGGAGAGACCACTACAATATCCGATAATCCTTTATTGATTAAGTAATCTAGCATTACTGGCGATCCGTAAACATGATCGAACGGAATATCAAAATAGCCTTGAATTTGCGCTGAGTGCAGATCCATAGCCAGTACACGATTTGCTCCTGCTCCCGTAATGATATTGGCAGCTAGTTTAGCCGTAATTGATTCCCGTCCGGCAGTTTTGCGATCGGCCCGGGCGTAGCCATAATAAGGAATTACCGCCGTAATTTGGCGCGCAGAAGCCCGGCGACAGGCATCAATCATAATTAATAATTCCATTAGGTGATCATTCACCGGAAAGCAAGTGGGTTGAATGAGATAGACATCGCAACCCCGGATAGATTCTTGAATTTGAACATATAGTTCACCATCAGCAAAACGCTTACGTACCATGGGGCCCAGATCCATACCCAAGTAGCGGGCTACTTCCGTAGACAAGGCAAAGTTCGCAGAACCAGAGAAAATTCGTAGACGATTACTGTCGTCAACAGTGGTTAGAGGCGGCTGAATAGTTAAAGTAGCAAGACGGCTCACGGTAGTTCCTCGTAGTACATTAGGTGGCATGAAGTTGATGATTATGGGTTCTATAGCAATCCTAGATGATTAACGTACATTTGAGGGTTTGCGAGAGCTACTCCTAAGGAGAACCCTCAATCTTTTAAATATCGCTACATGCTCTATTTTATTTCCCTTAGCGCAATTTTTAAAATCGTTTATGTTTTCTAGAGATTCTCTGGAGCTAGGGAAATCGCAAAACTGGGTAAATTCACCCATAAGATAACGGGTGCTTCTCCCCTAGAAGAGATCGCTCTCTAGTTGCGACAATAAGAAGTATAGGAATTACTTGGACTCTAGTTCACCAAGCAAATATATGGATTACATTTATTTTCTCTCTAATGCTAGCCTTACTCTCCGAGTGGTAGAGCATCTCCGTTCTCGACCAACTTTTCCTGTTCAGTTTATCACTGTGATTCATCAAATTGATGGCTGGGTAGTAAAGGTAAAAATGACTGCGCCTCTGGCCTCTCAAGAGGATGGGGACTTTAGGGCTTACATGCAAGAATTAGGCATTTCCTATACTCCAGAAATACGTCTTCAGATGGCTCTTTGGAGCTTGGAAACTGGCCAAGCACCTATTGAGGTTATGCGTCGTTACCAAATTCCAGTAGTTTCCCACGGTATTCCCGATCGCCGCGATATCGAGGCTTTTAAGGAACAATTTACTTTAGGGCTGGGCTACTGCCCAGAAACTTTAGCCTAGAAGATATTAAAGTTCATCGCAAAAATTTCATCGATCGTTCTATCCACCAAATATCAGGAAAAACATCGATATGACCAACTCCTCTAACTCCTCTATCTGTCCTTGGTGCAGCTATGCCTTACTATCTCAAATTAAGCATGGCAAGCAGCAACTATATTGCTCTCACTGCCATGAAGAAATACCTGCTGGTATAGCTAAAATTATTACCACACCAGAGGTTAGTAGAGTCAGCAAATACTTTAATTTCTCTAACTCTTCTAGCTCCTCTAACTCCTCAGTTAATTTCACCTCCAGCTATCAAGGTAATAGGGCAGCAACTATGACTGCGCGATCGGTAGAACACAAGCTAGAAGCAACCCTAAACCAACCGACTAGAGATAAATCCGCAGAAGAGATTTTGTTGGATTACGTAGCTTACTTTATTAGCCGAGGTAAGGTGGTAGTAAGCCATATCCATGGCAAATCGACCTATAAAGGTAGGGTTTATCAGAATATTGGCTATACCCCAGATTTTGAGGAGTTTTGGTCAAAGCTCCGCCGCTATCCCGATTTTAATCAGTTGTACTTAGAAGGCGATATCTACTGTTTTGGGCAATTTCTTAATGGTTGCTTTGAGGTAGGAGATTGTGTCCGTTGCGATCTGCAAATTCCTATTCCTTTGGGAATGCATCAGTATCAAGGTAGTTGCCATCTTTGTGATAAACACCCAACTATAAGTACTATCAACCTCTTGGTGGTAGGAACCCCTCCTACGAATCAACCATTGTTACAGAAACTCTTTGACTTACAAGGATTTAAGGTCAGTTTTATTGAACATCCTTTAGAGATTACTGAAAATATTCTCGGGATAGGTATCGGCTTAGTCTTAATTTATGCAGAAATCTCGGAAAGTATGAGCAACTGCTGGTTCGATTTACTGCGCCACCATGCTCAATTGCGGGATATTCCGATCGTTATTCTTAGTCAGCACGCGGGGCGAGGAAGCCAAAATAATTATGATAGGTATATGAGTTTGGAGGAATATTTCCAACAGGCTTTAAGTACAGAAAGTCTGGCCTCTTCCTTGCGTTATCTTGCCCATCAAAGGGATGAAGACCAATCTAAGTTGCACTGGCTACCTCGCTAGGCTAAGGTGCTTATCTAATACAGCACATTGCAAGCTTATGTGACACAAATTATTTTCTGAGAGCTTTGTAGAGCGAGGTTTTCAGAAAATCGCTAGGTCTTATGTAAGCACAATGTGCTGTATCAATTTCTGGTTGTGGAAATGGTTTACCCCGGTTTTACAGCAAGAATACCGTAGGCTGTGGGGTTGAGATATTTCTGGGCGGCTTGTTGCAAATCTTCTGGGGTCAAGGATTGAATGATCGCTGGATAAGTTAGGGCGGGGTTCAAGTCTCCTAGGAGGGAGTGGTAATAGCCGTAAAGTCCAGCTCGATCGCTGGGTCGTTCATTACCAAAAATAAATCTATTGGCTACCTGAGTACGAACTCGTTCTATTTCGGCAATAGTTACCAATTCTTTTTGTATTTTTTCTAGATGGCGAGCGATCGCGGATTCTACCACAGGAATATTTTCTACAGGTAATTGTGCCCCAATATAAAACACTCCCTGCCCCTGAAAAGTCATATTACTGACTCCAATTTGGGTAACTAATTGCTTATCTTCCCGTAGTTCTTGAAATAAACGAGACAGTTTCCCCTGCCCAAGAATTACTGCCAGCACATCTAGAGGGTAGGTTTGGGCGATATTTTCAAAGCCCGGGACTCGCCACACCATGATTAATCTGGCTTGTTGGATACCCGGATCGGTAAATTCTTGACGGATAATTTCTGTAAAAGGAGTTTCTGGAGCACCTACTGCTAAGGGTTGGGGGCTAGGAGTGCTATAGTCTCTGGAATCCATAGCTTTGGTAATAATCTGGATCATTTCCTCAACAGGTAAATTCCCTACCACCGCCGCAGTCATCATTCCCGGATGATACCAGTCACGATGAAATTCTTGCATCTGGGAGGGTTGCAAGTTCTCTATTACTTGTCTAGGCCCTAGAACTGGGCGGCGGTAGGGTAGTTCGGCGCAGGCTAGGGCGATCGCCTTTTGATAAATTCGCCGTTGGGGACTATCATCACTACGATTAATTTCCTCCAGCACCACTAGCTTTTCCTTATGAAAAGCCTCTTCGGGGATAGTAGCCTTTAGTACAATTTCTAGTTGCAGGGGAGCCAGATCTGCAAAATCCTTGGGCGCAGTAGTGATGTAGTAATGAGTGTAGTCTTGGCTAGTTGCCGCATTGGTTACAGCCCCGCGATCCTCAATCCGCTCTTCAAATTCTCCCATAGCTAACTGGTCAGTACCCTTAAACACCATATGTTCCAAAAAGTGCGCCATGCCGTTAATGCTATCTGCTTCCACTCTAGAACCCACAGGCAGCCAGATATTGAGATTCACGGCTTCTACAGGCATCTGCTCCGCAATAATAGTTAACCCATTGGCTAATTTGTGGATTGTGGGAGCATTTAAGGGCTTAGGCGCAGAGTGAGTGGAGTCCATAGGGGGAGTTTGGGGGAGTAAGGATTGCTGGTTGTTAATTAACCTTCTTAACCATAACAACTATAAGTGAAAAAACCTACTGTAGGGGGTGTTTGAGTTGAATCAAAACTGCTGTGAATTGGGATAATTTATGGTGACTTAAAATTGGTATCAGCAGAGTTATTTGAGGAGCTATTTAAGGAGCTATTTGAGGAGAGCGATCGACCAACAGTTTGATAGACCTGCTGGAAGTAATTCTTGACTAGTTCCGCCTCTAACTTATTAAGAGGTAGGGGTGGTAATACTTGCCAAAGATCGCCCGGAGTCTGGGACATATTATTATCCAACTCTAGGCTAGCCACTCTCGATCGGGATATTATATCTGAATTGGGAGTTTCGTAACGCCAAAAAGATGCCGGAGGAATAGGTAGGGGCTGGGCTAGAGGAAGACTCTGCGCTGGGGTAACTATTTCTGTTTTTGCGGGTTGTTGCCGGAGCGATCGCAGAATTTGCTGGCGAGTTTGGCCCCGGAGTTGAAACAGAACAAATGGATCTTCTCGAAAGCGATCGCCTAGAAGATAATAAACAGCAGCAACATGCTTACACGGGTTTTGTGGATCGGGGCAACTACAAGCAGAGTTTACTTCTGCTAACTGAAAAGGAAACAAACTTAAACCATTAGTAGCAAAAACCTGCTCAATTTCTGGGGGCATTTCCCCTGCTAGCAACTGAGCTGAGTAAATAGCCTTAGTAGCCAAAGTTCCGACTACATATTCCCAATCTTCCATCGTGAAAGGGTCTAGAGAAATAGTTACAGTATAGGGTTGGGGATCCGTTCCTTGGACTTGCGCTATAACTTTCTCGCCTTGAAAGGCAATACTCAGCACATTACCTCCCCTCGCGTAATGCCAACCCCGTTCTAATCGCTTCTTAAATCGATAGGACTGAAGCAAATCAATCCAACGCTCTACCCACCAAGGATGATCAGCAAGAGAGTTGTCGGTTAAGGAGTTTATTCTTTGCATAGTTCCATGTAAATTGTCCCGTACCAGTTCCAAAACAAAAAGCCAAGAGTAGATCTTGGCGCTGGTATATAGAAACAATGTTGTTATTTAGTTGTTACGTACTGTACTAGGGTGCTTTGAATACGAGTTTCCCAAATCAATAACCAAAGCAGACTCCTCTGAGGACTAATGTAACATAAGGTACTGTTTTTTGTAATAAATCTTTATTCATACTTTGGTACTTGTGTAAATTTTAGATAAAGTTATGCAATAAATAAAAAAAGAGTACGTTACATGATTTTTGCAGCAGATTGTGCCACGAAAAAATCAGCTATAGGAGGAGTTGTTCAAGATTGACATTAATCTACACAAAATCGAGAATCGAGAAATAGCATCTTTCTCTATCCTTAAATCTCACTATTTAAGATTACTACCATAACTATAAATCAGAACAGTATTCATTATTAGTTAAGATAATTACCTCGAAAAATCTCGATCGCATTACAAGTTATAAAATAAGAATTGGAAATTTATAAATTAATTAAATCTTATATATAAGTTTCAGCCATTCCTTAGATAGCGATTAGTTATCATTTAAAAAATTCCCTATCCTAGAAGTCGCAGTTAGTCTATACCTTTGCAAATAAAGGCTTTCAGGCTTTTGCTGACTTCAAGAATAGATTTTTTGGGAGGAAATCAATAACTTTTCTCTAGACTTACCAAGGGTTTATCTATGGTAATTATTTGTTTGTCAATGAGATTGTGAACTGTTATATTCATAACTAAGGGTTTTAACTATAGATACAATTTAATATTCATTTAATAACTCTTTGTTCATGACGTACAAATTCAACCAAGGAACTGTAAACTAACTGAGATAAATAAATTTGTTGTAGGGTTCCCATGGAAAAAATCACTGATCAACTTTCGCGTAGGAAGTTTTTATTGACTGCTAGTGCTTCTGCGATCGGCTCTGTTGTATTAAAAAGCTGCGCTTCTACTCCTACTACTTCTTCTACTCCTACCGCCGCTGGTTCTCCTGCCGCTACTGGTTCCCCTGCGGCCAATGTGAGCGGTGGCAGTGGTCCAGAAACTACGACACTCCGTTTGGGCTATATCCCTATTTTTGAGGCTGCTCCGCTAATTATTGCTCAAGAAAAAGGCTTTTTCAAAAAATATGGTATGACCGATGTCAAAGTCATGAAGCAAGCCTCTTGGGGTGCAGCACGGGATAACGTAGAAATTGGGACTGCGGGCGGGGGAATTGATGGTGGTCAGTGGCAGATGCCTATGCCTCATTTGATTTCTGAAGGTTTGATTACCAAAGGTAAAACCAAGTTACCTATGTATGTGTTGTTGCAAACTTCTACCCACGGAAACGGGATCGCGATCGCTAACAAACGGGCAGCGGGGGATATTAGCCATCTCGGTCAAGGTATTGGGCTAGATATGTCTAAGGCCAAGGGTCATCTGGAGAAACTAAAAGCCACGGGTACTCCTTTTACGGCAGCTTACACCTTTCCTTCAGCTAACCAAGAACTCTGGCTGCGTTACTGGCTGGCGGCAGGGGGCATTAATCCTGATGAAGATGTGAAACTAATTGTGGTTCCAGCAGCTCAAACCGTTGCCAACATGAAATCTGGCAGTATGGATGGCTTTAGTACTGGCGATCCATGGCCTTATCGGATTTTGGCGGATAATATCGGGTTCATGGCAGCGCTAACTGCGGATATCTGGCCTAACCATCCTGAAGAATACTTAGCTATCCGCGCTGACTGGGTAGACAAGAACCCTAACGCTACTAAGGCTGTTCTTAAAGCCGTTATGGAAGCCCAGCAATGGTGTGATGACGCGGCTAATCTGCCAGAATTGGCAAAAATCCTCTCGGGACGGGAGTTTCTGAATGTGGCTGATAGTATTTTGCTGCCACCTTTGCAAGGAAAGTATGACATGGGCGATGGCAAGGCTGCGGTTAGCGATCGAATGAAAGGCCCCTTGTACTGGAAAGATGGTAAAGGTTCTGTTTCTTATCCCTACAAGAGTCATGACATGTGGTTCTTGGCAGAAAACATCCGTTGGGGCATGATTCCTGATACAACAGATATTAAGGCGATCGTAGATAAGGTCAACCGTGAAGATATCTGGAAGGAAGCCGCTAAGAGCTTGGGAGTTACGGATATTCCCAAAGAAACCTCTAGAGGTGTAGAAACCTTCTTTGATGGCACAAAATTTGACTCCAACGACACCACCGCCTACCTCAAGGGATTAAAGGTCAAAAAAGTAAAAATCTAGGATTATCTCAAATCTTTAGGGCGCAAGCCTTGCGCCCCTACTTTCATAACCGGACTG
>Ga0105048_10012801_pt1 | contig 13130 bp, 10 predicted proteins | sample MAT05_FD_78382 | JGI IMG/M metagenome (GOLD analysis project Ga0105048, IMG submission 78382) | Freshwater microbial communities from Lake Fryxell liftoff mats and glacier meltwater in Antarctica - MAT-05 | ecosystem: Environmental > Aquatic > Freshwater > Ice > Liftoff microbial mat | place...
TAAACGCCAGCTCACACCCAGACGAAAGCTGCTGAACGGCTGCGGATGAGATGCCGTTTGGTAATAAATTTGCGTGGGTTCCAACAGGTTGTACAAGTCTTCAAAACGGAAATAAAACCGGAAACTTTGTATTTTAAATGCGATAAACGCATCCACCCAAGGATAAATTTTTTGTGTAAACGTATCCTGCAGGTGAAACTGGTTGGTAACCGGTTGCCAGGCATCGGGCCTGAATTCGCTGTTGATCCTGAAATCAAATCCAGCGCTCAGATCGAGGCGTTGCTTGAAAACTTTTCCACTGAAATACAAACTGTTTTTGGAAAACCAGGAAGGCAGGCGCAATACATCGTCGCGGTTGGTGCGTTGAAGTGCCACCGTGTTGTCGAGGTGCCATACCCTACCAAACTTGAGAAACAACATGGCCTGCAGTTGCGAAACCGCCACCGGTGAGGTGGTCTGACTGGCCAATCCGAGCTGGTCGTAATACAGGAAATTGTTGATCAGGTGTGTTTGTCCGGACATTTCAATACCCAGTTTTGGCAGCACATAACCCGCCGAAAGGGTGGTTTCAACAGGTTTTTCAAAATCGTTTTGCCAAAAAAGTTGCTTGCTGATGTAGAGTTTGTGGTGCAGCATGCTCGGTGGCGAGCGCTGACTAAGCAGGTTCAAACGCAGCAATCCGGCTTTGCCCAAACCCACGCGCGCAGCGGCATCCACCAGGTATTCACCAAAGTTGTTCAACAGGCCCAACTCTCCCCGAGCCACCAGGTTGAAATTATCGGAAGGCGTGATGCTCAGACGGCCCGTGAAAAAAAAGTTGGAAAATGTGGTGTCGCTGGGTTCCTGATGCAAAAGGATGAGCGCATGGCGTGCGCCCAGGCTTAACGAGGTGGCCGGTCGGCCGGCGGTTTTGGATTTGAATGTGGTTAATTCAAAACGGTTGTCGAGCTGCCGCAAGGCCCAAAAATTGCGCAAACCGCGCTTGTCGACCAAAAAAGTGTCGAAAAAAGCCGTGTCGGCCCGCATGTCGGCATTGGAGAACTTGAACTTTTGGTTGGTCCAGGAAGTGGCAAGCGAAGCACGGTATACCTGTTTGCCCACATCGCCGCGGTTGAATTTGAGATGTTGCTGTAAGTGGATCACCTGCTTGTCGTCGCGTGTCAGGGCTTCTTCATCCGACAAATTGATGGGCGCGCTGATGGCGCCGGAGAAGTCGTCTTGCCCAAAAATGGTATCCGTGGTAATACCGCCGTTTTCCTGTTGTCTGAAAACCTGACGGTTGTACACGGCGAACATTTCGTAACGTTTGCCAAAAGGCAACCACAAACCCACCGAAAGCCGGTTGTGTTTGTCGCGTTGGTAGCGGTATTGGCCAAGGTTGTTGATGGCGCCGTAATCGAACGAAAGGTTAGCGCCTTTTGAAAACGTGCGTGAAAAAACGGCGCCGCTTTCAACTTCTTTTTGACTGGGTCCCTGACTGAAATACACCTCGTTGTAACTGTTGGTGTGGCGGGCGTAGCGCAACTGGTCGGCTTCCTGCCGGTACAAATCGAAGGCATGAAAACCGGGATCGAAGCCACTGCGCGGCCGTGTAACATGGTATAGAGGCCTGGCAGATGAACCGAAGTTGCCCAGTGTTCCCCAGTCGATGGTTTGTTTGCGCGCCGGGTCGTACACCCTGAAACGCCAGTCCGCCAGGGTATCCGTTATCGGGTACGAACGTTCAGGTTCGGCGGCGAGGATGTAGGCCATGGGCGTGGTATCGCGCTCAAAAACCGGCACCGGCACCGGCGGCTCAACAGGTGTATCCTGTGCCTGCACAACGCTGATGGGCACTAACAGCAGACAAAGTTGCAAGAGGCAAAATGCCCCTTGCAACTTGAAACTTGCAACTTGAAACTTGCAATTTGAAATTTGCATTATTGGATCAGGGCGGGGTTCATGCCCATGGTGGAGAATCCGCCGTCGTGGTAGAGGTTTTGCATGGTGACATAACGTGTGTAGTCGCTGAAAAGTACCGTACAGTAGTCGGCACAGGCATCGGCGGAAGCATTGCCGAGGGGCGACATTTTGTCGGCGTAACCAAAAAAGTCGGTAAAACCTTTAACGCCCTGCCCGGCGGTGGTCACGGTAGGCGATTGGGAAATGGTATTTACACGCACTTTTTTCGCTGTACCGTAGTGGTAACCGAAGCTGCGGGCGATGGACTCGAGCAGGGCTTTGGATTCGGCCATTTCGGAGTAATCGGGGAAAACGCGTTGTGCTGCGATGTAGGTGAGGGCCACCACGCTACCCCAGTCGTTGATGGCATCGTGTTTCCACATGGTTTGCATGAGTTTGTGGAAAGAAATGGCGCTGACGTCGAAGGTTTTTTGCATCCACTCGTAGTTCAGGTCGGTGTATGCTTTGCCTTTGCGCACGTTCACCGACATGCCGATGGAGTGCAGTACAAAATCGATTTTACCACCAAAATGCTCCATGCTTTTGGTAATGAGATTTTCGAGGTCTTCCAGTGAAGTGGCGTCGGCGGGAATAACGGGCGAGTTGGTTTTTTCAGCCAATCCGTTGATTTCTCCCATGCGCATTGCTACGGGCGCGTTGGTGAGTACAATAGAAGCGCCTTCTTTTACGCAGTGTTCTGCTACTTTCCAGGCGATGCTCTGGTTGTCGAGGGCGCCAAAAATGATGCCTTTTTTGCCTTTCAATATCATGTGTAAAGGGAAAGTTTGGTTCGTTAAAAGGGTTTTGGCCTCACAAAACCGGTGCAGGTTGTGCCGGAGGCAAAAACGGTGAAAACAGGGTGCAAAGATAACAAAGCCGTTCGCGTCGAGAAGTACAAGCTATGATTTATGCTTTAAAAGCAGCGTAGAAGTTTAATATTTTGTTAATGACCTTATTTTTAAGGCGTTTCCAAATAAAAATTCGCGCAACCTATTTACATTTGTGTAAATTCACCCATCTTTGTGTTGTTAAAACACTAACCCAAAGAGTCGAAACATTCATCAACCAACATCAGAAAAATTTATGGCATCGAAAAAGCAATCACCCAAAACAAAAGTAGCCGAAGCCCAAGTGCCTGCCGCTGCTCCTGTGACGAAAGTTGCCGCCACCAAAACTGTAAAACCTACTGCGGAACCCGCTGTTTCAAAAAAAGCTGCTACAGTTAACGCCGAAGTAAAAATTCCGGCTGTTGACAAAGCTGCCCCTTCGGAAAAAGCTTCGGCCGTTAAAACGTCGAAAGTAACCTTCACGCTGCCCAAAGAAGCCGTTGAGACGGCTGAAACGGTAGCCCTTGTTGGTGACTTCAACGATTGGGACGCTACCAAAAGCATCGCCCTGAAAAAACAAAATGACGGTTCTTTCGCTACTTCGGTAGATCTCGAAAAAGGCCGCGCTTACCAGTTCCGTTTCCTCATCAACGGCAAAACATGGGAAAATGCCTGGAACGCAGAAGCCTACGCTCCAACGCCCTTCGGCGAATACAACTCGGTTGTATCTGTGGGTGAGTAGGTTGGTCCAAAAAAATAAAGGAGCCATACCCGTTTGGGTTTGGCTCCTTTTATTTGACTGACCAACCTCACATAATTTTCGCGCCTTCCGGGATGACTGCGCCTTTTTTCACCACCACGATACCGTCGCGGATGGTGAATGCTTCGGAATCCATGTCGGGCAGGTGGTCGCCGCCTTTGATGACGACATGGTTGCCGATGCGGCAGTCTTTGTCGAGGATGGCGTATTCAATGTGGCAGTGGTGCCCTACGCCCATGGGTATCTGTTCGGGTTGTACAGCGATTTCCTGTAGGGTTTGGTAATAGTCGTTGCCCATCACAATGGCGTTGCGGATCACCGTTTCTTCACCGATGCGCGAACGGATGCCGATCACCGAATTTTCGATGAGTTTGGCATGGATGATGCAACCTTCGGCGATGAGGGCTTTGTTCACCGTGGTGCCGCCGAAAAATTTGGCGGGCGGTAGCATACGGCCACGGGTAAATACCTGCTTGCTGTTGTCGAACAGGTTGAACGGTGGTATGTGATCGGCGAGTTCGATGTTGGCATCAAAAAACGATCGGATGGTACCGATGTCGGTCCAATAACCGTCGTATTGGTAAGCCGTTACCCGCAAGCCGCCATCGATGGCTGCCGGAATGATTTCTTTTCCAAAATCGGCTGCTTCGGGATGTGCATCAAACAGTGCAGACAATGTTTTGCGGTTGAAAATGTAAATGCCCATGGAGGCCATGTACACCTTGCCCGATTGTTCGTGTTCAGGCCCCACTTCGCTCACCCAGTCGCCCAGTTGTTCTTTTTGAGGCTTCTCAATGAAACGGGGGATGAAGCCGTTTTTATCCACTTTCATGATGCCGAAGCCTGTGGCGTCGCGTGCGTCTACGGGCAAACAAGCGATGGTGATGTCGGCATTGGTGTCTACATGGTGTTTGGCCATGGCTTCGAAGTCCATCTGATAGAGCTGGTCGCCCGATAGGATCAGTATGTAATCAAAATCGTGGCGGTCGTAGTGTTTGGCGCTTTGGCGCACGGCATCTGCCGTACCCTGGAACCAGGTGTTGTCGCCCGGCGTTTGTTCGGCGGCCAGAATATCGACAAATCCACGTGTGAAATGGTCGAAGTTGTAGGAGTTTTTGATGTGGGCGTTCAGCGACGCCGAGTTGTACTGCGTGAGTACGAACATACGTTTCACCCCCGAATTGATGCAATTGGAAATGGGAATGTCGATCAAACGGTATTTACCACCAATGGGCACTGCCGGTTTCGAACGTTTTTCGGTCAGAGGAAAAAGGCGCGAGCCTGCGCCGCCACCAAGGATCAGACAAATCATTTTGATCATTTTTTAAAAAATTTAACTGGATACGCCGCTTTTTCGGTTCACTCCTGTCGGTTTTCGCCTATGGCGAAAACCGACAGGAGTGAACCGAAAAAGCGAAGCCCTCCGGGCTGATTGTTAGGATTTGAGTTTGCTTTGAACCTTTTTTGAAGCTTTTGGTGGTTTTTCAGATTTTTCTTTGGCTGCCTTTTTTGCCGTAGGCTTGTCCTCTTTGATCGGTGTAGGTGCAGGTGCTTTTTTTGCAACAGCCTTTTTTGCCGCAGGCTTTTTTTCTTTAGCCTCAACTGGCGCTTTTTCCACAACAGCCTTTTTTTCTGGCACCTTGGCAGGCAAAGAGGATTTGTACACCACCATTTCGTTGTGTTCTTCCTGCGCGGGTGTCTCTTTTGCTGCGGGAACTTCAACGGCTTTTACTGGTGCGAAGGGCGCTACCCTGGCGCCGATGCGGTTGTACACGTTTTGGTAGGTTTGGATCACGTGTTCCCAGGAAAAATCGACAGCCATAACGCGGCGGCGCAAATGGGCCAAAATACCGGGTTCGGAGTGCCACAAGGACACGCCCCGGTAAATGGCATGCACGACATCCTCGATGCTGAAATGGTCGAAACGGATGCCGCGACCGTGTCCGCCCGCTTCACCGATGTCGGGCACAGTATCTTTCAATCCACCCACCGAACGCACGATGGGAATGGTACCATAACGCATGGCGTACATCTGGTTGAGACCGCAGGGCTCCACGCGCGAAGGCATGATGAGGTAATCGGAACCTGCGTAGATCTGGTGCGACAACGCTTCGTTGTAATCGATCACAGCGTTGAAACGACCCTGGTATTGGTGGGCCATGCTGCGGAACTCGTCCTGCGTCCATTTTTCGCCCGTTCCCAACACCAGAAACGATACTTCGGCACCGGCGTGCAGGAAACGTTTGTAGGCGTCGGGCAAAATATCGACGCCCTTCTCCCCTACCATTCGGCCGATGAAACTCACCAGGGGTTTGTCCGGGGAGAGTCCAAACCATTCGCACAGCACTTTTTTGTTTGCTTTTTTAAATGCTTCCACCTTTTCGCCTTCCAACTTGTGTTGTACCATGGGATCGGTGCGCGGGTCCCACACATCGGCGTCGATGCCGTTTACGATGCCTGTTTCTTTGCGCCATTCGTCGCGGAACAACTGCTCGAGTCCCATGCTTTTTTCATGCAACTCAAAAAGGTAGGATTCGGAAACGGTGGTCACGGCCCAAGCACAACGCAAAGCCGCAGCCATGGGGTTCACTACGCCATTCCACTCAAGGTAACCGCGTGCATGGGCATCAAAAAACGGCATGAGGTGCAGGCTGCTCCAGGAAAACATGCCCTGGTACTGCCCGTTGTGGATGGTGAATACGGTGGGTGTTTTGGCCAGTCCGCGGTAGAGCGGACTGTGTTTGACCAAAAAAGGAATGAGGCCCGTATGGTGATCGTGGCAGTGCAGCACTTGGGGTCGCTCGGCTTCCGGAAAAGTGAGCAACCACTGAAGTACAGCCTGTTGGAAAACGATGTAGCGTTCGGTTTCATCGCGGTATGGTGCACCGGAATGCGGATCGGCATAGATGCCGGGCCGGTCGAAAAGTCCGGGTATGTCCACCACAAAAAGCGGATAACCCAGGTTGTTGTTTTTGAGTTGCATGACGTGGTATCCCACGTTGCGCCAGTCGACCCTCACTGTTCCGCCCCAAATGCCCACCCACTCTTGGTGGTTGATCCATTTGACGGCGTATTTGGGGATGATGGCAGCGGCCATGATGCCGGCTTGCGTCTGGTATTTGGGCAGGGAGCCGACCACATCGCCCAGTCCGCCCGATTTGGCGGCCGGGTAACATTCGGCGGAAATGTGCAGTACCTGTATCATGGGTAAGAGGGTTCTGAGTTGACATCCGTGATTAGAGCCGTAAATTACACCGTTTGCTTTTGTAACTTCTGCATACAAGGGTCTTAAAATTTTTTCAAATTACATGAGCAGCAAACTTTAGGCGGAGATTTTGGCAAAAGGCCAAAAATATTCCGGGAAAATTGGAAATTGCAGCCTATTGCTGCCCTAACCAAACACTTCTTAAACTTTAAGTTAATTTTTCATTCAACAAGACATGCAGCACCCATTATCCCGCCGCCGCTTCCTGCAGCTTTCAACACTCGCAATTGGCGCAAGTGCCCTGAGCACGCCTCTTTTTAGTTTTACAGAAAACGACAAACATGTAAAACACCCCGGTCTCCAACTTTGGAGCGTGCGTGGGGACATGACCAAAGACGCCGCAGGCACCATCCAGGCTTTGGCCAAAATGGGCTACAAATGGGTGGAAGGTTTCGGCTACAACAAAGGCAAAATGTTCGGTATGCCCATCGCCGAATTTTCAAAACTTTTGAAAGACAATGGCCTGACCATGCCTTCGAGCCATACGATGTTTGCATTGGACAGCTACGACGTGAAAAGCAAAAGCCTGACCGACGACGCCAAACGTTCCATAAACGATGCCGCATCCATCGGACAGAAATACGTGGTTTGCCCCTGGATGAATGAAAACGAGCGTTCACGCATCGCAGAACTTATGCCGGTATACCGCGCCGCGGCCGAATACTGCAAAACTGCCGGTGTTCAGTTCGGCTACCACAACCACGATTTTGAATTCACGAAAAAAGGTCCAGATGACCGCCTGCTCATGGAATGGCTGCTTCAGGACATCGATGCGAAACTCATCACCTTTGAAATGGACATCTATTGGGTGTCGTTCGCGGGGTTCAGTCCGACAGACTGGTTCGAACGTTTCCCGGGCCGCTGGGAACTTTGCCACGTAAAAGACATGGCCAAAACCGAAAAAAGGGAAACCGTAGAAGTGGGCGATGGAAGCATCGACTTCCCGGCCATATTCAAACAAAGCAAAAAAGCCGGTTTGAAACACTACGTCATTGAACTGGAAAACTACGTAACCACCCCCATGGAAGGCGTAGAGAAGGGTTTAAATAATTTTAAAAAGTTGGAGTGGTAGATCTGCAACAACAAGAAGCCTTCTCTCGAATAACTCCAAAGGTTTGGTAAACGTTGCCAGGAATTATAAGCGCTAAATCCTACCCCCACAACACATTCTGCCCGCGGCGGATGTAGGTGCGCAGATTGACCCAAAACGCAACAAAAAGGTAAAAGATGAGCGGTGAGCCCATTCCTATAAAGGAGGTGTAGATGAAATATTTCCGCACTACGGCGGGCGCTATTTGCATTTTTCCCCCGAGGTATTGGCAAACTCCGAAAGCGTGCCGTTCTACCAGATCTTTAAACCAGTTTTGAAGCATCCGTACGTTGCGTTTGATGAGCGATGATGTAAAGGTACTATAAACAGTTCATTTTAACCACAAAGAGATTCCTCTTCGCATCTACACCAAATGGAGTAGAAATTAAATAGCGCCAATAAAAATGTTCTGTAAATGTTCATTTTTCAGGCCTTCGGCCAAAAATTGGCATTGTTATTGAAAATAGGATAAGTAATTGCCTTCTACCCTGATAATCCACCCATCTGAACGAACAACCTTTTTTTAATCCGTCCACACCGTCCAATGCCTTCGGGCGGTTTTGGGAATCCAATTGTTAACGGCATAATCTTGGCCTTCCTGGCCCCCGCCTTCTACTTTTTTTATTTCCCTCCCTTCGAACATTTGCAACTTTGGTCGCGGCTTTTGTCGCGACGCATAAACCGCATTCCCGTGCTTCGGGAGTGCGGTTGTTTTATTTTCAATTGCAATAGCCCAGTGCCATCCAAATAAGGAAAAATATGAGGATGGTGCTTAAACAGCCACCACCCAGTTTGTAGGCGCCAGCGCCGGCGATCAGACCTCTTAATCCGTTGTTCATAAGCGTTTTTTAGTGTTCGGTTTCTTCTGTTTTGGCATCGTTGCCAACCACCGGTGTTTCGGTGCCCGATGTTTTGTCTTTACCGGTCAAATCATTCGGAGCAGGTGGTTTTTTATTGAAATCCTCGTTTGTTTTTTGCTGCAGCATGCTGCCTTCTTTGGGGTTGGATTTGTATTTTCGATTCTTTTTCTTCCGCATGTCTATGGTATTTCAGTGATTTTACAAGCTACAAAGGTGGGGTTAAATGCGCGGTGAATTGTTGTATTTATTTTGTAAAATCTTACAGAATTCACAGCCTGGACAAGAAATGTTGAAGGCAGATGATCGATTCATATCCTTTCTGTATTAGCTTTTATCTCATCTGAACAAAAAACTGGATGTACATTTTTTCCACACCAGTATCCAAAACAGCCACCAACCCATACATCCCAATTCCATTGGTCATCGAAGCTACGAGGTTGTTGCCTTTATTTGTTGTACCAGCTAACCGTGGGACCTTACCTTAGCGTGAACAATATACGGTCGACCGCCGTTTTCAGTCCACCTTCTTTTCCGGCCTGACGACTTGCGACTGCCGACTTAAGACTTATTCAAACACGCCATGATTAAAACATATTATGCACTTGCTTTCGCCTTTTCTCTGGCGCTCCTACTCTCCTCCTGTCTTTCTACCCCCGAACCTTATACCCGCGTTGCGCCAGGCATGTGGCGAGGTATTTTGTCGCTTGAACACTACAACGTCCCGGTGCGCGACAAAGACACCGTATTTGTGTTGTACGATCAGTTCAAACCCGGCGAATTGCCCTTCAATTTTGAAGTGACCTACACCGACGACGAGCGGTTCAACATCACCATTTTCAATGGCGAAGAACGAATTCTTTGCGACAGCATCGTGTACGGCCGCGACCGCAGCCAGGCACGCGATACATTCAACGTTTTTTTCCCTGAATACCAGTCTTACCTGCACTGCGAAGTGCGCGGCGGCGTGATGCAGGGTGAATGGGTGGTGACAACCAAGAAAGACTACCGCATTCCTTTTTACGCGCATGCAGGCAGAAACTACCGTTTTACATCGATGAAAGAAACGCCGTTGGCCGACCTCTCGGGTTCTTGGGCTACTTTGTTCGGCGTGGATGGCAAAGAGGATCCTTCCCGCGCCATCGGTGAATTCAAACAAGAGGGCAATCGTCTCACAGGCACATTCCGCACCGAATCGGGCGATTACCGCTTCCTGGAAGGCACCGTGCAGGGCCGAAAATTTTACATGTCCACCTTCGATGGCGCACATGCTTACCTCTTTAACGGCAGCATCCAGGGCGACAGTTTGCAGGGTGAATTCCGCTCGGGCACGCAATACAGCACCCTTTGGTCGTCGTGGCGCGATCCCAATTTTCAGTTGCGCCATCCCGACTCCATCAGTACGCTGAAGGCTGGCAAAACGTTTTCGTTTTCCCTCGCCACGCCCGAAGGCCAGCCAAGGGTGTACCCTTCGGACCATTACGCAGGCAAAATTAAAATTTTCACCATCACCGGTACCTGGTGCCCCAACTGCCGCGACGAACAGGTATTCCTGCGCGATTTTTTAAAAAACAATCCGGACGCCGCGAAGGACGTTGTGGTTAACGGCATTTCATTTGAACGATCGGAAGACGCTGCAAAATCGAACGCACAACTGAAAAGGTACAAAGCGACCCTTGACCTGCCCTTCGACCTGCTGTTTGCAGGAAAAACCGAAAAAGACGCTGCTGCACGGATGTTTCCGGCCCTCAGCTCGGTGGAAGCATTCCCAACCATGATCATCATTGATAAAAACGATAAGGTACGACGCATTCATACCGGTTTTGACGGTCCGGCGACATCGAAATATGCCGATTTTTCGAAAGAATTTGCGGCTTTGATTGCGACCTTGCGCAGTGAAAATACCCAGTAAAAGTTTTTTAATACCCAAACCCAATTATGAACAACATCATCCTTGCCTACTGTTCCGACAACACCGAAATTACCGATCAACTTGCCGTCAAACTCAGTCGTGCCGGCATTGCGTTCAATCAGATCAGCGACCAGCCGGGCGACCAGCCCGGGCAGTTTGCCTCAAGGGTGCAAAGCACCGACGAACCAGTGTTGCTCATCGTCACCGACAATTACCTGCGCAACCTGAACTGCATGTCCGATGGCTTGTCCATGCTGCAGGGCTTGCTCCGACAGCACCGCGCTACGGTCGTGATCGCCAATGGCATTGATGCAAAGGGCAATCCTACGCCTACCCTCGTGGAGCGCAACCTGGATGCCCTGCAATACATCCACTTTTGGCAGAAGCAATACCAGCAAATGCTCAACCGCCGGGCTGACGTGCCACCACACGAGCGCGAAGCCTTCGAACAGGACCTGGGAGTTTTTCAGGAGCTTGCACAAAACATCGGAGAATTCATCAGCGGACTGCGCGAGTCGTTTTATTTTACCTGGCCGCAACTCTCCGCCAACCATTTTACCCTCTTTTTTCAGCAGTTCAACCTCAGCCATCTCCACGAATCGTACCGTATGCTGGCCAGACTCGACGAAGATGTGCCGCCCATCAGGGGAACGACCACTTCGGAAAAAGTGGCTGAAACGCCTGCTTACAACGGCCTTTTGCCAGCAACGCATGCACCCACAGCAGAACCCGCTCGGGTAGAAGTTCTTCCTGTAGAAACGCCGAAACAAACGGAGTCGCGCGGCGCACCCGAACCCGTACCAGCCAACACCGAACAAATGGTGCGCGACGCCTGGTTCTGGATCGAACAGGGCCAAACGGACCGCGGTTTGCAACTTTTTGAACTCGCCATCGAGCAATACCCCGGCAACGAACACCTGCGCAATGAATACTTGCGCGCTTTGTCGCAAAACACACGCGAAGCCAAACCATCAACACTGCCACAAGCCACGCCAGCACCGGCAGTTGCCGAACCTTCGGAAAGCAAAAAATACGACTTGATGGGTGAAGAAGCCCTTCAAAAAAACGATTTTTTGTTTGCAAAATACTGCTGGGACCGTGTAGCGGAAATGTCGCCCAATTACCCGGGCATCTACGCAAAACTCGGTATCCTAACCAGCGAACACCTGCAGGATTACAAAGAAACCGCCATCCATTACCTGCGGCTAGCCTTGGACCTTGATGCGCAAAACGCTGACCTGCACTACCGTTTGGCGACCTTGCTTCGCGACCACCAGGGCCGCTTCGAAGAGGCAGTGAAACACCTGCAACAAGCCGTAGGACTAGCGCCAAACAACGCCGGCGCCTGGTTCGATTTGGCGTATGCCAGTTTGCAAATGGGTCGCAACCCTGAAGCCTTCAGCCACTACCAGCGCGCCATTGCCCTCGCGCCAGCTTTGCGCACCGAAGCTTACGACCAGCTTTATCTGGCCGAGCCGACCCAGGAATCAGTCCCAAAACCCGAACCCACACCGGCACCCGAACCCACGCCGCCACCACAGCCAGCAGCCGCTACTGAACCGTTGCCCACGCCCATGGCTCCGTACCAACGCGAAAAGCTCACCGTACTCATCACCGGCGCTACCTCAGGCATAGGCAGGGCAACTGCCGAAGTATTTGCCCGCGAGGGCCACCGCCTCATCCTCACCGGTCGCCGAGCTGAACGACTGGAAGAAACGAGCAAACACCTCAGCGGTCATTACGGCGCCGAAGTACTTACCCTGGCTTTTGACGTTTCAAACCTGGAATCGGTAAAAAACGCTCTGGAAAACCTGCCTGTTGGCTGGCAGGACGTCGATATGTTGATCAACAATGCCGGTGGGGCCAAAGGTTTCGCTCCCATCCACGAAGGCCGCTTTGATCATTGGGAAACCATGATCGACGCCAACCTAAAAGGTTTGTTGTACGTCACACGCCTCATTTCGCCAGGTATGGTGAAACGCCGCAAAGGGCACATCCTAAATATTGGTTCCACGGCAGGCAAAGAAACCTACCCCAACGGCAACGTATACTGCGCCACCAAATTCGCCGTCGACGCCCTCACCCGCGCCATGCGCATGGACCTTTACACCCACAACATTCGGGTGAGCCAGGTGAGCCCGGGCCATGTGGAAGAAACCGAATTCGCCCTCACCCGTTTCGACGGGGATGCGGAAAAAGCCAAAATTTACATGGATTTTCAGCCGCTTAAGTCAAGCGACGTTGCAGAAGTGATTTATTTCATCGCCACACGCCCCGCACACGTTAACATCCAAGATGTTTTGATGATGGGAACGCAGCAAGCAAGCTCGATGCTGATTGACAGATCGGGAAGATAGCAGGCAGCAGGCAGCAGGCAGCAGGCAGCAGGCAGCAGGCAGCAGGCAGCAGGCAGCAGGCAGCAGGCGGCAGGCGGCAGGCAGCAGGAAGCAGGCAGCAGGCAGCAGGCAGCAGGCACCA
>Ga0105048_10012809_pt1 | contig 13123 bp, 13 predicted proteins | sample MAT05_FD_78382 | JGI IMG/M metagenome (GOLD analysis project Ga0105048, IMG submission 78382) | Freshwater microbial communities from Lake Fryxell liftoff mats and glacier meltwater in Antarctica - MAT-05 | ecosystem: Environmental > Aquatic > Freshwater > Ice > Liftoff microbial mat | place...
CGATTTCGCTCTAGGCGCTGCACGTCAAGTCAGAAGGTGCGCATGTCTGAGCGATCTACTGTCGGCTATGTTGAGTCGAGACGAATGTCAGCTCCTGGCCGATACCGGGTTTCCACTAGGTCCGCAGTAAACTGACATTGCCTGGCCGGGCCCTCAAGTCGAAAGTCAGCTTCCTGGATCTGTTTTGGATTCACGCTCCGGGCCAGGAGCGGGTGCTCGCGACCGCCCGCTATGGGGTCGTCCAGCCCAAGATGAGTCGATCAGATTCATCTAGCAGCGATTCGGAAAGATTCGCACACGAACCCGTTTGCTTGCACGACAGCGCACGCCTGACAGACGGCGGCCATTGACCAGTGACGCACGGTTTCCCGCAGCGCTCAATCTTTCTTGCGATTGCCACCATCCCTCTTCGTCCCGGACTTCTCCGGCTCGACGCCAGGATCTCGGTGGCATTCGACACAGTTCTCGAAGTCCCGGATCCCTTCCTTCTCGTGCTTAGCCCGGATGTTGGCGGGCGTGTGTTCGTGACAGCCGTAGCAGGTGAAGGCGCTGTAGTCGTTGCCTTTGTGGCAGGTCAGGCACTCGGCGTTGTGGTCGCGGTCTAGAACGAACGACTTGGCGTGGTCGAAAGTGGCGGGCTTCCAGGCGTCTTGCCGGTGGCAGGCCTGGCAGTCTCCGGCCACCTTCTGATGCAGCCGGTCCGTTGGCTTCTGATGACAGCTTTCGCACTGCTTCTGCACGGCGGGGCGCAGCAGCGCATGTGAGAAGGACTTGCGGCTTTGCTGCGCCAGCCGTGGGCTGCGGTGGTCGGTGTGGCAGGCCATGCAGTCCTGCTCTATCAGCTCCTGGTGGAACGACAACTTCAGGCGCGGCTGTGTCGAGCTCGGGACGATGGCAGCGCCCTTTGTCGTGCGCAGACCGATGTCTGGCAGCGCGTGGCACTCGATGCAAAGCGTGGCAGCCGCGCCGCGCCAGGGCTTGTGGCAGGCAAAGCAATCGGTACCCACCTCGGCATGCGCCGCCACCACCGGACCCGGACTGACCATCAAGTGCGGGTAGGCGAATGCCAGCCCAATCAGCACCAGCAGATTGGCTGCGATGATCCAGAACAGCCAGCGCCCCTTCACTTCCAGCCCCAGAACAAGAACGTGGCGATGATGTGAGCCACGCCCAGGACCCCGAAGGCCAGGGTGATCGGGAAGTGGATGACGCGCCACTTCTTGACCGCGTCGAAGGTCATGGTGTCCCAGTAGGTTCGATCGGCCAGCTCATCCGCTGGCAAGCCCTGGTCGCGCATGCGCCGGCGCGCTTCGTCAAGCCTGCGCCGGCTGCGGGCGATGAGGTACTTTCCGGTCAAGCCGCTGCCCACGTTGATGAGCATCGCCGCCACGGCCAGCCAGGCCAGGATGGCGTTGAAATGGATACCGGCGTGCACCAGCACCAGCAGCGATCCCAGCCAGGCCAGCCCTTCGTGCCAGCGCAGCAGCGTGGCGGGCTGGCCTGAGCGGATCAGTTTGCGCTTCCGCATCGAGTAGCCGAACGAACCGAGGATCAGCAGCACGCCAGGTATGCCGAGCCAGCGGCCGATCCACACGATGTTCAGCAGGTGCAGGGCTGCGTCGATGACCAGGGTGGACGCGATCAGCGCCACCATGTACAGGACGAAGGGCAGGACTTCGTTGCGCAGCAGTCGAGCTTGCAGTGCCATCAGGCGCCCCGTGTTGTGTGCGAGTTATGCATCGAGAACCAGGGCAGAGGCGCGCCGCCCCACACACAGCAGGCAATGGCTTGGTGCCGGATCACAGTCCGCGCGCTGAGCGTAGTTCACCGACCCAGAAAGCTGCCGGGTCTCGCAACTGCCGCAACTGCCGGATCGACAGCCCGAGTCGACGGCAACGCCGTGACGCTCGGCAAAGTCGAGAAGGTTGGCGTCACTGCCGTCCCAGGTGAGGGTGCGCCCAGAGCGCTTGAACTAAACCTCCAGCGCGACCTCGGACGTTGCCTCTGCGGGAACGGCCGTGAGGGCGGGTGCGGCCTTGCGAACGGACGCCGGTCCGAAGGCCTCAAAGTGCACATCGGCGTCAGGCACACCCCATTCGGCGAGCGCCGGCACCAGGCTTTCCATCATGGCCGCCGGGCCGCAGATGTAGAACTGGTGACGCCCATGCGGCAGGGTCCGCTGAAACAGCGCGAGGTCCACATGACCAATGTGCTGGAAGTCCCGTCCCTGCACATCTTCGGCGGCAGGGCGGCTGTAGACCACGTTCAGCTTGAAGCGCGGATGAAGGCTGGCCAGTTCTTCGAGCTGGGACTTGAATGCATGTTCGTTGCCCTGTCGCAGGCTGTAGTAGAGGTAGACCTGGCGTTCGGGCTGCCGGGTCAGGCACCAACACAGCATGCTCATCATCGGCGTGATACCGATGCCGCCGGCCACCAGCACGGCTGGCACGCTGGGGTCCGGGTCGATGTAGAAGTGGCCTGAAGGGGCCTTTACCTGAAGCACATCACCAACCTGCACCTGATCGTGAAAATGACTCGAAGACACACCAGGTGCCAGATCGGGACGGTCCGAGGGGGGCGGCACGCGCTTGATGCTGACCCGGTAGTGGTCGGGCGCAGGCGCGTCGGACAGCGAGTAGCAGCGCATCACCGATCGGCTTTCGCCCTGCCGGGGGGCGCCCATCACTTGCAGAACGAAAGTCAGGAACTGGCCCGGCCGGAAATCAGGTAACGGCTGGCCGTCGACGGGCTGCAGGTAGAACGAGCACTGTGTGCGTGCTGCATCCTCGTAAGCGCGTGAGACCACCCGAAACTCGCGGGTGCCCGCCCATGCCGCGTCGCTCGCCGCCCTCGCTGGCGGCGGCGCATCTGGCTCAGCCGCCGCCGCACCGCGGGGGCGACGCCAGATGGCCACGGCAATCCCGACCGAGGCTTGCAGAAGCAGCGCGGCCAGGATCAAACCCAGGAGTTGCGCGGTGGTGAGCTCAGGTAAAGGCATGGCGGGCGTTTTGTTCGTCAGAGCCTGTGACTTGGCGGTTGCGCCGACCTTGATATCTATCAATCAATGCGCGACGACGGAACCGCCTCAAGAATTGAATCGATCGCACCGCCACAGGGACGACGGTCAGTTCCGCAGCGCGAGCTTGGTTCAGACGCAGCACCACGGGGCACTGCCGCCTTTGCGACTCGACGTCGTCAGTCGCGCGACTTGTGCTTCTCCTTTTCCTTGTTCGTGCCGCTGGAACCACCGCCGCCCTTGTCGCCATGGCGGTCTTCGCGCTCGGAACTCTCGGCCTGGCTTCGTTCCTGGCCGCGCTCGCTTTGGCTGGTGCCCGTGCGGTCACCGCTGCCATCTGCAGCGCCCCGCTTGTCTGGCAATACCGCGTCGATCGGCGCCTGCGCGTTGGTGGTCGTGGTGCTTGCGGACGCGGTGTTGCGGGACTGCGTCAGCGCTGGCAGCATGGTCGCGGCTGCAAGGAGCGTGGCGCTGATGGCGGCGGTGGCGATCAATGTCTTTTTGAGCATGGTCTGACTCCGGAGTTGGACGTGTGGCGATCGACGATTCGACCGTGCCGCTACTGTGCCCTGCCTGGCTTGAACCGAGCCTGAACGATGTGTTCATGCCGCGTTCATGCGCAAGGGCAGAGGATGCAAGCACGGCACAACACCGCGCCGCACCACTTGCCAACCAGGACATTCACCATGAACCACGATCTCAAGAATTTCATCAAGACGGTCGTCACTCGCGCCGTGCTGCCGGCCCTGCTGCTGGTGGCTGCCGTGTCGTTCATCACCATGCCCTACACGCTGGGCCATCACCCGGGGGAGGCGGCCGCGTCGCCGCAAGCAGTGGCTAGGCACATGACCTGAAGGGGGTCTTTCGGATGCGCGTCCATCAAGGGGCGGACGTGGGCCCGAGAAGACTTGGACGCGGCATGAGCAAGACCTTGCTCAGGTGCAGCAGCGGCACCATGGCCAGCCCAGCGGAAAACGCGGCAAGCCATTGCAGCGGTGTCAGGGGAAGGAAGCCGAAGTTCCGTGCAAGCCAGGGAATTGCCGTAACGGCCAGCAGCGCCAGCAGCGTGCAGGCCATGACCCAGCGGCTCACCGACGTCAGCCCAGCGCCCAGGCTGCGCCATTCCGTACGGGCCGTGCGGCTGGGCAGGATCAGTGCCGCATTGGCGCTGACCAGCGCCACGAAGGCCGCGGTGCTGGCCATGCCGCCTGGCATCCCGAAACGCAGCAGAACGGCATAGACGCCCACCACCATGGCTGTCACCAAGCCCCCCTGCAGCAGGCTTTGCGTGACGTGCGTCGTCGTCAACAGCGAGGCACCAGCCGGGCGGGGCGGCTGATGCATCAGGTCCGGGTCACTGTCTTCTGCCTCGAACACCAGTGAACAGGCCGGGTCGATGACCAGTTCCAGAAAGGCGATGTGCAGCGGTGCCAGCACCAGGGGCAGCCCGAACAGCACCGGCAGCATCGCCAGCCCGACGATGGGTACGTGCACCGCCAGCGTGTAGACCATGGCCTGGCGCAGGTTGGCGAAGGTTCGCCGCCCCGCCTGGATGGCTTGCACGATGGACGCAAAGTCGTCCTGCAGCAGCACCAGCGAAGCCGCCTCGCGCGCCACGTCCGTGCCGCGCTGCCCCATCGCGATGCCGATGTGGGCCGCCTTCAACGCCGGCGCATCGTTGACGCCGTCGCCCGTCATCGCGACGACCTCGCCATTGGCCTTCAGCGCCTCGATCAGCGCCAGCTTCTGCTGCGGGCGAACGCGCGCGAAGATGTTCACCGCGCTCGCTCGGTGTGCCAGCGACCCCGCATCCATGCGCAGCAAGTCCTCCCAGGTCAGCACCTCATCGCCGCTGGTGCCGGCCTGCTTGGCGATGGCACGCGCCGTGCGCGGGTGGTCGCCGGTGATCATCACGACGCGGATGCCAGCGCGGCGGCACTGCGCCATGGCCTCGGGCACTTCGGGCCGCAGCGGGTCGGCAAAGCCCACCAGGCCAACCCACTCGAAAGCAAAGTCGTGCTGCACGACGGGCCAGTCCTGATCGGTCCGGTGCGTGGCCCGCGCGACGCCCAACACACGCAGGCCGCGGTCGGCCAGCCGTGCCGCGTGGGCCATGATGCGTTCACGCCGGGCTTCAGGCAGATGGCACAGCGCGGCCACGGCTTCGGGCGCCCCCTTGCTCGCCACGACGTCGTGTGGCTCCGTCACGCTGCGCCAAAGGTGGCTCATGGCCAGCAGCTCGGGCGACAGCTCGTACTCGCGCGCCAGCGTCCACTGGGGATGCAAGTGCTCGGTGCCCGTCAAGTGGTCGGCTGCCAGGCGATGCAGCGCCTGCTCCATGGGGTCGTGCGGCTCGGTTTCGCTGGCCAGCAGCGCCATCTCTAGCAAGGCATGGAAGCTTTCAGGCAGATCGCCAGGCGGCAGGCTCTTGGTGTCGATTTCCTCGCCGTCAATTTCCTCGCCGTCGATCGCCAGCGTCGCCACGGCCATGCGGTTTTGCGTCAGGGTGCCGGTCTTGTCCACGCACAACACGGTGGTCTGGCCCAGTGTCTCGATGGCGTTCAGCCGCCGGGTTAGCACCTGCTGGGCCGCCAGGCGCCGCGCAGCAAGTGCGAAGAAGACGATCATGATGACCGGCAACTCCTGCGGTAGCAGGCCCATCGCCAGCGTGATGCCGGCCAGCATCGCCTCAAGCCAGCCGCCGCGCAGCAGCCAGAACAGCGCCATCAGGGCCACGCTCAGCAGCAGGGCGATTACCACCAGCCGACGCGTGAGTTTGGCCACTTCATCGCGCAGCGGTGAGGCCGCCAGCACGATGGTCTGCAGTGACACGCCGATGCGTCCCATCTCGGTTTGCCGGCCCACGGCGTCCACCCGCACCAGGCCCTGACCGCTGACGACCAGCGTGCCAGCGAAGACCCGACCTGTGACCGCCTGTTTGGGCACGGCCTCGGACTCCCCGGTCAGCATCGACTCGTCGGTGGCCAGTTCATGCGCCTGCAGCAGCACGCCGTCCGCCGGCACGCGGTCACCTTCGGCCAGCAGCAACACGTCTTCGCGCACCACCTCGCGGCCCGGCACACGAACGGTCTGCCCGCCACGCAGGACCAGCGCGCGTGGGCTGGACAGGTCGCGCAACGCGTCCAGCGCCTTGTCGGTGCGGCGCTCCTGCAGCGCCGTGATGCCCATGATGATGAAGACGAAGCCGAGCAGGATCAGGGCCTCGCGCGTATCGCCCATCGCCAGATAGATCGCACCGGCGCCCAGCAGCAGACCAAACATCGGCTCGCGCAACACCTCCCAGGCGATGTCGCGCAGCGTGCGCCGCTGGCTCAGCCCCAGTTCGTTGGGGCCTTCGGCGCGAAGGCGAGCAGCCGCCAACGAGGGATCCAGGCCGGTCTCGGCCAGTGGTGCGTCAGTCGTCATGCGGCTTGCTCAAGTGGCGCTGCAGCGGTGGTTTCGAAGGCATAGGCCTGCCAGTCTGCGCCTTCTGCAGGTCGCGGTCTGTGCGCTGGGTGCGGCGCGTAGGAAGTGGCAAAGGATCAGTCATCGTCATCATGATGGCGGTCGGAGCCCTGCTGGGTCATGCCCTGGGCCGGCATCAAGCCCTGTGGCGACTGCTGCCACTGCCAGCCGATGAAGGCCAGCACGGCAGCCAGCAGCAGGCCAGCCAGCCAGGCGTGGTTGTGCTTAACCAGGTCGGGCCCGGCGCCTTCGGTGCGGCCCGTCAGCATCGGCAGCGCCTGGTTCCGGCGTCGCAGCAGGCTGATGGCGACGATCAGGCCGATGTGGGCCAGCACCACCGCCAGGAAGGCATTGCCGAAGAATTCGTGCACCTCACCCAGCCAGTCGCCGCCCAGGAAGTCGCCCCAGTCGTTGTAGGTGCCGTAGCCACTGAGCGTGAGCGGTATCACGAGCAGCAGCAGTGCCAGAACCGCCAGCGCCATCAACAGGTTCTGCCCTTGCCGCCAGTTGATGCTGAGCACCTGGCCCGTCCTGAGCCCCTGCGCTGCCGATCGCAGCCAGGCTGGTGCACTGGTGAGCTTGCGCAGCATCAGACCCAGGCCCGCTTGGCGAGGACCGAACAGGCCATAAAGCACCCGAAACGCCAGCAGACCCGCGAGCGTGTAGCCAAGCGTGACGTGCAACGCGCGCCAGCGCTCACCCTCGGCCGTGATGTAAGCGCCCAGGAAGCTCAGCGCGAAGAGCCAGTGGAACGTGCGCGTGGGTGCATCGATGACGCGCCGCTGTGGCGCGGCGCCAGCAGGAGAAGGCGCTGTGGCCGTGGGTTGGAAGATGGGTGCTGTTTGCATCGTGGGTCTCGGTGGTGTGCAGTCGGTCGTCAGTCGTCAGTGGTCGGGGCAGTCGTCAGATCAGTCATCGGGTCAGTCGTTGAAGCTGCGGCGCATTCGGGCGTCCATGCCCGCCGGATACTTCAGGTTGTCGTCGTCGAAGACGCCGCGATCGGCCCCTGTGTGGCATGCCGCGCAGTTCGCAGCACCCTTGACGCTGGCCAGTTTCCAGACCGCTGGATCGACCTTCCGGTGCTTGCGTTCAAACCAGGCGGAACGGGTGATGCGGTCCTGCGGAGGTTCTTCGTTCACACGCTTGTAGGTGCCGGCATGGGCCTGCAGCCAGCCGCTGATCTGCTGGACCGTGACGGCATCAAGGCTGGCATCACTGCCGTAGTGCTTGTCCAGGCCGCCCATCAGGCGTTGCCAGGACCGCGCAGGCAGCAAGCCCGGCGGATAGGCCAGGTGACAGGACGCGCACTCTTGCATGTAGGCAGCAGGGGGGTTTGCGGGCATCAGTCGGCCGCCATCGGCATAGGCATCGACAAAGAAGAATGAGCCTGCGATCAGGGCCAGCGAGGCCAGCGCCCAGCGCGCTGTGGTCCAGGTGCGGTTCATGGCCTGAGTCCGATCAGGTAGGCCAGCACGTCGGCCTTTTCTCCCGCGCTGCACTCACGCTGCAGCACGTCCTTGCAGTTGCGGCGGAACCACTTGTCGACTTTGGCCGTGTCGGTAAAGGCGTTGGAATTGGCGGCAGGGGCCATCGGGGCTATGGACTTGCCGGTGCTGGCATGCTTGCCCGGCTGGGTGGGCAGGTTGCCGTGGCAAGACGCGCACGACCACTCGCCGCCTTGGCGGCTGGTGAAAACCACCCGGCCGCGCTCGGCCTGGCCGGGCTTGGCGGCCTGCGCGCTGAAGCGTTCGAGTTGCTGGGCCGGGGAGGTGTCGGCCGCGCGCGCTGCGCCCTGTATCAGCATCAACACCAGCACCAGGCAGGCCGATTCGGCAAGCCAGGCAGGCTTGCTGCGCATCGAGCTCAGCGTTGAGATGGACGTCTTGGGTGTCATCGGGGCTCCAGGCATTGACCCGCCGTACGGGTTGGTGAAGCCATTCTTCGTCGAGCAGCGTGAACCAACCCTGAATGGTTCGTTCATCTGCGGTTCAGATTCGCCCGCCGACAATCCGGCTGTGAACGCCCTTCCCCCAACCACCCAAGGCGGCCGACACGCTCGTCTGAGGATCGGGCTGGCCTCGCTGTTTCTGATCGCACTGGCATTGGCACAGCCATCGGCATGGGGCAGCGACGGCCAGGACCACGAGCGAGCGCGGGCAGCCGTTGAGGCAGGCCAGGTTTTGCCGTTGCCAACCCTGCTGGAACGGTTGCGGCGCACGCATCCGGGCCAGGTGCTCGAACTGGAACTCGAGCGCGACGACGGACGCTGGATCTACGAGATCAAGCTGCTGCAGACCAACGGTCAGTTGTTGAAGCTCGATGTGGACGCCGCCACCGCGCAGGTGCTGCAGGTCAAACGCAAGGACGCTGGCAAAGACCCACGAAATGCGACGCCTAACCCAGGGCGCCAGGTTAGTCCGTCCAAGGAGTTACCGAAATGAAGAACAGCTGCACGCCGGGACGCGCATGAGGGTCCTGCTCGTCGAAGACGATCCGACATTGCGCGCGCAACTGCGCGCCGGGCTGCAGGAGGCCGGCTATGCGGTGGACGAAGCCGACAACGGCCGCGACGGCCACCACCTGGGCGCCAGCGAGGCCTTTGACGCGGTGATCCTCGATCTGGGTTTGCCTGTGCTCGACGGCATCAGCGTGCTCAAGCGCTGGCGCGAAGCCGGTGTGACACTGCCGGTGCTGATCCTGACGGCGCGCGACAGCTGGCACGAGAAGGTCACTGGCATCGACGCGGGTGCAGACGACTACCTGGCGAAGCCCTTCCACATGGAGGAACTTCTGGCGCGCGTGCGCGCACTCATCCGCCGTGCGCAGGGTCTGGCGTCGCCGCTGCTGCAGTGCGGCGCCCTGACACTGGACACGCGCAGCAGCCGCGTCACGCTGAACGGCCAGCTGGTGACCCTGACCAGCCACGAGTTCCGATTGCTCTCCTACCTGATGCATCGTCCGGGCAGCGTGGTCTCGCGCACCGAACTGACCGAGCACCTGTACGCGCAGGACTTCGACCGCGACTCCAACACCATTGAGGTGTTTGTGGGCCGCCTGCGGCGCAAGCTGCCCGAGGCCACCATCGAGACGGTCCGTGGCATGGGCTACCGGCTGGTGATGCCGCCTTGAAGCACGGGGCAGGCCGCCACTGGACGCGCTCGCTGCGCTTTCGGCTGCTGGCGGCCACGCTGGCAGCCTTGGCAGTGGCGCTGGTGCTGGCAGGTCTGCTGTTGTCCAGCCTGTTCCGCGACCATGTGATGCGCCAGTTCAGCCAGGCCCTGACTGCGCAGCTCGACCAGATCACGGCGAGGCTGGAGTTCGATGCCGCAGGGCAACCGCAGATCGATCCGCAGACCCTGAGCGACCCACGGTGGTCTCGACCCTACTCGGGCTTGTACTGGCAGGTTGACGGCGAAGGGCCGGTGCAGCAGCGGGGCGCGCTGCGGTCACGATCGCTGTGGGACGCCGTGTTGGCATTGCCCACCGATGTGCTGGCCGACGGCGTGGTGCATGTGCACGAAAGCACGGGGCCCGACGGCGCGGCATTGCTGCTTGTCGAGCGCAGCGTCAAGCGGGACAACAGTGCTGATGGCGGAGGCAACGGCGCAGTCGGTACGTCCTGGCGCCTGATCGTCGCGGCCGACCTGCGCGAGACGGTGGCCGCCGTCGAGCGCTTCAACGGTGTTCTGGCGGCGTCACTGGCAACGTTGTTCGTTCTGCTGTGCGCGGCGGCGCTGGCTCAAGTCGCCATCGGCCTGGCCCCGCTGCGTACGCTGCAGCGCACCTTGGCAGGGGTTCGCGCCGGCACGTCACCGAAGCTGGACGGTCGGTTCCCATCTGAGGTGCAACCGCTGGTCGACGACTTCAATGCCGTGCTCGACCGCAATGCCGAAGTCGTGGCGAGGGCACGCACGCAGGCGGGCAATCTCGCCCACGCCATCAAGACGCCGCTGGCCGCGATGTCGCAGGCTGCGGCTGTGGCGCTGCAGCGTCCAGAGACAGGCACCGACTTGGCTGCACTGGTCGAAGAGCAGGTGGGCGTTGCACGCCGCCACGTCGACTGGCATCTCGCAAGCGCCCGAGCGGCGGCTGCGCAAGGCGTGCCGGGCGCAAGGGTGCCTGTGCAGCCGGTCATCCATGGCTTGCTGCGCGTACTCGAACGTGTCCACGCGGAACGTGGTGTCGCCTTGCGATGCCTGCCGATGGCACCTGATATTGCCTTTGCGGGCGAAGTGCAGGATTTGCAGGAGGTGCTGGGCAACCTGCTCGACAACGCTTGCAAGTGGGCCAGGCAGGAGGTGCAGGTTAGTGCGGCATCACTGGGGGCCGGGCCCGGCAGCCGGCTCCAAGTCGTGATCGACGACGACGGCCCAGGCATAGCGCCAGACCGACGCGATGGCGTGATGGCTCGGGGTGCGCGACTGGACGAATCGGTGCCCGGCAGCGGATTGGGCCTCGCGATCGTGAACGAGCTTGTAGGCTTGTACGGAGGAAGCGTTCGGCTGCAGGCGGCTCCGACAGGTGGGCTGCGCGTCGAAGTCGAGTTGCCTGGTGCTTGAAGGGCAGGCTGCCTGACAGTCCGTCAGGACAAGCCATTTCAGTCAGCGCGCAGGCGAGCACCAGTCACCATCCGATCAGTAGCTGGCGGCAGCCAAACCAGCATCGTTGGCGATGGACAGCGACCGCCGCTACTGGCGCCGAACATCAGAATCCAAAACCCGATCCGAGCCACATCAGTCTTTCATTGGATGCACTCCGCCTGCAGCGTGTCCAAAGTCCGCCTTCTATGCCTGCTTAAGGGGCGCCAGATCGAAAATCGGACCGGTGGCAACGTGTCGGTAGCTGCCCGCCAGCACCACAACTTGCGCGTCTCGAACCAGTCGCTGCTGTGGCCCCGTTCGTCGAGCACATTCGCTGTCGACTGCCGGCTTTTCGAACGAGGACCTCAAGGGGACTTTTGAAAAAATCTTGCGCCATCAGACCCAGTTTCGAAGCGGCCTAGAAAGTCACGCGTTGGTACCGCGCCATCATGGGTGTGTGGCGCGAGGTGTCGCCTTGCAGGAAATCAGCGGTAGAGAGGGGTTCGTCCACAGAGCCGCGCGTCTTAGGCCAGCGGCGTGGCGGCCCGGTGGTCAATCCGGTGCAAGAGATGCGTCAATTCCGTCCCTCGTGCGGAGCTTGCTGCTGGGACCAGCCACGACCAGCTGCTGTGCGGGAACGAACTGCTCCGAAGCATCGGTTCGTGAACATCGGCAGCCGGCCACAACTCGCTCTTTGAGACCGGCGGCTATCAGGTAGCTGCGTTGTCCCTTGCTGTACTTCGTCTGGAAGCGCAACCTGCCCATGCCGTCGCTGCCCACTGCACACGCTCTGCGCCCTTGGCCTCCGTGTCCTGCCTCTGCACCACGGACTACAGTCGGCGATGCCTGCCAACTACGCGCGTTTCCTGCTCGGTACCCAACGCAGCCTGCGGGCCAACAAGCAGCTCGGGCTGGTGCTGGCCTTCGTGGCTGGCGCCATCAATGCCGGGGGCTTTCTTGCCGTCCATCAGTACACCTCTCACGTGACCGGCATGGTGTCGTCGCTGGCCGACAACCTCGCCATGGGCGAGATCGGTCTGGTGGCCGATGCGGCGGTCGGAGTGTGCTCCTTCCTGCTGGGCGCGATCTGCTGTTCGGTCATGGTCAATCTGGCGCGCCGCCGCGGCTTAGCCAGCGAGTACGCGTTGCCGCTTTTGCTAGAAGCCGGATTGATCCTGGCTTTCGGGTTGGCCGGCGCTCAGCTGTCGGCCTACCAGGGGCTGCTGCTGCCCTTCACCGTGGTCTTGCTGTGTTTCATCATGGGGCTGCAGAACGCGATGGTGACGAAGCTGTCCAACGCGGTCATCCGCACCACGCACATGACCGGAATCGTCACAGACCTGGGCATCGAGATCGGCCGGCTCCTTTACTGGAATCGTGACGTCGCAGCACCTTCGCCCGTGTACGCCGACCGCGGGCGCATCGCCGTACTGGCTGCGCTGCTGGGCTGCTTTCTGGCTGGCGGCCTTACTGGGGCCTTCGGCTTCAGGCAACTGGGTTTTGGCTTCACAGTGCCGCTTGCCTTGGTGCTGTTGGGGCTGGCGCTAGTGCCTACGGTGGATGAGTTGCGGAGAGTGTTGCTGGGCTGGCGGAGCAAGCGTCCTCGCTGACGTAATCCGGGTAGCCCGAAATGGTGCATTGGAGCCAGCGTTACGCCGAAAGGTTGCGCCGAAAGGTTGCGCCGAGTGTCCACACCGCGGGCAGCAAGGTGGTGCGTGAGGCGTCGCGTCAAACTAACAAGCGGAAACAGACGCTTGCAGCGCGAAGGCCCCATGGGCCTCGGCTGCTATCCGACCGGCGGCTTTGGGGCGATGAGTCCAGGGCAGCGTATGTCGCTGAGGGGTCGATAGCGCCTGTTCAAGCTTTCGAGAAGCGGTCGTTCGGCGGGCACCTGAGGTCAAGCGGCGGCGAGCCGCGTCGAACCACAGCTCCCGAACTTACGTCGCCGCGACTGGATGCCGGTCGATGTCAGCTTTGAAAGCTGTAGCGGTCGTCCCTCGCCAAAACCGCGGCAGGCGGCATTATTTAGAGTCGTGGGATCCCTGCCCGCGCGCACGGCGCA
>Ga0105048_10012810_pt1 | contig 13122 bp, 11 predicted proteins | sample MAT05_FD_78382 | JGI IMG/M metagenome (GOLD analysis project Ga0105048, IMG submission 78382) | Freshwater microbial communities from Lake Fryxell liftoff mats and glacier meltwater in Antarctica - MAT-05 | ecosystem: Environmental > Aquatic > Freshwater > Ice > Liftoff microbial mat | place...
CTTCGACAGCATGCAGCGCACTTTTTCGCCCCCGCTCAGGACGGTTGCTTTCTTGAGTGACTCCTCGCCCGAAAACAGCATCCGCCCCAGGAATCCCCGGATAAAACTCTCGTCTTTCTCCTCCGAATACTGCCGCAGCCAGTCAACGAGGTTCAGGTCAACATCAAAGAATTTTTCTTTCTCGGAGTCGGTCGGGAAGTACGACGGGGTGATGGTGACGCCCCAGCGAAAATCGCCCGAATCGGCTTTACGCTCGCCCGTCAGGATGTCCATCAGGGCTGATACGGCCAATCCGTCGCGGCTGTAGAAAAAGATTTTATCTTTCGGGTTGACGATAAACGACAGGTTCTCGAACAGTTTGGCCCCGTCCTCGGCGGTGTACGTCAGGTTCTCGATAGTCAGAATCTGGTCACCGGGTTCGCGTTCGGGCTTGAAATTGACGTAGGGATACTTCCGTGAACTGGGCTGAATATCGTCAATCGTAAGCTTTTCGAGCAGTTTGGCCCGGCTCGTAGCCTGCTTGGACTTCGATGCGTTAGCCGAGAACCGCCGGATAAACTCTTCGAGTTCTTTGCGCTTGTCTTCTGTCTTCTTGTTCTGATCCTGCCGCTGTCTCAACGCCAGTTGGCTCGACTCGTACCAGAACGAGTAGTTGCCCGTAAAGAGCTTCACCTTCGCGAAATCGACATCGACAATCTGCGTACAGACCTGGTCCAGAAAGTGCCGGTCGTGCGAAACGACAATGACGGTGTTGTTGAAATTGGCTAAATAATTCTCCAGCCAGATGCTCGATTCTACGTCGAGGTTGTTGGTCGGCTCGTCAAGCAACAAAACATCGGGATTGCCGAAAAGGGCCTGCGCCAATAGTACGCGCACTTTTTCGGAGCCGTTGAGGTCAGCCATCTGGGCGTAGTGCTGGTCTTCTTTGATACCCAGCCCGCTTAGCAGCGCGGCAGCGTCGGAGTCGGCATCCCAGCCGTTCATCTCGGCAAATTCGGATTCGAGTTCACCCACCCGCTCACCGTCGGCGTCGGTAAAATCTTCTTTAGCGTAGAGCGCGTCTTTCTCCTGCGCGATGTCATACAGGCGTTTGTTGCCCATGACCACCGTTTGCAGCACCGGAAACTCATCGTAGGCCGACTGATTCTGGTTCAGCACCGACATCCGTTCGCCGGGCGACATACTGACGGTACCCGTTTGCGGCTCGATTTCGCCCGATAGAATCTTGAGAAACGTTGACTTCCCGGCTCCGTTGGCACCAATGACGCCGTAGCAGTTGCCGGTATTGAATTTTATATTGACGTCGTCAAACAAAACCCGCTTTCCGTAGCGGAGGGACACGTTTTGTACCGTTACCATATCGTTTTTTTAAGCTTGCGTAATAAGGTACAAAGGTACGAAATTACAGGCAGAGCCTTTTAGTGAAGAATGAAGAACGATGAGCGAAGAACGGGCTGACGCGGGATTGTGTTCGCGTCAGCCCGTTCTTCACTCTTCACTAACATTTACTTCGGCAACGCGGTCTTGTAAAAATCCGCTACGTAGCGGGTCATGGAGATGAGCGCGGGTTTATCGACGTAAATCATGTGGCCGGTTTCGTAGAACGACATCGTGATGTTCTTTTTCAGGGCCGGGTCAAGCATCATGTGCGCGAAGGTGTAGTCGGTGGCGAAGTAGGGCGTGGCCATGTCGTAATAGCCGTTGCAGACGTGAACTTTCAGGTACGGGTTTTTGGTCATGGCCGACCGCAGGGTTTCGGCGGTGTTCAGGAACTGGTTCTGTACGTTGCTGTAATTCCAGGGCCGCACCCGCCCGGTCAGGATTTCGTAGGGTAAATCGTTTTTCACCTTCAGCGTCCGGTGCAGGTGGTCGTTTACGGCGGTGGTAAAGGGGCCGTAGATCGTAGCGTTGTAGCTAGGGTCAAATTCGTTGGTATCGCCCGCACGGTCATAGTCGGATGCCGTGAACCGCCCGTCGAGCCTCCCCACCGTGCGGCCCTGTTTGCGGAGTAGTTCTTTGGTGAAGCGGCTGTCTTTGATGCGCAGGTTGCTGCCCAGCAGGTACTCCGTCGAAAGCCCCGTGAATTTGCTGAGCTGAGTTGCTACGGTCTGCCGTTCGGCGGGCGTGAGTTTGTCGCCTTTCATCAGAGCCACAGTATAATCGCCAGCCGCGTATTTTTCCACGTCGGTTAGTAACGTTTTCAGATCGCTATAAGCTGGAACCTGCTTATGGTACCAGGCCATGGCGGCAAACGTGGGCAGAAACAGGCTGTATGGCAGTTCGTTGCCGCTGGTGAACAGAATGGTTGAGAAATCGAGTACCGACGAAATCAGGACGATACCGTTCAGAAACAGCCCGTGCCGGTCCTGCAAATAGCCCGACAATCCGGCAGAGCGCGTAGTACCGTAACTCTCGCCCGCCAGAAACTTCGGCGAAGCCCAGCGGTCGTTGCGGGTGGTATAGAGCCGGATGAAATCGCCCACCGACTGAATATCTTCGACGTAGCCCGTAAACTCTTTCTTGTCCACCCCCTCGCTAGGTCGGCTGTAGCCGGTCATGACGGGATCAATGAATACCAGATCGGTAAAGGCCAGCCAGGTGTATTCGTTGTCGGTTACGGTATAGGGCGGGGCCAGCATACTACCATCGTCGCCCATGACAATTCGTTTGGGACCGAGTGCGCCCATATGCAGCCACACCGACGCTGACCCCGGCCCGCCGTTGTAAGTGTATGTTATAGGCCGCGTGGCGGGGTTCGTGACGCCGTCGCGGGTGTAGGCCACAAAGAAAATATTGGCTTTGATGGTCCCGCTTTCGTCGCGCTGGGGCAGGTAGCCCGCCGTGGCAGTGTAATTGATCTTCTGAGGTTCCCCTCCGGCACCGTTGAGCGTAATCGTGTGCTTCGTTACGGACAGTTCCGGGTCAGGAACGTTGCGGGTGTCGGCAGGTTTATCGGCCTTCTGAGCAAAGGCGATAAGGGAGAAGAAGCAAAAGCAGAGGGTAAGGATACGTGCGTTCATGTGAAAGGGAATGAACGACAAATAAAAGGTTTTTTGGGATACAGAGTTATACGGCAAAGACACAGCGTTTTTATTTTCTATTACTTTTCTCTTTGTGCATCTCTGTGTCTTCTCCGTGTAACTCTGTGTCCCACCTTTTTAACCCACAAACTCCGCAATGGCCGGTTGTAGTTTGGGCAGAATGGCTTCCATGCCAGTCTTTTCGTTGTCGGTCCAGTGGTGGGTCTGCTCAAACAGACAAGGTTGCAGAATGCCCCACAACTGCCCGTCTTTCTGGATATGCGCGTGAACGAGGGCGCGGTGACCGAAGGTTTTATGCTCAAACTCTTCGTTCAGCACACCCGGCCCAGCGGCTTTTATGTCATCGACATAGCGCGACGGTTCCATGTTCAGCCCGGCCCGGATGAGCGGGTCTCTTTGGGGCAAATCGGTGGTGTCGTCTCCCCAGTCGGGCTGGAATAGTTTGTCGATTTGCCCGTCTTTGCGCCAGATGAACGCAATGCGGCCCCGTTCCTGGTCAGGCTGGCGGACGTATAGAAAACAGCGGTCGGTACCGAGCGTTTCGCCCACGATGCGCACGGCTTCGTTGAGGGTTTTATCAGCGGTGTACTTCTTATCAAGCAGATCGTCGATAGCGTTGGGAAGTTGGTTGGCGATGTTCATAGTCTATCAACCCGCTGGATAGTCCTATGTTTATCCCGAAGCGAATAAGCCGTTTCTTTGCAGTCGCTAATCAATACTGTTATGCCTGACCACCTACCCTGGGCCGTTCTGTTCGATATGGACGGCGTTATTGTTGCCAATACGGATTTTCACGTCGATGCCTGGCTTGCGTTTACGGCCCGGCACAACCGCCCGCTCACACTCCAGCAGTACTTCCAACACATCAATGGGCGCACCTCTGCCGATGCGATGGCCTACGCGTTTGGCCGGGCTATTTCGGGAGACGAACTCGCTGAACTCACCGAAGAAAAAGAAGCCATCTACCGCGACCTCTACGCACCGCACCTGCAGCCCACGCCCGGTCTGCCCGAATTTCTCGACGCGCTGAAGGCAGCAAATGTCTGGCTGGCGGTGGGCACATCGGCTCCGCAGAGTAATGTTGGTTTCACACTCGATGGCCTGAACATCCGGTCGTACTTCGATGCGATTGTCGATGCCAGTATGATCTCGCACGGCAAGCCAAACCCCGAAATATACCTTACTGCTGCCCACCGGGTGGGCGTAGAACCGGCCCACTGCGTGGTGTTCGAGGATGCCTTTGCAGGTATTGAAGCGGGCGTCCGGGCGGGTATGAACGTTGTGGCCATTGCCACCAGCCACACCCGCACCGAACTCGAAACCACCGGCGCGTCGCTGATTGTCGATACCTTTGCAGACCTGACCGTAGCGCAGGTTGAGACGCTATTAAGTTGAAAAAGGGTTTGGACACAGAGATACACGGAGAAGACACAGAGATTCACAGAGTTCTCATTCTCCTTCATTTCCCTCTGTGAATCTCTGTGTCTTCTCCGTGTATCTCTGTGTCCCAAAAAACAATGAAAACACCCGCCGAAGAAGGCTTTTACTTTCCTGCCGAGTGGCACCCGCACGTAGCTACCTGGCTGAGCTGGCCCCATACCGAAGCCTCCTGGACCCGCGAGCGGCAGGAGCTGATGTTTCCGGCCTATATTGAGTTCATCAAAACCATTGCCGAAAGCGAACTCGTCTGCATCTGCGCCCACAATGAAACCGTGATGCAGGCGGCCAAACTGCGGCTGCTGCTGGCCGGTGCCGACATGAACCGCATTACGCTCCTGCCCTTCCCTACCAACGACTCGTGGTGCCGCGATCATGGCCCGGCGTTTCTGATCAATCCCGATAAAAAGCAGCGGATGATCGTGAACTGGGGCTACAACGCCTGGGGCAACAAATACCCGCCCTACAACCGCGACGATTTGATTCCGGTCCAGATTGCGCACTACCGCAGGCTGGACTATGTCACGCCCGGAATTATTATGGAAGGTGGTTCGGTGGAGTTTAACGGGGCCGGTACGGTACTGACCAGCCGGGCCTGCCTGCTGAACCAGAACCGCAACAGCCACCTCACCCAGGCTGATATTGAACAGTATCTGTGCGATTACTACGGCGTTCAGCAGGTGCTGTGGGTGGACGAGGGCATTGTGGGTGACGACACCGACGGCCACATCGACGATACGGTCCGGTTCGTCAGCGAAGACACAGTCATTGCCGCCTACGAAGCCGATGCCACCGATGTCAACTTTCCCTTTTTGCAGGATATTCACCGCGATCTGCGCCAGATGCGGCTGCTCAATGGAAAACAACTCAACATCGTAGAGTTGCCCATGCCTGACCCAATCGTGAGCGACGGTCTGCGGCTACCCGCGTCCTACGCCAACTTCCTGATTACGAACGGCCACGTTATTGTTCCGACGTTCCGGCAAGCCAAAGACCAGGCCGCGCTCGACATCATTGTCCAGTGTTTTCCAGGCCGGAAAATCGTCGGTATCGACTCGACCGATATCGTCTGGGGTCTGGGCAGTTTTCATTGTTTAAGCCAGCAGGAACCCACTTACCTGCCCATTCGATCAGCGCACCCCTACAAAGCTACGGGATGCGGCAAAACGAGTTCGGCTGGGACTGGTTGATGCCGACGATTTTGATGAGGGTAATTATGGAAAAACACCCCTCGAAATTATTGACTATCTCAGCACCAACCAACCGGAAACAGAACTGGTAGTGACCCATGGCGACTTCTGTCCCGGTAATGTATTACTCAACAATTGGGAATTGAGTGGCTTTATCGACGTAGATAAGCTTGGCGTTGGCGACCGATATCAGGATATAGCACTGATGCTGCGCGAACTAACCGACGAATTTGGCACATCGACCTACAATGACGCCTTTTTGGCTGCTTACGATCTGACACTGATAAACCCCGAAAAGTTACGATATTTCCGGCTTCTCGATGAGTTATTCTGATCAGACAAACTCTCCCCTATTCTACCATCCATGCGTCCGCTCGTTCACGTTTTCACGCTTTCGCTCTTCCTATTTTCCTGCGCTCGCCAGCCGACGCTCACGGCTGAACTGGCTCCTGCTTCATTGCGGGCCGTAAACCTGGAAGAAACCCTGAGCCAGCGCGACGAGCTGATGATGGCGTATTCACTCACCAGCTACGACGCCCAAAACAAGGCGGTAGCCGTAGTAAACGGCGGCTGGGGCGTGCAGGTCGTTAAGAAGGGGCAGCAACTCGATTTGCAGGGTAGTGGCCCGGCGTTTGCCAGACCCATTGCCCTGCCCATTCCCCGCAACGGGCGCGTAGTGGCGTCGCTGATTCTGGTGGAAGTAGATGATTACGAGCGGGCCAGTCAGCTACTCGATCAGGTTCGGCGGGTGCATAATATTGTGGCCATACCAGTAGGGCTGCTACTGACGGCTGTTGAGGTACTAACACCCCTCAAATACGTGTCGGCAGGGCTGATGGCGTCGGGAATTGGCCTGAAACTGGTGGACCGTTTCGACACCGACGACCTGCTGGGACAAAGCAGCGTTGACCTGCGCGAAGCCGACTTGCGGGCCAGAAAACAGCCACTGGTGCGGGTACCGGTTATATTTACGGGGCAGCACCTGCGCGACTCGTACCGGTATGAGCTTAGCTACGACATCCGGCTTAAAACGGCACAAATCCGGCCCATTGACAAATAAGCCACCCGACCTGGTCGTTTTATCAGACGAATGTTTTCCGCCCCCGCCTTGTTTTACCCACACAAAAACATCACTTACCCCGACGCTATGCGCCAATTCACAGGCGGTTTTCTGCTGGCCCTATCCATTACGGCCTGCACAACCACCAAACCCGTTGTTCAGCAAACGCCCCCATCCCAGCCCGTGGTGCTGACGCTGGGCAACAAAGCCTTTACAACCGATGATTTCTTCCAGTCGTTTACCAAAAATCAACTCTCTGCCGATTCGTCGCAGCATACCGACGTAAAGCAGTATTTCGATTTATACACCAATCTGAAACTGAAAGTCGTAGATGCCGAAGCCGCCGGGCTTGACACCACCGAAGCCTTCCGTGAAGAACTGGCCACCTACCGAAAGCAGCTCGCACAGTCGTACCTGACCGATAAACCGCAGGTCGAGTCGCTGGCAGCAGAAGCCTATCAGCGAATGCAGCAGGAAATCAATGCATCGCACATTCTGGTGGCCGTACCCGACGATGCCGCGCCTGCCGATACGCTGGCGGCTTACAAAACTGCGCTGGCGTTACGCAAACGCATTGCCGATAGCGAAGATTTTGCCACCGTAGCCCGCGCCAGTTCGCAGGATGCCGTTACCGCTCCCGATGGCGGCAACCTCGGCTGGTTTACGGCCTTTTCGCTGGTGTATCCGCTCGAAAATGCCGCCTACAATACGTCTGCCGGGCAGGTGACCGGTCCGGTTAGAACACGGGCAGGTTATCATCTGCTGCGCGTGAATAGCCGCCGTCCCAGCCGGGGTAAACTCCGGGTGGCGCATATTCTGGTACGCATGAGTTCGGGAGCCGATGCAACCGGGCAGGTATTAGCCAAGAATCGTATCGACGCGGCCTATGTCCGTCTGCAAAACGGCCAGTCGTTCGAGACAGTGGCGCGGGAGGTGTCAGATGACGTTACATCCAAAGCAAACGGCGGTGCGCTGCCTGCTTTTGAGACCGGCAAACAGGTGCCGGCCTTTGAAGAAGCCGCCTTTGCCCTGACCAGTCCCGGCGATGTGTCTGCTCCGGTAAAAACCAACTACGGCTGGCACATCATTAAACTCCTGACCCGCACCGGCTTGCCGCCATATGCCGATCTGGCCCCCAACCTCCGGCAGCGCGTTACGACCGACAGCCGAGCCGAGGTATTGCGGCAGTCGGCCATTCAGCGGTTGAAAACCGAATATGCCGTTCAGGAAAACAAACCCGTTGTTGAGCAGGCACTTGCCAAAGCAGATAGCAGTCTGTTGCAGGGCCGCTGGCAGTACGCCGAGCCATTGGAAACGGGATTGCAGAACCTATCCATTGTAACGATTGCCAGCCAATCTTACTCTGTTAACCAGTTTTTTGGGTACGTTCGGCAACGGCAGCAGCCCCGGCGCAACCCCGCCCTGCCCGCTGCGGCACCCAGCCCGTCCGTTGCCGGTAGTTCGCCAACGGTGGCCATGCGCCAGCTGCTCGACCGGTTCATTGGCGATCAGCTTCTAACTACCGAAGAGAACAACTTAGAGAAAAAATCGCCCGAGTTCCGGGCGTTGCTGGCCGAAATCCGCGACGGAATTCTGCTCTCCCAGCAGATGGAAGAAAACGTCTGGGAACGGTCCATGGCCGACTCGACGGGGCAACGGCGGCTGTTCGAGCAAAACCGCAACAAGTACCAGCTTCCGCAGCGTGTGGCGGCTACCGTTATTATGGCCCCAACAGATGCCGTACTGCAACAGGTGCAAACGATATTGGCGGGCAGGCAGCCTTACCAGCTTAAACGCGCGGCCCCGGACCTGCGCTTTGCACAAAACCAGACCGGGCTGACAACCCAAAACCGCGAGCGACTCCGCGACGTGCTGGTGGCGATGGCCCGAAACCCCGGCTACGTGGCCGAGGTGGCCGCTTCGCACGACGCTGCCGAGCGCGATTCGGCATCGGCGGGGCGCATCCGGGCGGTAGTTGGCTATCTGCGTCAAAACGGCGTAGCCCTCAACCGGATCATCGAACGCGATTTTCAGAGCGAGATGCAGCCCGGCCCCACCGACCCGGCCAGTCAGCGCAGGGTATCATTTCAGTATTTTTCGACGGACAAAGCTGATGTGGCGAAAGCGTTCAGTACAGACAACCAGCCGGTAGAGATCAGCGAAGGACTGTTTGCGCCGGGAACCAACCCCTACATTGACCAGCTTAATCCGACAACATCCGGTATTACTGTTCTGCACCCGGCAGGTAAAGCGGTGGCAGTACAGGTTGACCGCATCGAGCCGGCCCGCGCCCGTACTTTTGCCGAAGCGCGGGGGAGCGTTATCAACGATTATCAGGCCATTCTGGAGCAGCAATGGCTGGAGCAGCTTCGCGCAAAGCATCCGGTTAGTATCAATCAGGACGAGATAGGGAAACTGGCAAAGTAATCGCTTTCTTAAAAAGACTTAAAATTCAGCCCGTTGGGCCCTAAAACAAGTATCTTTAGACCATGAAAAACAGAAGCATACTCCCCTTCTTGGCCCTGATGGGCTGGTTTCTGACCGGCACCGCCTTTGGGCAGGGACAATTCATTAGCCTGAACAAAATCGTGGCTAAAGTCGATAACTACTACGTGCTGCACTCCGATCTGGAAGAGTCCATTCAGTCGTATGCAGGCCAAAATCAGAAAGCCCCTACCCGCTGTCAGTTGCTGGAAAGTCTGGTGGTGAACAAGATGATGCTGGCCAAAGCCGAGATTGACTCCGTAGTAGTCGATGACAAGATTGTTGATGCCGAACTTGACACCCGGATGCAGTACATGGTGGGGCAGTTTGGCTCGGAGAAGAATATTATAGAAGCCTACGGCAAGAGTCTGGAGATGCTCAAGAGCGAACTGCGCCAGCAGGTGAAAGACCAGAAAATCGTGCAGAAAATGCAGCAGAAAATCACCTCCGACGTGAAGGTGACACCCCGCGACGTGCGCCGGTTTTTCGAGGGTATTCCAAAAGACAGCCTGCCCTATATGCCCGCCGAAGTAGAGGTAGGCCAGATTATACGCATTGCCAAAGCAACCAAAGAGCAGACAGCAGCCCTGCGCCAGCGACTGCTTGACTATAAAAAACGCGTTGAAGCGGGCGAAGACTTTGGCGCGTTGGCCAAGCAATATTCCGAAGACGTGGGTTCTGCCGAGAAAGACGGTGATCTCGGCTTTGCCAAGCGTGGTATGATGGTGGCCCCTTTCGAGGGCGCGGCTCTGAAGCTGAAACCCAATGAAATGTCGGACGTGGTCGAGTCTGATTTTGGTCTGCACCTGATTCAGTTGCTGGAAACGCGCGGGGCCGAATACCACGCCCGCCACATCCTGCTCCGGCCCGACTACAACCGGCTCGACCTGACGGGCCCCACCGAGTACTTAGACAGTCTGCGGGGACTAATTGAAGTCGATTCGCTCAAGTTCGATAAAGCCGCCCACAATTACTCCGACGACAAATCTACCGGTGAAGCCGGGGGGCTGATCCGTGATGCACAATCGGGCGATACCCGACTGGCTATGGACGGCTCGATGGAATACGCCATGTTTCAGATGCTCGATACGATGGCGGTGGGCAGTGTATCGAAGCCAATACCCTACCGGACCGAAGACGGAAAAAGTGCGGTACGGTTGTTGTACTTCAAAAGTAAGATTGCCCCCCACAGTGCCGACTTCAGCAAGGACTTCGAGAAGTTACAGGGCATTGTCCTGCAAAACAAAAAGAATACGGCTATTGATGATTGGTTTCGTAAATCGGTTGCCGACGTCTATATCATCGTTGACCCCGAATTCCACGATTGCCGTATCTTTGGCACCACCCAAAACAACGCATCCCAGCTGAGCGGGGGAGGGAATTAATTTTAAATGATAGAGTTTTGAATGATAGAATTGGGTAGCCACGAAATCATTCACAATTCTATCATTCTATCATTCAAAATTCAAAAAAAGTGCCTTACACATCCGACGTAGCGGCTGCCGAAGCCCTAACCCACTCCTATCAAAAGTTAAAGAATGAAATCGCCAAAGTCGTTATCGGGCAGGATGATACCGTCCGGTTGTTGCTGACGGCCATTTTTTGTCAGGGACACTGTCTGCTCGTTGGGGTACCTGGACTGGCCAAGACGCTGCTCATTCAGACCATTGCCAGCGCCCTTGATCTGGACTTCAACCGGATTCAGTTCACGCCCGATCTGATGCCGTCAGACATTCTGGGTTCCGAAACGCTGGATCAGGAGCGCAATTTCAAGTTCATCAAGGGAGCCGTTTTTGCCAATATCATTCTGGCCGACGAAATCAACCGGACGCCCCCAAAAACGCAGTCGGCCCTGCTGGAGGCTATGCAGGAATATGCCGTTACCATTGCCGGGCAGAAGTACGAACTGAGCCGCCCGTTTTTCGTATTGGCCACGCAAAACCCCATTGAGCAGGAAGGTACCTACCCCCTGCCCGAAGCGCAGCTGGACCGGTTTATGTTCAACATCTACCTGGATTACCCGTCGTACCAATCCGAAGTTGATATTGTGAAAGCGACCACCTCGGATCAGCGTCCGGTGGTGAACCGGGTTATTACGGGCGAAGAGATTCGGGAGTTTCAGCACCTGGTGCGCCGGGTACCGGTGGTCGATAACGTGATTGAATACGCGGTATCGCTGGTTCATAAAACCCGGCCCAACACTGAAAAAGCATCTGCCGATGCCAACCAGTATCTGGAATGGGGAGCCGGTCCCCGTGCGTCTCAGGCACTGATTCTGGCGGCCAAATGCAACGCCCTGCTGAATGGCAAGTACTCGCCCGACATCGAGGACGTTCGGGCCGTGGCCCTGCCCATTCTGCGCCACCGCGTCGTGCGCAATTTCAAGGCCGAAGCCGAAAACATCTCCGTCGAGCAGTTGATCAGGCGAATGTTATAAGGGGAAGAGAGGGGACGAAAGGGAGCTGGCGCATGAGTAGTTTCGCCGGTGTGTTCCCCTTCCTCCCCCTTTTCCCTTTACTTCCTCTCCTCCCCCTTTTCTTCCTTATTCGTGCGGCCCAGGAAATCATCGCCTTCCATACCGGTCGATTCATCGTCGGCACCGGATACATCGACGTTTTCGGTTTCTTCGCTCACTAACGTTGGTTTCCCTTCGATCTCCAGATTCTGGTGATAGTTATTTTGTGTTGGCGTTTGCTCTTCCATTTGCTGAGTGGTTAACATTTGTCTGACAACGGACTGTCTCTACCAAAAGTTATCTCGCCAGCCACCAAACGGACTCCCCCGCAACCCGAACAAAAACTATCTGCCCCGGTTGCAGATCAGTTCGCGTGGTTAGCAGCCTCAGCCGCACGTAACGCGACACATCGACATCTATTTCCAAAAAACTACCCCGAAAAAAGACGGCCTGTACCGTTCCGGCAACGCCTTCATCGGCCAGCAGTATCTGCTCCGGGCGCAGACAAAACAGCGCGTTGGGCCGGGTGGTAACGCGTTCATCGGTCAGGCCGAGCGTGGGCAGGTGCTTTGCTTTCAGGATGGTAGCCGCACCGGTCATTCTGGCCGCATAAGCCGTTTTAGGTTGCCGATATACGGTCTGGGGCGAGCCGGTCTGTATCAGTTTGCCGTCGCGCAAAATACTCAACGTATCGGCAATGGAGAGTGCGTCGGTGGCGTCGTGCGTAACGAACAGGCAGGCGGTGTTGTCGTGCCGCACCAGATCGAAGAGCAGTTCGCGCACGATGTTCCGGTTGGGCAAATCGAGATGGCTGAACGGTTCGTCGAGCAGAAGCACCGTACCCGGCCCGTTGGCGGGGTTGTCGGCCACGGCGCGGGCAATGGCGGTGCGCTGTTTCTCGCCCCCCGACACCCGGCGCGGCAACCGGTGCTGCACATCGGTCAGGCGACACAGGCGCAGCAGCTCATCGACCCGAAAATCGCGGTAGGCTTTGTCGTAGTAGCGCAGGGCGAAGGCGATATTCTCGCGCACCGATACGTTGGGCATCAGCTGATACTCCTGCGGCACCAGCCTGATTTGCGGATGACCTGGCACCAGCACCTCGGCGGGGCCGGGTACGCGCTGTCCGTTTAGCCGCACTTCGCCCGCGTCGGCATCGGCCAGGCCCGCCAGTATGTGCAACAACGTGCTTTTACCCGACCCACTCTCGCCCACCAACGCCACGATCTGCCCCGCCCGGAGCGTAAGCGACACATTCCGCACCGCCCGAACGTCACCGGCAAAGGCTTTACTGAGAGTAGTAGCGGTTAGCATTACGCGGGTTTCTGACCTTCTTTCTTACTGGCGCGGTTGGCTTGCTTGATAGTCTCACCAATCATGTCCCACTGCTCCGAAGTGACGCTTTCGAGGTGGCTGAACTCACCAGCGGCCAGCACTTCGCCCCCGTCGATGGTA
>Ga0105048_10012811_pt1 | contig 13120 bp, 10 predicted proteins | sample MAT05_FD_78382 | JGI IMG/M metagenome (GOLD analysis project Ga0105048, IMG submission 78382) | Freshwater microbial communities from Lake Fryxell liftoff mats and glacier meltwater in Antarctica - MAT-05 | ecosystem: Environmental > Aquatic > Freshwater > Ice > Liftoff microbial mat | place...
AGACTTTGAATACTTGCTACCTGAATAGAACGATTAGGGTAAGGCTCATATCCTGCTTTAATAATACCAATATCTGAAGTAGTTCCTAATTCTTGTCCCAGAGCCTTAACAGCCTGCTCAATAAGTTCTTTGCGGTGGGCAATAATTAGACAATTGGGAACTCCACCCGCATAGGGATTAAATCGGTGGTTTTTAGCCAACTCCACAAAACATCGAGTTTTACCCGCCCCTGTAGGCAATTGGAGCATTATTCTCCGGTGTCCTTGGGCGATCGCAGCTTCAATTTGATCAATTAAATCTATTTGATAATCTCTGAGAGGATCGGTTAGTGATTCTTTTGCCATATTAAATCAATCTATCTTCTGGCAGCTATTACTCACCTACTCTCTAGATTCTACCAGCATAAAAAATATATACTCCATACTAAATTTGAAATATTCAAAATTTGCTATTAAGGGGATTGCAGAAGGAGTTAAGGCGGGGAGTACTAGGGGCTAGACTGTTGAGCTTTTTAATTGATTATAGCTAAATAACGTGAGTTCGGGTTAAGCCAAGACCCACTCTTACGAGAAGCAAGCTACACCCTAGCCCTCTCCCAGAACGGGAGAGGGAACAATAAAATCTAGTCTTGCTCCTCTTCTCCCCTTGTGGGATGAGGGGTATTTCTTATCCCGAACTGACGTTAAATAGTTGTAGGCTAAAGTAGGCTAAAGCAAAGAAAATATGAAGAGGTACGAGGATGAGTATTGATTATATTTTAAGCAACTACATCGATGCCGCAATGGCTCAAGCTACCTACGATAAGCTAGAAGATGGCACTTTTGCAGGGCTAATTCCTGCTTGTCAGGGTGTTATTGCTTTTGGTGCAACACTATACCAGTGTGAAAAAGAGCTGCGATCGACCCTAGAAGATTGGATATTAGTTGGCTTGAAACTTAATCATTACCCATTAATAAACCTCCAGAGGGGATGAGATTTTCCTTGCTGGGAGATTTTTAGCACCTGTTGGTGGAGACGGTTTTTTTCCGTACTAGGAAGCCCAAATAAGATATTTCGGCTTTGCCAAACTAAAACTGCCGTAGTTATTGCCACACAAAAAGCAAGAGCTAGGCTAGGGAGACGGTTGTAGGCGATCGCATAGCGCAGCCATACCCAAGTAAAATATTGCCGCCCCAAGATAATTTCCTGCCGCAGACTCCACAAGCTCCCCGGAGCGAGGAGCAACCAAGACACTAGCACAAAGAGCCATCTACCATAAACTGTTAACTGGTGAAGCTTGTGAATGCTTTGTGCCAAGTTGGGAGCAAGGATATCATCTAAATTATTACTCACCTTTGTCTACCCGCCTGACAGCAGTTCTTGCAGTTCTTACAGTTCTTATTCAACTCAAATTAAACTTTATCTCTGGGATACCAACAGTGCTGGATTTGTGAGTAAGTAGCAAAACCTCAATACTCACAAATATCTATAAGTATTTATCAAAATTATATTTGCTCAGAAACCTTGATAGCTTTGGGTTTAGGTGGTTCCACTGGATGTCCCTCTCTCCACCAAGCCAATAGGGTACTGGCAATGAAAATACTAGAGTAAGCACCAGCTCCAAAACCAATAATTAGAGCTAAGGCAAAGTTTTTGAGGGTTTCCCCACCAAAGAAGTAGATGGAAAATAGGGGGAGCATGGCACTTACAGTAGTGTTAATAGAGCGACTCATGGTTTGGTTTACTGCATCATCTACCACTTGGTCAATATGCTGCTCCGGACTGAGAGAAATAACTTCCCGGATGCGATCGTAGATCACCACCGTATCATTTACCGAGAACCCAATGATAGTCAGGATCGCCACCACAAATAAGCTATCTACTTCAATGCCAAATACTAAACCTAAAATTGAGAAAGTTCCTACAGTGATAAACACATCATGGAACAGAGCTACAAAGGCGAAGAAGGCATAGTCAAACTGGAACCTAATGGTGAGGTAGAGTAGAATCCCGCCGAAAGACACCAAGATCGCCAAAACCCCAGCAATAAAAATTTGTTTTCCTAAAGTTGGGCCAACAGTTGCAATTTGGGTAGATTTGGGATCAAAAACTCCAACTTTTTCTGTGAGAACAGCTTGTAGTTTGCCCCGTTTCTCTACATCTAGAGTTTTAGTTCTGATAGTTAAGCCATGTTGCTTATCTCCAATAATCTGAATTGTACTGCCTCCCAAGCCTTGTTCTTCCATCACTTGGCGCACAATATTGAGGTCAATGGGGCGATCGCAATTTTTAGGAACCCCACAATCCAATTCCACTTGTAATTTCGTCCCCCCAATAAAATCCAACCCCGGTCGTAGGGGCGCACCAATATCTGGGCGAGTCCAAGAAATAATCATCCCCGCAAGGCCACTGATAATAATCAGAGAGGAAATAATCCACCAGACACTGCGCTGTTTAATAACATTAATTCGCATAATTCCCCTCTAATTAGCAGCTTTTTGCTTGATAGTTTTATCAACGATTTGATTGACGTTGGGCGCGAAGAGTTGGGGATTTTGCTTTAGACTAGGCATTCCCAACACTAGTAACAGCATAAAAGTCCGGCTACAGGTAATCGCCGTAAACATACTAATTACCACCCCGATCGCCAGAGTCAAGGCAAATCCCTTCACCAAACCTGTTCCTAGCCAGAACAGTGCTGCACAGGCAATAACTGTAGTGACGTTGCCATCCAAAATACTAGAAAAAGCCCGATAAAACCCTGACTCTACCGATCGATAAAGAGTTTTACCGTCTCGTAATTCTTCCCTTGTCCTTTCAAATATCAGGACATTAGCGTCTACTGCCATCCCAATACTGAGAATAAACCCTGCAATCCCCGGCAAGGTTAGAGTGACCCCCACTAGTACTGTCACAGCATAGGTAAGGATGGTATAGATAATCAAAGCACAATTGGCTATTACCCCCGGCAGACGATAATAAATCGCCATAAACAACAACACGAGTAACATTCCGCCTACAGCAGCATTAATACTGTTATTAATACTATCCTGTCCCAAACTAGCTCCTACTGTGCGGTTTTCAATAATTTCTACAGGCAAAGGCAAAGCGCCACCCCGTAACTGCACAGATAGCTCGCTAGAACTTTGAGCGGTGAAAAAATCGCCAAAGATAGTTGCTCCACCTCCGGTGATCCCTGCTGCGGCAAACTCTGCTCCCACATTGGGGTAACTAATTAAAAAGTTATCTAGAAAGATGCCAATACTGCGCCCAGTTCCCGCTAGGGCTTTAGTCAGGTCGGCAAATAGTTGTCCGCCCTCATCATCAAAGCTCAAGGAAACCTGCCAGCCATTAGCTGAAGTAGGAGTGGCTCTAGCATCCCGGAGATTTTTACCCGTAAAACCAGTAACTTCAAATAGGTTTTTAATAGCTTCATTACTACGATTAAGGGATTCTTGATTTTTCTTGACTATTTCAGGATCGCTGGTGCTTGCCGCTTTAAGAATTGCCTTCTCTGCTTGGAGTTGCTGGCGTATTTGCAGTTCTATCTGAAATTGAGCTTCAGTACCGGGCTTTTGTTTACGAAATTCTAACTGAGCCGTCCCGCCTAAAACCCTCTCTGCTTGGGTTGGGTCATTGACTCCGGGCAACTGGACAGAAATCTGGTCGTCTCCAGAAGTTTGGACTACCGCCTCGGATACTCCCAAGCCATTCACTCGGTTCTCAATGATCTTGAGGACATCTTGTAGCCGTTCCGGGGTAATTTCTTTGATTTTATCAGTGGTCTTGACTTGGATCGTCAGTTGAGAGCCGCCTTGCAAGTCTAGCCCCAGCTGGGGAGGAACTTTGATGATGACAGCGATCGCCACTGCCACCAAAACAATAACGAATAATAATATTGATTTATGTCTTTGCATTATCTTAAAGAATGTAAATATCTATACTTAATCTTTGCCCCATCTCTGCATTATCCCTAGTTTCTGCCGCAATAGCCACAGCAGAAACTTAAATCTCTAGCCACTAGCTACCTGATACCTCTAACTTTAACCACCAGATTCTTGTTGCTTACGTTTAATTTCTTCTTCTAAAGCTTGAATCTGCTCCCGCCGGGATTCCATTTCCCACTGTCTACGTCCTAGATCTTGGGTTTGCAGGGTTAGATCTTGGCGCCATTCTTCAATGCGCTCACTTTCTTGTTCAATAAAACTAGGCGTGATGCCGAGAGTGAGATATTTCTCCACAAAATCTAAGACCCAGTTTTTTGCAGATTGAATATTGGTAATCTCTTCTTGATCATTTGTTTCTACTAAGACCAGTAAGCCATCACTCAAGCCCTTGCTGTGGGGGCTGGGGAGAATTTGTTCTTTAGTAATTAAAGACCAAGAACCACCAGATTCTTGGGTGGCAAGGATCCTTAATTCTGGGTCACGGGAAATCTGATTTTGCTGTAACTGCGCCAGATGTAGCATGGCAAACGATTGAGATTAGGGTTAGGGATTTAAGTAAAAGGCGGGAGGCTAGCTAGGCGATCGCTAAGGATAGCGGCTTGCTTTTCTGCCTCTTCTAGGGCCTTTTTGGCAGTCTGTACCACTTCGGGTTTGGCTCTAGCAATAAAATCGTTATTACCCAAACGTCGAGTTAGAACATCGATTTCTGCGGTAGTTTTACTAAAGTTCTTTTCTAGCTTAGACCGCAATGCTACTAAATCTACCACACCATCTAAAGGAATTAGTACTTGGACTGTTCCTACTACCCCAGTTAGGGATTGTTGAGAAGGGTGAGTTATCGGTACATCAGGTAGATCGGGTAGATCAGTTACTCTGGATTCTAGTCTAGAAGAAACTAAGTTTGGTTGCGATCGCTCCTTATTTTGCTCCTTGTTTATGATCTTAAGCAACAACTGATAGATTGCTCCCAAACCTAGTAAGGAAATTATGGCTACCAAGAGAATAATAAATAAAGGTAAGGCGGGTAGGAGTAACCAATGATGGGATTGGAGGCTTGTGGCAAGAGGTAATTCTTGTGAAAGTTCTGGCGAAAGTTTTGCTGAGGATGGAGTTGGAGCATCTGGGAAAGTAGGGATCGCAGGTGTTGAGGTAACCATAATCGGGGACTTCAGCAAGGATTTAAGCTCGGTGATTTCTAGGGTAGACACCTTAGCGAGGTCTTGAATATAAACCTGCCCTGCCCGCAGAATTTGACACTCTAAGCTACTTTCACTTTGCAGGATTACTGGAACTCTGGCACTAGGCTTAACATCTCCATCAGCCCGGAGATTGCGAATTGTCCTAATAGTATCGATCAAAAGAGTAAATTGAGATTCCAGATCGGGATTGATTTGGCTCAGGGCTGCTTGAGGATAAGATTCCAACGCTAGGGACTTTTCCTCGGCTTGGGTGAGGGTGTGCCAAATCTCTTCGGTAATGTGGGGCATGAGGGGATGGAGTAACTTGAGGATACCTTCTAAGACCTGAGCTAGAACTTGCTGGGCGACTTTTTTGGAGTTGGGTTCTGCTTCTGGTTGCAAGCGAGATTTCACCAGTTCGATGTACCAATCACACAAATCTCCCCAGAAAAATTCGTAAAGCCCCTTGGCAGCTTCCCCAAAACTATAGTTAGTCAGGTAAGTAGAAGTTTGCTGGACAGTTTGGTGGTAGCGGGAGAGAATCCAGCGATCGCACAATTCCAAGCTATCGGTTTGGGGCCTTCCCAACTGAGCCGGAGTTTCACCCTCTAGGTTCAGCATCACAAACCGGGAAGCATTCCAAATCTTATTGGTAAAGTTGCGGGAGGATTCTACCGAGACGGATTCATCGGTTTTGCGGTTGTACTCTAAGCGGATATCTTGTCCTGCTCCGGCGACTTCTTTGATCAGGGTAAATCGCAGAGCATCGGTGCCGTACTTTTTGATCAAGATCAAGGGATCGATGCCATTGTTGGCAGATTTGGACATTTTTTTATTGTTTTCATCCCGCACCAGCCCGTGGATATAGACCGTTTCAAAGGGCATTTTGCCAGTGAAATAAGTTCCCAGCATGGTCATGCGGGCTACCCAGAAAAAGATAATATCAAAACCGGTAACGAGCGTGGTGGTGGGGTAGTAGGTGCTGAAATCCAAGGTTTCTTCTGGCCAGCCCATGGTGGAAAAGGGCCATAACCCCGAAGAGAACCACGTATCCAAAACATCTGGGTCTTGCTCTAGCTGAACTTGGGAGCCGAATTGGGCGATCGCCTCCTCTCTGGCTAATTCTGCCGTAGCCGCCACAATAAAAGGAGTTTTATCGGTAATCTCGCCCCCGGTTTCACTCACCGCGTACCAAGCTGGAATTTGATGCCCCCACCATAACTGGCGAGAAATACACCAATCCTTAAGATTTACTAGCCAATCTCGATACACCTTAGTCCAACGCTGGGGTACAAAGGCGGGGGAATTTTCTTGGTCTAATAATTCGAGGGTTTTATCGGCGAGGGGACGAATGTTGACGAACCATTGGGTAGAGAGCAGGGGTTCTACGGGAACTTTGCCGCGATCGCTGTAGGGAACTGTGTGTTTATAATCTTCTATCTTGACTAGGAAACCTTCTGCTTCTAGTCTTTTGACCACATTCCGCCGTGCCACGAAGCGATCCTGCCCTTGGAACTCTCCGGCGTTCTCATTCATGGTGCCGTCTCGATTCATGATGTTGATAAAGGGTAAATCATGGCGTTTCCCCATCTCACAGTCATTGAAATCGTGGGCAGGAGTAACTTTGACGCAACCCGTCCCAAAGGTGCGATCGACAAATTCATCCCCAATAACGGGAATTTCTCGCCCGGTGATGGGTAGCCTGATGGTTTTGCCAATAAACGATTTGTAGCGATCGTCCTCTGGATGCACGGCAACAGCAGTATCTCCGAGCATGGTTTCTGGTCTGGTGGTGGCAACTTCCAGAAATCCTTCCCCACTGGTCAGAGGATAGCGGAAATGCCAGAGACTCCCAGCGGTTTCTTTATTTTCCACTTCTAGGTCAGATACGGCAGACTGGGAAGCGGGACACCAGTTAACTAAATAATTGCCCCGGTAGATCAAACCTTCTTTGTAAAGTTTGCTAAAAGCGGTAACTACTGCTTGAGATAACCCTTCATCTAAGGTAAATCTTTCCCTGCTCCAGTCCGCAGAAACTCCCAAACGCCGTAGTTGGTTGACGATCGTGCCCCCAGATTCTGCCTTCCACTCCCAAGCTCGGGCCAGAAATTCTTCCCGTCCTACATCTTTGCGAGTCTTCCCTTCTGCCTTAAGTTTCTTTTCTAAAATAGTCTGGACCGCAATGCTGGCGTGGTCTGTACCGGGGAGCCATAAGGTATTGCGTCCTTGCATCCGGTGGTAGCGCACGAGGGTATCGATCAGGGCGTTTTCAAAGGCATGACCCATGTGCAAGCTGCCCGTCACGTTCGGCGGGGGGATGACTACACAGTAGGGTTTGCCGGTATGGTTAGGATCGGCTTTGAATATTTGACGAGATTCCCAAAATTCTTGCCACTTGGCTTCGGTGGTGGCGGCATCGTACTGAGTTGTGAGGGGAGAGATGGGTGCAGTCATGGGAAGGTTCTTGGTAAGTTTGGAAACCCCGTCTCTTTAGATCGGGGAGGAAAAACGCCGTAAGGGGTTTCAATCCCACTTCGGCAAGGCTCAGTGACCGCCTAATATTTCTGGATTTACTACCGCCTTGGGATTGGTTGAATCGGTGTGCTTTTGTGTTGCACTTTCAACGGGACAATTACCGTCTCAAATCTTCCAACCCTGTACGCATAGCTTCGCTTTTGTGGAGCCTCCCATTTCTGGGGTGATGTTTGCTATGCCTACGGCAGGCTACGCCAATGACAATGTTCAGAGTCGGTACTTTCCAAATTGCACTGCTTTAATCCTTAAGGCTGTTTAACAATCTGGTTTTAGAGCTTGGGACTAGCGCGCTCCCAAGGTAAGAACTTTAACGCTTGCTCTGAACGTAGTACGCAAGGTACTTAGTCTGGTAAGGTTAGCCCCTATTCTTAACCCGCTCGTTAGAGCAGGAAAGTCTTAAAAGCTCCGCTCTTTAGAACGGGGATTCCTTACGCCTTCGCTCCAGTTTCTAATTCAAGGAAGGAAAATTGATTATGATTATTAATGCTTAGTTTGTACAATTTGCTAAGTTCACTATTCAACAGATAAATTTATCATGAGATACTCAGTTTGTCTAGGGTTTGACCGCCACTCAAAAGAGGGTTCAACGCTACTGCTACAGCCATAACTGCACCCATGACAGTCATTTGCCCCCCGCACACGGCAGCAAAAACTTCTTCTGGGGAGAGGAGCAGGAGTTCAATTTCTTCTAGATCTCCAGAATTAGCTTCTGCAACTTGATGGGCATTTTCAGCCACAAACAAAGTTGCCTCTCCGCAACGATAGTTGGCATTTGCCACATAGCTGCCCAAGTTGCGCCAATTTTCAGCCACGTAGCCAGTTTCTTCTAGTAATTCCCGTTGGGCAGCTTGGAGAATATCTTCTCCCGGTTCGATCATTCCCCCCGGCAGCACTAGGGTCACTTGCCCAAGACCATGGCGGTATTGTCTTTCAATTAATACTTTTCCCGATCGATCCTTGGCTACAATTATTACAAAATCGGGTAGTTCAATCTGGTGATAGTCATCAATAATCTTCCCTTCTGCCACCTGTACTTTTTGCCTGACAACCTTAATCCAAGGTTCAACAATTAATAGATCCTGACGATCTAGAACGTCCCACGATTTTAAATTTGATTCTTGCATTGCTATGTATATGGTTATTTCCTATTCCCTAGGGATCAATTTTAAGCATAAATGCTAAATGCTGCCCTAGGTTAGGGTGCTTCGATACCAGTCAATAGTTTTTCTTAATCCTGCTTCTAGGGAAACTTGGGGCTTAAATCCCAAAATAGTTTCTGCCTTGGTCAAGTCAACAATTCGCAAAGGGATAGTAGTCGGTTTACTGGCATCGTAGATAGCCGGGGCATGATCGCCCGTGAGTTTCAGGATTAATTCTACAGATTCTTTAATGGTCACGGGTTGTCCAGAGCCAATATTGAGGGGTTGGCATTCGGCATAGTTTTCAAGGGTTAACAGTAACGCCTCCACTAGATCTGAGACATAGATGAAATCTCTCACCGCAGAACCATCACCCCATACTTCAAAGGGATTTTGCTTTTCTACAGCCCTACGGATCAAGGCTGGTAAAACGTGGGAAGTTTCAAAATCAAACTTGTCGTAGGGACCATAGATGTTGGTGGGGCGGATGATGGCAATCTTAAGACCGTAGCGTTGGTAATAAAATTCTGCTAGTTTTTCTATATATCTTTTCATCCAACCCACCCCAAAGTAGCTAGAGTGGGGTTCTCCAGTGAATCCTTCTGCTTCGGTAACTGGGTAGTTGACGGCGGGATAAACAGTGGTGCTGCTGACAAATAATAATCTTTCTACTTTTGCTAAACAGGCCGCTTCGAGAACTTGGGAGTTGATGAGGAGATTAGTCGTGACGTGGGCGATCGGATTCTTCGCCATCATTGCTGCTCCAGAGGTGTTGGCAGCGCAAAGAATTACATAATCCATACCTTGGACTACTCTAGCGCAGTCTTGCCGCTGAGTTAGATCGCACTGGATATATTCAATTCTGTCATCTTTGATAACTGGGGCTTTGCTGTGCTTGGTCGATCGCACCTTTGCACCCCGCCGGAGTAGCTCCGCAATGGTATGACTCCCAATTAACCCATTTCCTCCAGCTACTAAAACATTTTTATTTTGATAAACCATATACTATTTCCTTGCAGGACAAAACCTGTTGGCGCTAGCCTTGTAGAGCAACATCGCTCCTCAACTCTGGGTATTATACTCTTCTGGGAGTTAACCGCGATCGGACTCAATCCAATGCTTTCCAACTCTTTTCCAACTCTTTTCCAACTCTAATAAGCTGAATCTAATAAACTTGAATCCATTCTTTGATTTGGTACTCTGTCCAGATCCCATTTTTCCAGTAGGGATCGCGCTCCACTAAGTCTTTTACTGTCGCCTCATCAGGAGCATCATAGATGGCAAAAACCTTGGTGGTATCCTTTGTTGGCCCTATAGAAATCAAAATTCCTTGTTCATTCTGAGCAGCTAATCCAGCCAAATGATCTTCTCGGAAGGGAGTTCGTTTTTCTAACGCATTTTCGCAATAGCTGCCCCACATAATATATTTAGGCATAGATTTTGGTTGGTATTTTTTTGGTATTTTTTGTAGATAATTGTAGATAAACTTCTTCTCAATGAACCAGATCAGGGAATACTTGCTGTACTGCTGGATGCATTAACTGGTGCTGCTGTACATTTAGACCCTTTGCCAAGGAAGCATCCCGTTTTAAGGCTCCCAACCCATTATTTGCCAACTCCAAGACGTAGGGGAGAGTGCTGTTGTTGAGGGCTTGGGTAGCAGTCCAAGGTACGGCTCCGGGCATATTAGGCACTCCGTAGTGAACAACTCCCGATTCGATGTAGACAGGGTTGCTGTGGGAGGTGGGTCGGAGAGTTTCTATACAGCCGCCCTGATCCACTGCTACATCCACAAGCACAGAACCGGGACGCATTGCGGCAACTAATTCTTTAGGGACAAGGATGGGTGCTCGCCTACCGGGAATGAGGACTGCGCCGATGAGGAGATCGGCCTCTTTGACAGAAGACTCAATCTGAGCGGAATTGCTTTGTAATAGTTCAACTCGAAACCCAAATATAGTTTCTAAGTAGGCGAGGCGATCGAGATTGAGTTCAATAATCTGTACCTGCGCTCCCATACCTACTGCCATCTTCGCCGCTTCTGTTCCTACCACCCCCCCACCGAGGATGACTACTTTCCCAGCTTTCACTCCCGGTACACCCCCAAGTAATACCCCTCGTCCACCCTGCTGTCGTTCTAGAAATCTGGCTCCAAACTGCACTGCTAATCTGCCAGCAATGATGCTCATGGGTGTCAGGAGGGGCAATCTCCGGTCTGGGAGTTCTACGGTTTCGTAGGCAATTCCTGTAACTCCGCTGGTTAGTAAGGCTTCGGTGAGGGTGCGATCGGCCGCCAAGTGGAGGTAGGTGAAGAGGATTTGATCTTTCCGCAACAAGCTATATTCTGAGGCTTGGGGTTCTTTGACCTTGACTACCAACTCTTGCTCCCAAGCTTGGGAGGCCTCAGCCACAATCTCTGCTCCGGCTTGTTGATATTCGGTATCTGTAAACCCGGCTCCGACTCCTGCCTCGGTTTCTACCCATACCCGATGACCCGCTTCTTGCAAAACCCGGATGCTGCTGGGACTAAGCCCCACTCGAAATTCCTGATCCTTTATTTCCTTGGGGACACCAATTTCCATGAGTTTACCTGATGATTTTCTGTCATTACAACCCGACAATAGCTATTATAGGGCTGTAGCTAAACCTGTTCAAATTTTCCTTGCGACCCATTACAAATTCCTATGTTCGATCGCACCTTTCTATCTATTTCTAAACCAATCTCTAAGATCATCTCTCAGATCATCTCTCAGATCATCTCTCAGATCATCTCTCAGATCATCTCTCAAATAACTTCTAAACTAATACTTAAAGGCATCTCCTACCACTTGGGTTATGGCTTACTTTTTCTAGTAGTAAGTATGGGAGTAATTACGGGGTGTGGAGGGCAAAATCCTGAAGCCAACAAAGCAGAAGAGCCTAATGTTAAAAAGGAATCGAGCTTAGTTTTTCAAGAAGTTACCCTAGAAAAATTTGATGATAATGGTCAACCTTTATGGAAAGTTAATGCTCAGAAAGTTGTTTATGGTCAAGATAAGAAAATTGCTAATGTTACTAAACCCAAGGGAAATCTTTTTCAAGATGGCAAGGTAGTTTTGCAGGTAGAGGCTGAGCAGGGGCAAATTTTTGATGATGGGAAACAGATATTATTAAATGGCAAAATTATTGCGATCGATCCCCGAAATCAAGCAGTATTAAAAGGTGATAAATTACAATGGAAACCTGAAGAATCTATGTTGATAATGCAGGAAAATTTGACGGGCAATAATAGCCAATTACAGTTTTCTGCGAGGATTGGTCGCTATTTCACTAAAGAACAAAAATTGGAGCTACAAGGGCAAGTAGTTGCGGTGGTAAAAGAGCCTCCCCTAAGGATGCAGAGTCGCTATATTCAGTGGTTAATTCCTCAAGAGAAAATTAACAGCGATCGCATTCTCCAAATTAGTCATTATCAAAAACAAGATGGCTCCCCCAATTCTCAAACAAATCTCCAACTAACTCCAGACCCAAATTCCAAAAATCCCCCACCAAAACTGCTCCAAAAAGTAGAATCTGAGCAGGTAGAATATGACCTTAAAACTAAGGTAGCGATCCTCAAGAAAAATGTCCAGTTAAATTCTATAGAACCTCCCGCCCAAGCAGTTAGTAATAATATTACTTGGAACATAATTGAAGAAACAGTACTTTCTCCAGAAACCATTAAAATTGTGCAGGTTAAAGACCAGTTAACTGTAACTGGGAATCAGGGTTTGCTAAATCTAAAAACTAAAATTGCTGATTTAGTGGGGGGAGTTCAGGCCATAAGCGATCGCAACCAATCCACAGTATTTGCCAATCAAATGCAATGGAATTTGGAAACTCAAGCCCTCCAAGCTACAGGTAATGTAATTTATCAGCAAGTTAATCCCGCCTTAAAAGTAGTAGGCAGTGAAGCCGCAGGAAAACTAAATACTGAAAATATTGTCGTCACAGGAACTAAAAATCCTGGTGGTCAGGTGATTACAGAAATCATTCCTAAAGAATAATATCTGCTTTTATTGGCGTGACTTTACCAAGTCCTATTTCAATTATTCCTTATTTCTTGCAGAAGTTGCTGGGTGAGAGGATCGCTGGATAGTTCATCAGTTCTGCCGTTGGCTAGGGCTTGTTGAATTAAATATCGTAAATTATCCCAACCTGTCTTTAGACTAGGATGATTTTCTGGCAACATCTTTTGTTTAATCTCTAAAGCTCTTAGATACAAGGGTTCTGCATCGCTGTAGCGTCCCATAGATTCGTAAAGTCCCGCTAAATTGTTCAGGCTAGAGGCGGTGTCGGGATGGTCTGCTCCTAGATGGGTTTC
>Ga0105048_10012813_pt1 | contig 13117 bp, 8 predicted proteins | sample MAT05_FD_78382 | JGI IMG/M metagenome (GOLD analysis project Ga0105048, IMG submission 78382) | Freshwater microbial communities from Lake Fryxell liftoff mats and glacier meltwater in Antarctica - MAT-05 | ecosystem: Environmental > Aquatic > Freshwater > Ice > Liftoff microbial mat | place...
ATGCCCTCGTCGCCGTGCGCGTGCGCGGCCACATCCACACCCAGGTCGCGGGCGGTGCTCACGATGGTTTGCAGCTCGTCTTCGGCGTAGTGGGGCAATCGGCCGTCGCGGGCAAGACTGAGCACGCCGCCCGTGGCACACACCTTGATGCAATCGGCGCCGCGTTTCACTTGGGCGCGTACGGCCGTGCGGCAGTTGTCCGGACCGTCGGCCACGCCTTCTTCCGGACCAGGCGTGTGGAACAGATCCCAGTGCCCTCCGTTGGTGGGGTCGCCGTGGCCACCCGTCACGCTTAGGGCTCTACCGGCGCAGATGATGCGGGGGCCTGGCGTGAGTCCGGCATTCACAGCGTTGCGCAGCGAAATGTTCACGCCTCGGGTGCCGCCCAAGTCGCGCACGGTGGTGAAACCGGCTTCGAGCGTGCGTTTGGCGTACACGGCCGCGCGGAAAGCCACATCGGCGTCGTTGAGCACGAATTTATCGTTGTACGATGTGCGACTCTGCTCGAATTCAAAATGCACATGGCAATCGATGAGCCCAGGCATCACCGTTTTGTTTTTCAAATCTACAATTTCCGCCAGGCCTGCTGAAGTGACATATCCTTTTTCCACAGCGATGATTTTATCGCCTTCGACCACAAGCGTCATGGCGGTTTGTACTTCGGCTTTGCCGCCGGACATGGTGATGAGGCGTCCGCAGTGCACGTAGGTTTTTTGGGCGGAGAGGGTGTGGGAAAGGAGGAAAGCAAAAAACAAAAGGGTGAGTCGCATAACTTGAGTAGTTTGTTGCAAAAATACCCAAGGAAACGTATATTTGTAGAAACATTGAACCATGGGTGATGCAGCAGCTTTGATATACGATGATCTCGCCGAATTTTTTGCAGGTTTAGCCCCTGAAAAGGTTTTGGCCTTTCAGCCTTCCGAAAGGCTACAGGACAGGATGTCGGCCTTGTTGGAAAAAAAACAAAAAACGGAGCTTTCTACAAGCGAAAAGGAAGAACTCGACCACCTGTTCAACCTGGAACGTATCATTCGTTTGGCTAAGGCGCATGCGGCATTGCTATTAAGGCATGGGCAGGTACATTCCTGAGGCCTTGCGAAAACTCGTGGTTGCACGGGCAGACAATTCCTGTGAATATTGCAGGTCTCCACAGCAATACGCTGGTTTCACGTTTGAAATTGACCACATCGTGCCATTAAAACATGGCGGTGAGACCAAGGAAAATAATTTGGCACTGTCGTGTCCAATTTGTAACGGGAATAAAGGAAGTGATTTAGGAACCCTTTTGCCAGAGTCCTCCGGTGAGGTGATCCGTTTTTTTAATCCCAGAATGCATTTTTGGGACGATCACTTCTACATGCAGCACGGAAGCATTATTGGAAAAACACCAGAGGGAAGAGCAACCGTGCTGATTTTTGGCATGAATACCGACCAAGACTGTCTGTACCGCAGCATGCTGGTTTCTGCCAGTTTAATGAAACCTTAACTGGACTTTAGCCACTCGCGCCGCTTAAGTGGCTAAGGTCCAGCTAAGCTTTTGAATGAGTTTTTTACAATGGATTTGTTTTACTTATCTAAGTGTTCCAATAGCATAGTTTTCTGTAAATCAACAATATCTGTCCAATCAGATGGTGCCGCATAGCGCCTGCCGCCCACTTTCTATTGGGTATAACGAATGACGGAATGGGATTTTGGACATTTACTGCGACAGGTTCTAAAATCATACCCAATCTTCCGGCAAATCCTATTTCCAAAAGCTGAGTAACCCTGCCTAAAGGCTTAAAGGAAACCAGTGGGCCAAAATTTAAGGGAAAAACCTGTTCTTGCGAAAAATCCAACCATTGAACACAAATCATCCGGCTCTGTTGAACTCAACACATGAACATACTCCTTACCGGCGCAAACGGTTACATCGGCCAAAGACTTTTACCTGTTTTGCTCGAACAGGGTCACACCATGCATTGCTGTGTTCGCAACCGACTGCGGTTTGAAGAGGAGCACATCCACGAGCGTGTTCACGTGTTGGAAATTGATTTTGAAACCGGTGAAGGCTCGCCATTCCCGGCAGACATCGACGTCGCCTATTACCTCATACACTCCATGAGCTCAGGTGGCGATTTTGCTGAAAAGGAAGCCCAGGCGGCGCGGCATTTCATTCAACGGCTTGAATCCACCACCTGCCGTCAGATCGTGTACCTCGGCGGCATCGTCAACGAGGCCGTTTTGTCCGAACACCTCTCCTCACGCCTTCAGGTGGAGCATATCCTGGGAGCAGGACGCCTACCGCTTACGGCCCTGCGCGCAGGCATCATCGTGGGTTCGGGCAGTGCGTCGTTTGAAATCATGCGCGATTTGGTGGAAAAACTGCCGGTTATGGTTACGCCACAGTGGCTCGACACCCTCTGCCAGCCCATTGGCGTACGCAATGTGATCCAGTTTTTGTCGGGCGTTTTGATGCGCGAAAACACCTTTGGAAATGTGTTCGACATCGGCGGACCGGAAGTGCTGAGTTACAAAAACATGCTGCTTCAGTTTGCTTCCGTGCGCAAACTCAAACGCTGGATTTTCACATTGCCCGTTATGACGCCACGCTTGTCGTCGTACTGGTTGTATTTCATCACCTCCACTTCCTATCCGCTCGCCGTGCACCTGGTGAACAGCATGAAAGTGCCCGTGGTGTGCCGGCCCAACAACCTCGCAAAGGAACTCGGCATCGAACTGCTGAGTTACCGGGAATCGGTGGAATTGGCATTCCAGCGCATCGACCAAAATGCCGTGATCAGCAGTTGGAAAGATGCGTTTGTGGCTTCCGGCGCCAGTCAGAAAATGATGGACCATGTGGAAGTGCCTACGTTGGGTTGTTTCAGGGATTTGAAATGGCGTGAAATCACCGATGTGGATCCTGCGATGGACCGCATTTGGCGCATCGGCGATAAAAATGGTTGGTATTACGCCACCACGTTGTGGCAAATACGCGGTTGGCTCGACAAAATCGTGGGCGGCGTGGGCCTTAGGCGTGGGCGGCGCAGTCCCACCGACATTCATCCGGGCGACGCGCTCGATTTTTGGCGTGTGTTGGTGGCACAAAAGGCCAAAGGACGCCTTTTACTTTTTGCCGAAATGAAACTACCCGGCGAGGCCTGGCTCGAGTTCCGCATCATGCGCCGCAACAACAAACTGATGTTGCGCCAAACGGCTACGTTCAGGCCCCAGGGCCTTTGGGGACGTTTGTACTGGTACCTGATGCTGCCATTCCATTTTTTCATTTTCAACGGCATGGCCGATCGTTTGGCAGGAAAAAAATGATATTATCCTTGTAAATTTAAAATTTGATTTTAAATTTACAAGGAAAAAACATGCCGGAACGTTTTCCTACACCATTTTTGTTGCGCGATCTGGCTTGGTCACCGGTAGTAAGATTGGTTGGTTCAAGGCAGGTTGGAAAAACTACCCTGGCCAAACACCTACAGTCCAAACTTGAAAAAAACAGCATTTACCTTGATCTTGAACTGCCTTCCGACAGATTCAAGCTCACCGATGCCCAATCGTATTTGTCCATGCATGCCGGCGCTTGTGTCATCATGGATGAAGTACAGGTGATGCCTGAATTGTTTCCCATTTTGAGGGGGCTCATCGATCGGCAACGCGATCCGGGACGATTTCTGTTGCTTGGTTCAGCAGCGGCGCATTTGGTGAAAAACGTGACCGAATCGCTGGCCGGGCGCATTGTTTACCACGAACTTTCCCCGTTCTCCTATTCCGAGGTTTCCACACAATACACCCTGCAAGACCATTGGGTGCGAGGCGGTTTTCCACTTCCATTAATGCCACCATCTCCAACCATTGCACGAAAGTGGATGGATGATTTTGTAGAAACCTTCATTTTCCGCGACCTGGCACTTTTGGGATACAGCTTACCTTCTGCTACCATTCGAAACATGATGATCATGCTGGCGCATCTTCACGGCGGTTTGCTTAATGCAAGTCAATTGGCCAAAAGCCTGGGGATTTCCCAACTTACGGCAACCCGATACCTTGAAATCCTTGAGGGCAGTTTTTTGATTCGGCGTTTACCGCCCTATTTTTCCAACATTGGAAAACGATTAACCAAATCTCCCAAAATTTTTGTGCGCGACAGCGGACTGGTGCACCACCTCCTGCGTATTTTCAGTTACGAACATCTGGTTGGGCATCCTGATGTAGGGAACTCTTGGGAAGGGTACGTTACCGAGCAAATCATACGCGAAGCGCCCGAGTTCACCGATTTTTTTCATTACCGGACACAAGCTGGAGCAGAAATGGATTTGCTGCTTGTACTCCCCAATGGGAAACAAATGGGTATTGAAATCAAATTCTCCAACACCCCAAAGCTCAGCAAAGGCTTTTACAACAGTATTGAGGACCTGAAACCGGAACATACCTACGTGATCACACCTGGAAGCGAGCCGGTCCGATTGCAAAATGGCATCACCATTTGTTCCTTGCCTTGGTTTCTTCGCGAAGTGTTGCCGGGTGTAGCCGGTTGAGCACCGTCGCAATACCTCTAATGGGTTTTGCCGATGATTTGTATTGTTTCATTGCATGACTTATTCTCCATTTTGCCCACCGAAGATGTGTTGTCCGTTGCTTACCTTTAACCCCATGAAGCTCATTTACCATCCTTCTGTATTGCTCCACCACACGGGCCTGCACCCTGAAAGTCCAAAACGCATCCAGGCTTTCCCCGACGTGGTGCCCGAGCCGGAGCTGCCCGACGGCGCCGAATTCCTCGAACTGGTGCACCCGCGCAGTTACATCAATCATGTGAAAAAAGCCTGCGCACAGAGCCTTCCGCTCGACAACGACACGCTCACTTGTCCGACCAGCTTTGAAGCCGCCGCCGCCGCCGTAGCGGTCACCATGCTGGCCTTCGAACGCGGTGGTTTCGCCCTCGTGCGCCCGCCCGGTCACCACGCTTACCGAGCTGAAGCACGCGGCTTTTGCCTGTTCAACAACATCGCCATCGCAGTGCAAAAGGCGGTGAACGACGGCAAAAAAGTGCTCATCCTCGACATCGACGGGCACCTCGGCGACGGTACCATGGACATCTTTTATGAATCCGACCAAGTCCTTTTTTGGTCGCTCCACCAATACCCCACCTACCCGGGCAACGGCGCTCCCGACGAAATTGGTCGGGGCCGTGGACTTGGCTACACCATCAACATACCCCTGCCCGCCGGCAGCGGCGACGATGTTTTTTGGCACGCCATCGATTACATGTTGCCCATCGCGGTGCAGTTCGAGCCCGATGTGGTGGCCATTTCCGCGGGTTTCGATGCGCACCAGTTCGACCCATTGTTGCAACTCAATGCCACAGGGCATTTTTATTACAAAATCGGCAAACTGATGTCTGAATTGTTTCCTGGCAAAGTATTCGCCGTGCTCGAAGGCGGCTACAACGTGGAAGAATTGCCCAAATGCGTGGCCAATTTTATGGCCGGCGTAAATGGTGAAACAGCAATGCCTTTTCCCGAAAAAACCACCACCAGCGGTTTGCGCCTGTGGGAAACCTATGAAATGCACCTGTTTATGGCCGCCAGTTTGTTGGCCAAAAAGTGGAAATTCTGACCAGGATTTTAAGGATTTTAAGATTGGGATTTTTAGGATTTGGGGATTGGGAAGATTGGATTGGATTTGGGTTCCAATCTCACTTGTCATCCCAGCGAATCGCGGGACCCAAATCCAATCTTCCCAATCCCAAAATCCTAAAAATCCCAATCTGAAAATCCTTAAAATCATGGTATGCAACGTATCCTCGATAAATTCTTTTACCCCAAAAGCATCGCCGTTTTTGGCGCCAGCCGGGACAAAAATAAGGTCGGTTTTGCCATTTTGCGCAACTTGCTTTCATTCGAAGGCGACGTGTACCCTGTGAACCCAAAATACGGCGAACTGGAAGGATTGCGCTGTTACAAACGCGCCAAAGATTTGCCGAAGGCGCCTGATTTGGCCATCATTTGCACGCCTGCCGCTACGGTGCCGGGATTGATTGAAGAAATAGGCAAAAAAGGCTGCGAATGCGCCATGATTTTGTCGGCTGGTTTCAAAGAAACGGGTGAGCAAGGCGACAAACTGTTCCGCGAATTGCGCGAAAAAGCCGCCAAAAACGGGGTGCGACTTTTGGGCCCAAACTGTTTGGGACTCGTAACGCCGTCCCTCAAACTCAACGCGACGTTTGCGCCTTCCATGCCCGCGCCGGGCAGGGTCGCTTTTTTATCGCAAAGCGGTGCATTGGGTTCGGCCATCCTCGACTGGGCGGCGGAGAAAAAAGTGGGATTCAGTCATTTTGTTTCGGTGGGCAGCGTGGCCGACATCGGTTTTGAGGAACTCATCGATTATTTCGGCGCAGACAGCCGCACGACGTGTATTCTTATTTACATGGAAAACCTCGCGAATGCGCGCAAATTCATGAGCGCCGCGCGCGCTTTTGCACGTTCCAAACCCATCGTGATTTTAAAAGCCGGCTTGAGCCGCGAAGGTGCGCGGGCTGCCCTTTCACACACGGGTTCCATGGCCGGCAACGACGCGGTGTACGACGCCGCTTTCCGTCGGGCCGGCGTAATTCGGGTGCAAACCATCCAGCAACTGTTCGACTGCGCCCAGGCACTGGCCTCCCAGCCACTGCCCGCCGGCAACCGCCTGGCCATTGTGACCAACGCCGGTGGTCCGGGCGTGCTGGCCACCGACGCCCTCTCCCAACGCGGTGGAGCACTCGCCAACCTGACGCCCGAAACCACCGCCACACTCAAAGCCGCCATGCCGGGCCCGGTAAACCTACAGAACCCCATCGACATACTCGGCGACGGCAGCGTCGAACAGTTTAGGATCGCCATTCGGGCTTGTCTGTACGATCCCGGCGTGGATGCCGTTTTGGTCATTCTTACCGGACAAAGCATGATCGATTCGGCTGAAGTGGCACGCGCCGTAGCTGCCGAGGCCAAGGGGGTGTACAGCAAACCCGTGTACGCCTCCTGGATGGGTCAAAGAAGCGTAGCCACTGGCCGGGCTGCCCTCGAAGCGGCTAAAATTCCTTGGTACCCTTTTCCCGAACGCGCCGTGGTGACGTTTATGCACATGGCCCGCTACCGCGAAACACTGGACTTGTTGTACGAAACACCGCCCGATTTGCCCATCGACCTCAAAGGCATCCAACGGGAAAAAGCGCAAAAACTGATCGCGAAGGTGCGGGATGAAAACCGTGTGCACCTCAGCGACAACGAAAGCCGGGAACTGCTGGATTGTTACGGGATACCGGTCAACCACAGCATTTCTGCGGCCACCGAAGAAGAAGCCGTAGCTGCCGCGCAAAAACTCGGTTACCCCGTGGCGGTTAAAATCGAGTCGCCCGACATCTGGCACAAAACCGATGTGCACGGCGTACGCCTGGGCATCGAAACCGAAGAAGGCGTGCGGCAAGTTTTTCGTTTTTTGATGGAAAACGTGCGTTCCAAACGTCCGGATGCCCACCTCCTGGGCGTAGGCGTAGAACGGATGGCCGACAACAAGCACGAACTGCTCATCGGAAGCATGAAAGACCCCGTGTTCGGACCGGTCATCGTGTTCGGCTCGGGCGGCATCGATACCGAAATCTGGCAGGACCGTGCCATTGGTCTGCCACCCCTCAACCTGGCACTTGCCCGCCACCTTGTGGAAGGCACCAAAACCGCCCGTTTGTTGCACGGCTACCGCGGCAAACCGGGCGTGCCGCTCGAGTTGTTGCACGAAGTTTTGGTGCGTTTTGCTTACTTGCTTATGGATTTTCCCGATTTGCGTGAGTTCGAAATCAATCCGTTTGCCATGAATGCCACAGGCGGCGTGGCCCTCGATGCAGTGGCTACCTTGGAAAACAATCCGAGCCGGCAACGCGATCCGTTCGAACACCTCAGCATACAGCCGTACCCGACGCAGTGGGTCAAAACCGTCCAACTGAAAAAAGGGCAGGAAGTGCTGTTGCGCCCCATTCGTCCCGAAGATGAACCCATGGAAGCCGAGCTTGTGCAGCGCACCTCGCGGGAGAGCCTTTATTTCCGCTTTTTCGGCTACGTATCGGGAATAGACCACCGCATGCTTTCGCGGTTCACCCACATCGACTACGACCGCGAAATGGCCATTGTGGCCTTGGTGGAAACAAATGGCAAGCAGCAAATCATTGGCGTGGTGCGCATTGTGGGCGACGGCTGGCGCGAAACCTGCGAATACGCCATCCTGGTGGACGACCAATGGCATGGCCAGGGCCTCGGCGGCATCCTCACCGATTACATCATCGAGATTGCCCGCGCTCAGGGCTACCAAAAAATCCTGGCGTCGTTCCTCAAAACCAACGGCTCCATGCGGCGGCTTTTTGAAAAGAAAAAATTCAAGGTTTCGGGTGGGGAAGATGAGGCGGACAAGGCGGAGTTGGGGTTGAAATGATTGACGATTATGCAACCATCAATCGTCAATCAAATCCCACCATCAAAAGCTTCTCACAGCAGTTTTCTCCTTCCTTCTTTCACCTCCGACCTGCGTTTTTTGCCCTCTATTCTTCTGGCATTTACTGCCGCAGGAACCCGCGTTCGTTTGCGCTTTTTAGGCAACGTAATGGCTTTTTTCATTAGGGCAACAAGTTTTTTTTCTGCCTTTCCCTTGTTGGCGAGTTGGGAGCGTTCGGTTTGGTTGGTGACAGAGAGGAAACCTTCTGCTGAAATTTTGTTGGCGAGTTTTTCAAGAATAAGCGCCTTTTCTTCGTCCGACAAAGCAGCGGAAGCGTTCACATCGAGGCGGACCTCCACCTTGGTTTCTACTTTGTTTACGTTTTGTCCACCGGCGCCGCCCGAGCGGGAGGTGCGGTAAACAATTTCGGTGAGCAGGGTTGAGGTGTTCATGATGGGGGTTAAACAAACGTGGATGGGGGAAAAGTTCACGGAAGGCATGTTGTCCCGTTTTTTCTTTTTCAAACGACGCGAAGGCAGAACGGATTGGAAAAAAAACTTGCATCGCAAGGTGCCTTTTCTTAACTTTATCCTTGAAAAACAACGCTATATCTCAAGTTCGTTCCGGCGGCGTTGTGTTTTAGTGGATATTTGGATGTGGTTTCGATGTCGCCCTGATGCAGAGATCCTTAATGTTTCATCAAAATCCAATACCATGAGAACGATCCATTGCTTTTTTTTCATTACCCTTTTTCTGTTTGCCTACAGGCTTAACGCACAATCACCGGCACAAAACAAAGAAGCAGCAACGAACATCCTGCGTGCCGTTGACGCCGGTGATGTAAATGCTTTTGGGAAATACGTCAGCCCGAACATAAAAGAACACATGCCTTTCCCTCCCGACATCGGCGAAGGCAAATCTGACTTTGAGCGTACCAAAATGATGATTGCTTCCATACACACATCGTTTCCGGACAGCAAAACTGTCATTGAAAAAATGGTAGCCGAAGGGGACATGGTGATGTTGTACAGCACGTGGACCGGCACCAACAAGGGTACGTTTATGGGCATGCCCGCCACCAACAAATCCCTCAATGTGAAACAGGTGGAAATTATCCGTTTCGACGCCTCCGGCAAAGCCGTGGAGCATTGGTCGTTGTCCGACGATTTGACCATGATGATACAGTTGGGCCTTATTCCGGACAAATAACGCTGTTTCATGTAAAGTCAACAGTTTAAGAACACAAGCACCGGCAACAAGGCGTCTCCAAACCCCGAACTCCAAACTCCAAACTTTTTTTTACTGCCCAACCCTTCCTGCCTCTGCTTCAATTCCCGTGCTGCGTTTCCTCGACTTCACGTTTTCATTGCCGAAACGGTACCCTGCACTGATGCTGTATCGGCGGCTGTCCCAACGGCCTCCGCCTTCGGAATACATGCCGTTGAAATCGGAGTAGCCATCCCAACCGTTTTCGTAAAAAAGGTCGCTGGCACTCAGGCGTATGTTGAGGCGGTCTTCAAGGAACTTGCGTTGCAGGCCCAGGTCGAGGCCCCAGTTGGATTCGTAAATAAACACGCCGCCCCAAACGCCCGGACCGGAGTAGTAGCCCGAAACCTCGCCCGTGAGTTTCCAGGGCAGGTTGAAGGTATGTTGCTGGTAAATGACGTAATTGTAGGTTTGCACGTCCACCACGGCGCCGTCGCCGTAATCAGCCTGGTTGTCGATGTACGAGCCGCTGATGTTGAAATAAGCGTTCCACCACTCGGTGATTTGCACTGGCGCGCTGATGTTCATGCTGAGGATCTTTTGTTCTGCCAGGTTGGCCCAGGTGATGAAACTTGCGCGGGGATCGTCCTCGTCCGGAGCGATGAGGCGTGTGATCTGGTCGGTCGTGACGCTGTAACCCACTTTCAAATTGTAGCGGTAGGCGAGGGTGTAGCCCAGTTCGACATTGTTCACAATTTCGGGAAGCAGGAAAGGATTGCCTTTTTCGTAGGAAAGTTCGCTGAGCCGGTTGTTGAATGGATTGAGCACGTTGTAATCCGGACGGTTGATGCGCCTGCCGACGTTCAAAGCAAGGGCATGTTGGGGCGCTACTTCCCAGGTTACGCCAGCATTGGGAAACCAGCTCAGGTAGTCCTGAACAACGGGTGGTTCCTGAAGCTCGCTTCGGAAGGTTTGCAAGTCGCCCACGGCGTCGGTTTTTTCTGTGCGTAAACCTACTTGAGCATTCCATTTTTTGCCGAAAGCCCGTGAATAGTTTACGTAGGCTGCGAATACTTTTTCGTCGTATTTGAAAATGTTCGACAAGCTGTCGTTTTGCACGTACATGCCGTCCTCTACGTTTACGTTGTAAAACAAAAAGGTGTTGTCGGAAACAACATTGGTAATTTTGAAACCGCCGCCAATTTTGCCGCCCCAAAGGTTGTCTTCGTAATCGGCGGAAACGGAATAAATACCAATGTCTGTGGGTGTATCGAAAGCGTTGATGTTTTGAGAAAGCAGGGTGGTTTCCGTGGCGTTGTAATATTGGTTGGGCTGGTAACGTTCGCTTGTATTGCGGTAGCGGCCGTAATCAAGATCGATGTTCAGCGTGCGGTTTTTGCCGTTGTCGAAGCGGTAATTCAGGTTGTAAGTCTGGTTTTTATTGTTATTGTCGGCTTTGTTGTTGGCAATGAGAATACTGTCAATGGCGGCTGGGGTTTCTTCGGGGGAGAGGGTAATGCGGTTGGTCGAAGTGTTTTGACTTGTATTTTCGCCGACATTCACCAGAAAACCGAGCGTATGGTTTTTGCCAATGAAAAAATCGGTGCCCACCCTGAAGTTGTAGTTCTTCGAGGCGTTTTTGCTGTTGTTGGTTTCGTGCTGGTAAATGTTGTTCAGGTACGTATCGAAATCCATGTTGTGGAATCCTTCAATTTCGCCGATGCCTCCAGTCATGAACGTATTGAAAAGTTTGTTGCGATAGTTTCCGGTGCCGTTGAGGTTGGCGCGGTGGTACACGCCCTGGCTGTAGGTACTGTTGAGCGAGCCATTGGCGCCGTAGCTTTTATCTCTTTTCAACCGTATGTCGATGATGCCCGCGTTGCCTTCGGCTTCGTATTTGGCGCCGGGGTTGGAAATGATTTCGATGCGGTCAATTTGTTCGGCGGGCAGGCTGAGCAGGTAGTTCGACAAGTCGGTGCCGGTGAGCGGCAACCGTTTGCCGTCCACGTACAACAGCACACCCGAACGCCCGAGCACGCTGATGTTGTCGTTGTTGTCCACCGTCACGCTGGGCGCTTTTCGCAGCAGCGACAAAGCGTCGGAGCCCACGCTGTTGATGGTGCCTTCCACGTTGAAAACCATGCGGTCGGCTCTCACTTCCACCAAGGCCCGGGAGGCGGTGATGGTAGCCTCGGCCAGTTCAATGCTGCTTGGCGAAAAGGAAAGTACGCCCAGATTGAGGTCCTGGCTTTCGGACAGGGTTAGGTCGGTAGCGTAAAGGTCGCTCAGACCAAGATAGATGGCTTTCAGGTAATAATTGCCAGGTTTCAAGCCCTGGAGTTCAAATTTTCCGGCGTCGTCACTGGCACTCGCCTTAACCATGACGCTGTCGGAGGCTTGAAAAAGGGCAATGTTTGCATACACCACAGGTGCACCTTCAGCGTCTTTCAATACGCCTTGGAGGGAAGAAGATTGGGCCTGGGCAAAAAGGGCAAAAACAAGCAGCAGAAGGGTAAGAAGGATTCTCATTTCGAAGAAGGTGGTAATTCAATTTTCAGTAGCAACAAAACTATGGCCTTCCGGTTCCCAACGGCCTGTTTTTTCGACCAATGGGGTTTAAGCGGGTGTGGCCGACCTGAAAAGGGAAAATGTAAAAATCAACCTGCCGGTTTCAATACAGGTTCAGCAGGGAAGCATTAGGCGAAGCTGAAAAGGGATGCGTCTGTGCGAATACAGGTTGCAGCAGCAACAAAAACAGGGCAATAGGTATTGAGTTTTTCAACGATTTTTGCTAATTTTGTCGGCACCGTAACATTGGTGTTAATATCGAATAAAAATAGAACGTGGAAAGCTGCAATCGGCTTACCTTTGTTCTGTTATTCTGCCATCCGTTTAAAAGTGATTAACCGCTTATGAAACAAGTATTTACTACCTTAGTATGCAGCTTCCTGTTTTTACAGGTGGCTATGGCCCAGGCTACTTTTGCCGTTGAGCCCAACCCGGCTTCCATAACAGCGCCTCCTACGCTTTTTGATGCCGCCGTTAAATCGCTGGTCATCAACCAGACCCAGGGCATCAAAAACATGCGTTGGGAACGTACGATCATTGAACTTCCCGCCGAAATTTCTTCGATGGTTTGTGATAAAAACCTTTGCTGGGCTGCCCACGTCAATAGCAAAGATTTTGTGCTGACTTCCGGTGACTCCGCTACCATGGATGCCCACTTCCTCAACCCCCTCGAAATTACCGCTTCGGCCATCGTACACATCAAGGTTTCCAATCTGGGCAACCCCACCGTCGATTTTGTGACGGGTGTTTACCTCTACAACCAGTCCAGCAGCACCAGCAGCCCGCTGCCCGCCGCCGATGTAAAACTGTTCCCCAACCCCGTGGTTGACCAGTTTACCCTCAGCAACGACCAGGATGTAGCCGCCGTAGGTGTTTACAGTCTTGAAGGACG
>Ga0105048_10012815_pt1 | contig 13116 bp, 2 predicted proteins | sample MAT05_FD_78382 | JGI IMG/M metagenome (GOLD analysis project Ga0105048, IMG submission 78382) | Freshwater microbial communities from Lake Fryxell liftoff mats and glacier meltwater in Antarctica - MAT-05 | ecosystem: Environmental > Aquatic > Freshwater > Ice > Liftoff microbial mat | place...
CAAACAACGCTGCCACCACGACGCTGACATCGACTGTGGCCAATTACCCTGATTTCCTGGTCTCTGACATCAGTGTGCCAGCCACCGGAATCGCAGGTCAGCTTCTGCAGGTCACCTGGACCGTCACTAACAACGGCACCGCACCTGCGACCAACTGGACGGACAGCATCTATTTATCGCCTGATGCCATCATTGGTTCGGACACGCTTCTGGGTTCCGCAGCGTATGTCGGTACGCTGGCCGCCGGAGCATCGCTGGTACGGACCCAGCAGTTCTCCGTCCCGTTGTTCTTCTCTGGCGCGTACCGGTCGGTTGTGCAAACGGATGCGACCAACACGCACTTCGAACTCAACGAAGGCAACAACGCCGCGATCGATGATGCGGATGTGACGTTCCCGTTGACTCTGGGAGTGACGTTCAACAAAGCGGCGATTTCCGAGACCGGCAGCGGAAATACGGCCACTGGCACGATCACACGGAACGGGCCCACGACCTCGGCCCTTACAGTAACGCTGAGCAGCAATGACGTCGGCGAAGCGACGGTTCCTGGAACAATCGTAATCCCCGCAGGAGCCGCCTCAATGACGTTTCTCGTCACGGGAGCAGCGGACAACATCGTCGATGGGTCTCAGATGGTCACAATTTCCGGCACTGCCACGGGCTTTGCGGCGGGAACGAAGACCATCAACGTCACAGACAGCGACGAACCCCGACTGGCACTGGCATTTGCGCCGAATTCCATCACCGAAGGACAGTCGACCACGGTCACGCTGTCTCGCAACACGGATACTTCTGTCGCGCTGGATGTCATGCTGTCGAGCACCTTGCCGGGACAAGTGACATTCCCGGCGAATGTTCAGATTCCCGCAGGAAGTGCTTCGACGACGTTTTCCGTCACTGCGGTCGATGACGCAGCGCTCGAGGGCGACAACTCAGTCGGGATGATCGCCGGGGCAAACGGCTTCCTGAACGGGACCGGATTCCTGACGGTGCTGGACAATGATATTCCGCAACTTTCGTTGTCGATTGTGTCCAACGTTGTTTCTGAGGGCGCGGCGAATCCCGCCACGACGGCGATTGTGACGAGGTCCATCGTGAGCGGGATTGCGATCGTCGTGCGTCTGTCGACCAGTCATCCGGACCGCTTGTCGGTCCCGGTGGAAGTCACGATCCCCGCGAATGCCGCCAGCTCGGATCCTTTCCCACTCAATGTCCGCAACAATACTGAAGTCGACGGAGATCAGACAATCATTCTCAGTGCGTTCAACACGGATGCACTGCTGGGACTGCCAATCGTCGCTGGTTCGACCACGTCCACCGTGCTGCTGACGGACGACGATGGCCCGACACTGACCGTGACGCTGCAGAAGTCGCTGATTCGAGAAGACGCAGTCAATCCGGCGACGACCGGGACGGTGCGACGGAACACAGGGACGACGGGGGATCTGACCGTCACGCTGGCGAGCAGTGATACTTCCGAAGCGACGCTGCCACTGACAACCGTTGTTATCCCGAACGGCAGTAATTCCGTGCAGTTCGATATCTACGCCGTTCAGGACGGCACGCCGGATGGACTGCAGAATGTCACTATCATGGCATCCGCCACTGGTTTCAACAGTGGAGCCGCCGGACTGGCAGTCACAGACGTGGACCTGCCAGACCTTGTGGTTGAGCAGGTCACTGCTCCGTCGACGCCGCTGGCAAATGCTCAGATCCCGATCAGTTACCGAGTCGCGAATAGTGGTCTGTCGGCGGCCGAAGGAAACTGGACGGACAAAGTTTACCTGTCCACCGATTCGTTCCTGAGCAGCGAAGATATTTTGCTGAAGACGTTTGAGCACACAGGCCCTCTTAATGTTGGCGGCTTTTACGAGAACTCATTCAACTACTTCCTGCCGTCGCAACCAGGCACTTACTATATCATCGTGAAGTCTGACGTCGGCAGCACGGTGACTGAAGGGCAGGAAGGCAACAACGTCCGTGTCGTCAATCCGGCTGTGGAAGTCCTTCCGGACTACACGGCCACACTGTCGGCCGATTCCGAGACGGCCGTTCCGGGCACTCCGATCATATTTTCAGGAACCGCCACCAAGACCCAGACAGGTCTGCCCGCTCCATACGAATTTGTGCTGGTGCGCGTCGTCAAAGGTGGGTTCACACGAAGGCTCACGGCCTTTACGGATGCGGACGGCAACTTCCAGGTGGCCTTCAATCCGCTGCCTGGTGAAGGAGGATTGTACCAGGTCGGAGCCAGCCATCCGGGCGTCGAAGCATTCACAGCTCACGACACGTTCACGGTTCTCGGGGCCGAATTCGGCAACGAAATCGGTGGCGGCACGATTCAGGCTCAGTCGATCACCGTGTCTAGGCGCGTGATCCCAGGTCAGCCGGTGACCAGTACAATCGAATTGAAGAACCTGTCTGCCATCGCGTTGACCGGTCTGTCGGCGACGGTGAGTGGTGCGCCTTCGTTTCTGAACGTCAATGTCGATTTCGCCGGCACGCTGCCGGGTTCCGGCGTCATTCCCGTCACGTACACGTTGTCTGCCCTTGAAGGTACTCTTCCCACGCAGGGCACAGTCGTGATCCGTGTCTACAGCGCCGAGGGGACAGTCTCGACACTCAACGTCAGCGTGGACATTCGACCGTTTGTGGCTCGTCCGGTTGCCAATCCCGGCTCGCTGAACAGGGGGATGCTGCGAGGCGCTCAAACGATGGTCACGTTTGAGATCAGCAATCTGGGTGGTGCCGACACCGGGCCGATGCAAGTGCAGATTCCCGAGATCGAATGGTTATCGCTGGCATCCGATGCAGTCACTCCGAATCTGGCACCGGGCGAGAAAACGACCGTCACGCTGCAACTCACGCCTGCGGCTGGTCTGGCACTGTTGAAGTATTCCGGTGCCATTGTGCTGACAGGAACGGGCATCGGCGCAAATGTTACTGTGCCGTTTAACTTCACCGCAATTTCGGACATGGTCGGTGATCTGCTGGTAACCGTGCAGGACGAATTGACGTACTTCGGCGAAGGCGCTCCAAATCTGGCTGGTGCCCGAGTCCAGTTGATCAATCCGATCACGGGTCAGGTGGACGCGGAAGCGCTAACCGGCCCTAATGGCCAGGCACTGCTGCAAAACGTGCCGCAACGAGAATACGAACTGAGAGTTTCCGCGACTCAACACGGGACCTTCCGGGCTCCCTACACGATCGTTCCCGGCGTCCAGGGCGAAAAGACAGTCTTCATTCAGCGACAGACCGTCAGTTATAACTGGACTGTTGTCGAAACCGAAATCAAGGACGTGTACAAGATCGTCCTTGAATCGACGTTCGAGACCAATGTGCCGGTTCCCGTCGTGACGGTCGATCAACCATTCCGGATTCCTCTGGTGGTCGAAGGTCAGAAGACGCAGATGGACTTCACCGTCACCAACCACGGTTTGATCCAGGTTGAGGATGTTCAATTCCAGGTGCCCCAGGATCATCCTTACTTCAAGTTCACGGCCCTGATTGACAAGATCGACGTTCTGCCGGCAAAGACGACGATGACCATTCCCGTGACCATTGAACTGAAGGAAGGCGTTTCAGCGGCAGATTGGAACAATGCCCGCGCTGCGGGGCTTTCGGTTGAAACACAGGTTATGCAGGATGCGATGAAAAAAGCGATGTCGGACGGCAACTTTGTCGGTCAGTCGCTGAATTTTGAGCCCAACCTGCAGGTCGTCAACACGGGGATCGACTGCCTGAATGTGGACATCAAAGTTGTCTACAAGTATGTCTGTGACGGAGATCGCTGGCGTGCCGTTCCTGTCAACATTGAACCTCTGTGCACTGCACAAAGCGCTTACAATTGCCTGAGGGACGCCTGGGGCACCGCTGCGGGATCGCTGCCCAGCCTCGGTGGCAATCTGGCCAACGCTCCCTGTGCCCTGATCGGTCTGGCGCTCGATAAGCTGACAGACCTGACCAGCTGTCAGAAAGCGCTGCTGAAAGCAGCCTGCGGCGCGGTGACCGGTGGGCTCACTGGTGGACCCGTCGGAGCGTTGCTGGGCGGCCTCAGCGGGGGTGGTCTTGGACTGTTAAATTGTTTCTGCGGCCTGTTTGGTGGTGGCAGCAGCGGCGGTGGTGGAGGTGGAGGTGGAGGTGGAGGATTCGGCGGTTATGGAGGCGGTCCCGGAAATCCCTATGTGGTGCCGACCGGGTATTCGATTCCCACTTCGTCCGGATGCTCCGGTGCTTCCGATATCACGGTGACGCAGGACGGTGTGCGGGCCAATGGCGGGGAAGCAGGGGTCTGTGCTCAGGTACGGCTGAGAATCGAACAGGAAGCCGTGCTGACCCGGACGGCCTTTGACGGTACGCTGGAAATTACCAACGGTCACACGGATATCGACCTCACCGATGTGGAGGTCCAGTTGGACATTCGTGACCACGAAGGTAACGACGCGAATGACAAATTCAACATCCGCATTCTCCGTCTCGAAGGCATCAGCGCGGTTGATGGAACCGGAGTCGTACCACGAAACAGCGCCGTATCGATTGTCTGGCAGTTTATTCCTCGCGACACATCAGTCCAGGATCAACCGGCGTTTTACACCATCGGCGGCACCTTCAGCTACGTGGAAGACGGTGTCAACGTTGATGTCGAAATGTTTCCGGCGGGAATCACCGTGCAGCCGGACGCCAACCTGGAACTGCGCTACTTCCATCAGCGGGACGTCTATTCCGACGATCCTCACACGGAAGAGATCGAACCGGCCGAACCGTTCGAACTTGGCTTGCTGGTAACGAATGTCGGCCATGGGACGGCCCGTCAACTCAGCATCACGTCGTCTCAGCCCGAAATCATCGAGAACGAAAAAGGCCTGCTGATCGACTTCCGAATTATCGGCTCGACCGTTGGCAACCAGACAGTGACCCCTTCTTTGACGGTCAATCTCGGCGACATCAACCCGGCTGCCACACAGGTGGCTTCGTGGCAGCTGACATCGACGCTGCAAGGCAAATTCAAGGACTTTACGGCCACGTTTCAACATGTTACTGGCATGGGGGACGACCGGCTGTCGCTGATCAAAAGCGTTGAGATTCATGAATTGAATCATACGGTGCTGGCGAATCGCGGCAGCTTCGACTCCGGGTCTGTCACCGATGATGACCTGCCCGACTTTTTGGTCAATGACATCGAAGACCCGGACGTCCTGCCGGATACACTGTACCTCAGCGACGGTTCCATCGCCGCTGTCGATATCGGACAGAATGCAGCCATCGATGGCCCGGCGTTCTTTGGCGACTTGCACGTCAGTCTGACCATCGACATGGTCACCGGATGGAACTACACCCGACTGCCGGATCCTGGATCGGACTTCATCCTGTCGCGCGTGGTACGATCCGACGGCAAAGTGATTGCCACTGGGCGTGACGCATGGCAGACCAATCGAGTGTTTGCTCAGGCCGACAGCACGTTTACTCGCGAAGAACGTCTGCACGTCTTCGACTACAGCGACGCCGTTCAGACTCAGACTTATACACTTTTCTACAAGATCAACGATTCCGTCGCTCCGGAACTGCTGAACATTATTGATGTGTCGCCTGACCCTCGTGATCCGGCAACTCCCGTCGGTTCAATTGACGTTGAGTTCTCGGAACAGATTGATCTGTCGACATTCACATTCAGCGACGTGAGTCTGACGCTGAACGACGGTGCCAACCTGATCGACAACACAGTCACCATCAGTCACGTGTCTGCGGGGATCTACCGCGTGAGCGGTCTTGGGCCGTTGACGGCGACCGCAGGGGTCTATAGGTTCTCGGTCAATCCGGGCGGGATTCAGGACTTCGGAGAAAACGCCGGCGTTGGTGCTGCATTCGACACATGGCGCAATGGTACCGCTCCTGCTTTTATTGAATCGATCACGGGAGCCACTCCTTCCAGCAGAAACACGGCCGTCGATTCGCTCGCGGTCAGGTTCTCCGAAGAAATCGACCTGTTGACTTTCGATTTCAGCGACATCACGCTAAGCCGCAACGGCAGTTCTGTGGCGTTAAATTCATCCGTGATGGTCATCGACGACGGGAACGTTTCCACGCCGTCCACATATCTCATTATCGGTCTGATGGGTTTCACAACTGCCGAGGGCAGCTACCAGCTGACGGTGAACGCCAGTGGCGTGCAGAAACCGGCGGGCGGAGTCAATGGTGTAGGCAGCGAATCGGTTTCGTGGACGATGGACACAACCGCCCCGACGGCCACCGAAGTGGTGGAACTGGCGACCAATCCGCGAAACATCAGCGTGCTGTCGATCGATGTCATCTTCTCCGAGACAATCGACCTCTCGACCTTCACTCGGGAAGATTTGCAGATTACGCGCGATGGCGGACCCAATCTGATTGCTGGCGACAGTCGCGTTCAGATTTCGCATGTCTCCGGATCGCGTTACAAAGTCTCGGGAATTAACTGGTTCCTCGGCAACGAAGGCACTTACACATTCACGGTGAATTCGACCGGAGTGCGGGATCCCTCCGGCAATGTCGGGTTGGGGACACGATCGACGTCGTGGGTCATGGATACGACCAAACCGGCAGTTCCCGTCAACCTCGCAGTCACGCCCGACAGAGGGATCCTGAACAATGACGGCCTGACAAACACAACCACTGTTACAATGACAGGCAGTCTGGCAGAGACTGGTCTGTCGGTGAGGCTGTATGATGTCACGCGGTCGCAGGATCTTGGCTACGCAACCGTTACCGGTACGACGTTTGCCGGTCAGCTGAATCTCGGAAGCAGCGGACTTCACAAAGTTCGGGCTCGGGCCGTTGACCCTGCCGGCAATGTGGCGGATTCGTTCTTTGATGTTTTCGTCGACCTGACGGCACCATCACTGACGTTGACTCCAGTCAGCCCCAACCCGAGAAACGTGGCCCTGAACACCATTGCGTTCCAGTCGTCCGAGCTTCTGAATGCAAGCCTGCTGGACACAAGCGACCTCATGCTGACGCGTGATGGAACTCCGGTCGCGATCAATCCGGCGGTCGTGTCTGTCGCCAGTACAGGGGGGCCCGGCTACCAGGTCAGCGGATTATCCACGCTGACCGTACTGCCCGGTCTCTACACGCTGACGATTACAGGAGTTGGAGTTGAAGATCTGGCTGGTAATGCCGTCGGCACCAACACGAGTGTCTCCTGGCAAATGCAGGGAGAAACCGCTGGCGACACGACGGCACCGATAAGTTCCGTGGATCCGCTCCCCGCGCTTACTGCGAATCCTGCACTGCAGGTTAGCTGGACCGGGCAGGATGAAGCCGGTGGCAGCGGTCTTGCGTCGTTTGACATTTTCGTGGCTGCTGATGGAGGCGCGTACTCGGCCTGGCTGTCGCAAACGACAGCCACATCCGCCATTTACAACGGTACGAAGGGCCACCGTTACGCCTTCTACAGCGTAGCTCGCGACCAGGCTGGCAACGTTGAAGCGGCACCCCTGTCTCCGGATGCTCAAACCACAGTTCTGGGTGATGCCGGCGTCAACGTCACGCCGAGTTCCGGATTGCTGACGACGGAAACCGGAGGCACGGCTACGTTCATGGTGGCACTGACAAACGCGCCGACGGGCGACGTTACCGTAGAAATTGTCTCGCTGGACGTGACGGAAGGGACCGTCAGTGTCTCCGAACTTGTGTTCACCACTGCCAACTGGAATGTGCAGCAATCTGTGATCGTTACTGGAGCGGACGATCCCGATGTGGACGGCGACGTTGCTTACCAGGTCCGCGTAGGACCGTTCACCAGTTCCGATCCGGCCTACGCAGCCCTGACATCGGTGCTGGTCTCACTGACCAACCAGGACAATGAAACTCCAGGAGTCATGGTGACTCCGACCAGCGGACTGCAGACGACAGAGGCCGGTGGTACGGCAACCTTTGATGTTGTACTCAAGGCACCTCCCACAGCAACGGTCACCATCCCGCTGTCGTCAGGGAATTCGCAGGAGGGTTCCGTTCCTGCAGAAATCGTGTTCACTACGGCCAACTGGAATGTGCCACAGACAATCACGATCACAGGCGTGAATGACGACATCGATGACGGAAACGTCGCGTACAGCATTATTCTTGGAGTCCTCCAGACGACGGATCCAAACTATCAGGGCATTAATCCTGCGGACGTCTCTGTCACCAATCTGGACAACGACACGGTCGGAGTGACAGTAACGCCGACGTCCGGGCTGTTTACCACGGAATCCGGTGGCACGGCACAGTTCCAGGTTTCTCTGAACAGTCGGCCGACCGCCAGCGTGATGATCGCAGTTGCCTCCAATAACACCAGCGAAGGCACCGTTCCAATCACCGAACTGACGTTTACAACGGCCAACTGGAATGTGCCTCAGGCAGTGACTGTCACTGGAATTGACGACCCCAACGTTGACGGGGACGTGCTTTACACAATCAATCTTGGCCCGATTACCAGCACTGACGCATTGTACGCGGCCATTGATCCGGCAAATGTCCTGCTGACGAACCGGGACAATGACAACGTCGTTGTGCCTCCGAAGGTAAGTTCCGTCATTGTTCAAAACGGCATGACGCATCGCAGCTACGTCGATACTCTTGAAATTCGTTTCGATCACAATATGGATCTGGCAACGGCGATTGCAAATGGCTCAATCACCAGTCTGGTCACACTGACGAATCTGGGGGTGAACGCCGATGTCGATGCCGATCAGACCATCGCTGCGACTGCCGGTCAGTTTCGTTACCGATTCGATGCCACGTCCTCCAAAGGAGTGCTAACGTGGTCGCTGGATTCCTTCGCAAATCCGAGTACAAAACTATCGCTTCCAAACGGCTATTATGAACTGAGACTCAGCGGTGCCATCATGGACACCTCGGGAACAGCTCTGGACGGTGATCTTGATAATCAGCCGGGCGGTGATTACACAGGAAACTTCCATCGGCTTTATGCCGACCTGAATGGAGATCTGGTCGTTGATGCAGCCGACATTGCGATCGTGAATGCGGCCAATGGCTCGCTGCCGGGACGATCGAACTGGAACCCCAATGCCGACCTTGATCGCAGCGGCAGGGTCAACACTCTCGACCGACTTCCGGTACTCCAGATTGCCAATGGAACGACAACCCCGAAGGAAATCATTCCACCGAACGACATTGGCGATAATTCCGCCGACGGCCTGAACACACAACTGACAGCTGTAGGCAGTCCTTCGATGGACTGGACGCAGTCGCTGACATCAACACTGTCAAACGCACGAGATGTCGATTGGTTCTCGTTCCAGGCTCCTGCCAGCGGCGTGCTGCAGATTCATGTTTCGGCAGCTGGTGGTGTAATCCCGCGACTGACACTGTTTGAAGACCGAGGCATCGGATCGCTGGGATTCGAAAACTCCGGACTGGGCGCGACATCAACAGCCGCTGTGGCAAATCGCCACTACTTCGTCCGCATCGACGCCGGGACGAGTTCTGCGTTCACGAATGTGGTCTACACCGTCAACAGCACTTTGATGGGCTACGACAATTACTATTCGCTGGTTGGTGCCGATCTTGTCCGAGCTGACTCGACGCTCACTGGAGCTGGCTTCTCTGTGGCTGTCATCGACACCGGGATTCTGGCCAGTCATCCGGCACTGGCTGGCCGAGTTCTGGCGGGCTGGGACTTTGGAGACAACGATAACAACCCGACTGATACGGTTGGGCACGGCACGGAGATCGCCGGCCTGATCGCCAGCAACGATCCTCATGCACCTGGTATCGCACCAGGTGCCAATGTGATTCCGTTGAAAATTACTCCCGACGGCTCAACGACCGCTTCGCTGGATGCCATTGCGGCTGCGCTGTCGTGGGTGCTTGAACATCGCATTGAATTCAGCATTGCCGCAGTCAATATCTCATTTGGAGCGGGTAACGTGCCGAAGGGGACATCGCTGGCGGCCATCGAAACGCTGTATCGGCAGTTATTCAATGCTGGCGTGTTCATCGCCAGTTCCGCAGGAAACTCCTACTTCGCTTATAACGGGACACCGGGAGTTAACCTGCTGGCCGCGAGCTATGCCGTCACGGCGGTGGGCGCGGTTTGGGATAGCAATGCCGGAGCGGTTTCATTCACGTCCGGAGCCAAAGACTTCACGACTGGTCCGGATCGAGTGACCTCGTTCACCCAGCGTGGCAGCGGAGTGGATTTGCTGGCTCCCGGTGGTGACATCACGGTCATTGATCCTTCCGGGGGACTGCTCGTCCGACACGGCACGAGCATGGCTTCTCCGATCGTGGTGGGAGCTGCTGTGTTGCTGCGGCAGGCGATTGACCGCATCGGCCTGACTGCCAGTCCGTCCGTTCTGCGCCAGATCATGGCCGCCAGTGGAGTCCTGGTTTTCGATGGCGACGATGAAAACGACAACGTCATCAATTCGAACCAGAACTATTCTCGTCTTGATATTGCCAGCGCGATCGAGTGGGTCCGTAATCACGCCGACGAAATTGAAGGCATGAATGGTGGCCTGCCGGACTCATCAGGAGGTCAGGGCAATTCCGGAACTCAGGGCAGTACCGTCACCGCCAACATTTTGATCCCCGCTCCGATCCAAAACCTCGGGTCGTTTTTGATCGGGAGCCGGCAGCCGACCCTGTTCGTGCAGCATTCGCTGCTGAATGCTCCGATCTTTGGCCAAACCCGGTTCGGTGAACGATTCGCTGAGTCGCCGCTGACGGATCCACAAACTCCAATGAAGTTGCAACGGCTACAGCCGTTTGGCTTCTCTGCGATCCGCAACCATGTTGTGGCCGACGTCATTGAGTCTGACATCGACAGCTTGTTTGCCGATACGCTCTCGATTGGCTCACTGCTGGATGTCTGGGAGGAAAAATCTGAGTTCTCAGAATCGGACACTAGAGAAACACGAAACGTGGCGCAAAATCGCTCAGTGGATGACGAGTATCTCGAGACTCGTGTCGAATCACCCGGACAGGCCGCTGAGACTCAGGAATCGCCGGACTCAATGGGTGATTTCAACGAACATTAAACATCATTCGAAACGTGTAAAAAATGGACAGATAAATGGGAGGATTGTTCCTGTTGTTCTTGATCCAGTGTGTGTCTAATACTTCAAATTTGCAAAAGATGCGCGGCGACGACAGTTCGCGTGTAAACGGGTAGGTCTCGTTACCACGGGAATCAATTTTCTGGGAGATTCTAATGCTTCGTTTATTCACACTGGCTCTGGCGTTAACAGTGACGGTGGGTTCTGCTTCTGCTGGTCCAGTCTTTACTCTGGTCAAACCAGCGACCTACACGCCTGGAGATATGTTTACGGTGGTCGTTAACATTGAAGACGTGAACGATCTGGCCAGCTTTGATCTGGAATTGCAATTGTCCTCCACATCCGGGGTTGCCGGTACAGATTTCGGCTTCATCGAATTGACATCCGTTCCCGTTACGGACTACGTTTTTGCAGCGGATTCGTCCGCAGGGACTTCATTTTCACAAACTGCAAATACCGACCTCGCGAACAATGCGTTTCTCACGATCAGCGACGCCAACGATCTGGGTCTTACCGGCGTCAATGTGGGCACAGGGGCGATGAACTCACGTGTGCTTGCCGAGGCCAAGATTTTCACGACCGCTCTTGCTGGCAATCTGACACTCACTTTTGGTGCGGGTACCTTACTTCTGAACAGCGACCTCCTTAACGATCCGACCATCGACCTCTCGTCAGCGACTTTTAATGGAGATGGCCCAATCCAGGGAGGAGCAGCGGCGGTCCCGGAACCGACTTCTTTCGTCATCTTCGGAATGGGCGTGCTGGGAATGTGTGTACGGTTTCGTCGGCGTTTCACTTTCCCTGCCTCGCGCTAGTATGTCCGCAAGATTAAACGCCGATTTCCGCAGGCAATTTGTTAATCAAACTGCTATTGGAGCTATGAAAACACAAAATCAAGTCGGTGGTTGACCAGCCAGGGTTTTTTGGGGTGGTTCTTGTCGAGATTTGCTTCTCTCAGAATGAGGTTGCGAAAGACGATCGACCTACACAACAACGTGGCGACCGGACTCGATTCTCTCCACTCCGAACTTTTCAATGAACTTTGCGATAGAGGTTTTTTTGTCAGCCCTGTGAAGCTGCAGATTTATTAATTTCATCTGGCGAGTAGACTTGCGGTGGCGACGTGTTGTCCGTTACCTGCAATACCGTGCAAAAAGTAGCAGACAGACTCCGTGTGCCGTCCGGCAAGGTGCGAAAAACGTTGTTTTTCTTGCGGCTGCGGCGCATGGAATGTGCCTGCTACTTTGAATAATTGAGCGGACACGGATCGACAGCATCGGGAGAAGCGGCCACATCGCCTTGAAGAACGGCGGGGGAGTATCGCTTTATTCCGGATGGATTCTGATTCAAATCGTCTGCAGCACAGGCAGGCTGATTGGAGCGTCAGGCGAACGGCGAAGTTTTGGCGGAAGGACTGCGTGCGCGTACTCCCAAAGCTGCTCCGGCGTTTCAAAGTATTGATCGTAGACCCCGTCGTTGCCGAATTCACAGTTGTCCGTGCTGTATTCGCGGCAGATTTCAGGACGAGTGTCATACGCACCGCAACGGTTGTCGGCCTGAAGATGTTGACAGTCGCCCGGAATCAGCAGGAACCACGATGTTCCATCCACGAAGACCGAAAACGGACCGTGCATCATGTACCAACGCATATTGTCGAATTGTTCCCACGTCTTAGGGGTGTCAATTCCCATCGCAAAGTAGCGGCAGCAGCGGGCCGTGCAGTAGCTGCAGAGGATTTCGCCAACCTTCAGATTTTCGCGGATCGTGGTTTCGGATATGGTCATAATCATTGTCTGCTGAATCATGAAAAACGTGCGGGACCGGGGAGAGCAGCGTACATTAGCGGTTGACGCACGACAAATCTACAATCGAACCCGAACATGCTCGTCCAATACAAGGTCGCTTCCTCAATCGCCTTTTAACTCTCAGGCAGGCTTCCAGCTTGCCGTTGACGAAAGTATCACTATGCAACTCAACCGTATTTCTCGGAGCGCCCGGATCCGTCAGATTCTGATCGTCGCCGCGATCCTGAGCCCAGCGATGCCAAAATCGTTGGCTCAGAACGCGAACACGGCAG
>Ga0105048_10012816_pt1 | contig 13116 bp, 6 predicted proteins | sample MAT05_FD_78382 | JGI IMG/M metagenome (GOLD analysis project Ga0105048, IMG submission 78382) | Freshwater microbial communities from Lake Fryxell liftoff mats and glacier meltwater in Antarctica - MAT-05 | ecosystem: Environmental > Aquatic > Freshwater > Ice > Liftoff microbial mat | place...
CGTCGTCCGCCTTGGCGGCTCGCAAGCGGATCATCGCGGCCTCTTCGAGCCGGCGGATTAGGGCTTTTTCGACCCGTTGCCCGTACAAGTTGACGAACTGATCCTTGAGCGCCTCGGCCAGTTTGCCATCCTTAACCAGCCCCTCGACGGTGCGGCGCGCCTGGGCGGACGGGTTGTCCGATTCGCCGCCGCCGAGCTTTTTCTGGATCTCGAAGTATTTCGCATCATTCGCGGCCAAAACACCCGCCGCCTTGTTGAATCGATTGATGCCGTCGGCTTGTTTGAAAACGCCTAGACTCTGTTGCGCCTCGACAAGTTCTTGTCGAGCTTGGGTGAGCGTTTCCCGCGCCGACTTCCATTCCGCCTTGGCCGCGTCGCTGACCCTGCTCAGCGACTCATTTGCCTTGTCGAACTGCTTGATGATGCGGTCAAGTGTTTGCAGGAAGAAGCCGGCCTCACGCGACGATTCACGCAAAAGTTCATTCGTGACGGGATTGAGCTTGGTCGTGTTGCGCGAAACGACGGCGATTTGCTCCGCCAGGCGGTCGGTCTGTTCTCGCAGAAGTTGCAATTGGATGGCGGCGCGTGACTGCTCGAGCCGCTTGGCCGCCTTGATCGCGCGAGCGATCGAATCTTTGATGTTGTCGTTGATGTCGTCGCTGTCTATTGTCGACATCCCCCTGACTGCCTCATAGGCCGTCTTGTGCGCCTCGTCGAGCTCGCTCAACGCCTTGACGACCAATTCCTCGATCTTGGGATGCTCATTGAACTTGGCCATCGATGATTTCAAAAGCGTCACTTGCTTTGCCATCAGCGCCGACGCCGAGGCGATCGTCGGCCGGTGATCCCGAATGGCAGTGGCCAGTTTCGTGATCTCCGGCGTGGTCCTTTTCTTGTCCTTCTCCTTTTGCTTGTCGAAATCATTGAGAAGGTCCTTCAGGGGCACGCTGATTTTTTCCAGCATCGCGATTGCTTCCGGCAACTGCCCCAAGGCCTGCTCGAGCGTCGTGCTGGCCGTCTCCAAACTCTTCAAACGCGTCGCACAATCGAGTTCCCGCATCTGGTTCAACTTGTCGGCGATCGCCCTGCCCAGATTTTTTTCCAGGTCCTCCCGCATCTTCTCGACCAGTTGCTTTTCGAGTTCGCGGGCGCCTTCGATCAATTCCGTTTCCACGCCTTCTTGTCGGGCATCACGCATGTCGGCATGCAGATATTGGACAATCGCTGCGCGGATGGCCGGCACCAGAATCTCCGGCCGAGTCTCCGTCGGCGTATAGAGAACCAATGGCCCCGCCACCAAGGAGAGGTCCGACAACTGTTCTTGAGAAATCGAGGATTCCAGAGCCACCCCGCGCGCCAGCCGAGAGAACTCTCCGGCCAGTCGAGCGCGGACGGCGTCCCAACGTTCTTCAGCCTTGGCGGCCGGCAGACGATCACTGACGAGCGAATTGAAGAAGCCATGAAATTGGGTTTCGATCAACTGGTCGCGTAGTGCGGCCAACTTGGCCGGCGGAACGCTGGGCCGCGGCGGATGAACAACGGAGGCGGCTGCCACCACCGGCGGTACGGCCGACGGCACTGGGTTCTCGACCACGCGCACGGGCGATTCTTCCGGCGCCAGCAATAAAAGGAAGACCGCCGCTAGAACCGCGGCGAGCAGAAACGCGCCGAAGAGCCCGTCGAACCCACGTTCCGGCCGGTTCTTCCAGTCGCGATGATCGGCAGGTGAGTTCATGGTTCTACTGGCGGGGTAAGTTGTTCGAAAATGGTAACGACGCCCGCGTTGCGCAGGGCGTTCTTCAACCGGGTCATCTGTTCATAACGGCACTGGCGATCGCCGCGAAGAAGCACCGGGCGATTAAGGTCCTGCCGTTGCCGCATGGTCTCTTCCAGTTCGGTGAACGAGCCGAGCTTGACCTCGCCTTTGGAATCACGATACCAGATCTCGTCCGTCGCGCTAAGCGACACTCGATCCGCTTCGTCTTCCAGAATAGCCTGACTCGTCGGACCCGTTGGCACGGTGATCGCATATCCCGGCGCCTCGTCAAGAAAGAGCGACGCGATCATGAAAAAAAACACGATCAAAAACACGCCATTGATCCACGGCGTGAAGTCGATCGTGTCGTCGTCGGGCAAGTCAATGTGGAACTTCACGGCAAATCTCAGGCGAGCCGAGCGGCGTGAGCCGCCGGATGAAACAGATACCCGGCGGCTCACGCCGCTCGGCTCGCCTTTATTGTACAACCAGCGGAATGCTTTCCGAGTGGCTGTTGAATTCCGGTGCGTACATGCACTGAATCTCGGCCATGCCGGTCGGGTAGAGCCCCTTGTGAACGGCGCGGAGCGAGTACTCGAAGACGTATACCCCCTTGGGCAGGTAGTCGATGAAGAAGTGGCTCGCGGTGTCGCGGGTCGTCTCGTAATAGCCCAAGCCGTCCTGGTAGCGATAACGAGAAAGCACGTTCACCGGTTCCGTGCCGGAGCCGCGTGCGTCTTTCAGATGCACGTACTCCATGTCGCGATCAGTGCGCAGTTCCACGCGAACGACCAATTCGTCGCCCACCTGGATCGGTCCCTTTACCGGTTCGAGCACCGGCCCCTTCTTCGTGTACTTCCGGAGCCACAGCGTCTTATTCAGTTTTAACGGGGTGATGTCGGATGGCGTGATCTGGCTGACGTCTTCCAGATACTGCCAATGAACGGCGCCCCAGGCCACGCCTTCATCGGCCTTCTTGACCGTGATGGCCCCGAAGGCTGGCTTTACTTCGCCACGGATGAAACGATGCTCGTAGAAGCCGGTGCCGGCTTCCACTTTCTCCGGCTGGATCTTCGTGTCGCCCACCATCACTTCGACCAGGGCGTCCGACTTCAGCAGGTTCTCGCCGCGGAGCAACAAGGCGTAAACGGCGTCGGCCGTGGCTTTGGTCGTCTTCCAGTCTTGCGTCTGCTTCTGCTTCAAGAGCCATACTTTGCAGTCCTCGACGGCGGGTCCGTCTTCCATGACCTCTTCAAAGGCCTCGATCATCATGGCCTGCGTTTCGATCGGAGCGCGATACCACCAGTGCGAGCGTTCCGTATCGCGCCAGAACATCCCCATCTCTTCATTCGAGACCGAGCGTTCCTTGATCGACTTCAGAATGTCCTTCGGCGTTTCCTTGTCGCCCCAACGCTTCAAAGCCAGCGCGATGTGGGCTTGCGACTGCCGGTTGGCCAGTTCCAGCCAGTACTTCTTGGCCTGGCCGATGAAGTAGTCGACGGCCGCCTTGTGGGCGTCGGCGACCGGCTTGTCGTTCAGGTAGAAGCTACGGCCATACAGGTACAGGGCGATGGTCGGCGACAGGTGGAACTTGTCCTTGTCGCCGTGCTTCAGGATCTCCTTGTGGATGCGGTCGATCCAGGCGTCGAGACCGTTGAGCGATTTGACGGCCTGAGCGATGTCAAGTTGCACGCCGAGATGGCGCATGCGGCCGAACCCGGTGGTGATGTAGAGTGAGATATACTCGTTGCTGCGGCCGCCGGGGAACCAGGGCCACATTCCGTCCGGGTTCTGCATGTCGGCCAGTTTGCGAAGCAAGCGGGAAGTCTCCTCGTTCAGGCGGTTGTCATCGAAGAGGATGCCGACATTGCGGCGGGCTTCACTTTCCTTGTTCGCCTGGCGCAGCCAGGGCGTTTCTTCGAGCATCACCATCTTCAGGTCCTGGTTCTTCTCGAGCGGGCTATCCAGGGCCGGTGTGCCCTTCCAAAGGTCGAAGATGCGGCGGATCTTGGGATCCGACCCGGCGATGTGCCGAGCCAGGGCGTTCGCGTACAACCGGTTGAATTGTTGCTCCGAGCATTCGTACGGGTACTCCATCAAATAAGGCAGGGCCATGACGGCGTACCAAGCCGGTTGCGACACCATCTGCACCGTCAGGCTCTGGTGCTGGAGTGACTGCGATTTCTCCGACTCGCGGAGTTTGGCGAAATCGAACGTCTTCGTCTGATTGCCGCGGATGGGCAATGGCAGCGATTCGGTGACCAGCACCCGGCGGGAGAGCGAAGGCAGGTAGCCTTCCTCGCCGTCGGAGAGCTTGTCGGTCGAGCCGACTGCCTTGTAGATCATGGGGCCGATGCCGTCCGGCACCTGGATCTTCCAGGCCAGTGTCCGCGATTCCTTGGCCGGCACGTCGAACGCCTGATCGAGTGTGATGTTCTTCAGCAGATCATCGACGACTTTGTTGGTGCGGGCGTCCGCGAAGGTCAGGCGCGCCGTGCCGCGTTGCGGCTGCTCGGACTGGTTGGATACCTTGACGGTGAACTCCAGTACGTCGCCTTCGCGGACGAAGCGAGGCGCGTTGGGCTGGATCATCAGGTCCTTGGCGGTAACGACCTTGTCTTGCAACAGGCCGGCACGGAGTTCCTTGTCGTGGACGAAGCCGAGGAACTTCCAGCGGGTGAGTGCCTCGGGCATGGTGAAGACGAGTTTGACAACGCCTTCGGCATCGGCAACGACATGCGGGAAGAAGAAGGCGGTTTCGTTCAGATTCTTGCGGGCGGCCACCTGGCCGAGATCGCCGGCCGGCGGCTGCATGGGTGGGCTGCCTGGGTCTCCATTGGCCCGTTGTTGGCCGTCCTTGTCGACCCCGTTGGCGTCGGCGGCGGCCATCTTCAACTGTTCCACCGGAGCGCCAAACCCGGCGTTGGTCATGCCGTCGGCGAGTTGCATTTCCCGTTTGTTGTAACCGAACTCGCCGCCGAGACCGCCGCCGCCTTCCTGGAGATACTGGTATCCCCATAGATTGGCGACCAGATCGTGCGGGAAGTGCCGGTACGAGATGGCGACCGCCTTGTTCGCGTGCGGCCACTGGCCCTGCAGCCATTGCAGTTGCTTACGCATGTTCTCGAACTGGAGTTGCATGTTCGAGTGATCGTGCCGGAAGACGCCGAAGCCGGACATCCAGTTGTGCGGCTTGAATTGATCGAGCGACTCATCGTAGAGCGTCGCCACCATCTCGGCGACGGCGCGCTTGGCATCCGGCCCGGTGATGACGGCGGTGAACGTCTCCTTGCGGGCGGGTTCCAGCTTCGAGACGAAGTGCTCCCACTTCACCGTCAGGTTCTTGTTCTTCCAGGGCACATCAACATGGTGAGTGTTGAAGTAGGCACGGTTGTCGCGCACGCTCATGACGCGGAAGGTGAAACCGCCGCGCATCGCCTCGGTCACGGCCAGCTTGGCCATCTGCTGGGTGTTGGCCGGATCAGTCCAGAAACCTTGCACGATCTTGTGGCGATGTTCGATCTCGACATAGGCGCGGGCCTTGTCGTAACCGCTGCCCCACAGGGCGGAGAATTCTTGTCCCGGCTCAATGGACCACTTCGGCGCGGCCACCACATTCGGCAGTTTCAAGCCGAGCGTTTTCGCCTCGGGCTTCAGGACCTGGACGGGCAAGCGGCTTGTCACCTTCTTGCCGAAGCGATCTTCGGTCTCGAGCAAGACCCGGTAGAGGCCGGCCGGCAACTTGAAGTTGGCGATCGCCTTGCCCTTATCGTCGGTCGCGATCTCACGAGCAAATACTTCGGCGCCGACCGGCCAGGAGTCGGGCTTCGACGGATCGGGCTTCGGTTCCTTGATGATACCGCCGCGCCGTGGATAGAAGTGACTGTCATCTTCGTAGTAGTCATGGCTCTGGAGCGGTCCGCGTTCCACCTTTTCCGGCTGGATCACGGTCATGACCTTCAGGCGAACCTTCGCCATCTGGGCTTCACCGTCGATCGTCTCGGTGCCGATCTTGACTTCGACATCCTTGCCGTCAGTCTGCCAGGCGTCGGCGGCCAGTGTCGCCCTCAAAGCGGTATAGGCGACTTGCACTGCTCGTGAGTTCGAGCGAGTCTCACCTGTCGTGTCGGTCACGTCGGCGTGAACGGTGTAGCGGAAGATCGGTTCATCTTTTTCGGGCACCGAAAGATCGGGTTTGGCGAGGAACTGGATCGGGAACGTGCCGTCGGCCTCGGTCATCGCGAAGCCGTGGGCAATCTCTTGCGAAGGCGTCGACGGGTACGGCCGCCACCAGTAGTAGCAACCCCACCAGTCGGGGTAACGGGTCTCGCGGACGACGCGATAGCGAACCTTGGCGCCGCCGATGGCGGAGCCGGTGTAGGCGGTCGCCTTGCCCGAGAGTTGCACCTGAGCATTCAACTTAGCGGGCGTCTTCGGCGCGTCGACTTCGACCTCGAACTTGGGCCGTTTGTACTCTTCGACGTTGAAGCCCGTTTGGCCCTGGGTGACGCCGGTTGCGACGATGCTCATACGGCCCATGAGCCGGTCGCGCGGGGCGGTGAAGCTGCCGGAAACCGAGCCGTAGTCGTTCGAACGCAGGGAGAGCTTCGAGATTTCCTTGCCGTTGCGGTCGTTGAACACCACGTCTAAAGGATGGTTCGGGAGCGTCGAGTAGTTGTCGGACTCTTGATCGACTCGGATGCAGATGCCTTTGAAGGAGATCGTCTGCCCCGGCCGGTACAGGGAGCGGTCGGTGAAGAAGACGGCGGTGTTGTAGGCGTGCTGACGGCGATCGTAGCTGTTGATGTACATGTCATGCCCACTTGCGAGCGACTGGCCCTTGTGTTCGGCATGAACCAGGTAGCCACGGTCGGCGGTTGTGCGCAGGGTGTACATGCCATGGTCGTCGGTCTTCAGTTTCTCGGCGGCGAGGAAGTGGTTGTTCGGTTGCCGTTTCCAGATCTGCACGTCGGCGTCCGGGATCGGTTCACCCGTGATGGCGTTGAGCACGAAACCTTCGACCTTGCCGTCGCCTTGCTGATTGCGCAGGACGATCGCGAGTTCGCTCACCCAGACATCGACGAAGTTGACGACGTTGCTCTTGTCGCTGAAGTCATTATTGTGGCTCGAAACTAGCCAGTAGAAACCGGGCTTGAGGTCCTTCGGAGCAGGGATGATTTCCTTGCGTTCGTGGAAGTCCTCCGTGGCCGGCAGGGTGGCCGACCATTCGTGTTCGGCCTTGCGGGTAAGCAGGGCCTTACGTTCTTTGTCGTTGAGATACTCGGGTCGATAGTCGCCGGACTTCATCCGCTCCGACCAATCGCCCCTGATGATGCGGAAATGCGCCTCGGTGATGTTCTTGTAGCGGACCATGATCTCGTTGGGCGTTCGGCTCGTATCGGCGCCTGGGATCCAGACCCGTTCCGTCGCCAGAACGGACGACTTGGAATCGATCGACTGGATCAGGTTGAAGCAGAGCTTGCCGCCGATCGAATCGGGGTAGGCTTTCTCGCCCTGCACCGCGATCTTGCGGGCTTCCACGTAGTCGCCCTCGGTGTGAACCAGTGTGGCCAGATGATAGAGGGCCTTCGACGAAAGTTCATGCTTGGCGTTCTTCTCGGCGTATTGGGTAAGGGCTGCTTTGTAAGCGGCGTTCTTCTCCGCGCCCAGCGCCCGGTTGTTGCCGACGTTCAGTCGGATCAGGTCGACATCAAGGTAAGCAGTCGGGTCGGTGTCTTTCTCGTGGAATTGCAGCAAGTGCTGGTAAAGCTTGATGGCCTTCACGAGCCGCGAGTCGACATCCGTCGTCTCGATCTCCCACTTGCGAAACTCAGCAGCCGGGGCGAAGATCGGCATGGTGGCCAGAAGCTCAAAGGAGTCCTCGGCCTTGGCGCCGGCTTGCTCCGGAGAGACATAGAACGTCAGCGCGTCGTGGGCGATGAAGTCGTAAAGCGTCGGCCGGTAGGTATCGGGCAGGGTCCCCTTTTCGATCAACGCGTCGTACGTCGCGATCGGGGTCGCTTTCAGTTCCTTCTCGTAGGCGAGAGCTTTTTCGAATTGCTTGTCGACCTCGGCCAAGATGCGCGAAAGATCCCAGGTCTGCAGATCCTTTCCAGGCGCGTCGCTCGTGGCGGTTCGCTGCATGATCCGCCAACGGTTCTGCTGGAAGTAGTGCCAGTACCAGTGGGCGAGCACGGCTTCCATCGCCGGTAACATCTCTTTCGGCGCCTTGGCGATCTCCGCCTGCATCCGGGTGACTTTTTCTTCCGGCTTGTTCCCTTGAATGATCCCTTCGAGCGCGACCTTCTGGGAGATCGCCTTGATCGCTTCCGGGTAGGCCTTGTCGCGCATGGCCTGATCGATAATCGGCTGCAACTCCTCAATGGCGGTTTTCGGGAGTCCCTTCTTCACGGATTCATTCACCTTCTTCCATTGTTCATCGCGTGGCCCGGCATCCACGACCAAAAATGCCGTCAGAGCGACAAAAAGCACGGCGGAGAGCCGAAGCGGAATAGACAGCCTCATGACCTGATCTCGTGAGTTGAGTGAAGACCCGGCCCGGCCGGGAGAGGTTCGGCACCGATAGAATCAATGTACGGATTTGCAGTACGCCCCAGGCAAACCCTGCACCAGTTAGACGATCGAGGGTATGTGAACGTTTGCACGACCCAGAATCTAACGGGGAATGGAGCTTTGACGCAAGGGGACCTGACGGGCGTCGAGCTGTGGTAACGGAGTGTGGGACGCCGAAAATGGCTTGCAACTCACGTCGAGTGACCGCTAGATTACACTTCATACAACCGGCATCATACCAGTCGAGTTCGATGGGGAGGCAGAACGATGACACACTTGCAGTCAAAGAAGAGGCCCGCCAGTTGGTCGAGCGACTGCCCGATGAGGCGACCTGAGACGATCTGGAGTACGAGATTTACGTCCGCCGAGCCATTGAGTCCGGCATTGCGGACAGCGAGGCTGGAGCGGTCGAGCCTGTAGCTGATCTTCTTCGCTCGTACGGATTTCCAGAATGACAGTGACCTGGACGCTCACCGCACGGGGGCATCTGCGTGCAATCCATGACTATATCGCCTCGGACTCCCCGCGTCATGCGCGGCGGGTCGTGGATCCTCAAACCCGGGCGCTCGCTTCCGCCTTTTTCAAGAAGGCCAGCGACTTGCGGGCGGTCTCGACTGCGGCATGGCTATGCCGGGAGAGTTCCACGAAGACGCCGCCTTGGTAGTCGACTTGTTTCAATGCGTTGAAGACGTCCTTGAAGTCGATCTCGCCTTCGCCGAACATGAGATGATCATGCACGCCGCGTTTCATGTCCTCGATATGCACGTTCCACAAACGGTCTTTCCACTGACGGATATGGTTGCCGATTGGTAGTTCGTCCATGCATTGCAGATGGCCGACGTCGAGCGTCAGCCCGAATCGCGGATGATCGACGCGGGCGGCTAACTCCGCGAACTTCGGCATCGTGTCGATGAACATCCCCGGTTCCGGTTCAAAGGCCAGGCGGACATCTTCTTTCTCCGCGACCGAACAAAGCCGTTTGCAGGCTTCGACGAGCCGATCCATCAGGATCGTGGGCGGGGTGTCGTCGCTGGCCGCGCCAGACCAGAAGCTAACGACATCCGACCCGAGCAGGCCCGCCAGGCGGACGGCAAAGACGAGTAATGTGAAGCGAAGTTCGCGTTCTTCATCGTTCGATGAGATCAGCGTCGGCTGATGTTTCCGCCAGGGATCGAGCAGGTATCGGGCACCGGTTTCGACTACCGTGCGCTTGATGCCATGATTTTCCAGAAAGGTGTTCATCCGCCAGGCACGCTCGTCGAGCCCTTCTTCGTGGAACGGGTTGAGCAGGTGATGATCGATCGTGATGGCGATGCCGTCGTAGCCGAGCTCGCTGAGCACGAGCATCGCGTCTTTGGGGGAGTGATGGGCGAATCCGTTCGTGTTGTATCCGAAGTACATGAGCCACCCTCAGGGAACCGCTTCCAGGTATTCGATTTCGGGAATTCGTTGCCGGAGTTCTTGTTCCAGGCCGTTAATGATCGTCCAGATCGTCGCCGGGCAGCCGGCACAGGCGCCGTTCAACCGCAGGCGAGCAACGCCATCGGTCACGTCGAGGACTTCAATTGCCGTGCCGTCGAGTTCGAGCGCGGGGGCCGCCTCGGCTCGCAGAACTTGTTCCACCCGTGATCTCAGATCATCCACCGGCATGTTGTTCTCCCGCCAGTTCGGCCGCCCGTGCCACATCATTCTTCATCTGCTTGATCAGCTCATCGGGTCCATTGAATTTCCGTGTTTCGCGAAGTCGTTCGATGAACTCGACGCGCAACTCGGTCCCGTAAAGATCACCCGTGAAACCGATCAAGTAGATCTCGATTTTGCGAGCGTGTTCGCCAAAGGTCGGATTGGAGCCAATATTTGCCGCTCCGGGCCATTCTTGATCGTTGACGAACGCGCGAACGGCATACACACCTTCAGCAGGGATCAGCGTCTTCACGCCGCCCAGGTTCGCCGTGGGGAAGCCGATGGTTCGGCCGCGCCGGGCGCCTTCGATCACCCGCCCGACGAGTTCATAAGACCGGGCCATCAGCCGCTGCGCGAGCCGAACGTCGCCACTGGTGAGAGCATCACGCACCTTACTACTCGAAACAACGGAGCCACCGAGTTCAAACGGTTCGACTACTCGAATCGGAATTCCCGCGAGATTGCTCAACTCGTGAAGAAGGTCGATGGTGCCGGTTCGATCCTTACCGAAGCGGAAGTTGAATCCTTCCACAATCCCGCGAGCCCCGAACTGCTCGATCAAGATCCGTTGAAAGAACTCGCGTGGCGCCAAACTCAGCATTTCGCGGTCGGTCCGCAAGAAGACGACGGCGTCGGCGCCAACTTCGAGCAGCGCGACGGCCCGGGCCTCTGGCGTCATCAACGGCGGCAAGAACTTTTCCGGAGCGAGTAGCTGCAACGGGTGCGGATCGAAGGAGAGGATGACGACCGGACTGCCGAGCGAACGAGCCAATTTGACAAGCGCCGCGTGGCCGCGATGGACGCCGTCGAAGTTGCCGATGGCGATGATGCCGTTCCGGCATTCGGCCGGCGGAGTTTCCCGCCAATCGAGCAGAGTCACCCGTTCACGATTCACAGCCATCATCTAGTCATGATGCAGGGTGGAAGGGGGAATGGCCAGCAGCGGGGCCGAACCAGGGTCGTGAGAAACCGCTCACTCCCGTATAATCGATTTACCGCGAGCCGGACGGATGGTCGCTGCCAGGGCAACCTGGGAGAGGAAAGTCCGGGCTCCATAGGGCGCGATGGTGGGTAACGCCCACCGTCTCCGGCGAAACGGTCCTCCCGGAACCGTCCGCCAGGGAAAGGGAAAGTGCAACAGAAAGCGTACCGCCCTGTGAAATGCGGAATTCGGAATGCGGAATGCGGAATTAAAGAGTGCCCTCTCTTTGTTTTCATTCCGAATCCCGCATTCCGAGTTCCGCATTTTGCAGAGTAAGGGTGAAAAGGTGGGGAGGCGCAAGCTTCTTAATGTAAGAGCCCACCAGCAGCCGGGTGACCGGCTGGCTCGGCAAACCCCATCGGGAGCAAGGTCAAATAGGGGAGGAGGGCCGGCCCGGCCCGTCATCACTCCCGGGTAGACCGCTTGATCCCCTCGGCAACGAGGGGGCTAGATAAATGACCGTCACCGGGGGGCAACCCTCGGAACAAAACCCGGCTTACAGGCCGGCTCGCGGGTTCCGGGATTTTTTCGCGGGACGATCGAATTTCGCATTCGATCGTCCCTAATTTACTTTTTGAATCTTCATGACAGAACGTGAATTCGCCATCGACGTCGTGCGCCGTTTGCGCGAGGCCGGCTTCATCGCATACTTCGCCGGCGGTTGCGTGCGCGACGAAGTTCTCGGCTTGACGCCTGCCGACTTCGACATCGCCACCAACGCCCGCCCCGAGCAAGTCTGCCCGCTTTTTCGCCGGACGATCGAGGTCGGCGCCGCGTTCGGCGTCGTCGAAGTCCTGGGACCGAATCAGCACAAGGTTCAAATCGCCACCTTCCGGTCCGACGGCCTCTACACCGACGGTCGCCGGCCCGATTCCGTTGTCTACTCGACACCCGAGGAAGACGCCCAGCGGCGCGACTTCACCATCAACGGCATGTTCTTCGATCCGGTCGAAAACCGCCTGATCGATTTCGTCGGCGGTCAAGAAGATTTGCGCCGACGTGTCCTTCGGGCCATCGGCAATCCCGTCGATCGCATCACCGAGGACAAGTTGCGCATGCTCCGAGCCGCCCGCATGGCGACCCGGTTCGACCTGAGCATGGATCCCACCACGGAGGCGGCGATTCGCGCCATGGCACGAGAAGTGACGGTCGTCAGTGCCGAGCGGATTGCCGAGGAATTCCGCAAGATGCTGGAGCATCCACGCCGCACGGCCGCGCTGCGCCTGCTCGACGACTTGCAACTGTTGATAGTGATTCTTCCCGAAGTCGATGAGATGAAAGGGTTGCCGCAAGGCTTGCCAGCCGCCCCGACCGGCGACCTTTGGGACCACGTGCTGAAAGTGATGGAACGCCTCGAAGGGCCGACCTGGCCCGAGCCCGCTCCTATCTCGTTCCCGTTAGCTTTCGCAACGCTCTTACACGACGTCGGCAAGCGCCGCACGGCCGGCCGTCTCGCGGAGCGTTATACGTTTCACGGTCACGAACATGTCGGCCGTAAAATGGCGAGCGACATCGCCCGGCGACTGAAACTATCGAACGAGGAACGCGTGCGCATCGAATGGCTGGTCGACAAGCACCAGTACCTCTGCGATGCGCAAGTGATGCGCTCTAGCCGGCTCAAACGCATCCTCGTCCATCCCGGCATCGGCGAACTGCTAGCTCTGCACCGGGCCGATTCACTCGCCACGGGCCGTCCGATCAACCACGTCGAATTTTGTGAACGCATCTTGCGCGAGACGCCGCCCGAGGAACTAAACCCGGCCCCGCTGGTCACCGGCGACGATCTCACAGCGCTCGGTTTCCCGCCGGGACCGAGATTTAAGACAATCCTCGATTCTCTTAGGGATGCCCAGTTGGAAGGAGCCCTGGTCACGCGAGAAGAGGCGATCGACTATGTGTTGCGCTTAAACGCGGAGTTGTGAAGTAGTGCTCGTGGGGAGCCCGCAGGATGTATCACCATTGACCGCGAGCAGTATAAATGCAGCGAGAGCCTTGGGTTGTTTATTGGACGCAACTCTTTGCAACGACACGCGGGAGGCCTGTCCTACGAGGGGGGCGAATCAGTACTTTGGTTCCATGTCCGGCGGCAAGTCGCCTTTTTTCTTCGCTTCATGGAACTCCC
>Ga0105048_10012818_pt1 | contig 13114 bp, 14 predicted proteins | sample MAT05_FD_78382 | JGI IMG/M metagenome (GOLD analysis project Ga0105048, IMG submission 78382) | Freshwater microbial communities from Lake Fryxell liftoff mats and glacier meltwater in Antarctica - MAT-05 | ecosystem: Environmental > Aquatic > Freshwater > Ice > Liftoff microbial mat | place...
ACCGGTGTGGAAACCCTTTGCAAATCAAGGGGTTTCCAGGCCCGATTGACCCCAGAAAACCCGCCAGTCACCTGCTGCAACATGTTGCCAGTAAATATGTTGCAGACTTATGCGTAATAGGGAGGGTGTGAACCCCGGGAAGGCGTCGGCATGGTTCGTTGGAGCAACGCGGTTCGGACACTGCCCACGTCACCCAGGGCTGACGCCCTGGGCTATTGACTGCCGCCCCTTCGGGGCTCAGGCCCCGAGCCAACAGCCGACTTACGTCGGCCGCTCGCCGCGGCCGATACCTCCATTTGAGCTCACGACGCGGGCCGGAAAACCCGCACAATCGTTACCCGAGGTTTACACCTGTTCCCGATTTCAGGCTGGGGCGGAACGTTCGGTCGTAAAACCCCCCAACTTCCAGATTTCGGGCTTTTAAACAGTTGACCCGCGGGCTAATCTCTACCCCTATGCCGGCCGCCCAACCCCTACCCGGACGGCCAGCCCACCAGCCTCGTGGCACCCGCAGCGGGAACCCGTCGCCATGACTCCCAAGAACACCAACCGCCCGTCCCGCGCCCGACGGTTCGTCGCCGCCGCTGGCGTCGTCGCCGTCCTGGACGGCTCGCCCGCCCTCGCCCAGCAGCCGGCCGCCGCCGGCGACGTGTGGGCGTACTACTCCGAGCTCCACTCGAAGGGGAGCTTCTCCTTCAAGATGGACGGGCAGTCGTACACCAAGTCGGTCGGCGCCCTCCGCTGGGACGTGCCCGCCGACCGGCTCACCGCCGCCGGCCTCGACCGCAACTTCACCGCGTTCTGCGCCGAGCCGCTCGTCGGCGTCACCGCCGGGAACACCTACCGGTTCGACGTGCAGTCGCCGGAAGACCCGCTGGCCTACGGCCTTCCGGCCACCGACGCCGGCATCGCCGAGGCCAAGCTCCGCGGCACCTACATCCGCGAGCTGTTCGGCCGGCACTACCTGACCTCGGTGAACTTCCAGAGCCCCGACAACACCCGCGCCTTCCAGGCCGCGCTGTGGGAGCTGGCCTACGAGAAGGACCTGCCGCAGGGCGAGAAGGCCGCCGCCCGGCCGTTCAGCCTCGGCACCGGCACCTTCCAGTCCGACTACCCGGACGCGGCCAACCCGGCCCCGGCGTTCGTGTCCGTCGCCGAGGACATGCTGAAGTCGCTGACCGGCAGCGACGACGTCTTCTACTCCGTGCCCGGCCTGGCCGGCCGCGAGCTGGTGCGGATGAACGGCCTGACGAACGCCGCCGGCGTGATCGCCCAGGACCAGTACGCCCTGCGAACGACCGCGGCCCTGGCCGGCGGCGTCGTCGGCGGGGGCGGGAGCGGCCTGGGCGGCTCGGTGGGCGGGGCCGGAGCCGGCTTCGGCGCCCCGGTCGGCGGCTTCGGCGGCGGCAGCGGGGGCGGCTTCGGCGGCGGCGGCGGCGGCGGGTTCATCGCGTCGCCTCCGGGCAGCTCGATCCAGTCGCCGCCGACCACCCCGCCGGCGTCCACGGTGCCCCCGCCGCCGTTCTCGCCGCCGCCGATTAACTCACCGCCCCCGCCGCCGCCCCCGCAGAACCCGCCGCCGCCGCAGAACCAGAACCCGCCGCCGGGGGGGGATAGCCCGCCGCCGAACCCGGTGCCGGGACCGGGCGGGCTGCTGCTGGGCGGCATCGCGGCCCTGGCCCTCGCCGGCCGGCGGGCGCTGACGCGGGCGAAGAAGTAGGAGCTCGTTGCCGCACGATGAAAACCGATGGACGCACGATCCGAACAAAATCATGGTTCGGATCGTGCGTCCATCGGTTTTTCATCGTCCGGCTTCCTCCGGCGGAGGAGGGCTGACGACGAAAGAGGCACCCGTTCACAACTGGTCACTACCCGCGGGCGGTCGGCAGCATAAGATGCCGGCCGCCCGCTCGTTTTCCCCCACCCGGAGGGCCGCCGGATGGCCAAGGCCGTCAAGACCACCCTCGCCCTCACCCGCGAGCAGTTCCGCACCCACGCCCAGCCGATGACCGTCGTCATCAACGGCAAGGAATACCAGGTGCCGCGGAAGGAGTTCTCCACCGGCTCTCTCGGCTGGTACCTCAACGACAAGATCGACATCACCATCGACGGCGTGCCCGCGAAGGTGCAGATCGGGTTGAACCTGACGCTGGTGGGGAGCAAGGAGCTGCCGGGAGCCGCGGCCGCGCCGGAGGCGGCACCGGCGGCGCCGGCCGAGGCACCCGCGCCCGCGGTGCCGGGCGGGACGAACGAGCGCGGGGAAACGGAGTTCTAACCCACGCGACCGCTTGCGGCTTCGCGCGGGGCAGCGCGAAGCCGCAAGCGGCAACTCATCTCTGGAGCCCGTCCCGGTGGACACCGTCGAGTACCGCGGCTGGAAGAACAACCTCCACCTCTCCAACGGCGACGTGGAGCTCGTCGCCACGCTCGACGTCGGCCCGCGCGTCATCAGCTACGCGCTGCCGGGCGGGTTCAACGTGATGAAGAACTACGCCGAGCAGATGGGCGGCAGCGGCGAGGCCGAGTGGCAGATCCGCGGCGGCCACCGCTTCTGGCTCGCCCCCGAAGACCTGACGCGCACCTACTTCCCCGACAACCGTCCGGTAAAGGCCGAGCCCCTCGGCGCGCACGGCGCCCGCATCGTGGCGCCCCCGGAGGAGGAGTACGGCGTTCAGAAGACGATGGAGCTGCGGCTCGCCCCGAAGGGCACCCGCGTGGACGTGCTCCTGAAGGTGACCAACACTGGCACCGCACCCACGACGCTCGCCCCGTGGGGGCCGACGGTGATGGCCCCGGGCGGCGTGGAGGTGATCCCGCTGCCGCCGAAAGCGCCGCACCCCGAGCACCCGAAGAACGCCAAGCACCCCGACGACTTCGGCCCGAACCAGGAACTGATCCTGTGGCCGTACTTCGACTTCGCCGACACCCGCTGGGCGTTCGGGAAGAAGTACATCTTCCTGCGGCAGGACGTGACGAAGGGGCCGACGAAGATCGGGCTGGCGCACCGCATGGGGTGGGTGGCGTACCTGAACAGCGGCGTGCTGTTCGTGAAGCGGTTCGACTACCGCGAGGGGGCGGCGTACCCGGACCGCGGCACCCGCTACCAGACGTTCACGTACCAGGAGATGCTGGAGATGGAGACGGTCGGCGAGCTGACGACGCTGGCGCCGGGGGCGTCGGCGGAGTTGGCCGAGTCGTGGGAGCTGTTCGGCGGCGTGCCCGAGGTCCGCACCGAGGACGACGTGGACCGGGTGATCCTGCCGCTGATCGAGAAGGGCGCGTGAGGCGAGCCGACCGCCGTGAGGCGGCGGGTGACGTGCCTGAATCGCGTCACCCGCCGCCTCACGGCGGTCGGCTCGCCCCCTCACCCCACGCTGAGCTGGTCCGGGTGCGGAGCCTCGAACAGCCGCCGCAGCAGGTTGCGCAGGTCGGGCTCGTCCACCCGCTCGACGGCCTCGTCGGCCGTCACGAACTCCCGCTGGCGCAACCCGGCCTCGGGGTAGCGGTCGTGGACCGCGGTCACGCTCATGCGGTAGACGAGGACGTGGTGCGGCCGGCCGAGCTTCTCGTACACGTAACTCCCGACCGGCTCCGCGTCGAGGGCGCCCACCAGCCCGGCCTCCTCCCACGCCTCGATCAGCGCCGCCTCGCCGGCGGTGTGGCCCGGGTCGATCTGCCCCTTCGGGATCACCCACCGCCGCCCGCTCCGCGCCGTCACCAGGCACACCCGGTCGTCGGACACGGCGAGGACGGCGGACTGGCGGACCGGTTCGCTCATCAACGTACCCCCGGGTTCGGAAGGATGAATTATGAAGGATGACGGATGAATACAAAACCCCATCCGGCTCGGCGGTCCGTTTCACCGGGTCTTGATTCATCCTTCATCATTCATCCTTCATCCTTCCCCTCATGACGCGCCCGCCGCTCACCGTCCGCCAGGTGATGACCGCCGAGGTCGTCACCGTCGCCCCCGACACCCCGCTCGACGTGGTGATCGGGCTGATGAACCTCTACCGCATCGGCGCCCTGGTCGTCGTCCGCCCCGACCGCTCGCCGGCCGGCGTGTTCACCGACCGCGACCTCCTCCGCCGCGTCGCCGTCGCCCCCGCCGGGTGGCAGTCGTTCGCCGTGGCCGAGTGGATGACCGCCGACCCGCACACGATCGGCCCCGACGTCGGCTGGGAAGAAGCCCTCGCAACCCTAGAACGCCTCCGCGTCCGGCACCTCCCGGTTGTCGAAAACGGGAAGGTGATCGGGCTGATTTCCCCCCGCGTGCTGGTGTCGCGGCGCGAGGAGTACCTCAACCGCGTGGTCGAGGAGCGCACCCGCGCCATGCGGGAGGCGAACGAGCACCTGCTCGGCCGCGACGCCGAACTCACTTACAACCTGCGTGCCGCGGCACGGTTCCAAACGCGATTGCTGCTGCCGCCGCGACCGCCCGACTGGCCGGAGCTGCGCTGGGGCACGCACTACGCGCCGCTGAACCACCTCGGCGGCGACTACTACGACACCGCCCTGCCGGACCCCGACCACCTCGGCGTCCTCATCGCCGACGCCAGCGGCCACAGCATCGCGGCGATGATGGTGGCCATCCTGTCGCGGACGGCGTTCACCCAGGCGGCGGCCCGCACGGCGAGCCCCGGCGAGGTGCTGGCGGCGATGAACACCCGGCTTCTCGCGCTCGCCGACGACCGGTTCGTGACGGCGTTCTACGGCGTGCTGAACCGCCGCACCCGGGTGTTCACGTACGCCGTGGCCGGGCACCCGCCGCCGCTGCGCTTCGAGGCGCGGACCGGCGAGGTGCGGCCGCTGACGGGGCAGGGCTTCCTGCTGGGGATCATGCCGGAGGAGGTGTACCGCGAGCGCGAGGTCCAGCTGGAGCCGGGCGACCGGCTGCTGTTCTACACCGACGGCCTGATCGAGGCGCGGAACGAGATCGGCGAGACGTACGACGCGGCCCGGCTGACGGCGGCGTTCCGGGCACACGCGGCGGAGCCGGCGGGCGAGCTGGTGGCGGCGCTGATGGCCGACTACAAGCGATTCTGCGGCACGCAGCCCGTCGGCGACGACGTGACCGTGGTGGCGATGGAACTTCGGGAATGACCAATTCCCAATGACCCACCAATGACCAAGGAAGACACCGCTGGCTTTCCGTGGTCATTGGTGGGTCATTGGGAATTGGTCATTCCCCGGGTCGGGGCGGCCCGGGTAGGTTATCCACATGGCCGACGACTCGCCGACGCTGAGCACCAACGAGTTGTGGTTCTGGGTGACCGAGCTCCGGGCCGGGCGGCCGAACGCCGCCGAGCCGACGTTTCGCAAGATCGTCGCCCGGGTCGAGGCGCTGGCCGCGGCCATGTTCCGCAAGTTCCCCCGGGTCGGCCGGTTCGTCGACCTCGACGACGTGGTCCAGAACAGCGTGGTCCGGCTGCTGCGGGCGCTGCGGGAGGTCCGGCCGGCGTCGCGGCACCACTTTTACGCCCTGGCCAACGAGCTGGTCCGCCGCGAGCTCCTCGACCTGGTGAAGCACTACTTCGGCCCGCGCGGCCCGGGCTCGAACCTGGCCGACGAGCCGGTCGGGGACGGCGGCCACGACCCAGCCGCGGCCGACGGCGGGTTGGAGCGGGCGGCGGCGTTCCACGAGGCGGTGGCCGAGCTCCCGGCCGCCGAGCGCGAGGTGATCGGCCTGATCTACTACCAGAACTGGTCGCTCGTCGACATCGCCAACCTGTTCCAGGTGAGCGTCCGCACCGTGCGGCGCTGGCGCGACGCCGCCGTGGCGAAGCTCCGGGCGCGCGTGGGTGAGTGGTAGTTCGCCGCTCGCGGCGATGCATCGCCGCAAGCGGCGGAGCTATTTCCCCTTCCGCGGCAGGTACTTCGCCGGCTCCGGGTCGCTCACCACGCGCAGCAGCTCGGCCACGATGTCGTCGCTGTCCTTCCCCTCGGCCTGCGCCTGGAAGTTGGCGCTGACGCGGTGCCGCAGCACGGGAATCGCCGCCCGCTTCACGTCGTCGAGGGCCACGCTCGGGCGGCCGTCCATCGCCGCAAACGCCTGCCCGCCGCGCACCAGGAACTGACCCGCGCGCGGCCCGGCGCCCCAGTCCACGAGCCGCTTCACCAGCTCCGGCGCGCTCGGGTCTTTGGGCCGCGTCGCCCGCACCAGCTTCACGATGAAGTCGATCACGAACCCCGGCACCTCGATCTTCCGCACCAGCTTCTGCCACGCGATGATCCGCTCGGCGGTGAGCACCTTCGTGAGCTCGGGCGTGTCGTCGCGGGCGCTGCGGGCCACGATCTGCCGCTCGTCGTCGGCGCTGGGGTAGTCCACCTTGATGTTGAACATGAACCGGTCCAGCTGGGCCTCCGGCAGCGGGTACGTGCCCTCCTGCTCGATCGGGTTCTGCGTGGCGATCACGAAGAACGGCTCCGGCAGCTTCATCGTCTCCTGGCCCACGGTGACTTGTCGCTCCTGCATGGCTTCGAGCAGCGCCGCCTGCGTCTTCGGCGGGGTGCGGTTGATCTCGTCGGCGAGCACGACGTTGGCGAAGATCGGCCCGCGGACGAAGCGGAACTCGCGCTTCCCGTTCTCGTTCTCGTCGAGCACCGTCGTGCCGGTGATGTCCGACGGCATGAGGTCGGGGGTGAACTGGACGCGCTTGAACGTGGTGCTGAGGATTTGGCTGACGCTGGAGACCATGAGCGTCTTGGCGAGGCCGGGGACGCCGACGAGGAGGCAGTGGCCGCGGGTGAAGATGGCGGCGAGCACCTGTTCGATCACCTCGCCCTGGCCGACGACGACCTTGCGGAGCTGGTCGAGCATCTGGGCGCGGTCGGCGGCGAACTGGTTCAGGTACTCGGTGAAGCGGTCGGTGGACACCGGGCGGGCTCCGCGCAGGTCGGGGCTGGGCGGGTATTGTACGGCCCGGGGTGAAGTTCCTGCCGGCGGAGTTTTTAGCCGCACGATGAAAAACCGATGACGCACGATCCGGACAAAATCTTGGTTCGGATCGTGCGTCATCGGTTTTTCATCGTGCGGCTAAAAACTCCGCGCCTCCGGGGTGGACACGCCGGCCGGGCGCGGGGAGAATTACCGCCGTCGCCCGTGGAAGACTCGCATGCCCCCACCCCCCCCGCCGCGCCGCCGGTCGGCCGACGACGACGACTTCGAGGTCGTGGACGAGGCCCCTCCCGCGCCCCGGCCGCGGCCGCTGCCGCCGCTCCCCGGCGAAGCCGCCGCCGTACCGCCGCCCGCGCCCCGGCCGGCCGCGAAGCCGGCGCCGAAGCCCGCGCCGCCGGTCGCCAAACCCGCCCCGAAGCCGGCGTTCGAGGTGGTCGCAACGGCCGAGGTGGAGGCGCTGGCGCCGGCCAAGGCGGCGCCGGCCCGCAAACCTCCCCGGGACGACGACGACGACGACGACGACCGGCCGCGGCGGAAGAAGAAGGGGAAGAAGAAGAAGGGCGAGCGGGCCAAGACGGGGGACGAGTACGCGGACGAGGTGCGCGAGCGGAAGCTGCGGGAGTTCGAGTACATCTGGCCGACGGTGATCCTGGTGCTGGGGATGGGGATGGCGATCACCGGCGCCATCGGCTCGGCCGGGGCCGCGGGGGGGCTGAGCCTCGTCGTCGTGATCGCCGGCCTGTTCGTGTCGATCCCGCTGACCATCGGGACGCTGATGGTGGTGGGGGCGGTGTGCGGCATCAACTACGGCCGGTTCGGCCCGGCGGTGCTGAAGATCGCGGCGATCACGTTCGTGGTCAACGGCGTGTACTTCCTGTGCGAGTGGCTGAAGGTGCCGATCTTCGTGGCCGGGCCGATCGGCTGCGCGGCGGCGTTCGGCCTGTTCAAAATGCTGTTCGAGCTGGACAACGGCGAGACGAACATCTCGATGGGCGCGCTGAACGTGATGTCGTTCCTGCTGAAGTGGCTGATCATCCTGATCGTGGCGATCGTCCTCGCGAAGGCGAACCGCGGGTCGGAGGGGGACGACGACGGGTCGGTGCCGTCGGACACCCGCGGCGGGTGGGGGAAGGGGAAGGGGAAGGCGCCGCCGGTGCTGATGCCCGGCGACGAGCCGGACGACCCGGACGACGACCCGTGACGGGTCGTGGCCGGCGAGCCGGGGGCGTCAGCCCCCGGATTCTGGTGAATCGTTTGACGAGAATCCGGGGGCTGACGCCCCCGGCTCGCCGGGCGCATGCTCACCGAGTTCCCTTTCGAGCTCGTCCAGCATCGCCGGTATCGTCGTCGGCCGGGCGGTCGCCATCAATTCGACGAGCTCCCGCTCGGCCGGCGATAGATCTTCCCAATCCCGGTCGTCGTTGAAGTCGTCAGGCCACATCAGCGGCTTGAATTCGGGTGGTTTCGGCACGGCGGCCTCCGCGGGTTCGGTTTTGTCGGGGCGCGATGACCCCGGCGAGCCGAGGGCCGTCAGGCCCCGGGTGACGCTCCCATCACCCGGCCCCTGACGGGGCTCAACTCGCCAGCCCTAGCCGTTCAATTCTACCGCCTCTTCCCAGTGCTGGTACAGCCGGGCCAGCGCGTCCTTCGCGGCCCCCAGGTCGGTCGTCGTCTGCCGCAGCTTCGGGGCGTCGCGGTACACGTCCGGGCTCTGCAGCGCCGCCTCCAGCGACGACACCTTCGCCTCCGTCGCGGCGATGTCCGCCTCCAGGTCCGGCACCTTGCGGTACGGGAAGACGCGCTTCCGCTTCGCGGGCTTGGCGTCGGTTGAAGGCGCGGAGGAAACAGCGGGCTGACGCCCGCCGCTCGCCTGGTCGGCCTTCTCGCGCGCCTGCCGCAGCAGCTCGAACGTGTCGTAGTTGCCGTACACCACCTCGCTGCCGCCGGCGCCGTCGAGGACGATCAACAGGTCGGCGACGCGGTTCAGGAAGTAGCGGTCGTGCGTCACCACGATGACGGTGCCGCCGAACGCCTTCAGCGCCTCCTCCAGCGCGTCGCACGCCCACAGGTCGAGGTGGTTCGTCGGCTCGTCCAGGATCAACAGGTTCACGCCGTTGACCGTCAGCTTCGCCAGCGCCGCCCGGCTCCGCTCCCCGCCGGAGAGGGACTTCACCGGCTGCTCCACCGTCTCGCCGTGCAGGCCGAAGGTGCCGAGCAGGTCGCGCATCTTCTGCTCGGTGTGGTCCGGCTCGTCGTCCGGCCACACGGCGCGCATCACCGTCTTGTTCTCGTCGAGCACTTTGAGGTGCTGGTCGAGGTAGCCGGGGAAGACGAGGTGCCCGCGGCGGACCTTCCCCGAGGTCGGCTCCTCCTCGCCGAGGAGGAGGCGCAGGAGCGTCGTCTTGCCGCAGCCGTTCGGCCCCATGATGGCGAGCCGCTTGCCGCGCGGCAGGTCGAAGTTCAGCTCCTCGAACAGCACCTTGTCGCCGTACCGCTTGGTCAGCTCCTCCGTGGAGAACACGGTGTCGCCGGAGCGCGACACGCTCTGGAACGCGATCCGCGGCCCCGAGACGCGCGTCGGCTTCTCCACGTCGTCGAGCTTGTCGAGCGCCTTCATGCGCGACTGCGCCTGCTTGGCGAGCTGGCCGTAGTGGTTCTTGCGGATGTACTCCTCCTGCTTCTCGACGTACTCCTTGCGGGCCACGTAGTCCTTCAACTGCCGCTCGTAGCGCTCGTCGCGGAGCCGCACGTACTGCTGGTAGTTGCCGGGGTAGCTCGTCACCTTGCGGCCGTGCAGCTCGAAAATCTTGTTCACGACCTTGTCGAGGAAGTAGCGGTCGTGGCTGACCAGGATCATGCCTTCCGGCTGGCGGGCGAGGTAGTCTTCGAGCCAGCGGGTGGTGTCGATGTCGAGGTGGTTGCTCGGCTCGTCGAGGAGCATCACGTCCGGGGCGCTGAGGAGCAGCTTCGCCAGGAGGAGCCGCCGCTGCTGGCCGCCGGAGAAGGTGACCACGTCGCGGGTGAAGTCGGCGGCGAGAAACCCGAGGCCGCTGAGGACGGACTCGACCTTGTGGTCGAGCTCGTAGGCGTCGTGGTGGCGCAGGAGTTCGGCGAGGCGGTCGAACGTCTGCGACAGCAGGCGGCGCCGGGTGTCGTCGGTGGTGGCGGCGAGTTCCTCGGCGACGCGCTCGAACTCCTTCTGCGTGGCGAGGAGCTCGTCGAACGCCGACTTGGCTTCGGCGAAGAGGCTGCGGCCGGGGGCGAACTGGGCGACCTGTTGCAGCGTGCCGAGGCGGGCGCCGGCGTGGAGGGTGACGCTTCCCGCGTCGGCCTCGTCGGGGTGGCTGAGGCAGCGGAGGAGGGTGGACTTGCCGGCGCCGTTGGGGCCGACGAAGCCGATGCGCTCGCCGGCGTGGACCTCGAAGGTGACGTTCTCGAAGAGCGGGGTGGCGCCGTACCCGCGGGCGAGGTTGGTGCAACTGAGCAGGAGCATGGGGCCGCCCGGGGTCCGTGGCGGGGCCGCGCCGGCGCGACCCCGGCGGGCATTTTAGCGACGGGCGCGGCGCCCCATTCCGCGGCGGCGGTCCGCGCGGGTATGCTAGGGGTACATCACGGAGGCCGGACATGGGCACGGTGACGCTGGACGACGCGCTGCGGGCGAAGCTGAACGGGCTGAACGAACACCTGGAAGTCCGCACCCCGGACGGGACGCTGGTCGGGCACTTCGTGCCGGACGAGGCGTACCGGCGGTTGGAGACCGCGTGGGCGAAGGCCGAGTTCGGCCGGCAGGACGACGCGGACGCGGCCCGGGGCGTGGTCCGCAAGTGGGACGGGACCAACGGCCGCACCACGGCGGACGCGATTGCTTACCTGGAGGAGCAGGGCCGGAAGGGAGCGGGTGGGCGATGAACTGGACCGTGATCTGGCTCGACGGTCCGCTCGAAGACCTCGCCCGTGATTACGTCCCGCTGTGGGGCACCCCGGCCGGTCAAGCAGTCACCCGGGCGATGGCGCGGATCGACACGCTGTTGCAGGCCGACCCGCGGGTCGCCGGCGAGTCCCGGGTCGGGCACCGTCGCATCCTGACCGAGTCGCCCGTCACAATCGACTTCGAGGTGTACGAGGATCAGGCGACGGTCGTCGTCACCGGGGCACGCTACACCCCGCGCAACTAACCCGCGCGGCCGAGGACGTAGCGGTTCGGGTCCACCTCCGTCCGCAGCAGCGTCAGCTCGCGGTCCGTCGGCGCCGGCGTCGTGCCGAGGGGGTCGCACGCCGTCAGCTCGAAGCCGGTCGCGGCGCGGACCTGATCGAGCGTCACCCCCGGGTGGAGGCTGCGGACGCGCATCCGCTTCGTGTCGTCGGCGAAGTCCAGCACGCACAGGTCTGTGATCACCCGCGCCGGGCCGGTGTTCGCCGGCAGGCCCGCCGCCTCGCGGGCGCCGGGGCCGGTCAGGTAGCCGGGCGTCGTCAGGAAGTCGAGCTTCGGGACGAACTTCTTGGCGTCGTGCCGCAGTATGATCAGCGTCCGCCAGCAGAAGCTCGCCAGGTCGTTGGCCCCGCCGCTGCCGGGCAGCCGCACCTTCGGGCGGGCGTAGTCCGTGCCGATCATCGTCGAGTTGAGGTTGCCGTAGGGGTCGATCTGGGCGCCGCTGAGGAACGTGGCGTCCACCAGGCCGCGCTGGCAGAACTGCATCACGTCGGCCATGCTCGTCACCATCAGCGCCCGGTGCTGCGTCGTGCTGTCGCCGACGCTCACCGGCATCGTCGGCAGTTGGGGCGCGAGGCTGCCGGACTCGAACAGCACGACCAGATTCGGGGCGTGCGTCCGCTGCGCCAGCATCGCCGCGGCGCACGGCACCCCGGTGCCGACGGCCACGGTGGTGCCGTCGTCCAACTCGCGGGCGGCGGCGCAGATCATCAGCTCGGTCGGCGTGTACGGCACGGGGCACCGGGGGCGGTCGGCGGAGACGTTTTTGCCGCACGATAGAAAACCGACGACGCACGATCAGACCAAATCCATTGTTCGGATCGTGCGTCGTCGGTTTTCTATCGTGCGGCACCTTCCGCAGGGGGAAGCCGACGGTCATTCTCCCGTCGCCGGGCGGCACCCGCAACGGTAGAATGACGCCTCACCCCCGAGACATCTCCCGTGAGCAGTGCCGTTTCCGCCCCCGTTTCCGTCACCCCCGCCAGGCCCGCCCCGCGGCCGAAGCTGATCCGCGGGTTCCTCGTCACGCTGATCGTCATCCACCTCCTCGCGCTTACCGCGTTCCTCCCCTACGTCTTCTCGTGGTGGGGCGTCGCGGCGCTGCTGGTCGGCAACTTCGTGTTCGGCTCGCTCGGCGTCAACCTGGCCTACCACCGGATGCTGACGCACGACGCGGTGCGGTTCCCGACGTGGCTGCGGCGCACGTTCATCACCTGCGGGGTGTGCAGCCTGGAGGGGTCGCCGCTGTGGTGGGTGCTGAACCACCGCGTCCACCACCAGAAGTCCGACGCCGAGGGCGACCCGCACTCGCCGCGCGACGGCTTCTTCTGGGGCCACATGGGCTGGATCTACACCACCGACGTCGAGCGGAACCGGCTCAGCAGCTACGAGAAGTACGTACCGGACCTGCTGGCCGACCCGTACCTCCGCTGGCTCCACCGCGGCCACAAGTGGACCCTCGTGTACCTGATTCACGCGCTCGTCATCGCCGCCGTCGGGTTCGGGATCGGATTCGCCGTCACGGACACGACGGAAGCCGCGGTGCAGCTGGGGACGCAGGTGTTCGTGTGGGGCGTGCTGGCGCGGACGGTGTACGTGTGGCACATCACCTGGTTCGTGAACTCGGCCGCGCACCGCTGGGGCTACAAGTCCTACGACACGGCCGACGACAGCCGGAACAACTGGTGGGTGGCGCTGCTGACGAACGGCGAGGGGTGGCACAACAACCACCACGCCGCCCCGCGGGCGTGCTCGCAGGGGCACCGGTGGTGGGAGGTGGACCTGACGTTCACGTTCGTGCGCGCCCTGGGGCTGGTGGGGCTGGCGTCGAACGTGGTGCCGGTGAAGGTGGCGGGCTACCGGCAGAAGGACGCGACCGTGTAAGCTCGACTTGTGCAGTTCATGGGGCCGGTGCCAGGCCGGATAGCAGCATCTCCCGCACGTTCGCCGGGAGTTCTGCGATGGCCCCATCGGCCTTGGCCTGTGGGAAAACGCCCTCGGTCCGA
>Ga0105048_10012821_pt1 | contig 13114 bp, 8 predicted proteins | sample MAT05_FD_78382 | JGI IMG/M metagenome (GOLD analysis project Ga0105048, IMG submission 78382) | Freshwater microbial communities from Lake Fryxell liftoff mats and glacier meltwater in Antarctica - MAT-05 | ecosystem: Environmental > Aquatic > Freshwater > Ice > Liftoff microbial mat | place...
ATGTCGCTCTTCCAGTGGGGCCGCCTGGCCACGCTGCTGCTGGCCATCGTGGCCATGGTGACGGCGCTGGACGCACTGAGCCGTGCCGTGCGGCAGAGGCTGGTGTGATGTCAGGCATGGGCATGGGCACGGGTATGGGCTTGAACATGACCACCCACGCCGTCATCGAGGCCCGCGGCCTGCACGTGCGTGCGGCGCGGCCGGCGCAGGCCCCGGTGCTGCTGCGTGAATTGGCGTTCAGCGTCTTGCCCGGTGAACGGGTGGCGCTGGTGGGGCACAACGGCGCCGGCAAATCGAGCCTGCTGCGCGCGCTGACGGGTTTTGCGCCGGTGCACCAGGGCCGGTTGCGTGTGCTGGACACCGAAATGAGTGGCGTGCCCGACGCCCTGCCGCTGCGCCTGCTGCGCGCGCGCGTGGCGCAGGTGCACCAGGGCCTGCACCTGGTGGGGCGCTTGAGCGCGCTGGACAACGTGCTCATCGGCGGCGCCGGGCGCCACCCTTCGCCCTGGACCTGGCTGCGCCGCTGGCCCGCCGCCGAACGCACCGCCGCGCGCGAAGCCCTGGCCTGGGTGGGCCTGGGCCACGCGGCCGCGCGCCGCACCGACGAGCTTTCTGGTGGTGAGCGCCAGAAGGTGGCGCTGGCACGCGCGCTGCACCAGCGCCCCATGCTGCTGCTGGCCGACGAGCCTACCGCCAGCCTGGACGCCGACGCCGCCGACGAAGTGGTGGCTTTGCTGAACCGCGCGGTGGCCGAACGGGCCATGACGCTGGTGTGCGTGGTGCACGACCTGGAACTGGTGCCGCGCCTGGCGCAGCGCGCCATTGCGCTGCGCCACGGGCGCGTGGTGGCCGACATGGGGGTCGACGCACAGACACCGGCCGTGCTGCGCGGGCTGCTGAAATGAAGGCCGACGCGGGCCTGGCTGCCGACACTGTCACCGCCATTGCGACTGCCACCACGACGCCCGGCCGCGTCTGCCCGCTGCGATATCGCTATGGCGCAGCGGCGCTGGCGCGCGCGCCAGAAGCCACCACCGACACGCTCTACGTCATCGGCGGCCTGTACGGCAACCTGCGCGCGCTGGACGCCGTCGAGGTGCTGGCGCGCAGCGAAGCCACGCCGCCGCGCCTGTGCTTCAACGGCGACTTCCACTGGTTCGACATCGACGACGCGGCGCACGCCGAGACCAACGCGCGCGTGCTGGCTCACGACGCGCTGCAAGGCAATGTCGAGGCCGAATTCGGCAGCGCCGACGAAGATGCCGGCTGTGGCTGCGCCTACCCCGAGCACGTCGACGCCGGCGTGGTGGAGCGGTCGAATCTGATCCACCGCGCCCTCAAAGCGACCGCCGCGCGGCAGCCGCAGATGCTGGCGCGCATTCAGGCGCTGCCGATGTTCAGGCGCTACCGCGTGGGCGGCACCCGCGTGGGCGTGGTGCATGGCGACGCCGAATCCCTGGCCGGGTGGCGCTTCGATGTCGCGGCACTGGATGAAGCCGCTGCGCTTGCGTGGCTGCAGCAGGTGTTTGCACAAGCGCAGGTGGATGTCTTCGCCAGCACCCACACCTGCCTGCCGGCGCTGCGGACCCTGCGTCGATCCGGCCGAGCCAACGCCGCAGTGGCCAACAACGGGGCAGCATCCACAAACTTCGCCGTCGTGAACAACGGCGCCGCGGGCATGCCCAACTTCAGCGGCGAACTCAGCGGGCTGTGCACACGCATCGCCACCACGCCGGCGCCCGGTGCCGTGCTGCATGAACAGCGGCTGGGCGATGTCTTCATCGCGCTGCTGCCGCTGGCTTACGACGCGCCGCGTTGGCAGGCCGACTTCGAAACCCAGTGGCCGCCCGGTTCGGCAGCGCACCGGAGCTACTTCGAGCGCATCACGCGCGGGCCGGCCTTCACGCCCGCACAGGCAGCGCCGCGCCAGCTGGGCTGAGGTGGCCACGCGGGCCGACCTTCACGCCAGCCCCAGCGTCTTCAGCCGCCGGTACAGCGTGCGTTCGCTCAGCCCCAGTTCTTGCGCCAGTTCCTTGCGCGTGCCGCGGCTCGTTTCCGCCAGCTGCCTGAGCATGGCGTCGTCGAGCTCGCCGCGGCGGCCCACAGGCGCAGGAAGGGCAACGGGTTCTTGATGTGCAAGAGCCGCCGCATTCAACGCATGCACCAGCGGCGGCTGCACGCCTGCGCTCAGCCATTCGGGCAGGTGCTCTGCACGCACCATGCCGTCGTCGGCGAACAAGCGCGCGCGGTCGAGCACGTTGCGCAGCTCGCGGATGTTGCCGGGCCAGGCATAGGCCTTCAGCAGCGCCATGGCGGCCGGCGCCACCATCACGCGCTGGTGCGGGCTGCCGCCGCGCTGCAGGAAGGAATGCACGAGCAGCGGAATGTCGGCCGCGCGGTCGCGCAGGGCCGGCAGGTGGATGGGAAAGGCATTGATGCGGTAGTACAGGTCTTGCCGGAAGCGCCCGTCGGCCACCATCTGCTGCAGCGGCTTGTGCGTGGCGGCGACGAGCCGGAAGTCGGACTGCTGCATTTCGATGGCGCCCACGCGGCGGAAGCTGCCCGACTCGATCAGCCGCAGCAGCTTGACCTGCATCGACAGGGGCACGTCGCCCATCTCGTCCAGGAACAGCGTGCCGCCCTTGGCGGTTTCCACGAGACCTGGCTTGCGCGCGTTGGCGCCGGTGAAGGCACCTTTCTCGAAGCCGAAGAGCTCGCTCTCGAACAGCGTTTCGGTCAGGCCCGAGCAGTCGACCACGACGAAGGGCCCGTCGGCGCGCGGGCTGGCTTCGTGCACCGCGCGCGCGAAGAGCTCCTTGCCGGTGCCCGACTCGCCCAGCAGCAGCACCGGCAACATCGAAGGGGCCACCCGCTGCACCGCCGCCAACGCGGCATTGAAGGCCGGCGCCCGGCCCACCAGGCCCTCGGCGCTGGCCCGTGCCGAGGCGCTGCGCACGGTGGTCAGTCGTTCGACAAAGGCCACCACCTCGCGCTCGGCATTCAGGATGGGCCGCAGTTCCACATCCACGTGCTCGGGCCCGCGCGGCGTGTGGTGGATGTGCAGCACGCGGTCGGGGCCTTTCAGTTCGAAAGCGCGCTTCATCGGGCAATGCTCGCCGGCCTGGTCGCACGGCACTTCGTAGTGGTGCGAGACGCGGTAGCACTTGTCGCCGATGAAAGGCTTGCCCACGGTGCCGAACTGGCGCTGGTAGGCGGTGTTGGCGGCCAGGATGTTGTAGCCGGGGTCCAGCACGATCATCGGCTGCGACTCGTGCTCCAGGTACGACAGCAGCGCGTGCATCTGCGGCGGCGTGCGCTGCGCTGGCTGCGCGGCCGCGGGATGCGTGGGGTCGGTCGGTTCAGCGCTGGTCATCTCGGGCATTCTGCGCGCTGGCGGCAATCACTGCCAATCAAGGCCGCAGGACTGCCATTTCGAACTGCCAAACCGGCAGTTGAGCCGGGCGCTTCGAAACCCGCACCGACTGCCCGCAGACAAATGCGTCAGGAATCAAACACTTGCAGAAGCAATTGCCCAACGGCGCGGCCTGGCATGCATCTTGATAGCTTTCAAGGTGCGGCTGCCTGAAGGCCGCGGCTTCCACCCCTTTCAAATCGACCGGAGACTGAACATGAAAACCAACGAAGGCACCCTGGATCGTGGCCTGCGCATTGCGGCCGGCCTGGTGCTCATCGCCTTGGCCGCCACGGGCACCGTGGGCCTGTGGGGCTACATCGGCGTGGTGCCGGTGCTGACGGGTGCAATCGGCTTTTGCCCGCTTTACAGCATGCTCGGCATCAACACCTGCCCGATGCGCCGCTGAATGCCGCTGAACGCCGCTCCGTCAAGCTCCCCTTCACCCATGGACACCCGCCGCAACCTGCAGGTCGAAGGCTTCTTCGACGCCGACACCTCCACCGTCAGCTACATCGTGCTCGACCGGGCAACGCTGCAGTGCGCCATCGTCGACAGCGTGCTCGACTACGACCCCAAGTCGGGACGCACCTCGCATGGCAGTGCCGACAAGCTGGTCGATCGCGTGCGCGCACTCGGCGCCCAGGTGCAGTGGATCCTGGAGACACACGTCCATGCCGATCACCTCTCGGCCGCGTCCTACCTGAAACAGGCGCTGGGCGGGCGGCTGGCCATCGGACAGCACATCACCACCGTGCAGAAGGTGTTCGGCACGCTGTTCAACGCCGGCAGCGGCTTCGCGCATGACGGCCGGCAATTCGACCACCTCTTCGCCGACGGCGAAGCGTTCGCGATCGGCAGCCTTTCCGTGCATGCGATGCACACGCCCGGCCACACCCCGGCGTGCATGACCTATGTCGTCGACGACGGCGGGCAGACGGTCGCCTTCGTCGGCGACACCCTCTTCATGCCCGACTACGGCACCGCACGCTGCGACTTTCCGGGCGGCGACGCGCGCACGCTCTACCGCAGCATCAACAAGGTGTTGAGCCTGCCGCCCCAGACCGTGCTGTACCTGTGCCACGACTACCAGCCCGGCGGCCGCGAGGTGCAGTTCGTCAGCACCGTGGCCGAACAGCGCGAGAAGAACGTGCACGTGCGCAACGGCATCAGCGAAGAAGAATTCGTGACCCTGCGGCACGCCCGCGACGCCACGCTCGCCATGCCGACGCTGATCCTGCCTTCGGTGCAGGTCAACATGCGCGGCGGTGAGTTGCCCGAGCCCGAGGCCAACGGCATGCGCTACCTGAAGATTCCACTGAATGCGCTCTAGACCGTCGCCCTGAAAGCCCGACGAGCTTCTGGAACCGCAGGCGCCTGCGGGCGTCCAACGCCAGCCACCAGGAAAACACCATGAGCACTTTGTCCTTTCCCCCGCCCTCCGAGGGCACAGACCCCCAACGCCGCACCTGGCTGCTGGTAGCCAGCGCTGCGGGCGGTGTGGCCGGCATCGCCACTGCGGTGCCCTTCGTCTCCACGCTGGCCCCCAGCGAACGCGCCAAGGCAGCAGGCGGGCCGGTAGAGGTGGACATCGCAGACATTCCGCCGGGCGGCAGCAAGATCGTGGAGTGGCGCGGCAAGCCGGTGTGGGTGGTGCGCCGCACGCCCGAGATGCTGGCCGCGCTGCAGGGCCACGACGCCAAACTCGTGGACCCGCAATCAGTGCGGAACCAGCAGCCCGACTTCGCCAGGAACGCGGCGCGCGCGCTGCGGCCAGAAATCTTCGTGGCGGTCGGCATCTGCACGCACCTGGGCTGTTCACCGAGCGCCGCGCCGGCTGGCAGCGCCAACCCCAGCCTGCCTGCTGACTGGCCCGGTGGCTTCTTCTGCCCTTGCCACGGCTCCACCTTCGACGGTGCCGGCCGCGTCTACAAGAACGTGCCCGCGCCGACGAACCTGGAAGTGCCGCTCTACCGTTTTGTCAGCGAAACGCGGGTGCTTATCGGCGCAGACGCCAAGGCCTGAGCAGGCAAGCCGGTCTGCAAAAAATGCACAGCGCCGGCAATTGAGTCGGCGAACCCGGGCTGGGTGTCTGGCACCCTGTCGATATCAGGCGCCTGTTGCGGACCGCCGCTCGAAACCCTGGTGGGCAAGCAAGTTTCCGGCGAACAGATGCCGACTGCGCCTACCCGCTATGTTGGGATGAGTCGGACGATGATCGCAATGCAAAGTCTGCCTCGGCGAGCATCGCGCGCGCATCGATCGGCTTGGTCAGGTAGGCGTCGAAACCGGCGGCGAGCGCGGCATCGATGTGCTGCGAGCCCGCGTCGCCGGAAACGGCCAAGATTCGAACCGGCTTGTCGCCTTGCATCTTCTGGCGGTGCCGTATTTCCTGCATGACCTGAATGCCCGACTCTTCCGGCATGTTCAGGTCGAGCAGCACCAACTGCGGTCGAAACTGCGACAGCAGTTCGAGGCCGCTCGCGCCGTTCTCGCTCATGCGCAGTTCGACTTGCGGGCGGCGCTTGAAACAGGCACTCATCAACAGGCGTGCCAGCGGGTCATCGTCGATGTAGAGCACACGCCCTTGGGTTTCGGCCGATTCGATGTCGCGTGGGAACGACGTCACCACCGGCATCGCCGGCCGGCTTGGGTCGAGGGTTTGCAACGCCGGCAGATCGACGACGAAGCGGCTGCCGACGCCGGCCGTGCTCGTGACGGTGATGGTGCCCGCCATCAACGTGACGAGACGTTGCGTGATCGTGAGCCCGATGCCGACGCCTTCGGTGCGAGACGATTCCTGACCCAGCCGATTGAACGGCTGAAAGATCGCATCGAGCTGAGCGGGCGACATGCCCTGCCCTCCGTCGGCGACGACGAACCGCAGTCTCGCCCCATGCGGCTCGACCGTGATGGCGACCTTGCCGCCTGGCCGGTTGTACTTGATGGCGTTGGACAGCAGGTTGATCGTCACCTGGCGCAGTCGCGTCTGGTCGGCAATGACGACGGCCTGCGCGTCACCGATCGTGTCGAGCGTGACGACGATGCCTGCCGCCTGGGCCGCCACCTGCATGAAACCGATCGCATCCTGCAGCGCCGCGACGAGGTCGACCGGCGCCAGCCGCACCGTCAGGACGCCGAGCTCGATCTGCCCGAGATCGAGCAGGTCGTTCGCCATCATCAGCAAATGGTTGCCGGCGCTGGCAATGGTCTTCAGCGCGGTGCGCTGCGCCGGGCTCGCCTCGGTGCCGGCAACCGCATCGCCGGCCAGCAGCTGGCTGAACCCCAGGATGGCGTTGAGCGGGGCCCGAAGCTCGTGGCTGACGGTTGCGAGGAATCGGCTCTTCATTTCGGTCGCGGCCTCGGCCTGCGCCCGTGCCGTTCTCTCGCGCTGGCTGATGTCCTCGAGCTCACGCCGGCTACGGTCGAGCTGCTCGTAGGCCCTTGCGTTGTCGAGGGCGGCTGCGACATGGGCGCACAGCGTCCTCACGATGAATCGAGCGCGATCGTCGTACGCGTCGCTGTGGTCGGACTGCAGTTCGATCACGCCCGTCAACCGGTCGTCGACGACCAGCGGCAGCAAGAGGCGCGCGCCGCCGGGCCGATGCCTGCCGTCGGCGCCGCCGCTTTCCGGGGCGCCGGGCTCAGCCGTGACGTGAGACTCGCAGCGCTCGCGGGCGCATCGCGCAAGCTCGCAATCAGGTTCCCCGATCGCGAGACCCTCGGGTCGCGCGACGGCGGCACGGCCATGCCGGAGCACCAAGCTCTGTCGACTTTCATCGACCTGCCAGATAGCCACCCGAGGCGCGTCGACGAACTGGCGCAGTCCAGCGCTGATCGACGCGAGCAGGCCGTCGACATCGCGGCAGGCAGCGAGCGCGCGGCCGACCTCGCTGAGCGACTGCAGCGTCTGGGTCAGCTCTGTCAGCACCGCGCTGCGGGCGAATTCTGCGTTTGCGAGCCGGCGCTGCACCGAAGCCTCGACCGATGCCGCTTCGGTTCGCGCCCGCACTTCAAGCGCTGTCATCTGGTCGACGCTGTGGCTCGCATGCTGGGCGGCGACGGCCGCACGTGCGAGCCTGGCGAAGCGGTAGGCGCCGGCGAAGTCATGACGCGCGGCGTACGTCTCCGAAAGCTGGTCCATGAGCTCAGGCTCGATGGTGTAGTCGGCCAGCTCCGTGCCGGTCTGGTAGGCAGCTTCCAGACAGCGCAAAGACTCGGCCGATGCCGGGCCCGCATCCATGGCGGGCATGGCTGCATCGGCGCGCAGCTTGTGAACGCGCCCGAGCGCCCACAGTGCGGCATGGCGACCGCTGGTGGCCGGCCTCGAGCCGACCGTCTGGAGCGCGTGGTCGGCAGCGGCAAGTGCATCGTCCAGCCGTCCGAGACCCGCCAAGGCGACGGCCCGCTCGGTCAGCGCGCGCGGCAGCAGGTGCGGCAGGCGCTCTCGGCTCGCGACCTCGATGAGCCGATCGAATGCCTGCAAAGCGGCAGCGTGGTGGCCGCGCTTCATATGCACATCGGCCATTGAGCAGATCGCATTGAGGCGGCAGAAGTTGGCATCCGGCAAGGGCGCAAGGACGTCGATCGCCGACTGCAGGGACTCGAGCGCAGGTTCGAGCTTGTCTTGCAGCTTCAGACCCTGCGCCGTCGCCACCAGGCACAGCGCTGTGGTGACCGGCCAAGCGTTTGTCCCGTTGCACGCGAGCGCACGCTCCAGCCAATCGCCGGCTGACGAATGGAGCTTCAGGTTGTTGAAGCAGGTCACGAGGTTCACCGCCGCCGTGACGGCACGCCGTCCCTGCCCCGACTCACGCGCAGTCGAGTAGGCGGACACGAGGGCGTCGATCACGGCCGACTCGTGGCCGCGGCGTTTCGCCAGGGTCGCGCGCACGTCATGCGCCCAGGTGGCTTGCACCGGATCGCCGCTGGCGGCGATCGTCTCGACGTCGACATGGATGGCTTGGCACGCGTCGAGCGGCACGCGCAGCGCTTGCCACTGGCTCTGGCGCGCAAACGCGATCGCGAAACGCTGCTCATCGCGCTGGCTCTGCGCCAGCGCCAGCGCTTCCTCTAGGTGCCGGTCGACCGCCGCACTGTCACCTCGATCGGCTGCCACGTTGGCGAGAAGGAAGGCGATATCAATCGCGGTCGCGTCGTCACCGCCGACTGCGGGCCCGGCACGCAGCGCGGCGGCGCCGGCTGCGGCTGCGTCGCAATCGCCTTGCAGCCAGAGAGACTCGATACGCACAAGCGCGATGCGACGCGCTGCAAGGTGATCCGCCACCGCTGCGGCACTGCTGCCGCATCTCCGTCGGCTGAATCGTTCGGCTTCGGCAACAAGGGAGAGGGCCTCGCTTGTGTTCGTTTGGCGCAGGTACCACGCCAGTTCGATCGTCAGCTCGCGCCGCCGGCCACCGCGCGCGCGACGGATGCGTTCGCGAAGAGGGGCGATCTCATGTTCACGGAGAAAGAATTGCATCGGAAGTCGTTCGACACCGCTCGAAGCGGTGCCAAGTCATGGATGAGAGCCGCGAAACTTTTCTCGTGCTCGCGCGGCCGACGGTGCAAAGCGCCCAGACCGTCTTCAGCCGACGATCCTACGATACGAAGGTCCATTCCCGAGGCTGCGATCAAGCGCCGCAGAAGCTCGCATCCCGCGCCCGATCGGCACGGTCGCACCGAGCGCACCAACCGACCGTCGTCAGTTCGGATAAAGCTGCGAGGTAGGCACCTTGTGGCGCGGCAGGCTGCCGTTCACCAGGCGCCACTCCAGGCTCATGCCACCTGCCGCGTAGCCGTGACGCTCGAAGACGATCGGCACGCGCTGACCGGCTTGCAAGACGACGGTCGATCGCAAAGGCGCGCTTTCGTTGAACCGGAACTCCTTGTGGATCTCCTTGCCAGCGACCGTCAACCGGCCGAAACCACCGCTCAGGAAAAACTCGTACTCGCCCGTGACCGGCGCTTCGACCCAGCCGCTGCCGCGTGCCGAGAAGGCAGAGTTCTCGACCACGTTGACACCGATCGATCGGGTGTAGCCGGCGTAGTAGCCGACGCCATCTTCTCGCCCAGGGAAAGAGATGATCGGCTCTATCCGCTCGCCCAGCTTGTTGCGCAGCGCCGCAGAGCTGCCGTTGAACTCGTCTCCGGATCCAGCGAACCACTCGACCCTCAAACCTGTTCCGGTGCCTGCCTGGTAAGCAGCAGACAGCGGCGGCAAGCCGCAATTGGCCAGCCGGTTGAGGTCGTTGTACAGGCCCAGCGTGAGCGGCGCACGTTCTGTGTCGAAGCTGGCCGCGGTGACGGCCCACCCGCGAACGCTTTGCCAGCCGGAGCTTGCGCAAAGATGAATGTCAACATCAAGGAGCTGGTTCAAGGTGGACGTGCCGTAACGCTCAATCTGTTCCTTCATCAGAAACATCCACATGCGCGTCCAGTTGGCTTCCATGTGCCGGTAGAGCTGCCGCGCCTGCAGGGTGCTGAACAAACGCGACAGGTCATCCTCGCCCACATTCTTCCAACCGCGCGACGAGAACGCGAAATTCGGGTCGCTGTCGGGCGTGGTGGAGCCACGGTCGACATTGATGTTCGAGCCATGCTTGCCGATCACGTAATACAGATGAAACGGGTATCCGCCGGTTTCACCCTGGCCCAGCGACCCGAAGAAATACTCGCGGTTCGTGCCGGTGCCGAGGTTCGTGTCGAACATGAAGCCGGCATACCACCACGGCTGCGCCATCTCGTTGCGGAAAGCTACGACGTCCTGTCTGGTCAAAGCCCGACTCGAACTTTCTCCCAGGCTCTGCCGCACGAAGACTGGCATCTGCTCGGGCGTGTCCCAGGGCACGCCGTTCTTGTTGAATGCGAAATCTCCCACCAGGAAGGGAAAATTGGGGCGCTTCAGGTTGCCACTGCGCAGAGCCGCCAGCGGGTTTGGGTCGTCACCCGGTTGGAACAGCCCGAGTTGCTGCCGACGCAGCAGGTGCTGAAGAATCTGCATGGACTTGAACTTGTCGGAACCCAACGTTCCGGCGGCCCCCGACGTGCTCTCGCCGGGATTGCGCCAGGTGTCGGTCATCACGTCGACCGCAATCAACAATTCACGCAGCCGGGCATCCGTCGGGTCGGCCATGTAGGCATCGTTGACGGCAAACCATTGCGCCTCCATGCTGCCCTTGGGAATGCGTGGGGTGTCGGCCATCCAGTCATTGGAAGAGCAGTGCTCTCCGCCCCTGAAACAGTCCTCTGACATGCGCGGCATTGGAATACCGATGCGCATGCCTAGCGGATCACTGGCCCGCAGTTCTCCTCTCGCCCGAACTGCCTTGGCCAAACTGTCCACCACGCCGCTGACAAGCGTGGGCGTCACGGTCGCGAGCGTCTCGGTGGCGAACTTCAGGTCGCGCTCAGTCTTGTTGCCGTCGAACGGCTGGCCCATGGGCTGGAACGGCCGATCGTTCGCGACGTCCTTGAGCTGTGTGATGTTGTACTTCTGGCGCAGAGCGGCGATGTAGTCAACCAACTTCTCCCGGTCGGTCGGAGACACGCCGTCGATGTGGGCCCGGCGTCGCATGTCGTCGTCCGAGAACTTCCACACCGCCAACTCGATGCCGTCGGCCGAGTGGCAATTGGCGCAAGCGCCCTTGTTGATGCCATTGATGTCGATGCGCTGGGCGCGCCAGATCTGAAGCCCATCGGCCAGGATGCGGTCGCGTTCCGCCGCAGAGAAAACGCCGATAGCCGCTTGGGCACCATTGGGGCCGGTGGGCAGATGGGTGAGGCCGCCGCCCGGCGGAGCGCTTGCGTTTCCCGAAGCGCCTGCGTTGTTCGTGTTGGGTGTGGCGCCTGTACCGGAACCGCCCGCAGCCCCTTCACCGCCTGAAGTTCCAGCATTGCTCGAGGAGCCGACGGTACCGGTCGACGGTGCGTCGTCGCCACCCGCGCCACAGGCAGCCAGTGCCGCAAGCGCCATGGCCAGACTTACCGAACGAATTACTCTTTGCAATGAAAGCTCCCTATTGTCGTCAATGCGCATCGCTGCGTAACTTTGTGCAGCTCGGAAAGATCTGCACCCACGCTCAATCTGATGGAACGGGCCAAACGGGAGGGAAGGTAACTCGAACCGTTGTGCGATGGGCCCCGCAAACCGGGTAATTTGCAACGGAGTGCCGGCTCACCGAGAGCTTTGACCGCCTCGACGCCACCACCGGTTTACACGCCGAGGCCGGCCGGACCGCGCAAGTTCGGCCTCGCAATCAGCAGATGCCACGCCACGAAAGCGTGCTGCTCAGCGTCGTGACCGGGGAAGGGATCGCTGGCCGCACGACGGTGGCTGCATCGTCGCCAACGACGCGACCCGCGGACGCGACTTGTGGCTGGTGAGAATTCACGACGCGCGCTACGACCCGATGCGCGAACGCGATATGCAGGACGCCTTCATCGTCGCGATGAAGCTCGACGCGTCAGGTTCCTCGCTGTTTCCACACGTCCCACTCTCGTCGAGAGTCCGGCACTTCCTGCATGGCCTCAGGGCGCCGGCGGCGTCACCTTCATGCCGAAGGTGTGGGCGATGAAGGCCAGCATGTCGGAGCGCTCTTCGATGATCTTGCTGGTGGGCTTGCCAGCGCCATGCCCGGCATTGGTTTCGATGCGGATGAGCTTGGGCGCGCTTCCGGTGTCGGCCGCCTGCAGCGCAGCGGTGTACTTGAAGCTGTGTGCGGGCACCACGCGGTCGTCGTGGTCGGCCGTCATCACCAGCACCGGCGGGTATTTCTGCCCGGCGCGGATGTTGTGCAGCGGCGAATACGCCTTCAGCGCCTTGAACTGCTCGGCATCGTCTGACGAGCCGTAGTCGCTGACCCAGGCCCAGCCGATGGTGAACTTGTGGAAACGCAGCATGTCCATCACGCCCACCGCCGGCACGGCAGCGCCGAACAGGTCGGGCCGCTGGTTCACCACCGCGCCCACCAGCAGGCCGCCGTTGCTACTACCGTTGACGGCCAGCTTTGCGGGGCTGGTGATCTTCTGCGCCACCAGCCATTCGGCGGCGGCGATGAAGTCGTCGAAGACGTTCTGCTTTTGCAGCTTGGTGCCGGCCTCGTGCCAGGCGCGGCCGTATTCACCGCCGCCGCGGATGGACGCGCTGACATAGACGCCGCCCATCTGCATCCAGGTCGCCGCGGTGATGTTGAAGCCCGGCGTGTTGGGTTGGTTGAAGCCGCCGTAGCCGTACAGCAGCGTGGGGTTGCTGCCGTCCAGCTTCAGGCCCTTCCTGTGGCCGATGAACACCGGGAAACGCGCGCCGTCCTTGCTGGTGACGAAAGCGCGGCGGGTCTCGTACTGGCTGGGGTCGAAGGCGGTCTGGGGGCGCTTGAAAAGCGAGGTCTCGCCGCTCTTCAGGTCCAGCCGCAGGATGTCGGCCGGGGTGATGAGGCTGGTGTAGTTGAAGAAGGTTTCGCTGTCCTGCCAACGGCCACCGAAGCCGCCAGCCGTGCCCACGCCGGGCAGCGGCAGTTCACGCTGCAGTGCGCCGTCGGCCACGTGAATGCGCACCAGCGTCGAGGCGTCACGCAGGTAACGCAGGATGAAACGCCCGCCCACCGCAGTGGCCCCCACCAGCGTTTCCCTGGCCTCGGGCACCACGGTCTGCCACTGCGGTTCAGACACCTGCTGGCCGTTGCGGCGGCCCGAGCTCTTCCG
>Ga0105048_10012824_pt1 | contig 13113 bp, 6 predicted proteins | sample MAT05_FD_78382 | JGI IMG/M metagenome (GOLD analysis project Ga0105048, IMG submission 78382) | Freshwater microbial communities from Lake Fryxell liftoff mats and glacier meltwater in Antarctica - MAT-05 | ecosystem: Environmental > Aquatic > Freshwater > Ice > Liftoff microbial mat | place...
ACGCTTTGCAACCCGATTTCCCATGGCATCGTAGGTAAATAAAAGTTCCTTCTTCAAACTTGAATTGTCTCGAAAGATAGCTTTTATTTTACCATCAACACGCCATACAATTTCCTCCAATTCTTCGGCATTATCTGAAACTAATTGTCCAATTGCATCATACGCATAATTCATAGCGCCACCAATTCCTGCACCGTCAAATACTCCCTGATCATCTATGTCGTCTGTCTTCAAAGTAGTGTAAGTTGTATTGTCATTGACATGGTACAATCGATTTCGAAGCGGAATGCCTTCATCATCTTTGGTGAGATCACCCTCCTCTTCTTCTAGGTCATATCTGTAAACTAATTCCTCAAATAATGTACCCGCCTCGTCATAACGCGCTTGGGTTAAAATATTGCCATTGGCATCGTAAGAAAATGAATTTTTGTAACGATCTGTTGGCGTCATTGAAGTTTCCCACTCATTCACGACCAAATCATAATTATCAAAGCCTTGCGCATTGGTAAGCCTATTCAATTGATCGTAGCGGTAAGCCATTCCATTGATAAGGTTGGTTCTAGGGGATGATGTTCCCAAACTTCCCACAGGAGCTTGTAAAGAAGTAACCATGTGCCCAATGTTACCATTCCATAAATCTCTTCTTTCGATCTCAATGTCACACCCCGTTGGAACGCTTATTTCAAAACTTGAAACTCCTATGGAAGTGTAATCACCCAAACGATAACCTAGGGTAAAGCCCATCGCGTCTCGACCGATGAGCAAATTACTTCCCGCTGCGCCATCTTTTCCTATATCATTTGCCGGTAGTAATTGGTTGCTATTTACTCCTTTCAACCAACCTTGCAATGTATATGCATAATCTATTCCCTGCACCTTGATATCTCCCAATTGAACACGTGCAAGTGGTCCATGCAGATAATAATCATATGCAGCATCGTGTTCAAAATAAGGTAACCAATCACCAGGCATATCACAATTTAACAATGCTGTTTCTCCTGCATCCCATCCTTTCATATCACTTATACATTTTATTACAGCTTGGATCCTTAAAAAGTTTAGTGTAAAGGCAATTCGGGCCCACATATAATATCAAAAGCATTTATTAGAGAGTCCAAAGGATTCTTTAATAAATTGCGTTGGTAATGACGTCACTACATTCAAATAGTTCAATGAGGCAGAGCCGATATTGTACTATATGTATGTTTATATGGTAAAAAAGAAAAAAGGAGGATTTTAAATTTGAGTAAAAAATTCTGCAATTACTTCACCTCATCACCAGCTCCCATTTCGCGTTCGGGCGAAAGGAATGACAAAACACCAGCAGCATTTTCTGCCATCAAAATCATTCCTTCGCTTTTGATGCCTTTTATCTCACGCGGTGCAAGGTTTGCGAGAAATAATACTGATCGACCAACTACTTCTTCGGGCTTGTAATGTTCTGCAATTCCTGAAACTACAATTCGTTGATCGAGTCCTGTATCTATGGTGAGTTTGAGCAATTTTTTAGTTTTCGGCACAGCTTCGGCACCAAGAATTTTTGCAATACGAATGTCCATTTTTTGGAACGATTCGAAGTCAATGTTTTCTTTGATTGGTTTTTTATTGACTGCCTGCATTGCAATTTTACTCGCTTCAAGTTTTGCCACTTGTGCGGCTACCATTTCGTCTGTAATCTTCTCGAAAAGGATTCCCAATTGACCGATTGTATGACCAGGGTTTAGAAGTGGTCCTTTACCAAGATCATCCCATGTGGAATCTTGTAATTGCAGTCCACTAAGAATTTTTTCAGTTGTAAACGGCAAAAAGGGTCTAAGTGCAAGAGCAGCATTTGCAACAAGATTCAGACATGCATTCATGATGTCCGCAGTTCTTTTCGCATCTGTTTTTATCAATTTCCAAGGCTCTGTTTCGGTGAGAAGTTTATTGCCAGAACGTGCAATATTCATTGCTTCGGCCAATGCCTCGCGAAATCTGAATTGTTCAATACTAACTCCGATTCGATCGAAGGAAGCTGCTGCATCCACAAGGGCAAGAGCTTCTTGAGTGTCATGCGGTGTTGCTATTTCTGGAACCACTCCATTGTAGAATTTGTGGGTTAACACAAAAACACGATTCACAAAATTGCCGAGAATATCGGCGAGTTCATTGTTTACTCGATCTCTATAGTCAGTCCAAGTAAATTCACTATCTTTTTGCTCGGGCATAATGGATCCGAGAACGTACCTCATTTCATCTTGCTTGCCTGGAAAATCTTCCAAATATTCATGTAACCAAACAGCCCAGTTGCGCGAGGTTGAAATCTTATCACCTTCGAGATTCATAAACTCATTCGCAGGAACATTGTATGGAAGATTAAATCCGCCATGTTCTTTTAGAATTATAGGGAAGATGATGCAGTGAAAAACGATGTTGTCTTTTCCGATGAAATGAATCACTCTGCTGTCTTCACTTTTCCAATAATCTTCCCAATTTTTTCCATTTTTATCGGCCCAGACCTTTGTATTTGTTATATATCCGATAGGTGCATCGAGCCATACATAAAGAACTTTTCCTTCGGCTTCAGGCAGTGGTACCGGAACGCCCCACTCAAGATCACGCGTCATAGCGCGACTTTGCAACCCTCCATCTATCCAACTCATGCATTGGCCTACTACATGTGCTTTCCAAGCTTGAGGATTGTGTTGTATAACTCCATTAACTTTTCCTTCTTTGATGTATTCTCGAATCATTTGTTCGTTGTGGGCCATCGGCAAATACCAATGCGATGTTTCTTTCAAAACAGGTTTGTTTCCGCTTAAAGTTGACTTCGGATCAATTAAATCTAAAGGACTTAATGCACTGCCACATTTTTCGCATTGATCTCCATAAGCTTTGTCATTCGCGCATTTTGGACAAGTGCCGGTGATATATCTATCTGCCAGAAATTGTTGCGCTTCTTCATCATAATACTGTTGAGATGTCTCAACGGTAAATGAATTGTTTTTCTCAAGTTGCAAAAAAATATCCTGTGACATTGTGATATGTTCAGGTGATGAAGTGCGGTGATATTCGTCAAAAGATATTCCAAAATCAGCAAATGATTTTTTCATCAATTGATGATAGAAGTCTACAATTTCGCGCGGTGTTTTTCCTTCTTTTTTTGCTCTTAATGTAATCGCTGCTCCGTGCTCATCGCTGCCGCAAATAAATGCCACATCCTTTCTCATGGCGCGCAAATAGCGAACATAAATATCTGCATTGAGATATGCACCAGCAATATGACCAATGTGCAAGGGTCCATTGGCATAAGGCAATGCTGAAGTGACTAAATATCTTTTTGGGTCGTTGTTCATTGAATTATTCATTGACATATTCTGAGGTGAATAAGTTTTGGAAGATTCTTAATTTTACCCTAAACTCATGCTCAGATTTGTACGCGAAGATAGATTGTAAAATGAAGCAAATTATTCCCGAAAATCTGAAACCCGGCGATACAATCGGCATCGTTGCTACTGCGCGTTGGATCACACACGAACAGCTTGAACCAGCGTTGAATATTATTCGAGGATGGGGTTTTAAAGTGAAATGTGGCAAACACGTACACAAACAAGTGTTTCAATTAGCTGGTTCTGACGAAGAAAGAACTGAAGATTTGCAATCTATGCTGGATGACGATTCCGTTAAGGCCATTCTGATAGCGCGCGGTGGCTATGGCACTGTGCGTATTGTTGACAGTTTGGATTTTACGAATTTCAATCGGCAGCCTAAGTGGATTTGTGGGTACAGTGACATCACTGTTCTGCATGATTTACTGAATAATTTGGGTTATGCAACACTGCATTCCACAATGCCAATTTCGTTTCCCGAAAACCCTCCGGAAGTATTAGAGTCTCTCAAATTATCTTTGATGGGTCATACTCCAAGAGTTGAGTTTAATAACGATTGGATACTAAATAGTCCCAGTCATGCTTTTCGATTAAGTGGCAGATTGATAGGAGGGAATCTTTCAGTGCTGTGCAGTTTACTTGGCAGAAGTCATAATTACAATTTTACGAATTCGATCATTTTCTTGGAAGACATTGATGAGCATCTTTACCATGTCGACCGAATGTTGATGGCACTAAAAAGAGCCGGCAGGTTTGACGGCTTGAAAGCGATCATCGTTGGTGCAATGACTGATATGAAAGATAATACAAAAACTTTTGCATTTGCGACAAACAATCCTTGGGGCAAAAGCATTGCCCAAATTTTTTCTGAGATTGCAGGAAGTGTTAATATTCCTATAATATCAGGGGTGCCGGCTGGACACATGGCGCATAACAAAACTCTTAGAATGGGCGTTGATGCTGAGATTTCTGTGAACGGCAGGGCTGTGGTAATAAGCTTCTAACACTTGGCTATTGATTAACTAATACTATTTATTGAAAATTCTTTTTAACCGCCACCATCTTTACGTCATAATATCCACATACATTTGCCGTATGTGTAAAAAGTACACTAAGTGCCGATTTATTATTTAGAACTTGGAATAGACGAAGACTTTGAGTTGATTGGCATTAGCAGTCACGAAAAGGATTACCGACTTGCGTGGGCGTTAAATCGCACCATGAATTGGGGGTTGTCGCGAATTGCCGATATAGAGCTTACGCACAAAACACAGATTTCTAATCACGCGCAGTATCAATTTGAACATCCAGTCGAAGGTCATCTTTATACGCTTATAGACAATAAAACAGAAAATGGTTTTTTAATACCTGAGTTAACCCAGTTCGATTATTTGATTAAGATCGATCAATCATCTGCCGAGATGGATGACGACTTCTACAAAAGTTTGAGAAAAACTTCTTTTGTATTGGCTGTATATCCTATTGATCTTTCAAAACTCAAGTCCAAACAAAATTTATTTTACCAGCAAGGAACAATATGATTGATTCATTTAAAAAGACTAAAATAGTGGCCACGATAGGCCCCGCAAGCGCAGGAAGAGACGTTTTAAAAGAAATGATTCTTGGCGGTTGTGATGTTATACGCCTGAATTTTTCGCATGGTGTACATTCAGATCACAAGGCGGTAATTGAATCGGTAAGATCTATCGACAAAGAAATTGGAACCAATACCGCGTTGCTTGCAGATTTGCAAGGTCCAAAATTACGCGTTGGTGAAATGGAAGGTGGCAGTGTAGATATCGAAGCAGGACAGAAAATTATTATTAGCACAACCAAACAAATTGGTACAGCTAAGATTATCTACACCAACTACAAAGAGTTTGCAAGGGATGTAAAACCGGGCGAAGTTGTGTTGTTGGATGACGGCAAACTATCTATGAAAGTGCTTTCTACAAATGGCGATGATACAGTGGAATGTGAGATTTTGCAAGGCGGCCCGCTATCTTCTAAAAAAGGACTTAATCTTCCAAGCACCAAAGTTTCGTTGCCATCGCTTTCCGAAAAGGATCTTTCTGATTTGGCATTTGCGCTTGATCATGACATTGATTGGATTGGATTGTCATTTGTTCGAAATGCAAAGGATGTAATTCAATTAAAAGAAATAATTGCGAAATCTGAAAAACACGCAAAGGTTGTTGCAAAAATCGAAAAGCCTGAAGCAGTTGATCAGATTGATGAAATCATTAGAGAAACAGATGCAGTGATGGTTGCTCGTGGCGATCTAGGTGTAGAAATTCCACTTCAGAATGTTCCGTTGATACAGAAGATGATTGTGAAAAAATGTCTTCGTGCATCTCGTCCTGTCATTGTAGCGACTCAAATGATGGAGAGTATGATCACCAATTTTACACCTACAAGAGCAGAAGTAACTGACGTTGCTAATGCGGTGCTTGATGGTGCAGATGCGGTAATGTTGAGTGGAGAAACTTCGGTTGGAAAATATCCCGTTGAAGCAATCAAAATGATGGACCGAATTATTGGTGAAGCCGAAAAGTTTGATGGGTTATACTATCATGAAGAAATACCTACTGAGGTGGATGAAACTCGATTTATGACTGATAGTGTCTGCTACAGTGCATGCAGACTTGCGGCACGCGTAAAGGCATCGGCATTGGTTACCATGTCATTTAGCGGATACACTGGATATCGTGTCGCTGCTTGGCGTCCAAATGCGAATGTTTATGTTTTTACCGCGAATAAAAAAATTCTGACTCAAATGAATTTGGCTTGGGGTGTAAAAGCATTTTTCTATGATAAGATGGTCAGCACGGATCAAACGATTGCTGACATTAGATACTTCCTGAAAAAGAATAACTTCATTCAGGAGGGACAATACATAATCAACCTTGCTTCGATGCCGATCTCAGAACAAGGCATGTCAAACATGGTGAAAGTGACTAAAGTTTGATGTAAGATTACCTTAAATGTGTTCACGGTAATATCCATCAGTAAGGCCGATTACATAAAATATACAGTTCAATTTCGCCAGCAGCCTCATTGGACTATTCTCTTCTTATATAGGCTTTACCAGAGTAAAATTATTAAATAGCTTTGGGCTATTTAATAATTATAATTGATGTAAAAGCAAAAAGGCGAAACAACTTGTTTCGCCATTTATATGAATTCTATAAACTGAATTTTATCAATAAAGTTTGACCAACTTGAACTCAGCTCTTCTGTTTATTTCATACTGATCTTCTTCACAAGGCACTTCATCTGCACAACCATTTAATGGCCGCTGTTCGCCGAACCATTCTGTTTTAAGCCTATTGAGTTGTATTCCACGTTGTAATAAATATCCTTGCACTGCCATGGCTCTTGACATTGAAAGACTTTGATTGTAAGACAGACTTCCTCTTGAATCACAATGTGCTCGGATTAATAATTTTGTATTCGGATTTTCTTTCATCAACTTGAATACTTCTGCGAGAGTGGGAAGATCTTCCTTGCGTAGCAAAGCTTTATTGTAGTCAAATATTACATTGTCTATTTCTAAAGCCTTTAGGTCTATAGTTGCCTCTTGCGAATCGAATTCACTTATTTTTTTAGTTGATTTTGCGAGCTCATCTCCGGCTTTAGCAAGTTGAGTTTTTGCATATTGATCATTTGTTTTTATTTTAAGGGCAGACTCGTATGCTTGTTTAGCTTGATCAGGTTTTCCGGAGCTAAGTGCATCATCCCCCTCTAAAATTAGCTGCTCATAAAAGGAATTTTGTTTTTTTATTGCGGAAAGTTTTTCATCTGCTTTTTTGATTTGTCCGCGCGCATATGTATCAACTGGTTTTATTGCGGTGGCACTTATATAGGCTTCGCGGGACTCTATCCACTTACTTTCTTTGAAGAGTTTATCTGCTTCTTTCAATTTTGATTGATATTCATTTTCCTTAGCGTCAACTTTTGGCTCAGTATCAGCGGATTTTTCTTTTGTTAAATCATCTTTAAAAGGATTCGAATTAGCCAAATCGACTTTCTCAATTTTAATTGGTTCTTCTTGTTCTAAGAAGCTGTTTTTATCAACATTTTTAGCTGAAGATTTTACTAATGGCTCAAAAGAATTGATCAAGCCTTTATTTACAGTTTGTGAAAGTTCTCCGGTATGAGTGGGTATTTTTTTCAACTCAACGCTCGTTTCGCCTATGTTCACATATGGATCGATAATTTTAGTTTTGACGGAGTAAGTCAAGACGGATTTCTGTGTATTAAAATATTCGTCATTAAGCATCGTAACTTCGATTTCATCGCCGGGTTCTCCAAAAAACTCGAAACGTTCAAATGCATCAAGTTTAACGATGCTCGACTCACGTGTATTTATTTTTGTAATTTGAACGCGTTCACCAGCAAAACTTATGTTAGGTAAATTCGATTTGATTGTTCCGGCAATTGTCATCTTAGAAATTGTGACGCTTTCATAAAAAAACAAATCATCATTTCCATTTCCATTTCTGTTAGAGCAAAAAAATCCTATATTTCTTTCTTTATCGTAGATCAAATTGAAATCATCATGGTTAGTGTTAATAGGTGCGCCCATATTTATTGGTGCTTGCCATACTGCTCCAACTTCTTGAGACATACAAATATCTAACCCTCCTAATCCGGCATGGCCATCAGATGAGAAATAAAGTTGACCGTTGTCATCAACAAATGGGAAACGTTCACTGCCGGCAGTGTTAACTTTATTGCCAAGGTTGATAGGATCAGACCAGTTATTTCCACTTTTAATACTTTTATAAAGATCAGTACCTCCAAATCCACCCGGTCTATTGCTCACAAAATACATTGTCTTTCCGTCTTTAGTTAAACATGCATAACCACTGCTAAATCCATCATCGTTAAATTTTAATTCTTGTGCTGTAGTCCATTTTCCTAAATCATATTTTGCGGAATAAATATTTAAATTGGCGTTCCCGTTTTTATCCAAAACAGGCCTATTTCCCTTCATGTTAGTACGCGTTATGTACAGCATTTTATCCGCGAAGTTGTACGTTGCGGGGCCATCATGATATTTAGAATTTACACTTTTGTCCAATCGCAACGGATTTACTAACTCATTTTCTAAGCTGAGTTCGCAAATGAAAATATCTAAATAAGGAACACTTTCCGGTGATTGTTTATTGTCGTTTTGATTGAGATTTACTGCTGAGACGAGGAATTTTTCGTCTTCAAATTGTGTAACCCCGATGACCGGAAATTCATTGTTGATTTTGAGATTTTTTAGTTGGTATTTAGCGGTATCTGCCTTCAAATCTTTATAGTAAAATGGATCATTCAAATGGCTTATTGCTCTGGAATCTTCCGGCTTTAGCTTATTGTACATTTCATACCAATGCATGGCCTCATCGTACTGCTCAAGACTTTTGAGTGATTCAGCATATAACAACATGTCTTGAGCATTTGAGGCATCAAGCTCCAAAGTTTTGCGATACCACTCAGCAGAGATACTGAGTCGCCCCATACGTTTGTACGTATTGGCTATCTTTCTTGTAATGGATGCATCCGCAGGTTGATTTGAATAAGCTTCATCATAAAAATATATTGCATCTTCAAAATCGAAGTCATCGAAGGCTTTGTCGCCTTTTTCTACCGTAGGATTTTCTTGTGCACTGATTGAACTATAAATGGATATCGAAATAATCAGTGTCAGAAATTTTAAGAACTTCATGACTTTAGGGTTTTGGGTGTAATACGCTTGTTTATACTGATGGAGATAAAAAAAGGTTATCTATGACAAAACTGCAAAAAAAACCGCAAGTAGCGGGTTTTTTATTATTCGTTTTAGAAGTATCGAGGATATACAATTCTTTTTTTCTTCGTAGGCAATGCATAGTTAACAGCCAACTCATGACTTCCAAAATTAGTTTTTATCAATGTGTTGGTTGCAACATCAAATGAATAGCCAACCTTAAGTTGTTTGTCAATCTGCCATTGAAAGGAGAGTCCAAGATTTTCGCGGAAGTGATAGAATACTCCAAAGTTGTAATTTTTCAGATAGATGGCATTGGCATAAAATCCAAGCGAAAGTGGAGAGTTAAATGTTCCGCGTAACAGCATCGATCCCTGCATATTTATTTCTTTGTTGACCTTAAACATTTTTCCACCCATAAGATAGATTGTTGGTTCGTATCTGCCATTCAATGTTTCGTAAATGGGATTTGATCGTTTTTCAAGTCTCGGTCTTAACAATGCCGGTGCTGATAAGCCGATAAAATGATCTTTCTTAGTGTAATAAGCACCAAAACCAATGTTTGGAACTAAAAGACCTTTTGTGTTGTACATAAATGACTCGTCTATTTGACCATAATAATCGCTTGTAAGCGCAAGATCAGTCATATTGGCTTGGTACAGTTGCAGAGAGGCGTTGGCGCCCCATGAAAGTGTAGCACGATTGCTTAATCTTGTTCGGTATGCGAAGTAGCCGTTGAAACCCAGTCTACTTGTTGGGCCAAGTTTATCATGCATCAAGCCTGCCCCAACTGCAAGTTGATTTTTCGTCAAAGGTGTGTCAAAACTTAATACTTGCGTACTTGGCGCACCTTTAAATCCTATCCACTGACTTCGGTGCACCGCAACAAATGTGGGCGTCTCACGATAGCCTGTGTAACCAGCATTAATAAACATCTTATTCATTATGAATTGACTGTTTACTGCATCTTGTTGAGCACTTGCTTTTTGTCCTAATAGACCAATAAGTGTCAGAATTAGTACTATTTGATTCTTATTCATGTTCGGTTCCTTTTAGTCTTTTTATTATTCAGCTTAACGGTTAAGGAAGAATGAGCCTTTAAACAGTTTGCTTCCGTCTCCCAAATCAAGCACATAGAAATAGGTGCCTTTCGGAAGTAAGCCGTTGCCTATTGTTATCGGTGATTTTGAAGTGCCATCCCAGTCATTTTCGTAACGATGTTGTTCAAATACTTTATGGCCCCATCTGTTAAAGATGGCTAGGGTATTATTTTGATAATCTTCGAGTCCAATTATTTCAAATTTGTCATTAATTCCATCACCATTTGGTGAAATACCCTCCGGAATTATCACGAATATGTAACATTCAACATTAACGAATACAAGCGCTGTATCGCACGCTCCATAAATGTCGCACAGCGTATAAGTTAGTGTGTCTATACCACATTCTTCTTTTGGATCAACAGAGTAGATAATACTGCCATCATCATTTATAGTGACAATCCCGAAACCGGATGTGACACTCGTAACAAATATGCTATCCCCATCTGCATCGAAGTCATTGTCCATAATATCAATGATGTTACTCGTGTTTTCTTCAGCAAAGTCTGCGAAGTCATCTGTTGCTACAGGCGGAGTATTAACCAAAATCTGGAATGTACAAGTATCACTGTTGCCTGCTAAGTCAGTTGCAGAATAAGTTATTGCTGTAAATCCATGTGGGAATACTTCACCACTTTCCAATCCTGCGACGAAATTCAATGTTGCAGAGCAGTTGTCGCTGAATTCAGGTGGTCCATACTCAACGATAGCATCAATTTGTGGAGCTTCTGGAATTTGAACAATGTCTTCAGAACATTCAATTATTGGACTTTCGTTATCAACCACAGTGACATTAAACGAACAGGTTGAAATATTTCCTGTACCATCAGTTATCTGATAAGTTACTACTGAAGTTCCTACTGGGAATACTTCTCCCGTTGCAGGTCCTTCAATTCTTATTACCTGACTCTCTATGATCTCACAATTATCAATAAATACCGGTTCATTGTAATTAACAACCGCTCCGCATATTCCGGAGTCATTTGATATTTCCAAATCGGCAGGACAAGTCAACGATGGAAGTTCGTTGTCAGTAACCACGACGAAGAAGTTACAAGTTGTTGTATTTCCAAATGTATCTTCAAACTGATATATATTTTCAGTTGTTCCTATTGGGAAAAGAGATCCACTGGCCAAACCTGAAAGCAACTCAGTGCTTGCCACTACACAGTTGTCAGTTGCTACAGGAATGTCATAGTTCACTATAGCTCCACATGTTCCTAGGTCATTATTTACTTCAATACTGAATCCACAATTGTTTACTATCGGAGCCTCAGTATCGTTAACAGAAACTGTCTGTTCGCACGTTGTAATGTGTCCATTGGAGTCCGTTACTGTCCATGTTATTACTGTTGTTCCCGATGGATATGTTCCGCTCGCGTTTGCTGTTCCATTAAAATCATTGGTGACTGAAGCAATTCCGCAATTGTCCGCTACTGCAGGAGAAGGAATGAGTACCTCTGCATTACACATTCCCCAAGTGTTGTTTAATTCAATATTCGAAGGGCATGTGATCACCGGCATTTCAATGTCAGTTACTATCACGTTCATAGAACAAGTAGCCTGATTGCCGTGAATATCTGTGAGTGTCCAAATAACCACAGTAGTTCCAACCGGATAGACATCACTAGCATTTCCAGTATTGTTATAGTTGTTTGTAAGTGATTGCAATGCACAGTTGTCTGCAACGGCCGGTAGCCCAACCGTAACATTCGCACTGCATAGCGCTGGTGTATTATCAACTTCAATATCAGATGGGCAATTGATGGTAGGAAGTTCATTGTCATTAACTGTCACGACTTGCGTGCATGCAGCAATATTTCCATGAATGTCTGAAACGGACCAAATAATGTTTGTAGTTCCAACCGGATAAATTGCAGTTGCATTATCGCTGTTTGTGTAGTCGTTCGTTATTGTTAAAATGCCACAGTTGTCATTTGCAACAAGGGTTTCGATCGTAACGAGTGCCTCACATGCATTCATGTCATTATTAATTGTAACGTCTGCAGGGCAAGTGATCTCAGCAATTTCATTATCATTCACTACAATGTTCATTGAACAAATAGATATATTGTTGTGAATGTCCGTAACAGTCCATGTCACCAATGTTGTTCCGACAGGATATACATCCGTTGCATTATCAGTTCCGTTGTAATCATTTACAACACCTGCAACAGCGCAGTTGTCGCTGTTAACGGGAGCTGGAATTGTTACAAGTGCTTCACAAACACCGGCATCGTTCGATACTGCAATATCAGATGGACAAGTGATAGTCGGTTGCTCGTTATCTGTGACTTCAACAAGCATTGTGCATGTTGCAAGATTTCCTTGAACATCAGTAACAGTCCAAATGATCGTTGTGATTCCCACATTGTAAATATCAGTTGCATCAGATCCACCATTGTAATCATTAATAACTGAAGCGACTTGACAATTGTCTGATGTTACAGGAGCTGCAATGGTTATAAGACCTGAGCACATTCCTGCATCGGCAGTTTGAGTGATGTCAGCAGGACAACTGATAAGAGGTAGTTCCAATTCTTCAATTACAATAATCTGATTGCAAGTTGTAATGTTGCCGTGAATGTCTGTCACTGTCCAAACAACAGTTGTTGAGCCCGAAGGATAAGTATCTGTTGCATTCGATGTATTGTTGTAATCGTTGACAATTGATTGCACTATGCAATTGTCAGTAGCAAATGGTGTCACAATTGTGACAAATGTTTCGCACATGCCCGCATCATTGTTTAAAGAAATATTAGCAGGGCAAGTAAATGAAGGAGCTTCATTGTCTTCAACCACAACAGTCATCGAACAAGTTGAAGTGTTTCCATGAACATCCGTCACAGTCCAAACTACTGTTGTAGTTCCAACTGGATAAGTATCTGTTGCATCAGCAGAGTTG
>Ga0105048_10012828_pt1 | contig 13111 bp, 12 predicted proteins | sample MAT05_FD_78382 | JGI IMG/M metagenome (GOLD analysis project Ga0105048, IMG submission 78382) | Freshwater microbial communities from Lake Fryxell liftoff mats and glacier meltwater in Antarctica - MAT-05 | ecosystem: Environmental > Aquatic > Freshwater > Ice > Liftoff microbial mat | place...
CCGATTGACCCGGCTCAATGCCAACCACCATGACGCGGGTGTCGTCACCCTGTGCACCCTTCACCTGCATGGTGAAGTAGGTCACATTGGCGGCCTGCGACACGCCGGGCATGCCGCGCACGCTGCGCACCACGTCGTCTTTAAGGCTGGAAGCTTCGGCATACGGCCCCTGCGTGTCTTTTTGCACTACCCACAGGTCGGCCCGGCTGTTGTCGAGCAGGGCGTGGGCATCGTCCACCATGCCGCGGTAGACACCGGCCATGGTCAGCGTCACGCCAATCAGCAGGCCCAAGCCCACACCAGTGAGTAAAAATTTGCTCCAGCTGTGCGCAATGTCGCGCCCGGCCAGGCTGATCATGGTGTGGCCTTGGCTTTAACCAGTGCGTCTACTACTTGCACACGGGCGCCCTCGGTCAGGGCTTTCTGGCTGTACACCACCACGGTGTCGTCGGCTTTAAGTCCTTCCAGAATCTGCACTTGGCCACTCAAGTCGCTTGTACCCAGACGCACGGCTGCGAATGCGGGTTTGCCGCCCTCCAGTCGCCACACGCCCGTTTGGCCCAGTACGCGCTGGATGCTGGCATTGGGCAGCACGAGCGATGACTCCGTTTGGGGTAGTTGTAACGTGACCTCTGCGAGTTCACCCACCGATGCACCCCAGCCAGCACCCGTTGGCGCTGCATCAAACGACACTTGCGCAATGCGTTCTTCGGTCACGCTGTCGGCCAGTAGCTCCACGCGGGCGACTTGGCCTGCCAATGGGGTGCGAGGTTGCGAGCGCAGTACGATGCTAGCCCTCAACCCAGCGGCGAGTCCCGCAGAGCGACCCTGGTCCACCCGCAACTTCACCCACAAGCTGTTGGGGTCAATGAGGCGCACCACCGGCTGCCCGGCTACCACGGTGCTACCTGCCTCGGCATCGCGGCTGGTGACCACGCCATCGGCTGGGGCTAGCAGGCGCACGTTGCCACGCTGCTGTGCCAGCGCCGCGCGTTCAGCCTTTTGGCGGCTGATGTCTTGGCCGGTTCCGGTGAGATTGGCCTGCGCGGCTTGCAGCGCTGCGTCGGCAGAAGCTTTTTCTTGCAAGCGGGATTCGAGTGCGCCCGTGCTGATGAAGTTTTGCGCCGCAAGGTCTCTATTGCGTTTGGCGTTGATGGCCGCCAGTTCGCGCCGCGCGCTGGCATCCGCCACTTGGGCCAGAGCCGCCGCTTGCGTGCTGCCTGCGCGGGCGAGGGCGGCGTCTAGCGCATTGAGGCGTTGGTCCAAATCTACAGGGTCCATCTCCGCAAGCAGTTGCCCCGCTTTGACCCTGTCGCCTACTTCCACTTTCACCGTGAGCACCCGGCCTGCCGTGGTGGGGCCGATCATCCAGCTGCGCTGCGCCTCCACCGTGCCGATACCAAAAATAGATGGGCTTAAACGGCCCTCTTTGACGGAGGTGACCGTAACCCGCGTGGGCGCCAGCGGTCCGGCATTCAGCGCGAAATAGGCGAGGGCACCGATCAGAGCCAGAGCAAGGGTGCCAAGGCCCAAACGGCGGAGTAGAGGATTTTTTGTCATGGGGTTTCTCTCAAAATCAATCCGCGCAAATAAATGGCAAACACGCCGGGGGCCTGTGTTGCCATTGCGTTTGTCTGGCCATTCAGCAGTGACTGCATTACCAAGCCCTGCACTGAGCCTATGAACAGCACTGCGGCTGCCTGCAAGTCGGTGTTTGGCGCTAGCAAGCCTTGTGCTTGTGCTGTTTGTAAAAGACCTGCAACCAGCTGGCGGTACTGCTGCATAAGCCCCCGCACACGGGCCTTGAGCAGGGTGTCTTGCGCATGCTGCAGTTCCTGGAAAATGACCCGTGGAACGCCGGGATAGGCAATCACAAAGTCCACATGGGCTATGAACACCGCCTGCAATGCCGCCAGAGGACTGCGTAATTCTGAATCGGCGTGAGATGCACTGTCGGCGGCAGCTTGTAGTCGGGCCATGAGCATGTCGGCCGTCCAGTCCAGCACCGCCAGCCAGATCGCCTCTTTGCTGGCAAAGTGTCGGAACACTGCCCCCTGCGTAATGCCAACCGCCTGCGCCAGGTCGCCGGTGGTGATGCCCGAAGGGTTGCGCTCACTGGCTAGCTTAAGCGCAGCTTCGACCAAGCTGGCTTGCCTGATTTCAGTAGCCTGTTTTAGCGGTTTGAGTGGGGACGGCATGTTTTATGTAATTAGTCTATTACATACAGTGTAGTTTTGATTTGTATACCCGTGCAGGTATATTTTTAGCCATAAAAAACCGGGCCGGATCATTGCCGCAGGCTGAGCCACGGCTAAAACCTGTACCGCCATGCGGCGAAAGCCTGGCAACTCCCGTGATCCATAATCTGAGCCGAAACAAGGGCTGAAGTGTTTTCAATGCTTAAACCAACTTAAGAATGCAAGCGAAAGTAGATGGACCTCGACCGATTCAATATTCCGCGCTATCTGGCGGTTCTGCCACTGTTCAGCGATTTGTCGCCAGCGGACCTGAACCGCATGGCCGAGGGTTGTGAGTTGCGGCGTCTTGACCGCGGAGATGCCGTGTTCCATTACGGGGAGCCATGTGAAGAGTTCCACGTGGTGGTGACCGGACAAGTCAAACTGTTTGCGCTGTCGCAGACCGGGCAAGAGAAGGTGATTGAACTGGTCGGTCCGGGCCATAGCTTTGCCGAAGCCCTGATGTTTACCAGCAAGCCGTACATACTGAATGCGCAATCTCTGACCAACACGCTGTTGTTGACTGTGAGCAAGAAGGCTATCGTTGCAGAGATCGAGCGCGACCCGCGTTTTTGCATGCGCATGCTGGCTGGTATTTCACGCCGCTTGCACGGTTTGGTGCACGACATCGAGTCCGGTGCATTGCAAAGTGGGGTGCAACGGGTAATTGGCTACTTGCTGCGCGAGCACGAGATGAGTGAAAGCGCCAATGATGAGGCGTTCACTGTGGCGCTGCCGGTGAGCAAAGCCACCATTGCTTCACGTTTGTCGCTGACGCCGGAGTATTTTTCCAAGGTGTTGCGTGAACTGGAAGAAAAGGGGCTGATCGAAATGGACAAACGCGATATCCGCATCGTTGATGCGCAGCGCCTTCAGGTTTACGGGGTGCAGTAGCGCATCAGCCGCTGTGTGGACTCCGTGGCAGCTGCCCGGCTGCGGTTGGCGTGCCATGTGCGTCCATTGGCAGTTACTGCGAAAGACGCGTCGTGCTCCGGAGAGCTTGCCAATGTCGCGGTGCCAAGTTCTCTGCGTACATCCAGATTGACAATCCGCGCCTGCACGCCGCCGCTACCAGTGTGGCGCGCCAGGCCAATGACGGTGCTGTAGTCCGCGGTGAATGCGGGCTCTGTCAGTGGGGTGCGAAGCAGGGTACGGCGTATGCCCAAAAAGCCGGGGCGTGCCAGCCCCTCACCCATACGGTAATCATGCACCAGCCCGTCGAAGATGGGGGCGGCATTCGGATCGTAGGAAATCTCCCAAACCTCGGGAATGGCATGCAACACGACGATGAAACTGTTGCGGGGCGGTGCGTTGACAATGGTCAGAGCCGTACCGCGCGGTGGTCCATCCAGACCTGCAAGCGGGTATTGGCGGACGATTTTTAACTTGTCGTCATATAGCGTAAGAGACTGCTCGGCCGTATCGGCTGCGAGTATCCAACGGTGGTCTGCCGACAGGGCGGCAGGGCGCCCATCAGTATCCATACACCATGGGGGCACCAATAAAACGGCCTGCGCGAGGCAGGCCGTCGAAAGTGCCACTGCGCCTGCCAGGAGCAGGCGGGCAGTTAGCAAGATCATTTCCAATCAGGACGTGAGGATCAATTCAATCGCGGCCTTCAGGTCTGCGTCGTTGATCTTTTCAGTTGGGTTGGGTGCCATGGGGATGGGACCAAACACACCAGATCCGCCTTTACGAACCTTTTCCGTCAACTTGGCCACAACGTCTTGCCCTTTGTATTTGGCCGCAATATCCTTGAACGACGGGCCCACCATTTTTTTGTCTTTGGCGTGGCAGGCCATACAGCCTGCTTTGGTCATGGCATCGTCCACAGGCCCCGCCTGTGCTGCAAATGCCGTCAGCGTCGTGAGTGCGATAAGAATCGTTTTCATCGAGGATGCTCCAAATCAATATACGTCGAACTGCGTGTTGTACACGTTAAATTTACCCGTCGGTGTGATGATGCGGGGATCCTTGATCACGGCCTTGAGGGTCAGCGTTTTGTCATCGACGATCACCAGTGCAGATTGCTTGTCCTTTGCCGACCAAATTGAGAACCACACTTCATCACCAGCTTTGTTGAATTCAGGTTGCACCACACGTTTTGCACCGCCGTCGGCAGCGAGGCCGGCCCATTCGGCAATGGGTAATACCTTGTAACCCTTGTCCAGATTCTTGATGTCAAACACGACAACCGACTGCGACAGTTTCGGATCCGGGTTCAAAGGTGTGTCTGAATACAGGTGATCCGATTTGGGGTGGCTCTTGATAAACAGAGCACCGCCGCCGGGGCCTTTGAGTGTCTCCACCACCTTGAAGGCTTGCGCTTTGTGCTTGATGGGATCGGTGCCGATCAGCGAGATCGACTCGTCACCCAGGTGGCCTGTTGCCCAGACGGGACCAAACTTGGGGTGGACAAAGTTGGCACCGCGACCAGGATGTGGAGTCTTGCCCACTTCGACAATCGCAGCGACTTTGTTTTCCTTGGCGTCGATCACACCGATCTTGTTGCTATTGTTGGCAGCCACCATGAAATAGCGTTTGGTAGAGTCCCAACCGCCATCATGCAAATAGCGCGCAACTTGCAACTCGGTTATCTTGAGGGCATTGATGTCGGCGTAATTCACCATCAAGGTTTTTCCGGTTTCCTTCACGTTCACAATGAACTCAGGCTTGAAGTGCGATGCCACGATGGATGCGACGCGCGGCTCTGGGTGGTATTCCTGGGTATCCACCGTCACGCCACGGGTGGACACAATTTTGATCGGCTCCAGGGTGTCGCCCTTCATGATGACAAACTGGGGTGGCCAGTAGGCACCGGCAATTACCAGCTTGTCGGTGAAATCGCCCTCTTTGCCTTTGTACTTGGAGGACTCCACAGAGCGGGCTTCCAGGCCGATGCGTACTTCAGCCACGTTATCGGGCTTGGGCATCCACAGGTCGATCATGTTCACACGACCATCGCGGCCGATAACGAATAAGTAGCGACCCGATGCAGAGGTGCGCGAAATGTGCACCGCGTAGCCAGTCTTCACGATGCTGATGACTTTCTTGGTGTCGCCATCAATCAAAGCCACTTCACCGGTATCACGCAAGGTGGTAGAGAAGATGTTGGCAATGTTGAAATCGTTCATCTTCTTGGTCGGACGATCCTTGGGAGCCACAGTGACCTTCCAGGTTCCCTTCATGTCAGCCATGCTCCACTCTGGGGGCTGTGGTGGCTCGTGCTGAATGTAGCGCGCCATCATGTCTACCTGGGCTTCGGTCATCTCGCCAGAGGTTTGCCAGTTGGGCATGCCCGCAGGCGAGCCATAGGCAATGAAAATCTTGAGGTAGTCCGTGCCCTTGGCTACGGTGAGGTCCGGCGTCAGTGGTTTGCCAGTAGCACCTTTTCGCAACACACCGTGGCAGCCAGCGCAGCGCTCAAAATATGTCTTGCGCGCCACATCAAACTCGGCCACCGTCATGGGAGGGGCTTTGGGGTTGGTGCTTTGCACCATCGGTTCATTGGCCAAGGGCGATGCGCCCGCCTGGTAATTCATTTCGCCAGCTGTAATGTCTTTTTTAGCTTGGGCGAATGCTGTCAATGCCAAGGCCGAAAGCGCTAACGCCGCGATGCGCGACAACTTGCGATTTTTCATGAAGTTTTCCTCGTGTTGCCACAACTCTAGTCCAACGCACCTGCCAGGCAGGTGGTGTCCGTGGCGGGTCATAGCAATGCAATTCCAGCGGACAGTGCCATGGTCAGACAAAGTGGTTTTACAAACATTAATCTAGAACAAATTCTGGATCGATTGCCAAACCATGCCAAGGGTTTCCACTGAATAATCACACCGCTGTTTTGCTTTGAATCAAATATGACTAACTACAAAAATTCTCCTCCTGCTGCGCCGACTCCAATCGCTTTACTGGTCGCAATAGCGTGTTTCGGCATGGGACAGGCGCAGGCGCAGTCACAAGTTGAAACCTTGCGCCAAGTCGTTGTCAGCGCGGCGCGATACGAACAGGCCAAAGACGACATCCCCATGACAATGGATGTGGTGACTGCCCAGCAGCTCGAGCAAAAGCAGATCAGAAATATAAAAGAGCTTGTCGCTGACATGCCCAATGTGTCTGTCAAGCATGCGCCTGCGCGGTTTCGGATTGCGGGGCAACCCAGCAGCACTGGGCGCGATGGCAATAGCGGATTCAATATTCGCGGTTTGGGTGGCAACCGCGTGCTGATGTTGGCAGACGGGATCCGCCTGCCTCGCAGTTATACGAATGGAAACACTTCGTTCGGACGGGACACCGTGTCGCTGGACCTGCTCAAGCGAGTCGAAGTTATTCGTGGCCCCAGCTCGGTGTTGTACGGCTCAGATGGCATTGCAGGGCTGGTTAATTTCATTACCTATGAACCGGCGGACTTTTTGGCCCACGCACCTGGAGAATCCAAAACCTTTGGTGGTAAAGCGTCTCTGGGCTGGAGTGGTGCAGATCGCGGTACCACTGGCGCTTTGACACTTGCAGGGCGAGCAAGCGACACGCTGGAGTGGCTGGTGACAGCGACTGCCGCTCAAGCGCAGGAGCTGGACAATATGGGAGCCAATAGCGCGCCTGATGCGAGCCGCACGCGTCCAAATCTCCAATCGGACCGCACAAACTCGTTGTTGGCCAAGCTGGTGTTTCGACCCGAGGCTTCGCAAAAGCATGTGATTGCTCTAGAGCACGTAGACAAGCGTTCTAGCGTCGATTTGTTGTCAAGCCGGGGTGCCACGCTGCGGCTCATCAATCCGGTTGTGGCTGCGGCCAAAATTTCTCAGGAGAGCGGGAATCAAAACCAGATAAGGGATCGCTTTACCTGGGATGCCAACTACTTGCTCAGCCAAGCGTGGGCAGACCGCTTGCAGACCGTGCTCAGCGTGCAGAACGCAAACTCCAAAGACAACGGCAGCACGTCTGTTGCAGTGACTCCTGCTGTTCTGCGGTTGCGCGACACGGCTTACGGCGAACAAGGCTGGCAGGCTTCGATCAAGGCAGAAAAAACGCTATCGTCTAGCGATGCTTGGTCACAGAAGCTGTCCTATGGCTTGGACCATTCTCAAACAAGTATTACCTCTTGGTTTGATGGTGCAGACACACCGGCAAACCGGTTCTCATTGCCTTTCATTCCAAAGAAATATTTTCCGGACAGTCGTGACACGACGAATGCGGTTTTTCTGCAATCTGAAATCAAGAGTCATCGGTGGATTGTGACGCCCGGTATACGGTGGGAACAATTCGCCATCGACGTGACCAGCCAGGATGGCTATGGCCAGAAGGCAACACCCTTGTCGGGTGCGCAGTGGACGCCGAAACTGGGTGCCATGTACAAACTGCAAGACAATGTGAGCGTGTATGCCAACTATGCGACCGGTTTTCGCGCACCCAACGCAACGCAACTAAACGGGTTTTCTGAGTTGACCACCAGTGGGTATGCCACCTACCTGTCCAATCCCGAACTGAAACCCGAAACCAGCAAGAACATCGAGGTGGGCCTGCGCACGCGCATCGGTCGCCTGTCTTTGAATGCAGCGGTTTTTAGCGGTGATTACAGCCAGTTGATCGTTGACAAGAAACTCCGGGCGGGAAACCCAGCCAGTTGTGGTGCAGCGCCAGGTTGCGTGTACCAATCGATCAACGTGGACAACGCAACGATCTGGGGCGGTGAATTGGGTGGCACCATGGATTGGGGTCAGTGGGCTGGTGGTCGCTGGAATACACCCTTTGCCTATGGGCAGGCGCGTGGCCGTGACAACGGCACCGCAAAGCCGCTGAATTCAATTGATCCGGCTATGGCAACTCTGGGCTTGGTCTACACCACAGAGGCGTGGTCGACCCGCATGTATGTGCGATACCACGCCGCCAAGAACGCGTCTGATATAGACCCCAGCGCAGGCCTCAGCAGCGGAACGCAGTATGCGGACATGCCAGAGGCCACCACACTGAATGTGTCTGCACAGTGGCGGATTCGTAAAAACGTGCGTGTCAACGCCAGCATCGTCAATCTGACCGACCGCAAGTACTGGTTGTGGTCGGATGTGCAGGGACTAACCAGTGCCAGTGCGTCGACCTTGATTGATGCCTACACGCAACCCGGACGCCACGCTAATGTGGCACTGGTTGTGGCCTTTTAAACCGCTGCGTGGTCCATGGCGGTGGCAAACCTCATAGAAAAAGGGGGCTAGAGCAAAATATGGCTCTAGCCCCCGTCATTATTAGATAGTACGCTATATTATTTGTAGCTAGTGCGCTTATGTTTATGCTACGCCGAGCATGCGGTCTTTAGCCACAAAGTATTTGCGCGCATAGGCGACCAGTTGGCCATCGGTCGGGTGATCCACACTTTCCACACCGACCACTTTGTCTGACATGGCAGGGTCGTGGCTGTGAATGTGCTTGATGAGCTGTAGCTTGGCTTGTGCGGGGCCGACCACCAGAATTTCCTGCGCGCCATTGAGCGCTTCCACTATTGCGTGGTAGTAGTGTTTGTCTTCGGCGGCCTTGCCAGAGCCCGCTGTGCCACTCTTGGAGTGCAAGTGCTGGTGCGGCTTAGACGGGCGGACCACAGACTTTTCAACATCGTCGGGTGCAATATGCATGACGTGTGCTTCAGAGTGATCGAGCCAAACAACTGCGTGGAAGTGGGACATGTAGTTTTCCTATTAGTAAAAGATCAACAGTTACAGCTTAGACCTCTAATGAACACTGATATTGAGCCAAGTCAACTTATCGTCTGTAGCTGAACAGAAGAGGGCATGAGCAGCGCAAGCGCATTAAAGAATCGCTCCGCCAGGAAGCTCACCGCGCTCGTAGACCACATGGGCTCGACCGACCAGCAGGGTGTCCAAAGCGCCAACATTGCCCAGGTCCTTGTTGGTGTAGGGCAGCTTGTGGAGTACATAGCGCATCGCGTTCAAGCGTGCGCGTTTCTTGCAGTCGGATTTGATGACGGTCCAGGGGGCGTCTGCCGTGTCCGTGTCAAAAAACATGCCTTCTTTGGCCTTCGTGTAATCGTCCCATTTGTCGAGTGAGGCCAAGTCAATCGGGCTCAGTTTCCACTGTTTAAGCGGGTGCAGCTCGCGCTCCTTGAACCGGCGGAGCTGTTCCTGGCGGCTTACCGAAAACCAAAATTTGATGAGGTGCACGCCACTGCGCACCAACTGGCGCTCAAACATGGGCGCTTGTCGCATGAACTCCTGGTATTCAGCGTCGTTACAAAAGCCCATCACGTGCTCGACACCGGCGCGGTTGTACCAGGAGCGGTCCATCAGCACAATTTCGCCCGCAGTGGGGAGGTGCTGTACATAGCGCTGAAAGTACCACTGGCCGCGCTCCACTTCGCTGGGTTTCTCCAGTGCCACAACGCGCGCGCCGCGCGGGTTCAGGTGCTCCATGAAGCGCTTGATGGCACCCCCCTTGCCAGCCGCATCGCGGCCTTCAAACAGCAGCACCACTTTCTGTCCGGTTTCCTTGGCCCAAGCTTGCAGCTTGAGCAGTTCTACCTGAAGCGCGTACTTCTGCGCCTCGTAGGCCCGGCGAGACATCAGGTTTTCGTATGGATAGCCGCCGGTACGCCAGTCTTTGGACAGTGTCTCGTCGGGGTTGACTTTGTTCTTTTGCCCCTTGAGGCTGATGCGGCCATCTTTTTTAAGCATCTGCTCAATGGCAACCACGTCATCGGCCGAACTCCCTTTCAAAATTGCCTGCAAGGCCGACTGTTTATCTGCCTGCCGGGAAAGTATGTCCTTGATGGCTACTTGCTTTGAAGCCTGTGCAGCGTCTACTGCCTCGTTAGCCGCGAATTTGGCAATACTGGACTTGGCCTTGCCCTTTGCGACGTCGCCGCTGGCGGCGCTGCGAGCCTTGGAAACCGCTGCGGATTTGGAGTCTCGTGTTGCTGTCTTGCGAGCGGCTGGCGCTTTAGTGGGGGATGCTGTTTTAGGTGATGACTTCATACGCGTAGTGTGCACGCCCTAATCGGGCAACACCATCACATTGACCGTATCACCCACCGCCACATGGCCCTGCTCATGCGAAAGAACAATGAGTCCATTGGCCTGGACCATGGAGCTAAGCACGCCTGAACCCTGGTTGCCGGTGGTTCGCACCAGCAAGCGGCCGTCTGGCCCGGTGCTGACAATGCCGCGTTGGTACTCGGTGCGGCCAGCTTTTTTGCGCAAAGGCTCTTCGCTGCGAGCCTGCAGCATTGGTAGTGGTGTGGGGTCGGTGCCCATCATCTGCAACAGTGCAGGGCGCACCAAGGTTAAAAAGGTGACCATCGCCGCCACCGGGTTGCCGGGTAGCCCAAACAGCACCGTATCCCCAATGCGGCCGAGCGCAAACGGCCGCCCGGGCCGCATGGCAATGCGCCAGAAAGCCACGTCGCCCAGTTTGGCCATCATGCCTTTGGTGAAGTCTGCCTCGCCCACGCTCACACCGCCGCTGCTGATGATCACGTCTGCCTGCGCAGCGGCTTTGCGGAAAGCTGCCTCTAGCGCCACAGGCTCATCACGCACTACGCCCAGTTCAATGACCTCGCAGCCCAGCCGCTCCAGCATGCTGGTCACGGTGAATCGGTTGCTGTCAAACACTGCGCCTTCGCGCAGTGGCTCGCCAGGGGACTGCACTTCATCACCGGTGGAAAGGTAGGCTACCTTCAGGCGCCGCACCATCGGCAAGGCTTGTATGCCCAAACTAGCCGCTAGCCCCAGTGCAGCGGGCTTAAGTCGCTCTCCTTTTGATAGCGCTATGCCGCCCAGCTGCAAATCTTCGCCACGCAGGCGCCGGTTGTCACCCAAGTGCAAACGGTCTGCGGGAATGGTGACCTGTTCGCCCTCGATGGTGGTCATCTCGTGCGGCACCACGGTGTCCAGCCCAGCGGGCAGAATGGCCCCCGTCATAACTTTCAGGCACTCGCCTGGGCCCACGGTGCCAGCCCAGGCTTTGCCGGCCAGCGCAGTGCCCACCATACGCAAGCTCAGCGCCGTACACCCGTCTAGCGCGGTGCCGTCGAAAGCGAAGCCGTCCATTGCAGAGTTGTCATGGGCTGGCACGGCCATGCCAGACACCACATCCTCGGCCAAGACACGGCCATCGCACTGGCGCAGCGGCAGCAGCTCCGTACCGTTTACCGGCTGCACCAGTTGGGCAATGAAGGCATTGGCGTCGGCCATGCGCAGGGATTGCGGGTCGTAGCCTTGCAGAGATAGGGCGATGTCGTCTAGCGATTTCATGGGGCTTCCAGCTGGCGTAGTTCTTCCAGCGTATTGGCATTGGCAAAGGCCCGAGGGTCGTCGCCGGGCGCGTCAAATGGTACTGGTACCAGCCGCAGCTGTGCCGTCCAGGCATCTACCTTGCGGCCACCGTTTTCCATGAAGGCGTGCAGACTATCTGCCACTGTGGTGCGCATGAGGCAGAACACCGGTTGGCTGCGCAGATTGGTAGAACCGTCTCGCCCAACCTCGGGCGCAAGCACCACGGCCATGTCGGCATTTGCCTGTAACAAACCGGCGAGCAGACGGGTCGCCAAGTCTGGCGGAAACAACGGGCTATCGCAGGGCACAGTGAGCATCAGGGCGCTGGGGCATACATCCAGACCTGCCTGAAAACCCGCCAGCGGGCCAGAAAATTCTGCGTCGCGGTCTGGAACAACCGTCACCTGCCGGGCACCAAAGGCATCTAGGCCCAACGCTTGGTATTGCTCGGGATGGCGGTTGGCGTTGACGATCACCCCATGCAGAAGGCCGCCCTGTTGGCTCGCAAGTCTTTGCAGGGCGTGGTGCGCCATAGCGTGACCGTTAAAGGGCTGCAGACCTTTGTCGACCCCACCCATGCGCAGTCCGCGCCCGCCTGCCAGCACCAACCCGGTGATATCCGAAAGAGTCCACGGGGGCGTTAGAGGCGATGAGGGTAGGTCAGGGGTTTGCATTTGGAAAGAATAGTTGTTCACCACCGATTTTGTAGGAAGCAATGGCGTTCTGGCCTGATGTGGATGTCACCCAATCAAGAAATTTTGTGGCGGCGGATGCGTTCACATGGGGGTGCTTGGCAGGGTTGACCGGCAACACGCCGTATTGGTTGAACATTTGGCGGTCGCCTTCTACCAGGATTACCAAACCGGCCCGGTTCCGGAAATTGAGCCAAGTGCCCCTGTCGGTGAGTGCATATGCGCCGGTGGACGCTGCAATATTGAGCGCTGGCCCCATGCCGCAGCCGCATTTTCGGTAGCTTGCAAACTTGGGCGTATCTAACCCAGCGGCTTTCCAGTAGCGCAGTTCAGCGGCATGCGTGCCACTGCGGTCGCCTCGGGATATGAAGGCGGTACTACTTGCGGCTACCTTGGAGAATGCGGCGAGGATGTCTTTGCCCCTTACGCTGGCTGGGTCGGCTGCAGGGCCAACCAGTACAAAGTCGTTGTACATGACAGGCAGACGCTTGGTCGCAAATCCCTCTTGCACCAGTTTCTCTTCGGCAGCCTGTTCATGCACAAACAGCACATCCGCGTCGCCCCGGCGGCCCATGTCGATGGCCTGCCCAGTGCCGACTGCCACCACTTTCACATCCAAACCACTGGCTGCCTTGAAAGCGGGTAGCAAGTGGGTAAACAAGCCGGATTGTTCGGTCGACGTGGTGGATGCCATTAAAAGTGTCTGCGCGTGTACAGCCCCATTCGCTATTAAAACAATAGCGAATAGGGCATATTTGACGGGGGCTAGGGCACGATTTTTCATAAATGACTTACTCAAACGCCTTCTCCTTTTACGAAAATGGCCGCTTCAGCGGAATGTGCCAGCAAGTACGCCTGGTCAAAGAACAGGTGAACCGGCAGGTCTGCCAACAAACGTCCGTGTTCC
>Ga0105048_10012830_pt1 | contig 13110 bp, 13 predicted proteins | sample MAT05_FD_78382 | JGI IMG/M metagenome (GOLD analysis project Ga0105048, IMG submission 78382) | Freshwater microbial communities from Lake Fryxell liftoff mats and glacier meltwater in Antarctica - MAT-05 | ecosystem: Environmental > Aquatic > Freshwater > Ice > Liftoff microbial mat | place...
AGCTGGGCAATAAAACAATTTCTGATGCTGCTATTGCCGCTGGTAATTCTTCATATAGCACTCCATCTAAAAATTCAACCTGCCCGAGGAAATTTTTCAATTCCTCTTTCATCCATTTGCGCATGGTTACTCCATTTGCTGGTCCGGTGCCATCATCCCCTATCACTTTAAAATGCCACGCAGGATATTGCTTTAAAATAACCTTCATTGCCTTTGTAACATTAATTAAGCCTTTTAGTGCATTTAATCTTCCAAAAAAAATAACCTTTTTGTATTTGGCTTGCTGTTCAATCGGGATATTAAGTAAGGCAGGTGGAGGCAAAAAAAGATTGGGTATAATAGTTATTTTATCTACAGGAATTTTCCAGTTTTTAACTACCCAATTTTTCATTGTGAAAGAGGGTGCTGTTATAAAATCTGCTATTTGAATAAATTGATAATCCTGATCGGTTGTTTTATCATAAGGCCTCCAGTAACCAAGGTCAAACTTAAGCCGTCTGATGGATCCCATGACAAAACGAAGTTTTGCAAAAAACGGAATGTATTTTTTTTTTAGTGTTTCAACTAAATAATTAGGTGCATGCAAACGTACAATTAATGGAATAGTCGGATATTTTTTTTTTACCTCCCAGGCATTTCCATTTATTTCAGGGCTTTCTATTAAATCAAAAGAAGCAATAGCGTGTTCATCCGAATAAGATTTTACTACTTTATACCTGAAATCGTTTCCGTTTTCGCATTTGGAAAGATGCAAATGATAACCGTCTTCCACATAGGTAGCAGATGGCGTTGAACAACCCGAAAATACATGTACATCCCAACGTTTGGCAGCAAGTGCAATGGCCATTTGCCTTGTGTAAGTTCCAATACCACCTTTCCCCGAAGCTGGTGGAAACTCATATGTAATAAAAGCGATTCTCAATACAAAGAAATGCTGTGTTTAATTTTTTTTAATTGCATCAATACTTTTCCGGGAACTACGTTGCTTAATGTCCATAATTTCCATTCTTTTTTAGTGAGGCGAAATCCTTTCCATTTTTTTACATGCTGCATAAGTTGTGCGGTAATTTCCATTTCGTCTTTTACATAATTACGCTCTGCATAAAAGGTTGCAAAAGCTGCCAGAATAAAATCCCGTGGTTGAATATTGATTTGCCAGGATGCTGATAAGGAAGCACCAGTTTTCTCAGGTTGTTGTTTCAATAATTCTGGTGCATCCAACGCTTCCATTAAACTAATTTTCAGGCAGTCAAATTCATTATCAACCAGATGCGGATCACTGACTGTTTTCGATTGCGGATGAAGCCTGAAATTTGTAAAAACATCATTAACCTGCATAATATTAAGCTGACCATATTGCAATAAATACCGCCACCACAATTGGCGGTCCATAACATACCGTAATGAATTATCCAGAGGAAAAAAATCATCTATCGAATGCTTTCGGAAAAAAGTACAGGGTTGATTAATTATACCTGTTTGAATAGTTTCGAAAACATTTTCCCTGATAACAGACCCCGGGTGTAACACCCGTTCTTGTGGGTTCGCATCATTAAATCCCCATTCTTTGCCGCATACTACATTCATTTCCGGATTATCATTAAATAAATTGCCCAGTGTCAGTAGTGCTCCAGGCTCATAATAATCATCGCTGTTTATCCAGTTAAAGATATCACCCGTACATTTTGCAAAGCCTTTATTGATGGCGTCAGTTTGTCCTTTATCAGGTTCACTAACCCAGTAAGTGATATGCTGTTCATATTTCTTTATGATATCTATCGTATTGTCTGTACTGCCTCCATCTATAATTATATATTCCAGGTTAGGATAGTTTTGATTCAATACAGACTGAATGGTTTGTTCAATGTATTTACCCTGGTTATAAGAAGGGGTAATAATAGATATTTTAGCTAAGCTGTGCAATTAAATTCGGTTAGTGATTGAATGAGTGATAGGGCGAATTTTCAATTGCTTTAGCGCCAAATAGCTTGTGATTACATTGACACAGGAGGATTAAGGTAAGGTAAATTAAGATATCCTCAGATGATGCTCAATATGTAATTGCTCGTTTATTTGATTTTAATTTTGTTTCTAAAAAATTGAATGAAAGGCAAGGTGTTAATATAATTTAATACATAAAATGTATTTCTTTTTCTGGTGTACATATGCCAGATTGGTTTTATAACAACTTCTTCATATTCTTTACAGATTTTTTTTTTAACTTGTATTTTGATCGGTGCAGTTATTCGCCTTGTTATTAAGTTTGCGCCAGGATGCGTTAGCATGGAGGTATGAGTGGCATCAACTCCAAAACCAATATTTGCCACCAGATTCTGAGAACTTACGATAGTTTTTTTATCCTCTAGCCATTGATAATACTGCCACTGATAGTCCCATGTATCCAGTCTTTTTTTGGCAATCTCATCAAAATTATTTCGCCAGTACCGATACCAATCTAAATCAAAATCCAACAAGTGATTCCTTAACTTTCGCCACAGAAAATATAGTTTACGTTTATTTTGCCAGGAGGGAATATTATAATCTATCATTAGGGCTGCTCTTTTCCAGGTAGCCCATCCCCATACATTCAGATATCTTGAAAAAAAATAACTATCATCGTCATTTTTATCGTAATTAAAATTACATCCGTTAATGGCAATAATATTTTGATCCTCTTTATACATCAATAACATCTCCCTGCAAAAACTAAAGAAAGACTGGTCTGGTAAACAGTCGTCTTCCAAGATGATTCCCTCTTCTACATTTTCAAAAAACCAATTAATAGCGCCTGAAACGGCATTCCTACATCCTGCATTTTCATTCCTGAATAAAGTTTTTATTTCACAATCCCAATCTATTCCATTCATTACAATTTCTCTTGAAGCGGTGCAAAGATCCATGTCTACAGGCTTATTATTTCGAGGCCCATCAGCAGCAATAAACAGATATTTTGGCTTTACTTTTTTAATTTGCTCAAATACCAGTTTTGTAGTTTCTGGTCGGTTGAAAATTATAAATAAAATGGGAGTGGTAAACATTTCTAAGGAAAAATGCCTTGTTGCTTGTTAAAGGGTACGAAATTAATTAAACAGTTCATCCATTTGTGAGGACCATTTGTTCTTTGTAAAACTGGTTTCAAATCTTTGCCTGCCTGCTTTACCAAATTCAATTGCCTTTATAGGGTCGTTTAAAAGTGAAACTATTGCCTCAACCGAAGCTGCAGTATTTTCAACAGGAACAACCAAGCCAGTTAAATTATTTATAACAGACTCCGGTAAACCTTGTCTGTCTGATACCACACAAGCTTTTTGAAAATACATGGCACCAACTACTGCTATTCCATGGCTCTCCAAGAGGCTAGGTTGAAAGTACAAATCACAATCCATGTACAGTTGTTCTACATTTTTTTGTACGCCGATAAATTTTATATTGTCAAAATCTTTACTTGAAGCTTTACATTCTTCCAGCAATTCACCATCGCCTGCCCATACAAAACTTATTTCTCCCCTATATTGTTTCATAACTTCTTTGCAAACAGCTATCCAGAACAAAGGTTTTTTATAGCTAGCAACAGTCCCAATCGAAAGCACCCTTTTACCTGAATATTTAATCGGGATATTATTTTCAGTGCGGGGCTCATAAAAATTATGTATTACATGAATACGCTCGCCATGTTTCCCATTTGTCCAGTTTTGCAAAAGAAGCTTTTTAGCATATTCCGAAACAGTAAGAATCAGTTTTTTTGACGAAATACAATTTTTTAGTAAGCAAATCTTAAGCTTTTCTAATGGATTAGTAGCTACGGTATGAAGAATATAAATAAGCTTTACAGGCGACAGAAATTGAAACAACAGTAACTCAGGTATAGCTTCCGAAATTATAAATAGAGAGCTATGTGTTTTTCGTAAGCAATTCCAACAAAATACAAGTTCTTTTAACTGGTAAATAAAATCATCCTGGTTTTTTTTATAAAAAACGGTTCCGGTAAACCTGTTACTTTGTAAATCAAAATTTATTTCCCTTATTTCAAACGGGAACCTGATTTGAAGTTCTAATATCTCGTTATCTATTTGTTCTTTTTTAAGTAATACAGTGATGTTGTAATGCTTTCTAGAAAGATATTCTACCAGGGAAAAAAAATAAGTTCTTGTACCACCTGAACTTGTAAAATGCGCATGTATTAAACAACTTTTCGCCTTTTTTCTTGTAAGTAACAATAATAGATAAGCTACTATTGCTTTAACAAAGTAGTAACCGATTTTTATAGCCCTGTTTATCATTTATACCTGTTTTGCAAAACAGAAAAAATTATAAAATTAACCAGCAACTTTACGTTTGACAAAGTTTTTTATCCGCTTTAAAAAGTAAATACCTTCCGTATATAGGCTTACCGTGGTTTCTGGTATCAATAACAACATCGAAATTAAACGAAGTGTAAATAGTGGGAGTTTGTTAATTTCCCATAAACCTAAAGATTTATCAGCATTGACACCCTCATTTTCTGTACAACCTTCTACAATAATTTCGATGGGCTTGGGGAAATAGAAAGGGAATTTTTCCATATTCAACATTCGGCCCCATAAATAGAACCCTTCCACATTCACATTTTTCCTGTAAGGCTTTGTGTAAGTATTCGTAAGCAAATAACGGGTACCCGACAACTGATAGTTTCGTAAAATTGAATAGATGTTTCTATAGGATAAATGAATAAAACAATCCCTCGTAAATATCAGGTCAACTTTTGGAACGGGGCCTTTAATAAGATCAATTGAATGAAAAACAACATTATAATTTTTGTAGGTGATTTGATGCTTTTCAATAATAGTTGAAACTATATCGGCCCCATGATATAGAATATTATTCTGTGCCAGTTCGGGTAAAATGTTTTTCATCCAGAAAAGGTCGCCGCAAGGAGCATCAAGCATGCTTTTAACGCCATACTTTTTCATTAATTCAGGAATGGCTTTACGAATAATCATCGTTTGCTCCATGTTGGAACCAGGTCCGGAAAGGGAATCAGTATCTGACCAGTAATTTTTATCAGCTGCCTCTTCAAAGGCTTTTTGTAACGTTGATTTCAATTATTGTATAATAATTATTCAGGGATAATACCTGTTAAAATAACATTCGTTTCAAAAATTTAAGTTCAAAAAAAAATCCCATTTTTGTGATATCCGATTGCCGGATGATACCCAATAATAATAAATCTTTTATTGAAGGCCTGCTTAATTTAAATATGTAAAACAGCCAACGCTCCCTTAAATAGCTGGCCAGTAATTTTTCATCATATAACTTAACCCTGTTGTTGCCAGCTTCCATATCCAAAATTATCTGTGCCAGTTTTTTTAACACAATCCCATTAACAGTTAATGATTGCATGGTAAGCACTTCAATAGCAAACAAAACGTCGTAGGGTTTATCATCAAAACTTACCAGTTTATTCAACTGCCTCAACCTAATTTCAATAGCCGCTTCCAAGAGGCTGCCATGCCTTGTTATGGATTGCTGGGCAGCATGCTGCCGGTATTGCAATAACGGTTCTGCCAGATTTTCTATTTTACCTTTTTCTAAAATCCTCGTCCACAGATCGTAATCTTCTGCGGGTTCATACTTTTTGTTGTATTGCATCCCGTTACCCGTAAAAACTGTACTTCTAATCATTACAGTAGGGTGCGCCACAGGTACATGCATAATTGAAATCACTTTAGTTTCTTCATAAGTAACCGGCAATGTTATAATGGTTTCAGAATCAATAATTTTATAAGCAGTTCCCAATACCAGTGCATCTTTGTTTGCTTCCATATACTTAACCTGCTTAGCAAAACGATGTGGCATTGCAATATCATCTGCATCCATTCTTGCTATGTATTTACCCTTAGCAAGCCCAATGGCCATATTTAAACTATCGGTATACCCGGTATTGACTGGCTTTTGTATAAACCTGATTCTTTGATCGGCAAACGACTTTATGGTGGATACACTATCATCGGTAGAAGCATCATCTATAATAAAAAATTCAAAGTCGGTAAAGGATTGATGCAGGATACTTTCAATCGCTTCTTTAATAAATTCACCGGCATTGTAAACCGGCATTATAACGGATATAGCAGGCGATGTTATAATTGAATCCATCCAGTAGGTATCAGGTCTTTTTCATTACGGTTATTATCTTCAAACCATTTAGCCGGTGCAATTACCTGCTTATCCGGCCGATCATTAAGCCAGGCACCCCACCAGCTAAAACTGCTGTTGGCAATAATATGATGCCTGCAATTACTCATCAGGTACATATCTTTCCAGCTATTGATGCCGGTATTATTTTTAACTAATACTACGTTTTGCATCTTACTGGTAAAAATGCTTTCTACCCATGCCGGGTCATCTGTAAAAAAATAAAATACTGCCTGCGGAAATGATGACCTCATTAATTCAATAGCTTCTTTATAATAGGATTCACTGCAGCTTCCATGCTGGGCGGCAATGGCAGGATGCAGGTAATCGGCCCTGCGAACATGAACCGAAACTGCAAGGGTGTTTTTTATGCCTTGCAGTGTTTCCTTATTAGGCTCATCATTTTCAAACCCAGGAAAATCAAAGGCACTACGTATGGTAGCGCTTTCATGCAAAAAATATCGTTCACTCTGCCAGTAGCCATCCAGTAATACAGGGGCCTTTTGAAAAAAGAAAGCATCATCAAACTCGAAGCCAGGTTCTTTGTAATTTTTAGGGTAAGCAAATCCCAGCCGTTTTAACCATTTTTTTTTTGCAGAACTCCCGGTAAACTGCTCTTGCTGTATAGCTGAAATAAACTGTTGATCAATATTTTTAAAAATGCCCAATTCGTAGAACCTCTTTGTAAATCCATCTATTGTTTGTGCTGCTGTCTCTTCAAGAAAAGAAAGGTCTAAACATACCCTGCTCTTATTTTTAAAAGCAAGAGCCTTGGCTGCGGTATACTGAAACATCTGGTTGCCAATACCGCCTTGTAATTTTACTGCAATCAAAGGGCTTCTGATTTCAATAAATTAAGATCCTGCATAATCTTAAAATTTTTTTGCAACCATTCCAAATCTTTATCCCACCATTTAAGATTTTCAAGAAAATCAATGTCAGCTTCTATAAATCGATATTTTAAAACTTTTGCCGGAGTTCCACCCACAATCGCATATGCGGGAACATCTTTTGTCACAACTGAATTTGCCGCAATTATAGCTCCGTTTCCAATAGTTACATCATCCAAAATAATTGAATTGGCCCCTATCCAAACATCGTTGCCTATTTCCACGTGGCCCATTTCATCAAAATATTGCTGGTCAGCAAAAGTTTTTCCACACTGCTTATGAACCGAATAAAATGCAGGGTGGGTAGATACAAAATTGTTGACTGGATGTTTACCTAAACCAATGGAAGCTCCTTGGGCAATGGAACAAAATTTACCGATGGTGCAATTCATAATGGTAACTCTTTGAGAATTGTAAGTATAATTACCATAACGAACCTTATAAAAAAAACAATCATTTCCAATTTTGTTATTTTTTCCAAAAACAGTATCAATGACCACAGTTCTTTCTCCTATAAAAACGTTGTTATCTTGGATATTGGTGTCTTCATATGGTTTGGCGCTCGTTTCCTTACTTACAAATATTTTTCTTAAAATTTTATTTTTAAATAATCTCATTACGATCTATTGATTAATTTTTTAAATGCCCCTGATAATGGACGATATATTTTTTTAAGCTGTAGAAAAATCAAAACATAAGGATGAATGGTGCCATTATAACCGCAATCAACGATATCACGCCTTTTTAAAATTCTATATTGGTCGCAGATATTAAATGCATGAAGGACAAAAACTTTGATTTGTGAGGATTTTTGCATTTTCCCCATACAATAAAAATATTCGAACACTTCTACGACTTTATTATTCTCACATTCGTCTGTAACCCTGCCTAATGCTCCGAATGTTACAATTAACGGATCAATAGTGTATGCGAATTTTTGTACATGAAGAATCCTTGTATAATATTCAACATCTACTAACCATCTTAGATTTCGGTCGAAAATCAAGTTACTGTCTTTTTTAAATATGACAGCACTGGGAGCTCCAATCAGGTTCTTTATCAATAGTAAATTCGGATTATTTTTTAATTCGTTTACACCATCCTCGGATATGCTATGAATCCATTTACTTCCATCCTCAAAAACAACATGCGAACCAGAGAAAGCAAAATTTACATCCGGATTATCGTCTAACAAATTCACATATTTATTAAGGGAATCACTTTCTGTTAACCAGTCGTCGTGATGAATAATCTTGATATATTCTCCATTAGCTTTTCTAATAGCTTCATTCCAATTTTCAGGGCTACCTAATGGTACAGCATTTTTGAAATACCTGATCTTAACAGGCATGTTATAACTATTTACAAAATCCCTTACAATATCAGAAGAAGAATCATCCGTAATAACAATTTCATAATCTGAATAATTCTGGCTAAGAACAGAATCAATGGTTCTTTTTAAATATTTTATCTGATTATATGCAGGGATGCAAACAGATACTTTAGGCATTAGTTTTTTTGGGCTACACAAATTATAAAATCTCGTTTCTCCAGTTCTTTTTCAATGGTATGCGTTTCATAATTCTGGTAACTGATTGATTGCAATGTAAAGCCTGCTTCATTCAACCAGCTTTTTATCCTTTCTTCATTGATATAGAAAATTAAATGAAAACCAAGTTTCATAGCAGCTTCACTTTTTTCCTGCATGTAAGGAGTAGAGAAGATAATTTGTCCGTTTTGCTTAAGTGCGGCGGAAAACATTTTCAATAAAGAGGAGATATCGCCTTCTGCAAAATGCTCTATTGTCTCAAAAGAAACGATAGTATTAAAATAATTATGATAAGAAAGATGTAACAGGTTTTGATTGAGGAATGTAACGTTTGTTATTGCTGCATAGCGCTCCCGTATTGCGTAAACAACCACTTTATCGAGGTCTGCGCCAATCACTTCTTTTGCTTTATCCGACATCATTACAGTGCCATAGCCAGTGCCACAGGCAAAGTCTCCGCAAACGTCTCCCTGCTTAAGTATTTCCTTCGCAAATTCATAACGCCTGAAATGATTTTGCTGGTACATATCCAGCTTATTAAAATCGATAACCGGAGAATGCTGCAACTGTATATCCACCCTTTCCCCATTGCCGCCAAGGGGGTTGGATTTATTAAAATCATAAGGTACTTCCAGCACGGGAACGTGCACAGGGGAATTGGCCATTCCTACAATCCTTTTAATGGCATGTTTAATCTTTGAAATCATTTGAAAGCGATAACGCAGGTTAACATCTATTTAATTTTTTCAGAAACCCATTTGTATTAAAAGTGGCATTGGTGCCAAACATGTCACACCATTTGCGATCAATGATATAGGATGGATTTTTTTTTATAAATTCTTTTATTGCTTTATTCGGTCCTCCATCATATTCATCTTTCCAGCCAAGTTTATCAAGAATACCATCTTCTATAATAAAATAGGAATCCAAAGAAACAACTGATTTAAATTTTTCAAGAGTAGCCTTCACATCACTGTAAAGATGGGAACCATCTTCAATGATAAGGATGCGCTCAAATCCTTCTGTATTTTTTAAATCATATCCTTCAAAGCCACCTGAAAAAAAACGGATGCGTTCATGTTGCTTCATTTCATCAAATCTTATATCAACAATATCCATGGTGTGCACAACTCCACAGCCACTTAATGTCAGCAGGTCTGCAAGATACAAAGCCGTTCCTCCCCTGTTTGTTCCAATCTCAATGATAAGATCTGGCTTAACTTCAAATATGATCATTTGGTACATCACATAATCAAAAGGGCACTTGATCATTGGCACATTTTTGTACAATAATTTATGATGCCCCACTTCCACAGATTTCGTATCAAAAAACACATCATCTGTGTAATTTATATTTGTTTTTGAAAACAGCTTCATAACTAAAAATATCTTTAGATTTTATCAATCAGCCAATCCAACAATGGACGCATTGGCCCTGGCATAACACCCCGGTAATCGGTATTTCTTGTATCCATGTTTTCTATAACATCAAATCTTAATGCTGCCTGTTCAAAAAAATGAACTTTCATTGGTAGTAAAGTAGATATAGCAACTCCTACGATGTATGTCCCATCATTTAAAAAATGGGGTGGTATATTTGCTTTTGCCTTGTAGGTACCTACTTTATTATAAGAATTTGGTTGATTTGCTGTGGAAACAAAAAGATATTCACCGTATTGGTCAAAAAAATGTATGTTAGGTACAGGATGATAGCCACTTTGCAGGATCTGATATGTATACTCAATAAATCCTCCTTTTTGAAAATCCATTGCTTGAGTAGGTTCACTATTTTCATTCAATAACGTTACTTCTAATAATTTTACAATTTCATCTCCCGGCGAATTGGAAATATCCCATTTTCTCTTTGTAAGATTATCACTTGAAGATTTTATGTATTGATTAATAATATCCCCGGTTTCACCAATTGAGTTAACATATCCATTTTTCAGATAAAGTATTTTATTACATAAAGTATTCATGGCTGTCATATTATGACTAACAAACAATACTGTTCTCCCCTCCTTACTACTCACATCCTTCATTTTCCCCAACGCTTTTCTCTGAAACTCCGCATCACCTACAGCGAGCACTTCATCTACAATTAAAATTTCCGGTTCCAGGTGTGCAGCAACTCCAAATGCTAGCCTCACATACATCCCGCTGCTGTAGCGTTTTACAGGTGTATCAATGTATCTTTCCACGCCTGCAAAATCTACAATTTCATCAAACTTGCTTTTAATTTCCTGCCTGCTCATACCAAGAATAGCTCCATTTAAAAAGATATTTTCCCTGCCACTGAGTTCAGGATGAAAACCGGTACCTACTTCCAGCAAGGACGCTACTCGTCCTTTAATTTTTATGCTTCCTGTAGTAGGCGTAGTGGTGCGGCTTAATATTTTTAACAGTGTACTTTTACCTGCTCCATTGCGGCCAATTATACCGAGTACTTCTCCCTGTTTTACTTCAAAATTAATATCCTTTAAAGCCCACACATATTCGCTGCTGCCTTTTTTTGTACGTTCGTTTTCTTCACCAATCTTTAAGTAGGGATCTTCTTTTCCACGCAGGCGTTGCCATGTTCTGTTAAGATCATGTGCAAGCGAACCTGTCCCAACACTACCCAGTCGGTATTGCTTGGAGATATTTTCTACTTTTATAACTATACTCATTAAAAAATTGAAAAATAATTAAAATTAAAACTTACAACTTATTCAATTCCCTTGCAGGCACTCCAACCACTGTAAGACCTTCCAGTACATTTTTAGTTACAACGGCACCTGCACCTACTGTTACATTATTGCCCAATGTTAGTTTGGGAAGTATAGTTGTATTGGCACCAATTGTACAAAAATCTCCGATATTACAATGACCCGTTATTTTAACTCCCGGTGATATTTCGACAAAATCCCCAATAACTGTATCATGGCTTATAGTACAATTTGGATTTATTAAACAATTAATTCCAATAGTTACATCATTAGTAATTACTGTACCTGCCATTACAATTGCACCTTCACTAATAGTTGTACCATAATGACCTATATGCGACAACGGGCTGATAGCCGAAACCAGCTTACCACCGGCAGTTTTAAACCGGCTGTACATTTCAAACCGTAATTTTGGATTGCCAATACCAATAATAAAACGGTTATCTGTTTTAAATAATTCCAACACACTTTCCACCTTTTTTATTACCGGAAACAATCCATATAATTGATCCGGAAAGTTCTTAGTAACATCGTCATAAAAATGAATATTTTCAAGTTCATTCCGTTGGTGAAAAATCTCCAATACTTCTTTTGCCAATCCCTTTGCTCCAATGATTAACATATTCTTTTTATTTTATGCTGCAGAAGCAATCAATGATAATTTGAATAGTTTCTGCCGCAAGGCCATAATAAATCGGCAAACATAAAATACGCCTGCTGATATCCTCTGATACAGGGCAGGATTGTTTTGAAATATAGGGTAACTCATTCAGGGAAGGATAGAAATACCTTCTTCCACTAATCTGTTTATGATTAAGTTGCTCTACTACTTTCAATAATTTACTTTCGCTGCTGAATAATACAGGATAGTATCCATAATTATATTCCAAAGCATCTTCTATTACAAGTCGGGTAATGATACCACATAATGCCGCATCATATTGTTGGCTTATCCTTTTTCTATCAGCAATAATAGCTTCCATTTTTGGCAGCACACAAAGACCCATGGCAGCATGAAATTCAGAATTTTTTCCATTTACCCCAACCGAAATATAGTCATCATACACATGTCCAAACTGCCGGAATAACATTAATTGATGGTCGGTTTCATCATTGTTTGCTATAATACATCCGCCCTCCACTGTATGAAACAATTTGGTTGCATGAAAACTGCAGGTACTGATATCACCAAAACTTAACAAGGATTTCCCTTTATAATTACACCCAAAAGCATGGGCGCCATCATAGATTACTTTTAGGTTATACTTAGCTGCAACGGCAGCTATCTTTTCAACATTGCAGGGTATTCCGTAAACATGCGTTGCTAATATTGCATGCGTATTTTCTGTTATGGCGGCTTCTATTTTATTGGCATCTATGCAAAAATTTTCCGGGTCAATATCTACAAATATAGGTTTACAACCTTCCCATAAAATGGCATTGGTAGTTGCTACATAACTAAAAGGTGTAGTGATTACTTCTTTTGTAATGTTTAAAGCCTTCAATGCCATTTGTAAAACAATGGTTCCATTGCCCGTAAACAACAGGTTTTTTACACCAAGATGCTCTTTTAATTTTTGTTCTAACTCCTGAACCAATTCTCCATTATTGGTAATCCATGCTTTGTCCCAGGCACGTTTTAATACGGCTGTGTATTCGTCAAAGGGTGGAAGGTATGTTTTGGTTACGTTGATCATTCAATTTTTACACAGCTCGGTGTGATGTAGTGCGGCTTAATATTTTTAGCAGGGTACTCTTGCCGGCGCCATTGCGACCAATGATACCCAACACT
>Ga0105048_10012834_pt1 | contig 13110 bp, 13 predicted proteins | sample MAT05_FD_78382 | JGI IMG/M metagenome (GOLD analysis project Ga0105048, IMG submission 78382) | Freshwater microbial communities from Lake Fryxell liftoff mats and glacier meltwater in Antarctica - MAT-05 | ecosystem: Environmental > Aquatic > Freshwater > Ice > Liftoff microbial mat | place...
ATTATTAAACATTTATTTTTATTGCTCAGAAACTAATTCTGCCCCGCAGTATTAAACCACCCCTAACCCCTCCATGGGAGGGGAATTGGTTTCTGCTATTATTGGATATCTATTTTTATTGCTCAGAAACTAATTCTGCCCCGCAGTATTAAACCTCCCCTAGCCCCTCCATTGGAGAGGAAATTGGTCTCTGCTATTATTAGATCTCTATTTTTGTCGCCGGTTCTCATTCCCCTCCATTGGAGGGGAAATTGATCCCTGCTATTATTAGATATCTATTTTTTCGTGGGGGTCTTATTCCCCTCCTTTGGAGGGGTTAGGGGTGGTTTCCCCTCCATGGGAGGGGCTAGGGGTGGTTGGCATTTAATTGCACTTTAATATGCCCTCAGCATTTAAAAGTTCCAAGGCTAATTTGCATTAAAGGTTTTGCTGCATTGCTGTGGTACTCGCCGCTCTCCGGAATCTATATTATTTTTTTGCCGATTAGTAGTATTTAGCTCATGCACCTTACAGCAATAGCGGCTTAATCTGCCCGGCACATTCCCATTACACGCAAACCCACCATAGAAATCCTACATGATGAAGGAGACTATTAACGGAATGTGTCTAAGAATGACTCAACGTCCGGCAAACTCAAGGACAATCCCGGCAAAGAATGATTGATTTTATTGAAGGGATGAAAGGTAATAATTGAAAGACTATTATAACAAAGTTTATTCATTGGTTTTACTCATAGCAGCCCCCTTCATTTGAGTAGCTAAATCTTTACCAAGATATTTTTCTATTAAATTATGTATCCAATAAATTACAGGGGTGAGCAAGAGGGCTACAACAAACTTATAAATATAATTGCCTGTACCGGATACCAATACCTGGTGTAAACTCCATGGTGTACCCTGCCCGGTTTGTATTCTTTTACCTATATAAAAAGCTATGAAGAGCACAATAAAACTATCTACTAATTGTGATATTAAAGTAGATCCGGTAGCTCTTAACCATATATACTTTTCGCCAGTTATTTTTTTTATACGATGAAATACCAACACATCTAAAATTTGCCCTACTAAAAATGCAACAATAGAGCCAATAATAATCCAGGTACCCTGGCCAAAGATTCCCCTAAAAGCAGCATCCGGCTTTTCAATATTATTACCAACAGAAAAATATTCACTCGGGCTAAGTACTATTGCCCCATTAAACATAATAAAGGCATAACTAATTAATGCTATTGCTAAAAAAGATAAAAATTTAACCCCTTTTGGTCCATAATATTCGTTAATAATATCCGTCATAATAAACACAACAGGCCATAATAAAACACCTGCAGTAAGATGAAAACTAAAAGGACTACCAAACAAATTGATGTTTGCCCTGCTAATACCGAGCGTATCTTCCAACGAAAAAATTTTAACCCCAATTACTTCAGCAATTAAGGCGTTGGCGATAAAAAAGCCAGCTAAAATTATAAAAAGCCGGGTACTTTTATTTTTTAAAATATTTTGTATCATAAGCTATGAGGTGAAGAAAAAATAATAGAGCTGTATTATAAAAAAAATAACATTAACCCTTATTAACCATGCAGGAATGGCTTGTTTTACTACTACATGTATAGTTGATTGTTGCGGTTCAGCAGCTTGCCTGGTGTTAAAACTCTTTACCAATAAATGAGAAATTAAAAACAGCAGGTTTATAAAAATTGCTCCATAGCCCAGTACAACAGTGGTACTTTGTAAAGGTTGTACTGTAATAGCTCCATCAAAATCAACATTTTTTTTATTGTAAATATCTACCCAACGCAAAATAACTGCCAATACAAAACAGCAATTACAGATAAAAGTAATTTTAGAAAAAAAACGCATGGTGAATTTATTTATAATTGGTTTTAGTTCAACTACAGATAGCCAATAAAAAATTCATGAATAATTAATTTGCTCAACCTTTTTTACCTGTAAGCATTGGTACAAAAGAGAAATTTTCAAAAGCTTCTTCCATTAAACTTCCATCTGCGTTTTTGGTAATACGCAGCATTCGCTGTTGTTCTCCTTCATCTACAGGCAACACCATTATGCCGCCTATCTTTAACTGTGCCAATAATTTTGGCGGCTTAAACGGAGCAGCAGCAGTAATCAGCACTTTATCAAATGGTGCATACGTTGGCAAACCTTCAAAGCCATCTCCATAAAAAAATTTAAGATTGCCATGCTTTTGTTTAAAAATATATTGCCGGGTTTTTTCAAACAAAGCCCTGTGCCGTTCAATGGTAAAAACCTTGGCACCCATCTCTGCCAATATTGATGCCTGGTAAATACTGCCGGTACCTATTTCCAATATTTTTTCATGAGGTTTTACCTGCAATAATTCTGTTTGGTAAGCTACAGTGTAAGGGTGAGATATAGTTTGACCTTCGCTAATAGGAAAAGCCCTGTTTTCATAAGCTATTTCATCGAATGCACTATCTAAAAAAAAATGCCGGGGAATATTATTCATTGCCGTAAGCACATTTTCATCTGAAATACCTTTCTCTTTCAGTAATTCAATCAGTTTTTTTCGGAGGCCTTTGTGCCTGTAAGAATCATCATACTTTTTCATAGCTAAGTGCAAGATAAAATAAATGAGCCTGTTATAGAATTATAAAATAACTATTTTAATATCTATCTCAATCGAGGTATAAAAGAGCCAATTAACTATTGCAGTAATTAAACGAGGCGCTCATAAAAAGATTGCAGCATACTTCTGTACCAGCCAATCCTAAGCATTATTTTTTGAAAAATTAAAATGCCCAATACTGCCACAGCTATACCTGCCAGTACATCCAATACATAATGATGGCTTGAATAAATAGCGGCAAACCAAATACCCAACATAACAATTGTAAATAAAATTGTTGCAACTATACCTACCTTTTTTTGAAATCCGTAATACACTACTATTAAAGGATATGCAGAATGTAAAGAGGGCATTGCTGCAAATACATTTGAGCTTTTGGCATACAAATTATGAAACACATTTAACCCCGTAACACTATCAAACCTATTTAAACCAGCAGTGTTGCCCTTTGTACCAGCAATAAAGTTTGTTCCAAATTGCTGCATATACCAGGGTGGTGCTGCCGGATATAAATAGTACAGCACAAAGCCAATAAAATTTACCAAAACAAAAGTTATAGAAAAATGGAGAAACAATTGCTTATCCTTTACAAAAAGATAAAAAGCAAAAGCAAGCGGAACCGGTATCCAACATAAATAAAAAATACCTGTAGCTACATCTATCCATGTACTGTGGTTAGCTATCCAAAATTCGTTGGGAGTAATTATTTTGCCATTTATATTAATGCCGAATAATGCTTTTTCGGCATTGTACAAATCTTGTATGTGAACTGTGTTGTAAGTGTAGTTTGGAAAAGCCTTCATATAATCGAAGATTATCCAATAAACTATAAAAATAGAAAAACCAATAATAAATTTACGGGTATATGTACTGGCAAAAAAGCAGGTGTTAAATACAAAAGCTAACACCAACTGATCTGTTTTAAAACCAATTAAAAAGTAAGATGTAATAAAATATAATAAAGAAACGGATATGGCAATAGTGATGCTTTTATAAGAATAAAAAGCAGATTGTACAGTTTTATTCATTCACATTTTGGGGTGTTTTATTAAATTTAGTTTGAAGAATGTCATCCCACAAAGCAGAACTTACACCATAGCCTTTAGATGGATCATGATAATGATGCAACATGTGATGCTGCTTTATTTTTTTCATAATACCAGACTTAAAATTGTGATGGTGCATAGCATAATGCAGCATATCATAAATAAGATAGCCTAATAAAAACCCGGCAAAAAAAGCAAATAATTGATTTTGCTGAAAAAACAAGGAGAATATAAAATAAAACAAGGTTGCCAACGGAATACTTGCAGATGGCGGCAATACTAAACGCTTTTTATCTTTTGGATAATCGTGGTGTACTCCATGGAAAATAAAGTGAATACGTTTACCCAAATTAGAGGTAGGGTGGTAATGAAATATAAAACGATGTAACAAGTATTCTGTTGCCGACCATACAAACAAACCTATTGCAAAAAAAACCACAAATGCTGCTAAACCAAGTTGATGCGTAAATGCCTGTATTACAAAAAATGTAATTACAGGTATAAAAATAAATAATGGAACCGAGTAGTGAACTTTAGATAATATTTCAAGCATGCTGCTTTTAAATATCCTCGTACTCTCCTCACTATTTGATACAAAATTTTTTTTCATGCTAAAGAATGTTAATCAATGTGCTTAAATTTTTATTCTTTCTTTTACCAGTTCGTTGCTCAATGGATCTTTTCCTATAATTTCTACAAATTCTATATTAGGTGTCCAAAATGCACCTCCATTTATTTCGAGAAAAATTTTATTTAATACCGCCATTTTATTGTTAATGCTAGTGTACACTTTAAATTTTCCATCTCCGGCTAATTGCAGGTACATTTTATATTTTTTGTACGAAACAAAACTTAGTTCGTATTGATTTTCTTTTATCTTTCTATACTTAATTCCGTAGGCAAATTTACGTTGAATGTAAGTCAATTCTTCTTTCTGCCCTTTTTCCTGGTAGCGTAACCAAAAAATTTGAATCGGGTTTTCTGAATCTAATTTACCATTCACCATGTTTAATTCATACACAATAGTATTGGTGTTAGGAGTACGTTGCAGGTAAAATAATTGGTTGGGGGTAACAGCAGGTATTGGAAAACCAGCAGGCTGAGCAAACAAAGTAGTTACAATACCTTCAAAAACAAAAATAACGACTAACAAAAAAATTTTCATAAAATAAATAACTAAAATATTTTTCTACTTGCCTTCCAATTCCTTTTTTGCATGAAACAATCTTTTTATAGCTGTTACATTGGTTAAAATTGCCATTACGGTTAAAGGAATAGTAAATATAGACATGGTTTCAAATATGTGAAATGGCACAAATGTGACAAATAATTTATAATCGCCACCTATATAAAAACCAGTTATACCACATGCCACTGCTGATAGGCCTGTTAGCACTACCCTTTCTGGCCTTTGCATTACTCCACCTTTATTTTCTATACCCAATCCTTCGCTTCTTGCACGGGTATAGCTTACCATCATAGACCCCATCAGCGCAATAAAAGCTAACAAAGAACTTAAAAAATAATGGTGAGCAATTAAATAGTAACAAATGCCTAAAAACATAAAAAGTTCACTATATCTATCCAAAACAGAATCAAACAGTGCACCAAATGTAGAACTCATATTACCAAGCCTCGCTACCTGTCCATCAAGCATATCAAAAAGGCCTGCAAATAAAATAAGTGCACCTGCCCAACCAACATAGGATAGGTCGCCACGATTACCCAATTCTGCGCCTTTAATAAAAATTATTGCTACGCCAATATTTAAAATCAATCCTATAATTGTTATAATATTTGGCGTAAACCCAATTTTAATTAAACCTTTTACCAATGGATTTATAACAAAATAAATCGATTGTTGTAGTTTATTTCTCCACATAGCTTTACAATTCTGTTTTAAAAATCAAATCGTATTCTTGTACGTATGCCCCATCTTGTAATATCAGGATTATCAAGATAAGTAAGCCTTTTTACTATATCTACCCTTAACAGTTTAAAAATATTAGCCAATCCTACACTTACTTCTATATATGGCTTATTGTTTAGAAAAAAAGTAGATGTATTACCTGTAACAGCATCTGTAGGGAACTTTAATAAACTGGCATTGGTTGAAGGATTATTTTGATCTCTGATACCGCCATATAGAACTTTTGCACTCGCTACCTCCCGTAATTTAAGTCTTCTTAAAACTGGCACTTTATTTAGAAAAAACCCATTGAAATGAAAATCCAGGTTTACAGATGCGTAATGATCACTTACAAATTCTAAAAAATTCATCAGGTTGTAAGAATTTTGTTGAAACGAATAGGTTTGGTTTGCCCTATGCGCAATAAGCAAAGGAAAAGGAACCTGCCCAAAAATATAGCCGCTTTCAATTACAATATCGCTGTAACCTAATTGAGAAAAGTAAAAGCGTTTTTGACCATAAAAATTCAAATTATGAAAATTATATTCCCCTCCTAATAATCCTTTTATACCAGCTATATACCTAACATTAAAGATGGGGTATTTATTAATTATTGGAATTCTAAATACTTTATCCTGATAAAACTGTTCATTAGGTGCCCAACGTAATTCAGCAGATATTTCGGAAGTTGTAATGTTAGGCACGGTTTCATTACCCGGCCCTTGCTTTCTGTAAATGATAGCACCGGCTGGAGTTTGTATCCAGTTTTTATAACTAAAGGTATATCTTATATTTTTTCCAAATTCCCTCACATAATCAATTTTAAAAACATTATTGTAAAGCCATTTGTCGTTTTTACCTCTTTTAAAGGATAATAAAAAATTATCTTCCTGCACAAATTGAAGCTCCTGACCCGGAATTTTCATATCGTACTGGTAACTAAGTTTAAGATAGTTAAGCGGAAATGAGTAAACCGATTTATGATTAAACGAATACATGCCGGATACCAAATATTTAAATTGCTCATCTTTTAAACCATACGCCACGTAGTTTTCAAAATACATATTTTGATTAAACTTTGGTGTGGTTCTGCCGCCAAACCTAAGCCTGAAACCCTCTACAGGATTAAAACTATAAAAGGTATTGGTATTACCTATTTCAAATTTATTAAACACAACATAGCCGGAAAAAACCAAAGAAACGACCGTAGCTAAAGTTTTAAATGATTTAGTATTGCGAAGGCTATCTACATTACTATAGGTTTTTAATTCATTTTTTGATAATTGTAAATGCCTGTTTTGCAGCCAAAAAGTATCTGCCTTATTGATAGCATTGGGTTGGTAAGTAACCTCTTTACTTTTATAAATACTATCAGGCGCAGGTTCATTTATCTTATAATTTTTAAACGAAACCAAACGCTCACCAATAATCCCTCCGGTTGAGCTGTTTACAATAACAAACTCTGTAACCATATCACTCATTATTACATGATATCGTCCATCTTCTCCTTTTTCAAAAGATTGGCTAATTTTTAATTCCCTTGTCCAGTTAAGATTAGCCTTTTTACTGATGGTTAAATCAATTTTTTGAATGCCATAGTTACTATCTAATGTAATGTACATGGTACCTCTAAAGAGTAGATCATTTGGATTTTTTGGCGTAAAATTTAAGCGTATTAATTTAACGCCATCTACTTCTGTAGTATCAATAATATAATATCTGTAAAATGCGGGAGCAATACTTGCAATAGGACTCAAAAACTGGTTGTTGAGTAAAAAAATATTGTTATCATAGATATTTATGTCCTGGTAAAGATTGTTTATATAGGTACTGATACCAGCCTGATCAAATAAATCTCCATAATTTACCTTTTTCTCAGCAATCACACTGGTTTTTTCTTCCGCAGGATTTTTTCTTAAATACTTTTCAGAAAGCTTTTCCTCCAAATAGATAGGCAAGGCTGAGCGCCCTTCCAACAAGGTTGTATCTATATTTTCCATCATGAATTTATAGCTTTTAAACAACCTGTTCTGGGCTAATTTTTCGGGCTTATTTGCAAGAGAAAGACCTAATTTTTCGTATTGCTGATATTGAACATAGTCATAAGAAGTAATTTGATTTTTCTCTTTATTCTCAATTACCTTATCAATCAATTCAACAGCCGGATTATTTCGATTCCGATATTTTCCCCTACCCCTTTTTACTACTACTTCTTTTAAGGATGAACCCATTTCAAGCATGATATCTACACTTTGAGTGGTACCCGGCGTAATAGTTTTGCTAACAGTAGTGTAGCCAACATAAGAAATTACAAGCGTGTTATATTTAGGATTATTGGTTTCAATTGAATAGCTTCCATCATCACCTGTAGAAACACCTTTGCCATTTTTAAATACTACTGATACAAATGGCATTGGCCTTTTAGTGATGGCATCTCTAATAAAACCCCTTATAACAGTTTGTGCTTGTAAAAAATAGATATTTCCAAGTAGCGTAAATAAAAGCAACATGCCTTTCTTTACAGTATTAACAGTCATTATTTTACTAATTATTTTTAAAAACATACTTTTTTTGTAATGGATAGTTATAAGTAATTACAACCATTACAGAGGTAATCAGTTTTGCTAATACATAATTTAAACCTGCACCTAATAGTAGATATACACCTAGTGCACTTAATAATAGATTGCCAGCCCAGGCGAGCAAGTATCGTTTACTTTGAAAATAAATGGATGACCCATTGGCACTGAACACCCAATAGTGACAGATAAAAAAATTAATTATTCCGCCAGCTATTGTTCCCAGTATGCTAGCTATAAATGGCTGCACAATAAAAAGCTCTTTTAAAACAATTGCAACACTATAATCACATAAACTTGCAATAACAGAAGCTGCATTTGCTTTTAAAAATACTTTCATTATTTATAGTGTTTTTATTTCCAATAATCGAAATATACCAACAACTGCATCAAGGTAAATGAATATAAGCCCGCTGCTATATCATCTGCCATTACACCCCAACCTTTGGGTAATTTTTCAAGCCGTTTTATACCTAGCGGCTTTACAATATCAAATATTCTAAAAAATAAAAGACCGGCCAGCAAAGCATAAATATTATGTGGTGCATAAAGCAGGGTAATTGCCATACCTGCTACCTCATCAATAACAACCTTACTACTATCTTTTCCCCAAATACTATCTACATTAGATGAACTCCAGGTACCAACTCCACAAATTAACAGTGCAAATATTACCTGCCAGTATGAAGAAAAATAACTGGCAGGTAAAAAATACCATACAATACAAAATGCTATAGCAGCAACTGTGCCCCCACCCTTTTTAATAAATCCAATACCAGCAACAGATGCAATATAAATATGAATTTTCATTACATAGATTCTACCAGTTCCTGATAATAATCCAGTCCAAGATGAGTTATTAAATCTTCACCCATCATGTGGCGCAGCGTATTTTGCAACTTAATAAGTTGTTTAAAAATATCATGCTCCGGAGGCAAACCTTCCATAGTTTGTGGTGATTTAAAGTAGAAAGATAACCACTCCTGGATGCCACTCATTTCTGCACGCTTTGCCAGATCAAGAAATAATGCAAGATCTAAAACAATTGGAGCTGCAAGGATAGAATCACGGCAAAGAAAATTTATTTTTATCTGCATAGGGTAACCAAGCCATCCAAAAATATCGATGTTATCCCAGCTCTCTTTATTATCGCCGTGAGGAGGATAATAATTGATTCTTACTTTATGGTACAATTCGCCGTATAATTCCGGATTTAATTCTGGTTTAAAAATTTCATCCAATACACTCAGTTTAGATACTTCCTTGGTTTTAAAATTTTCAGGATTATCCAACACATAGCCATCTCTATTACCTAGAATATTAGTAGAAAACCAACCCCTTACCCCTAAAGACCTTGCATGTAAACCTGGTGCTAAAATAGTTTTCATCAAAGTTTGACCAGTTTTAAAATCCTTGCCACCAATTGGCGTTTGGGTTTCTTTAGCCAACTGTATTAAGGCAGGTATATCACAAGTTAAATTTGGTGCACCATTTGCAAATGGAACGCCTATTTTTATGGCTGCATAAGCATATATCATGCTTGGTGCAATTCGATCATCATTATCTTTTAATGCAGCCTCAAAACTTTCAATTGTAGCATGTATTTCAGACTGTTCAATATATTTTTCTGTACTTCCGCACCAAACCAGTACTACACGATTAACATTGTTTAAAATTTTAAAATTTTCAATATCTGCTATCAATTCCATAGCAAGGTCGTACTTGGTAGCAGCTTTTTTTACATGTACTCCGTCTAGATTAGCTACATAAGATCTGTCAAAAACTGCCTTCATTGGTTTAATAGCCTCCAACTCAGTTTTAATTGACTGTAACAAGGGTAATTCTAAAACTTTGGCGTTTAAAGCCGCTTCATATACATTGTCTTCATAAATATCCCAACCGCCAAAAACTATATCACTTAGCTGGGCAAGTGGTACAAAATCATTGATGGCAGGGTTATTATTCTCGGTTCTTTTTCCAACCCGTATATTTCCCATTTGAGTTAAAGAACCAATTGGGTGAGCAATCCCTTTTTTTACAGCTTCTACTCCTGCAATAAATGTTGTAGCTACAGCTCCTAAACCTGGAATCAATATGCCAAGTTTACCATTTGCGGGTACTATTGTTTGTTTCATGTTGATTGTTTTTACTATTTATATAATTATTTAATCCATTTGTTTGTCTTATACCATGCAATTGTTTCTTCCAATCCCTCTTTAAGGTTATACATAGGAGAAAAGTTTAATTCCGTTGTGGCTTTTGAAATATCACAGCTCCAATTGATGGCTAGTAATTCCTGTAATTTTTCCCTGCTTACCGGCGCTGCTTGTTTTAAAAGCTTATTCACCTGCTCAACTCCAAATAATGCAATTCTTATCAATGATTCTGGTAAATGCAACTGAAAAGCTTTTTTATTTAAAATTTGCTTTACAATTGCCGCATAATCATAGCGTGTGTAGTTATGCCCATCAGTAATATTATAAATGCCACTAACATTTGGTATAAGTAATGATTTTACAGCAATATCGCCTACATCTTTACCATGTACAAAACTCAGTTTTTGAGTTTTTTTTCCTATATAAAGATCCAAACCTTTATTTATGGTATTGGTCACTATAAATATGTCTTTTTCCCTGGGCCCGTAAATAGCTGTAGGCCTAAGTATAATTACCGGAAAATTAAGTTTACTAATATTATTTTCTGCATTCAACTTGCTTCTTCCGTAAGCTGTAACAGGTTTAGGCTGGGTATTTTCCTTAATACATCCATCTAAACTGTTTAAAGGGCCACCTGCTGCAAGACTGCTTACAAAAACAAACTTTTTAATACAACCAACATTTTTAGCAGCAGCTAACGCAAGGTTTGTTGTAAAAACATTATTTATCTGGTCGTATGCTTCTTCTTTTATTGATTTAGTAATACCTGCAGCATGAACAATGTAACTATATTGTTTATCGGCTATTTCCTGAGCCATTGCATCTATATTCCTATAATCAAGTTGAATGTACTTTATGGGCAAATGTTCAAGATGCTTTACATTGCTATTTTGCCTGATAGCAGCATACACATCTAAATTTGCTTCAAAAGCTGCATTGATTATATGATAACCTAAAAAACCACTTGCTCCCGTAATTAATACTTTTTCTTTCATAAAGCTTTTTCGTAAATCCGGTACCGTTTGTAAGGGGTAGCATTTAATTTAAGAAGCCCATTATTCATCAGCTCATTATTCTCTAATATCCATGATGCCTCACCACCTGTTAATTTTTTTTCTATTGCCTTCTCAATAGTTGATGCATAAAAACAAGCCTCAATTCCCATACGCCTGTAGCCATCTATCACTCCCAATGCAAGCACCCTTACGTAATTAATCTTTTTTAAACCAAGCAGTAATTTAAAAATGCCAAATGGCAGTAATCTTCCACGCTTAATTTTACGTAGCACCTGGTTTACATCTGGTACAGCAAGTGAAAAACCTATTATTTTACCATCATGCTCGGCCAATAAACAAAAATCTTTATCCAGAATCATTTTTAAGTCCTTGGCTAAATACTTAAACTCTTTTTCCGTCATAGGCACAAAACCTGTGTTTGCTTCCCAGGCATCGTTGTAAACACTTAAAACCTTTTGCACATCGGTATCAAAATTTTTAAGATTGATGTTTCTAATAGTGATACCTTTTACCTGTAACCGTTTGATTAATATATCTTTTAAATGTAAAGTGCGTTTATCAGTTGTATGAGTTGGTAAATTATAGGCAAGCAAATCAACGCTTTTTGCAAGGCCATAAGCTGCCAGTAAATCAGCATAATATGGCTTATTATATGTCATCATTGCAACTGGCGGTGTATCAAATCCTTCAACAAGCAATCCGCTGGGTTCGTTGGTAGAAGGGCTAACAGGGCCTATCATAGTATTAGCACTTTTTTCTGTTAGCCATTTACTTACTTCATCTAACAGCAGTTTACTTATAACTGTATCATTTACTACATCAAAAAAACCAAAAAAACCATCTGTTTTATTTTTAAACTGGTTATGATTATTATTTAAAATTGCCGCTACCCTACCTTTTATTATATTGCCATCATAAGCTAAAAAACATTGCAAAATTGAATGGTCGTGAAAAGGATGCTTACCCGGAGTTAATAAATCTCTTTGGGCTATATGCAATTCCGGAACATAATTTTCATCACCTGCATATAATGAATGAGGAAAATCAATGAAATTGGCCAAGTCGTTTTTTGTAACCACTTTCGTTATTTTGATCATACTTTGGCCACATTTAAATGTGGTATTTTAAGTTTATATGCAACTTTTTTTAACTTTTCTACGGCAAAATCAATCTGTTTAAATGAATGGGTTGCCATTAATGAAAATCTTATCATGGAAGATTCACTATTTACAGCCGGAGATACCACAGGATTAACAAAAACACCTTCATCTAAAAGCATTTTTGCCATCAAAAAAGTTTTTTCATTATCTCTTACATAAATTGGAATGATAGGAGATTCTGTATTACCAACATCAAAACCAGCATTTTTAAATGCTTCGAGCGTGTAGCTAGTATTTTGCCACAATTTTTCAATGCGTTCTGGCTCATTTTTTACTACTTCTAATGCTGCCAAAGCACTTGCAGCAGCAGCCGGAGAAATACTTGCACTAAACATTAATGACCGGGCATGATGTTTTAAATATTCGATAACAGTTTTATCTGCTGCAATAAAACCACCGATAGATGCCAAAGATTTACTGAAAGTTCCCATAATTAAATCTGCCTTATGGGTAATGTTATAATGAGCAGCAGTACCCTGACCAGCCGGGCCAAATACACCTAAAGAATGTGCATCATCTACAAATAAAGTTGCATTGTATTTTTTTGCAAGATTAGCTATTTCATCTAGTTTGGCTAAATCACCTTCCATACTAAAAACACCATCTGTAGCAATTAATTTAAATGCTTCGAAAGGAA
>Ga0105048_10012838_pt1 | contig 13107 bp, 10 predicted proteins | sample MAT05_FD_78382 | JGI IMG/M metagenome (GOLD analysis project Ga0105048, IMG submission 78382) | Freshwater microbial communities from Lake Fryxell liftoff mats and glacier meltwater in Antarctica - MAT-05 | ecosystem: Environmental > Aquatic > Freshwater > Ice > Liftoff microbial mat | place...
ACAGCTTCTTCGTCATGGGCGGGCACCTGCACTTCGACTACAACGCGCTGGGCACGCACACGCGTGCGACCGCACCACTGTCGCTGACGGCCGGCCGTCATTCGATCACCGCCCGCTTCGACCGTGCGGGCAAAGCAGGCGCGATCGTGATCGGGGTCGACGGTGCCGATCTCGCATCGGCGAGCGTGCCGAAGATCGTGCGGATGCTCGGTAGTACTGGAACAGACATCGGGCGCGACGCACTGTCGCCGGTGGTCGACGACTACGAGGGCACGTTCCCGTTCACGGGCACGATCCACTCCGTCACCTTCGACATCCGCAGCAAGCGTGATGCCGCCGACGTCGCCGCGATTGCGGCGACAGAAATGGGCAGGGAGTGACCATGACCGATGCTTCGTCCCTGTTGGTGCTCGATTCGCTGCAGCGCCGCATGAAGGCACTCGAATCGCTGTACGAACAGGCCGTCACCACGATGGACCTCGAGCACGCGAACCACTTCGAGCGCGAGGGCGTCTTGCCCATCGCGTTCAGCCTGTTCCACTACCTCAACATGCACGACGCGTCGTTCATGATGCTCACCGGCGAGGCCCCCATCTGGAACTCGGACTGGCAGGCCCGCGTGCGGATGGCGATCGACGACCACGGCAAGCACCGCACGGTCGACGAGATGGTCCACCAGCGCATCGGCGACTACGAGGCGTACATCGACTACCAGCGCGCCGTGTTCGCCCGTACCCACGCGCACCTCGCCGCGATCGATGCTTCTGAGCTCGACCGTGTGGTGATCCCTCATCCATTCCCGCCGCAGATCGCCAGCACCTACAGCGCGCGTGTGGCCGGCCCGCAGGGCATCACCGTGCTCGACGGCTTCGAGTGCTGGATCTACCAGCACGGCCTGCGCCACATGGGTGAGATCGAACTCGCTCGCGGCCTCGTTGGCCTGAACGGCATGACCAGCTGACCCCCAAGAACCCCGCGATGAGAGATGAGTGCCTCTGGCGCGCTCATCGCTCATCGCGGATGTGGGGGTCAGGCGGCTGCTCTCGCCAGTTCGCCGTAGGTGTCGAGTTGGCGCAGGGTGTCGTTGCGTGAACCAACCGGGATGCTCAACGTCACCCGCTCGACGCCTTCGCTCTCGAGGCTGCGGAACGAGTCGAGGTCGGGTTTGGCGTCGGCCACGGTGATCGACACCGTCGACGGGTCGCGGCCTTGTCGCTCGCACTCGGCGTGCAACAAGTCGATGCGAGTCTTGATCGAACTGCGGCTCGACACGGGGAACCATCCGTCGGCGTGGCGCACCACGTTGCGCAGCAGGCGTGGGCCCCAGCCGCCACCGATGATGATCGGCGGATGAGGGCGCTGCACCGGCTTCGGCCAGGCCCAGCTCTCACCGAAGTCGACGAAGCGTCCGTGGTACTCCGCGGTGTCCTGGGTCCACAGCTGCTTCATCGCCTCGAGCTTCTCGGCGACGATGTCCCACCGGTCGCGCATCGTCACGCCATGGTTGGCCATCTCGTCCTCGTTCCAGCCCATGCCGACGCCGAAGATCATCCGACCCTCCGAGAGCCAATCGACCGTAGCCACCTCCTTCGCCAGTTGCAGCACGTCGCGCTGCGCCGGCAGCGCCACGCCGGTGCCGATGCGCAGTGTGGTGGTGACCGCGGCCGCTGCGCCGAGGGCCACGAACGGATCGATCAGCCGCTTGTAGACGTCGGGGATCGGCACGCTGCCGTCGGGACTACCGGGCCAGGCGGTGCGACGGCTGGTGGGGATGTGCGAATGGTCGGGGAACAGCAGGCTCTCGAACCCGCGCTGTTCCACCTCCACCGCGAGCTCGTCGGGCGGGATCGCCTCATCGCTCGTGTACATCGCGATGCCGACCTTCACGAGCCCGCTCCCCAGCTCGTCATCCGGCCGTTCGCGATCGTGCGGCTTGTCATCGTGAGGTTCTTCATCGTGAGGTTCTTCATCGTGGGGTCTTTGTCGCCTGGCTCGTCGTCGGGCGGGCCGTCATCGGATCGGCTGCGCCGTGCTGGGCAGATCGGCGTACTCCGCGCGCAGCTCGGCCTTCAGCACCTTGTTGCTCATGTTGCGTGGCAGCGGGGTGTCGCGCACCACCAGGTAGCGGGGCAGCTTGAAGTCGGCCAAAACGCCCTCGCAGGCATCGAGTACCGTGCGGCCGTCGATCGGCCGTCCGTCGGTCACTGCCACCACTGCGGGCGTCTCGCCCCACATCGCATCGGGCACGCCGATCACCGCGAGCTCGACGATGCCCTCGATGCCCGCCAATTGGCGCTCGATCTCGGCTGGGTACACGTTCAAGCCACCGGAGATGAGCATGTCCTTCGCCCGGTCGACCACGTAGAAGTAGCCGTCGGCGTCCATCGTGCCCAGGTCGCCGGTGTGGCACCAGCCGTCGCGCAACGTGGTCGCGGTGGCCTCGGGGTTGCGCCAGTAGCCCTGCATCACCTCGGGGCCTTTGATGCAGATCTCGCCGACGGTGCCGGGAGCCACCTCGTTGCCGTCGGCATCGCAGATACGCGCCTGGCTGTGCATCGCCGGCACACCGCACGAGCCGATCTTCTCCAGTGACTGGTGGTAAGGCAGCGTGATCCCCGAGGCGCTCACCTCGGTGAGCGAGTAGGTCTGCGTCATCGTGATCCCGCGGTCGAGGTAAGTGCGCAGCAGCGGCACGGGCACCGTGGCGCCTCCCGAGCTCGCGCACCGGATGGACGCCAGGTCGGCGGCGGCGAACGCCGGGTGCAGGGCCATCATCTGGAACAGGGTGGGCACCGCCATGAACACGGTGATCCGCTGGGCTTCGATGAGGTGAAGCGCCCGGCCAGGGTCGAACGTCGGCTCGAGCACCAGCGTCGCGCCACTCCACAGCGCCACCATCGACAGCGCCAGACCGCCGGTGAACGCGAGCGGGAACGGCAGCAGGATGCGGTCGTTGCGGTTGATTCCGCCCTGCAGGGCCCGCACCATCGACGCGTAGAACCAGCTGCGATGAGTGAGCACCGCACCCTTCGGGTCGCCCGTGGTGCCCGAGGTGAAACAGATGAACCACGGGTCGTCGGCGTCGATCCTGGGTGCGGTGAACGCGCCGTCGTTCGCCAGCAGATCGGCGTACGACCCACTGTCGACGTCGATTGCCGTGAGCGTCCGCTGGTCGTGGGCGATCGACAACCCGGGTGCCAGCGCCGCCTCGGTGACCACCACGTCGCAATCGGCGTTGCCCACCACGTAGGCCAGTTCGGTCGGCGTGAAGCGAAGGTTGAACGGCGCGACGATCGCACCGAGGCGAGCCGCGCCGACCACCACCTCGATGAACTCCGGACGGTTCGACATCAGCAACCCGATGCGGTCGCCATGGCCCACACCGAGCTCGGCCAGGCCGGCGGCAACCCGATCGGCCCGGGTGGAGAGCTCGCCCCACGTGAGGTCGCGATCTCCGAAGCGGATCGCGACCGCGTCGCACTGCCATCGTGCCCAGTACGCGACCGTGTCCCCCCAGATCACCATTCACCCCCATGTCCGATGGCAGCGAACCTACGACGCCGCTCCCCATCCCGACGAGCCGACACCCCGCGATGAGAGATGAGCGGGTGTGCCGCCCGCATCTCTCATCGGTCAGGTGGACCGCAGCAACGTGATGAGAGATGAGTGGCTGTGCCGCCCTCATCTCTCATCGGTCAGGTGGGCGCGGGTGGGCGCGGGCGCCCAGCATCATGCGGCGGCGCGGGTGCGGCGCAGCAGTGGGTCGGCGACGCGGAGCGCGCCGTCGGCCAGCTTCAGTACGGTGCCGGCCGCGCCAGGTGTGCGGCTGTCGACCAGGTTGCCCATCACGGCAAGGGTGATGTCGGCTGCGGTCTGGGTGCCCACCGCGATCCGCAGACCGGGCTTCAGCAGCCACGGGTGGCCGATGAGGAAGCTGAACCGGCGGCCGGTGCGCAGGAAGCTGTCGAAGCGCTCGCCCACCAACTGGTCGTACACCGCGGGAGCGGTGGACGGGTTGGCGAGGAAGTGCTCGACGGCGAGCATGCCGCTCTCGAGGCCGTAGTCGATGCCCTCGCCGTTCATCGGGTTGACGAATCCGGCGGCATCACCGACGGCGAGCCAGCCCGGGCCGCTGCGGCGCACGCAGCTCATCGGCAGCCGCCAGGCACGAGGTTTGTCGACGTAGCTGCCGAGGCCCCACGGCTCGCGCACGATGGCGGCGTACTGATCGAGGAGCTTGTTGAGGTTGAGCTTCTTGAAGCCCTTCATCGTGCTGAGCGCACCGACGCCGATGTTCACGGTGCCGTCGCCGGCGGGGAACATCCAGCCGTAGCCGGGCACCGGCGTGCCGTGCTCATCGCGCAGCGACAGGCACGCCTCGAGGTGGCGTTCGGCATGGCGAGGTGTGGGTGCGTAGGCGCGAATGGCGAGACCGAACGGCTCGTTCGGGTCGCGCTCGGCGCCGAGCAGTTTCGCAGCAGCGCCTTGCGCGCCGGCTGCGAGGATGGTGAGCGGCGCCCGCCACGACTCGCCGTCGACACGCACGCCGACCACTCGGCCGCTCTCGAGCTCGGGCATCGCCTCGCACTCGAACCGCACGTCGGCCCCTGCCTCGATCGCGACATCGATCAGGTGGGTGTCGAACCGGTGGCGAGGCCACACCGCACCATGGTTCGGGAACCTGTCGGTGATGGGCCATGCCAGCTCGCGGGTCTTCTTACCAGCGATCATCCGCAGGCCGTCGATGCGATGCGCCGCGGACAGATCGATCTTGAGTTCCTCGAGTGCAGCAACGGCTCGCGGTGTGAGGCCGTCGCCGCACACCTTGTCGCGACCGTGCGGGCCCTTCTCGAACAGCACGACCCGCACCCCGGCCCGGGCAGCCGCGATGGCGGCGGCCGCGCCGGCAGGTCCGCCACCGATGATGAGCAGGTCACACTCGTTCACAGCCGACAGCCTGCCAGCGCCGACGCCGGAACCCCCACCGCCGGTCGGCGGATTCCGTCACAGCCCGGTTCCCCACCTGCGATGAGAGATGAGCGCGCCACGGCCACTCATCTCTCATCGCGGGGTGTCAGTGGGTTGTGAACCAGGCGGCGAGCGCGGCGAGGCCCTCGTCGATGGTGACGGTGGGGTGCCACCGCAGGTCGGTTCGTGCGGGGCGGGGATCGAACCAGTGGGCGGTGCCCAACTGTTCGGCGAGGAAGCGAGTGAGCGGCGGCTCCTCGTCGGGCCTGGCCCGGCCCCACACCTTCTCGACGATCGACCCGATGCCGAGGGCGACGCGCAGCGGCACCACCCGCGGGGTGGCCTCGACACCTGCGGCGTGCAGGATCCCCTCGATCAGCTCACGGATCGGTCGGGGTTCGCCGTTGGCGATCACGTACGCCTTGCCCACGCACGCGGCGCCGGGCACTGTCGCGTCGAGCGCGGCCACGAGCGCCGAGGCGGCGTTGTCGATGTAGGTGGTGTCGATGAGAGCGGCGCCGCCGCCGACGAGTGCGAGTCGACCCGCCTTCGCCCGTTCGACGATGCGGCCCACCAGTTGGGTGTCGCCGGGGCCCCACACGAGATGGGGGCGGATCGCGACGACCGGCAACGCATTGCTCGATGCGCCCAACGCGAGGCGTTCGGCCATCGCCTTCGACTCCGCGTAGTGCGCATCGGTACGACCGGTGACCGGCGGGTCGGCGGGCGCACCGACGAGCGAGTGTCCGGTGTGCGACACCGACGGCGTCGAGACGTACACCACCCGCGACACGCCGAATTCGCGTGCGGCGGCGATCACGTTGCCGGTGCCGTCGACGTTGATCGAGCGATAGTCGTCCCACGAGCCGATCACGCCCACCTTCGCCGCTGCGTGGATCACCGCATCGCAACCCTCGACAGCGCTGCGCACGAGGTCCGCGTCGCGCACATCGCCGTGCACCTGGGTGGTGTCGAGCGTGGAGGCGCCGCGTTGCAGCAGCACGACCTCGTCGCCGCGTGCCAGCAGCGCCTCGGCCGTGCGCCGGGCGAGCAGGCTCGACCCACCCGTCACCAGCACCTTCATACGGCTCACGGGATGTGGTTCGGTCACCATGGGCGCCTCGTCCCGCGGCCGCCGAGCACTTGGTCGGCCCAGCGGGCGACGAGCGTGCGGTCGATCTTGGTGTTGTGGCGGATGTCGACGGGCAGCGCGCTCACCTGCAGCACGGCTGCCACGGGATGAGCGATGGCGGCCTCGACGGCGCCGCGCACGGCGGTCGCGAGTTCGGCGGACGCAAGGCCGTCGTGCCCGGCATGCTCGACCACGACGACGAGCACCTGACAGCCGACGGGACCGATGCCAACGGCCGCGCCCCGATCGATGCCGTCGAGGCGCTCGACAGCGACCTCCACCGGCACCGGGGTGACCGGACCACGATCGGTGTGCACGACGTGCACCGAGCGCCCCTCGATCCACAGGCGACCGTCGGCGTCGAGGTGGCCCACGTCGCCCGATCGATGCCAGCGCAGGCCGGCGGCGTCGCGCGGACGTGCGTCGCGCTCGGTGGCCCATCGCCGGTCGTAGCCGTCGCTGAGCCATGGGGTGCGCACGAGCACCTCACCGGTGGCGCCCCGTGTGAGGGCAACCACCTCGGTCGATGCATCGAAGCCGAGCGGGGCGATGACGACCTCGGCGTCGGGCACGGGATGTCCGACGCACACGCCTCGGCCCGACCCGGCAGCGAGGGCCCGTTCGATCTCCTGCAGCGACACGTCGGCCACGGGCAGGCATTCGGTCATGCCGTAGGGCGTGTGCAGTTCGGCACTCGGGATCAGTTCGGCGACGGCTCGGAGCGTGGCGACCGGCACGGGCGCTCCTGCAGAGAGCACGAGTCGCACGTGGGCGAGCCGTCCGTCGCAGCCGCCGGCCCCGGCCTGTTCCGGGTCGGGGGAGGTGCGGACCACGTTCGCGAGCGCAGCGGGCGAGGCGAAGACGATCGTGGCGTCGATCGAGGCGACGGCGGCGCCGAGTGCCTCGGCGGTGAGGGTGCCTGGCTTGGTGACATCGACGTCGGGGATGGTGGAGGAGATGCCGAGCGCCGGGCCGTAGAGCGCGAACGGTGCGAACGCGGCGACCAGGCGATCGTCACGGGTGATGTCGTAGGTGCGGGCGAGCGCGTCGCGCTGAGCTGCGAGCTGGTGGTGGCGGTACCGAACGCCTTTCGCGGGCCCCGTTGCCCCCGAGGTGTACAGCACGGCGGCCGGATCGTCAGCGCCGGGGTTGGCCGGCAGCACTGCGGCCGATCGTGCCAGGTCGTCGAGGGTGGCCACCGCTCCCATCACGGTGCGAGAGCCAGCGGCGATGCGGTAGGCACCGGGAGCCCAGCGCAACACACGGGCGGCTGCCAAGGCTTCGGGGGCACCGATCACCCAGTCGACCTGAGCGCCGCGCACGGCACGGCCGAGGCCCCGTAGTCCGAGACCACGGTCGGCCACCACGGTCACGCCGCCGGCGCGCCACACGGCGTACACGGCGGCGACCAGGTCGACGCTCGGCGGCACCAGCATCGCCACCCGCTCGCCCGGTTGCAGCCCCAGCTCGCCGAGCCCCCGGGCGATGCCCATCACCTTTCGATGCAGTTCGTGGAAGGTGGTGACGCCGCCTGTGGCGCCGTCGATGAAGGCGATCGCCGTGTCGTCGGCGCGTGCTTCGAGCGCGGCCCAGGTGGGCACGTAGCCAGGGTTTCCGGTGCCGGTCATTCCGGTGCCGGTCATCCCGTGACCGGTCATCCCGTGTCTGGCGGCCTCGGTTCCAGGGGTCAGAGCATCCGATGTCGGCGTCGTGACGCGTGCCGAGAGCCAGGTATCGATCACGCCGGCGACGTCGGCCTCGACCGGTGCGAGATGTCCGACGCCGTCGAAACGGTGCTGATCGGCATGCGGCAGGCGGTCGGCGAGGTCGAGCGCGAACGAATCGTCGAACACCGGATCGGCAGCGCCCCACACGAGCAGTGCGGGCGCTGTGATGGTGGGCAGCAGCGACGCCACCTCGGCGATGGCCGCCGATGAGGGGTGTTCGGTGCTGAACGGCACGTCGGCCACGAAGTCTCGCACGGCGGCGCGAGTGGCGGCATACCGGTACGGGGCACGAAAAGCGGGGCGCATGTGCACCGGGATCCGGCGCCACGACAGCCACATCGTGCCGTCGACGAACAGGCGCGTGCGCCGGCACGCGAGGTCGGTGACGGCGCCGGCTGCGGCGAGGCGGATGAGCGATGGCGCCCGGCGCCCGGAGGGCACCGCGATGCCGGTGTTGCAGAGCACCAGACCGGCCAGCCGGTCTGGGTTCGCCACAGCCCAACCCTGTGCGACGGCCCCGCCCCAGTCGTGGCCCACCACGACGAGCGGGCCCTCGAGCCCGAGTGCGTCGATCGCGTCGTCGAGGTCGTGCACCCGCTGTGCGTAGCGGCGGGTGCCGACACGTTCGGAGAAGCCCATGCCCAACTGGTCGACGGCCACGATGTGATACCGGTCGCCGAGGCGTTCGATCACGCGGTGCCACAGGTACGACCACGTGGGGTTGCCGTGCACGCAGACGACCGTGCCGAGCACGGCAGCACCCGGCGCCGGTCGGCGCTCGAGCACGTGCCATCGATGGGTGCGGCCGTCGCTCGAGGGCACGTCGAGTGTGCGCGACCACGACGGATCGACGTGCCACTGTTGCCACTCGTCGGCACCGGGCAGCGCCGGGCAGCTCATCGCTCTTCGCACACCTCGGGAGAGGCGCCCGGCTCGACATGCGCCATCGGCTCGAACGGGGTCATCGGCTGGTCACCAGACGATCTCGGTGAAGCTGGTGTTCAGTCCCGACCCGATGCCCATGCACAGCACGCGCTCACCCTTCGACAGTTCGTCCTGCACACCCGCGAGCGTGATCGGGATGGCAGCCGGGCCCACGTTGCCGAACTTCGGATACGTGAGCGGCACCTTGTCGGAGTCGCTGGGGATGCCCAGGCGCTCGCAGATGAGCTTGGTGTGCACGGAGCTCACCTGGTGGATGATGTAACGATCCATACCGCTCGTCCAGTCGAAGTCGACGGTCGAGTCCTTCCAGGCCTCCTGCACCAGGTCGAGTCCGGCCTCGAGGAGCCGCTTGGTGTCGGTGGTCATCTTGTCGAGGTCGCCGATGCACAGGGTGTGGTGCTGGGTGCCGGCGCGGGCGACACCACCGACGACGCGGTGGGCGTCGGGGTGCGTGTCGAGGTTGCCGAGCACCATGGCGGCGGCGCCCGACCCGAGGGTGAGCGAGGCGAACTCGTCGAACACGTCGGTGAACGACGCGGTCTGCTGCTGCAGGCGGGCGATGGTGGCCTGCTGGGTGTAGCGGCTGCCCTCGCCGTCGACGATGAGTGCGTACTTGATGAAGCCGGCGTCGATCGCCGTGGAGGCGAGGTGGATCGCGTTCACGAAGCCCAGGCATGCGTTCGCGAGGTCGAAGTTGGTGCACGACGGCGCGAGGCCGAGCTGGTGGTGCACGGCACAGGCGACCGACGGCTCGAGATGGTGTTTGCAGACCGAGGTGGAGATCATCATGCCGATCTCGCTGGGGTCGACACCGGAGGTCTCGATCGCCTTGCGACCGGCGAGCGCGGCGGCCTGGTCGAAGGTGACACCCTCTGGCCACCAGCGACGCTCCTTGATACCGGCGAGCTCGGCCAGCAGACCGGGTCGCATACCCCACCGTTCGTAGGTGGCCGACAACTGCTCGTCGATCCAGTCCGAGGTGACGACCTCGGGGGCCTCGATGGCTTCGACGCTGATCACGCCTGCCCGTTGGTGGGTGTAGACGGCGTTCGCGTTGCCCGCGGCAGCCTTGCCGGTCTTTTCGTTCACCCGTGCTCCGATCTGAATAGCCTTCGCTGCATGGTACAGACGAGAGCACTGGTGAGGCGGCCGAGCCCGCGTTTGGCCGAGGGTCTCGTGACGCACATCGAGCGCTCGCCGGTCGATTTCGCCCGCGCGATGCGACAGTGGGAGGTCTACGTCGACACCCTGCGGGACGTGGGGTGGGGCATCGTCGAGGTGCCCGCTGCGCCCGACTGTCCCGACTCGGTGTTCATCGAGGACACGGTGCTGATGTACCGCAACGTGGCGGTGATCTGCCGCCCGGGCGCCGACGAACGCAAGCCCGAGGTGCACGACGTCGACAAGGTCGTCGAAGGCCTCGGCTGTTCGCTCAACCGCATCCACGCACCGGGCACGCTCGACGGCGGCGACGTGCTCAAGATCGGTGACACCGTCTACGTCGGACGGGGCGGACGCACCAACGGTGAGGGGGTCCGGCAGCTGCGGTCGGTCCTCGAGCCGCTCGGGGCCACCGTGGTCGCCGTGCCGCTCACCAAGGTGCTCCACCTCAAGTCGGCCGTCACGGCGCTGCCCGACGGCACGGTGATCGGCTTCCCGCCGCTCATCGACGACACGACTGTCTTCCCGAGGTTCCTGCCCGTTCCCGAGGAGGGCGGGGCGCACGTGGTGCTGCTCGGCGACGGACGTCTGCTGATGTCGTCCGACGCTCCTCGCTCGGCGCAGCTGTTCCGCGAGCTGGGCTACACGCCGGTCGAGGTCGACATCTCCGAGTTCGTGAAGCTCGAGGGCTGCGTCACCTGCCTGTCGGTGCGGCTCCGCCACTGAATCGGGCCACTGAATCGGGCCACTGAATCGGGCCTGGTGAGTCGGCGGTGGTTATGGGTACGGCGTTTCGACGAGCATCGGGCGTTCCGGGAATCGGCCCACGCCACCGTCCTTCACGAGCATGTGGGTGTGCGTGCGGTCGGCATGGCGTGAACGCCACACCAGCATCTGCTGCGCAGCGGCGAGCACACGTGTCGGATCGACCACCTCGGTACGGCCGGTCGGGTCGGCCTCGAGGTCGAAGCAGCGCCACGACCCGTCGCCGAACTGCACGTACATGGTGCGCTCGTCGCGTTGCGTGGCCAGGTGGTGCTGTTCGAGTCGCCGGTCCCAGGGCCAGCCCTCGGTGTGGCGGCCGATGAACACCTCACGCCAGTCGAACTCCCAGTGGGCGGCGTCGCGCCACCACACGGGCTGGTCGCCGCGCAGGAACGGAGTGAGCGGCAGCCCGTCGCACTGCGACGGGATCGGCGCGCCGATCGCCTCGCAGATGGTGGGGAACAGGTCGATGTTCTCGGTGAACGCGGCAACGGTGGTGCCGTGCGCCTGCGGTTCGCCCGGGTGGCGCACGATCCCGAGCACGCGATAGCTCTGCTCGAACCAGGCGAGCTTGCCCACCAGACCCTGGTCGCCGGCCTGTTCCCCGTGATCGGCAGTGACGACGATCAGCGTGTCGTCCCACATGTCGAGCTCGCGCAGTGTGGCCCACAGCCGCCCGAGCTGGGCGTCGACCTCGCTGATCATCCCGTAGTACTGGGCGAGGAGTTGACGCCGCGCAGCCTCGTCGTCGGGTGCGGCCGCGCCGTCGATCGACAGCAGCAGGTCGTGGAACGGATGCCGGTCGTCGCCCGGTGGTGTGGGCAGGGGTACCGTCGCCGGGTCGTACATCTCGGCGAAGTGGCCGGCCGCTGCGTAGGGCGGATGAGGGCGCAGAAAGGAGAGGTGTGCGAACCACGGCCGGTCGCTCGGCTGTTCACGGAGCCAGTCGATCGCGTGGTCGGCGAGAAAGGCCGACACGCTCACCTCGGCGGGTCGACTCGGCTCGGTGCCGAGGGCGTCGTAGCCGCCGCCGAGATCGGTGTGGCCCCGCTCGGCGAGCCAGTCGAGCCATACCTGGTGGTCGTCGGGGATGTGCAACTCGGGACGGAACCCGGGCAACACCCCGGTGTAGGCCTGCATCCGCGGGTCGTCGGGCCCGGTGCACTCGCGAGGATCGACGCTCTGGTCGGTGTAGCCGAACAGCACGGGGTCGTAGCCGGCACGGCGTGCCATCTTCGCGACATTGTCGAAACGGGCGTCGAGCGGGGTGCCGTTGGCCACCACCCGGTGGTTCATCTGGTACATGCCCGTATACAGCGAGGCCCGACCGGGCGAGCACGGAGCCGCCTGACTGTAGTGCCGGCCGAGGCGGACACCCGACGCAGCCAGATGGTCGAGGGCCGGGGTGCGGACCACCGGATGGCCAGCCACGCCGAGGCAGTCTCCCCGGAACTGGTCGAGTGTGATCAGCAGGACGTGCACGTCGAGGAACCTAGTCTCGTCGGCGGGCCGTCCCGAGGCGGTGTCCCGGCACGTTGTCCCCGCACAGGCCGCAACGAGCCCCGGTCAGCGCTGGCCCACGGCAGCGAGGATCTTGGTGATGCTCGGGTTCACCATGCCGACCTCGCCGACGACGACGGTGGGCACGGTCTCGTTGCCACGAGCGATCGAACGCACGACCGCTGCACCGACCTCGTCGTCCCAGATGTTCACCCGCTGGTACGCCACCTCGGCGCGATCGAGCTGTCGGAAGAGGCTGCCGCAGAACGGGCAGCCCGGACGCCAGTAGACGGTGATCTCCGGACCGTTCTCCGGACCGTTCTCCGGACTGGTCTCCGAATCGGCGCCATGACAAGCGGTCGGGGGATCGGTAGGGTCGGTCGTGCTCACGGGCAGGGCCAACCTCATGGGTTCTCGTTCTGTTCCCGGACCATCCTGTCCAACGACCCGCAACCGCCGAGATGGGCGGTTGCCTTTCCGAGGGAGCGGATTAGCCTGACCGGTGTGAGGCGGACACTCTGCGTGGCGTTAGCAGCTCTTTGCGTGGCGACACTGGTGGTCGCCGCGCCGACCGCTGCGCCCCGAGCCGTGGCCGGCGTCCCCGAGGTGCAGCCCTGCCTCGCACAACCGGTGCTCGCCGTGGGGAGCTATGGCTCAGGGGTGCTGTGTCTGCAGTTCGCACTGATCATGCAGGGATACTCCGTGCCCTACACCGGCATCTTCGGCAAGGAGACCGAGGATGCCGTCCGATGGTTCCAGGCCATCAACCCCCCGCTCGTGGTCAACGGCGCAGCAGGCGCCGAGACCCTCGAGATGATCGGCATCGCCGGCAAGGCCGCGATCTTCATCCCGGCGGGAGCGCTGGGCGCGGCCCCGGCGGCGTCGTCGGCCGCGGCGGGCATCGACGGG
>Ga0105048_10012839_pt1 | contig 13106 bp, 8 predicted proteins | sample MAT05_FD_78382 | JGI IMG/M metagenome (GOLD analysis project Ga0105048, IMG submission 78382) | Freshwater microbial communities from Lake Fryxell liftoff mats and glacier meltwater in Antarctica - MAT-05 | ecosystem: Environmental > Aquatic > Freshwater > Ice > Liftoff microbial mat | place...
CTAATCTGTGGTTCACCTTTTTCTGTATGCCCAAATATTCCCTAAAGCCCCAACCAACCAATCCCCAAAAAATCTGTGCTAATCTGTGGTTCACCTTTTTCTGTATGCCCAAATATTCCCTAAAGCCCCAACCAACAAAACCCAAAAAATCTATTGTTCACCTTTTTCTGTATGCCACAATAATCCAAACAGCCCCAACCAACCAAACCCCAAAAAATCTATTGTTCACCTTCCCAGAATAAAGCCGCGGATCGTTTTTACAAACTCTTCTGGATTTTCAGCATGGAGCCAATGTCCCGCATCCTTCATCACTTTAAATTCCGCCAATGGGAATATAGATTTGATTTTTTCGTGATCAGCCTCCTTAATATAACTGCTGTTGCTTCCACTATAAAAAAGCGTAGGAATTGACACCGGTTCATGAATAATTTCTTCTCCAACATTCTCAATCTCCCTCGAAATCACCGGAAGATTAAACCGCCAGGCAAATTTCTGGCTTTCGTTTCTATAAAGATTTTTAAGCAGAAACTGCCGTGTCCCTATTTCGGGAATATACTTTAAAAGCTTTGATTCCGCATCCGATCTGGACTCCAGCTCATCCAGCTTCAAAGAATTCAAGCCGTCAATAATTTCCTGGTGATGTTGCGAATAATATCTTGGCCCTATGTCAGCAACCGAAAGCGACAAAATTCTTTCAGGATAGTTTACCGTAAACAACATTGCCGTTTTGCCACCCATGCTATGCCCGAGCAAATGGATTTTTTCAAGTTTTAACGCATTGAGCGTCTCGGCAAGATCATCCACCATCGACTTATAATTGAATGTATCATCATGGCCAGATTGCCCATGATTGCGCTGATCCATTACGTAAACATGGAAGTCCACGCCCAACGCCTTTGCAACAGTTGTTAAGTTGTCGCTTTGTCCGAAAAGTCCGTGAAGAATTATCAGTGGTTCACCTTCGCCGTACTGACGATTAAATAGAATCATTTTAATTGCCTGAGATATATCTGTATAGTGTTTTCAAGACCTAGGTAAAGCGCTTCGGAAATCAATGCGTGGCCGATTGATACTTCAAGAAGATGGGGCACTTCCTGTGCAAAAAAGCGAAGATTGGCGCTGTTAAGATCATGTCCGGCATTTATCCCTAAACCAAATTTATGAGCTGCTTCCGCGGCCGCCACATAAGGTTTTACAGCACCTGAACTATCTTCCTTGTACCCGGTGGCGTACGCTTCTGTATAAAGCTCTATACGATCTGCCCCCGTTGCGGCTGCGGCATCATACATCGAAATATCAGTGTCCATAAAAAGTGACGTTCTGATGCCGTTACTTTTCAATTCAGCAACGATCTCTTTAAGGAAGTCTTTCTCCCTATTTGCATTCCAGCCGGCACTAGATGTAAGCGCATCCGGCGCATCCGGCACGAGCGTTACCTGATGTGGCCTAACTTTACAAACCAGGTCCATGAATTTCCTGTCTGGATAACCTTCCACATTAAATTCTGTGTTTACAACCGACTTTAAATCCACAACATCCTGGTAAGTTATGTGACGCTCATCGGGCCGCGGATGTACTGTAATTCCGTTGGCACCATATTCTTCGGCGCGGGATGCAGCCAAAAGCACGTCGGGCAGTTTCCCTCCGCGTGCATTTCTGATCAATGCGATTTTATTCAGATTAACACTTAAATGAATCATCCTGTTAATTTACCAGTACAAATCTACGAAAGCACCATTTGCATTGTATTGTAATTTCTATAGGTTTGTCGAAGATTTAGGAAACAAAACCCTGTTGGTTCCGTTCTCGTATATATTGTAATTCTTTCACATGCTTGCTCAGGAACTCATAATTAACACTATTCCGCCGTTAAAAACTTCAGATTCCGGTCTGAAAGCACTTAACTGGATGGATGAATTCCGGGTTTCCCATCTGCCGATCGTTAACAACCAGGAATTTCTAGGACTCATTTCAGATACCGACATTCTTGATCTAAACAGTCCTGATGAAGCGCTTGGTAATCATCCTCTTTCCCTTATTCGCCCTTTTGTTTTTGCAGAAGAGCATATCTATGAGGTGTTGAAACTGGCTTCCAAGATGAACCTTACAATTGTTCCGGTGCTTGATCAGCAGAACAATTACTTAGGAAACATCAGCCTCAGAACGCTTGTTGATCATTTTGCGCTTACCGCTTCGGTTCAGAATCCGGGCGGCATCATTGTCCTGGAACTTAACCAAAACGATTATTCACTTACCCAGATAGCAAGAATAGTTGAGGAAAACGACGCCAAGATATTAAGCCTTTACCTTAACTCAAGTCCAGATAGCACTGGCGTTGAATTAACAATTAAGATTAACAGGGAAGATATTCGTGCGATCCTTGCCTCATTTGCCCGTTATAATATTTCAGTAAGAGCGTCTTTCCAGCAAAGCGAGTTTTCCGAAGATTTAAGGAACCGTTTTGAGATGTTTATGAATTATATAAACATGTAGGAATTCGCCCCCATCAGCGATTACTCGTTATATTCCCTTTTAATAATTCTTTATTGCCTGCACACTTTGCAATAACCTTTCGGAACTTTCTGTTAGATTTCCCCTTGGCAAAATGCCACGGCAAAATCATAAACGAAGTAGTACCCCTGAAACAGTTTATCTTCGTTCCGAACTATAAATTATGCAAATCGGAATTTTCGGTAGAACCATAAGCGAAGGACGTAAAGAATCTGTAAAGGCATTGTACCAAAGTCTCTTTAACAAAGGCGCATCCCTCCACATTTACGAGCCGTTCTGCAAAAAATCAAAATCGCTCATCCCTGACGGCGCATCGGTTTCAACGTTCACGTCACACCAGAATTTCGCTAACACTTGCTCCCTGCTTATTACCATTGGCGGCGATGGCACGTTGCTGGAAGGCATTACTTTCATAAAAAATTCGGAAGTGCCGATTCTTGGAATAAATACAGGCCGGCTTGGATTTTTAACTGGATTTTCAAACGAAGAAATAGATATTGCTGCAGAAATGGCGGTAGAGCAAACCTTCTCAATTGATAAACGCACGCTTCTGCAGGTTATAACTGATCCAGATCCTTTCAATGAATTTCCTTTTGCATTAAATGAAGCGACGATCCATAAAACGGATAGTTCATCGATGATCACCTTGATGGTTAAAAGAAATGGTGCACCATTGAATACTTACTGGGCAGATGGATTGATAATTTCCACTGCAACCGGCTCTACGGGTTATTCATTGTCGTGCGGAGGACCAATCATGCTGCCCGAATCGGCTAATTTTATTGTTACTCCGATAGCTCCGCATAACCTCAACGTGAGGCCGCTGGTGATTTCGGATGAGGACGAGCTGAGCATAAAAATGGAGGTAAGAGGAAAAGAAGTAATGTTATCGGTTGATTCCCGGTCTGCTTCTATTTCAGCAAAACAAACCATCACAATAAAAAAGGCTCCTTTCCCTGTCAGGCTTGTCCGTAAGCCTGATCAGGATTTCTTAAAAACATTGCGCGAGAAATTAATGTGGGGAAACGATAAAAGGAACTAACCAGGGAGTTTAAGTTTATCGTTGGATTACGGACTCATTAATTTTCCTGGGTTTTTAAAACCATGATCTGCTGCGGCACCCCATCATTTATTCATTATGTCGTGCCGCAAATTCACTTGCTCCGATCAAACTATCAACCCTAAGCAGTGAACTATCAACTCTTTTAAATATATTTGCGGTTATCGGCCGAAATCAATCCTTGCGATGAAGAAATTTTTACTTCTTACCTTACTCACAATCTGCATTGCGTTTTCTGCAAATGCACAGCGCAAAAGAACCCGGTTTCTTGATAAATGTGAGACTGCATACGGTCTTGGCTTTACTAACTTCCTTGGCGAACTTGGAGGAAGAGACCAGATCGGAACAAACGGAATACGAGATCTTGAGCTGGTTTTAACAAGACCAGCCGCACACTTTGGCTTTCGTTACAGAAGAAATCCAGTGCTTTCGTTTAAACTAAACCTGGTTTATGGTATGGTGGCAGGAAGGGATTCGCTGACCAAAGAAGAATTCCGTCGCAACAGAAATCTCAGCTTTCGCGCGCCAGTATTTGAAACATCCCTCCAGGTAGAATTTTCCATCCTCCAGCTTAAATCAACAAAAAGCAGGTATCAGCTACGTGGGGTAAGAGGAAAAAGCGGGGTTGATCTTAACATTTATCTTTTCGCTGGAGCTGGCGGTTTCTGGTTTAACCCAAAAGCAAAACTTGGCGGAAAATGGTGGGCGCTTCAACCTCTTGGAACCGAAGGCCAAGGCATTGCTGCGTCACGTAAACCCTACAAACGTGTTCAGGCCTGTTTCCCTGTCGGTTTTGGATTCAGGGTGCCGTTATCAGACAAAAACTGGACACTCGGATTTGAATATGGAATGCGGATTACCACCACAGATTATCTTGATGATGTAAGCACTACCTATTTTTCTCCTACACTCATTGCGAATCAATACGGAAACGTTGCAGCGCAACTTTCCAATCGCGTTGATGCTTCAAAAGAAGGATTTAAGCCTGGCTCAGCAGCAACCGGCCAACAACGCGGAGATCCCACCGACCGGGACGCTTACATGATTGGCGTTGTTACTTTAACTTACAGGCTAAAATCAGGAAGATCAGTACTGCCAAAATTCCGGTAACCCTTTTGCGTTACATCAGTATACGATGAAAATGCGGATCCTACTTCTGATTACTTCAGTGTGTCTTACACTGGCTCTAAAATCTCAGCGTTTTACAAGCTATTCCGAGCTTGGGCCTTTTGGAGGAGTTGCTTATTACATGGGAGATCTTAACCCTGGAAAGCAGTTTTTTATGGTGAGTCCGTCATACGGACTTGTTTACCGCCATAGTTCGAGCAACCGGTGGACGTGGAGAATACACGGGATAATGGGACATGTTAGGGCAGACGATGCCCGTAGCACGACGCCTTCTCAAATCCAGCGTAACCTTTCTTTCCGTTCCCATATTATTGAATTTGCAACTGTCCTGGAATTTAATTTCTTTCCATATGAAATTGGAAATCCCGAAACACCTGCAACGCCTTATATCTTTTTAGGAGCTGCTATTTCCAGGTTCAATCCAAAAGCGGAATTTAACGGTGTCTGGTATCCATTGCAGCCGTTGCAAACCGAAGGGCAAGGATCGGTTGCATTTCCTGAAAGAAAAAACTACAATCTAATTACTGGTGCCTTTCCCTTTGGACTCGGGATTAAATTTCATGCTGTCGGCCGCTTGGGGGTTTCCCTTGAGTGGGGATTACGTAAGACATTTACCGATTACCTCGACGACGTGAGCACGACCTATGTAGACCCGGATCTTCTTTTTGCAACAAATGGTGATCTTTCTGCAATTCTCGCCGACAGAAGTCTGGTTAATCCCGGCGCGGTAAATACAGGGCGTCAAAGAGGTAATCCATCAACCAAGGATTGGTACTCCTTTGCAGGCCTTACCCTAACGTACAAGTTAGTTCCGAGGGAAGAAGTGTGTCCTGCTTATAAATAGCGGAAATCTCCACAATCTCATCTTACATTTATTTTTATTGGGAAAAGTTTGTTTCCCCGGATCATACTTCGGACTTTTGATTCTTCAGAGGCTGATGAGTGATTATTAATTAAGATGATGGAGCTACAGGTAAAGACAATGTCCGAATATTTTTCGGCGGGAGAAGTTCCCGAAATCCTATTTTGGGTTGGATGTGCAGGGAGCTTCGATGACCGCGCAAAAAAGGTTACCAGGGCTGTGGCAAAATTACTTCAGTCGGCAGGGGTAAAATTTGCAGTTCTTGGAACAGAGGAAAGCTGCACAGGCGATCCGGCCAAAAGAGCGGGAAATGAATTTCTTTTTCAGATGCAGGCAATGCAGAACATAATGGTTTTGAATGGCTATGAGGTAAAGAAAATTGTAACCGCCTGTCCGCACTGTTTCAACACACTAAAAAATGAGTATCCACAGCTTGGCGGAAATTATGAAGTCGTTCATCACTCACAGCTTATAAAACAATTGCTGGAGGAAGGGAGGCTGAGAGCGGAAGGCGGAATGTTCAAAGGAAAGCGCATCACGTTTCATGACCCTTGCTATTTGGGTCGTGGAAACGGCGAATACGAAGCCCCGAGAGCAGTACTGGCAAAGCTGGATGCGGAACTTGTGGAGATGAAAAGATGTAAAGCAAGCGGACTTTGCTGCGGAGCCGGAGGAGCACAGATGTTCAAGGAAGCAGAGCCGGGAGAAAAGGAAGTTAACGTTGAAAGAACTGAGGAGGCGCTCGAGCTTAAGCCTGAAATAATTGCAGTTGGTTGTCCTTTTTGTAATACGATGATGACGGACGGCGTAAAGCATGCGGAAAAAGAAGAACACGTAAAAGTGTATGATTTCGCGGAATTGATTGCAATGGCCGAAGATCTTTGATCTTATAAGTAAAACAGTACCGCAATTCCTTGTTAAAAATTCACCCTTAAATCAATTCTAATGGAAACACTCTTAAAAGACATCAATGATTCTGACAGGATATGGATTTACCAGGCTAACCGAAGACTTAATGCGGAAGAGATTAATGCCGTAATGAGTTCGGGAAAAGACTTTGTAGCCAACTGGGCAGCTCATGGGCAACAGCTCCGTGCTGATATAAACGTTATAAATCATTTATTTGTGGTGGTAAACCTGGATGAAAAGCAGGCTATTGCTACTGGTTGTTCTATTGATAAGTCTGTTGGATGGATTTCTGCCCTGGGCGCGAAACTGGGAATTGATTTTTTAGATCGTAGGCAGGTAGCGTGGATGGACGAAGAAGAGAAATTACAAATCTCAAACATCGATGAATTCGAAGCGCTGGCCGGACAGGGACAGTTAACTGGAGAAACAATGGTCTACAATAACCTTGTCTTTTCGGGTAAAGAAATAAAAAATGGCTGGCTGGTTCCTGCAAGTGAGAGCTGGCACAACCGCTTCTTTAAGGTAGAAACCTCCGCCTGAAAGATTATTAAGATTTTAAACAAACTCGAAAGGAAGGCAATAGTCTTCCTTTTTTTGTTTACCTCATGCTTGAATAACCCCGTGATTAACTCCCGCTATTTGTTAACATAAATATAACAAACCTTATTTTGAAGTATTGCAACGAAGCATTTTTATTCTCTGCTTAATGATCATTATTAACGGGAGCAGACATAGAATTTTGCAATCCGGTGAAGGCAGATCACGCGTAAAATCCAATTGAAATCGCTAGGTAAACGCAAGATCTGAACGGATTTTTACCGCAACAAAAGGCTAGTTCACCGCTATTAACAGGTACTGAAATTATAAAAATAAACTTACACGCATTAACAGTCACAATAAGAATATGTAAGTTTTTTAATCTGATTAGTTGACAGTCATGGGAATTTTATGCGAAGAATTTAAGGGGTAACTTTGAAATGTAAATTATCATTCAATCCAAATAGGTTGAATATCAAAAGTCAAATCCAGCAACATGAAACAAAGCTACCCTGCTTCAATCTGTTTTAAAAAATCAGAAGGTGTTAAGCATCCGCTCAATTTTTTAATCATCCTTACTATTGCTCTTATAAGCAATATCTGTTCGGCACAACTGTACTATTACGGGACCGGCAGTATTACAGGAAACCCTGTAGCTGGAACATCGGTTCCAACAGTTTCGGGTAATGATCTCACATATACTACCAGTGGTACTATTTTGCCAGGTACATATAATTGTGCAAATTTTACAATTAATAATGGAGTAACACTAACGGTAAGTGGAGGAACGCCTTCTCCTCTCATTGTAAGATGTACAGGAGCGTTTTCTGTAATAGGGACAGGTCGGCTTATTTTTGATGGAGGTTTGGGGGCAAATGCAGCCGTTGGTGTTGGCGGGGCCGGTGGCACCAACCCAGCAGGTTGGGGGCAGCCAGGCGGGCGTGGTGGTATTTCGGGAAGTGTTAATGGCGTTAGTGGCACAAACTTCGGATCTTCAACAGGTCGGGGTGTAAACGGCACAGGAAATAGTTCAAGTAGTCCGTTCGGTGCGGGAGCGGGCGGTGGTGGCTCGTACGGCGCGGCTGGCGCAGCAGGAACTAATGCTGCAGGAGCGGGAGGGGCAGGAGGCGCAGCAGGAACAGTTTACGGAGATGCAGCCTTATCTATTTCAATGACACAAAATACTATTACCACAAATCTTCTCGGAGGTTCAGGTGGTGGTGGCGGAGGAAGAAGAGGGAGTATAACAACTCAGGGCGGAGGTGGTGGTGGTGCTGGGGGCGGAGCTATTCAAATATCTGCGAACACTATTTCTTTAGGGGGAAGCTCCAGTATAATCTCCGTTAAAGGAGGAAACGGTGGGGCTGCTACAACTTCAAGCGGCGCTCACGGTGGTGGTGGCGGCGGTGGTTCCGGAGGGACAATAAACCTTCAGTATTTCACCTTATCCGGGTTTACTGCCGGCACCAACTCGGTCATTACAGGAGGAACAGGAGGAGCAGGAGCCGGTACGAGTCCAACTCCAGGCGGAAATGGAGGGGATGGAAGGTTATTGAACCAACAGGATATTATTTTATGTACTGTTCCAACAACAAATGCTTCTGGCGCATCTATTTCTAATCTTCTAACAACCAGTGCTACTATAAACTGGACACATGGAAATGGAACCGGAGGTAGAATCGTTTTACTTAGACAGGGAGGCGCCGTAAATTCTTCACCAGTTGCAGGCACATCATATTCCGCAAGTGGTATTTTCGGAAGCGGGGGTCAGTTAGGAACTGGGAATTACGCGGTGTATAATGGAACTGGATCTACGAGTAGTATTTCAGGTCTGGATCCATCAACAACTTATCATTATTCGATTTTTGAATATAATACAACGTCAACATGTTATGTCACAAGTGGCCTTACTGGCAATTTCACTACAGCATCCTGTTCCCCTTCCTCCCAACCGGTTAACCTTCCCTCTTGCGCCGATTACGCCGCAATGTATTTTAATTTTACACGTGGAAACGGAACACATACGCTAGTGGTGGCAAGGGCGGGCAGTGCTGTTTCCGGTGTACCGGCATATAATACCGCTTATACTGCAAACACCGCTTTTGGAACAGGTTCGCAGATCGGAGCCGGAAATTTTGTTGTGTACAACGGTAACGATGCTGGTGATGTTTCTGTGGCGCTAACCGGGCTAACTCCTGGTGTAACATATCATTTCAGGATGTTTGAATACAACGCTTCTCCCAATTGCTACAATCTCGTCTCGCCTCCCACGACAACAGTCAGTACACGCAGTGCCGGAACTTATACTTCTTCTAACGTCATACAAAATTCTACCTCGGTTCCTATTTGGACAGTCGACAACAATATTGTTCGTTTGGATGTAGTTGTCGCAACTGGCTCCGACCCAGCGACGGTGATGAATTCAATAACATTTAATACAACGGGAAGTACAACCGCAGCCAATATTGACCAGGCCAAAATATTTTATACCGGCACTTCCAGTGTTTTCACAACGGCAACTCAATATGGTGCAACAATAGTAAATCCATCCGGAACCCATGTTGTTACAGCGCCAATGGCGCTTGCTGGAATAGGAACGCACTACTTCTGGATTGCATATGACATCAAACAAACGGCGGTAATTGGAAATGTAGTGGACGCTCAAATTACAAGTTTTAACCTCACCGATTATTCGGGAACGAGTAACAGAACGCCCTCTATTACTGCGCCCGCAGGAACACGGACAATAATTTCTTCCAGTCCTACCGGATACTGTGCGCCATCAATAGTTAATAATTATAGTTCATGTATAGCAAGTGTTGTGTTTGCTGGAAATGCATACGGAGGATTTTGCGGTACCTATGCTAATAATACCGGAGCAGGAGGTCCAACAGTAACTCCTGGTTCAAGCTATACTCTTTCTTTCACTGCAAGTGAAGGGTCTGGTCTGGGACCGGTCAGTTATGTCTGGGTAGACTGGAACCAAAGTGGTACTTTCGAAAATATCGCCGCTGAATTTCATGTTAACGCTAGCTATTCAGGTTCAATAAGTGTTAGCGTATTGGTGCCGCTCACTGCAATTCCTGGCGGTACAAGGCTTCGGATTAAATCTTTTATTGATGCAGGACCAACTGATAATGCTTGTCAGACAGCAAATGGTAGTTCAAATGCCGGATTAGTTGTAGACTATCTTGTAACTGTTGCGGGAGCAATCACTGGTCCGGTAATCTGCCCAACATTAGCTCCGGTAGTAACAACACCAGTTAATTATGAAAAAGGCGCAGTTGCTTCTGCTTTGTCAGCTACCGGCACTGCTCTTAAATGGTATACTGTTCCTAGCGGAGGAGTCTCCTCCGGCACTGGACCAACTCCGTTAACTGTCGCAAATGGAAATGTAGCCTACTATGTATCACAAACAGTTAGTGGTTGCGAAGGCCCAAGAACACAAATTTCAGTTGTTGTTTCTTCATCCTGCCTCCCAAACTCATACAATGTCACTGGCGGAAATGGATGCACTACAGTAACAGTTGGGGTTTCAGATTCTGAAACTGGAGTTTCATATCAATTAAAAATAAATGGCTCAAACATCGGAAGCCCCGTAAACGGAACAGGAAGTGCAATCAGCTTCGGTGTTCAATCAGGCATTGGAACATATACTGTTGAAGGTACAAATGCCGGCGGGACAACGGCAATGACTGGTAATGCAACCGTTAATGGTATTCCTGCAACACCTACCGGACTTACTGCGCAGCAATCCTGCGGCGCTGGCACCCTCACTTTTACTTCAAATGCACTTTCCCCCGCGAACCAGATAGAATGGTCAACAGACGGCTCTGCGGTAGCAGAAACAGATGCCGGCCTGGCAGGCTCGTTCAGCGTAACTCTGGCGGTAAACACTTCAGCAACGGTTTATGCACGGGCATCTAACAGCGGTTACGTATGCTTTTCAGCCTGGGTTTCTGTATCAGGAGACGCCGCTCCAGTTCCTGTTATTTCGGTGGTAGGATCAGCAGAAACTTGCGAAACAGGTACTGCAACGGTAAGCGGTATAAGTGCGATTAATGTTCCGGGAGTTCCGGTGTACGCATGGACTGAGAATGATGCGGGTTCAATCATAAGCGGTAATACTACAAATTCGCCTGTTTATCAGGCCTCTAATACTGGTGATGCTGGAAATACTGTCGTATTAACTGGAACTGTCCAAGGTACAGGTGGTTGTGCGGCAACACCTTCGGCTGCTGCTACGTTTAGCATTCTGGTGAGACCTCGTCCAACAGTGTCTACATTCCCAGCTTTGATCAATGCCGGCAATCCTTTTATGACCCTTACGGTTACGAATGATGACTTTGTATCGGCCTATAACTGGACACCAGCGAACGACCTTTACACAGATAACACGTTATCTACTCCTTACATTCTGGGAGTAGATGCGGAAGTAGTTTACGCTGCGCCGTTCTCAACGACAATATATAATGTTGTTGCTGTTAAGGCAGGTTGTACAACCGGACTTACTCCAGTTACTGTAAATGTGGATGCTGCGTTAACAAATGACATTTGCCTTGCAAACCTTGCAGCGGGATTGGTTAACGTAACTCAAACGCCAACATTTGTTGTACGTACATTTACCGGGTCAACATTAAGCCCAGGTGTTTCATGTTCTCCGATCAATACGGATGTTTGGTTCCGTGCCGTGGTTCCTTCTAACGGAGAGATACACGTTATCACAAGACCGCATAACAATGTGAATCCTGGATTGAATGTAAGCGCTTCGCTTGTTCAGATCTTTACTGCTACCACTTGTTCTACAGGTGTTGCTCAGGTAGGTTGTAACACTGGCGGTGCAGCTGGAGCCATGGCTTACGCTTCTGCTTCGGGTTTAACTCCTGGTTCAACTGTTTATATGCGTCTTGCACGTACAACAACGTCTAATGCGGGTGTATTCATTCAGATGGCTGTTACCAATGGGCTTATCTGGACCGGAGCTGCTGATAATACATTCAATAACCCTGCTAACTGGCACGGTGGAGATGCAACAGCGCTAACTGTTCCAAGTGCTACCTCTACTGCGATCATTCCGAACAGCAGCAGTCCATACCCTGTAATTTCAACCGCGTTGCAAACTGTTCATGGTATCGAGTTTAACGCAGCTATATTTTCGGCTACTCCTGCCAGACTTACAATTAATTCAGGAAGTACGTTAAGGGTAATTGGAACCTCTAATCTAGGTGGCTTTATGAGGAACTCCGGTCCTTTCGCGGGCGGTGTTGCTCCACAAGTACTTGGGCTTAATGGTACCGTACGTTTCCAGGAAGGTACTACCAATACAGCGTCAGTATTTTCTCCGATCCGCTTCTACGGAATTGTAGCTGTTCGTCCGGGTGTAACACTTGCCTCAGGCGGTGGTAACATCAGGATGCAGGACAACTCGTCGTTATTGAGCGGCGGTGTTGGTACTATCCCTTCAGAAGTTGCAACAATGAACTACACAGGTACAGTTACAGGATCAATCCAGTACACGCGTTCTTCTGGTTTATCGTATCCTAACTACAACTACTGGTCATCTCCGGTAAATGGGGCTAACACTTCTGTGTTGAATTCCGTTTTTGGTAACAATGTCTTCAGTTACAATAATGGTAACGCTGGTGCTACTGTAGATCTGCAACTTGGATGGACACCTGCCGCTGCTTCTGCGATGATTAACGGACAAGGGTATATCCAGACATTAGCTGGTGGCGGTTCGGTAACATTTGTTGGTACTCCTAACGAGAATTCTATCAACGCTGCGGTAACGTTTAATACAGGTAATAATTTTAACCTGATCGGTAATCCGTTCCCATCTGCTGTTTCCTACCCACGTTTGGCATCGGCTAACGGTCTTCTTGGTTCCGCTTACCTATGGAAACAACAAACTGGAGCTATCACTTCCGCTTCTTACATTTCAATTACTCAGGCCGGATCTCTTGCAGGAAATCTTGCAGGCGCCCCAGGATTTACTTTACCTGAAATTGGTGCAGGTCAGGCCTTTATGACAAATGTTTCGGCAGCAGGTAACGTTCAGTTCCAGTCTGCACATCGTGTTATCCCTGGTAACGTAACTCA